>Ga0272446_1001008_pt1 | contig 42386 bp, 37 predicted proteins | sample YNPCB0061_FD_194587 | JGI IMG/M metagenome (GOLD analysis project Ga0272446, IMG submission 194587) | Hot spring microbial mat communities from Yellowstone National Park, WY, United States - YNP-CB-006-1 | ecosystem: Environmental > Aquatic > Thermal springs > Hot (42-90C) > Sediment | place...
CCACCGCCGAAAGCCACGATGCGACTTCGGTCCGCCCTCGCCGTCTGCGCGCTCGCCGGCTGCGCCGCAGGTCCGCTCGCCGCGTAGCCGGCGCTGATGTCGGCCGAATGGGCGCAGGTCGCCTGCGAAGCGTGGAACAGGGACGCCGCGCTGACCGACCCACCGGTCGAGACCGGCTGGGTGAAGAACGACAAGGGCCGCGGCTTCAAGGTGATGCACGTCTTCCGCAAGGACTGCGGCGCAGCGCCGACCGCCGAGCTGCGCATCGCGTTGAAGGGGGACATGGCGCTGTGCGTCTACGGCGGCAAGGTGGAAACGACGCAACTGGACCGCAGCGCCGATGACGTGATGAGCGCCGACACCGCGCGCTGGGTCGAGATGGGCCGCGGCGACTATGGGCCGATGCGCGCGATGATGTTCGGGCGGCTCGAGTTCGTCGGCCCCAGAATGGAAGCGATGGGCAACATGGGGCCGTTCGAGAACTTCCTGCTGCTGATCGGCAAGGTGCCGGGCGGCACGCAGTGCTGCCCGGCCGGATGACGCCTACGGCAACAGCACGCTCGAGCCCGTCGTCCTGCGGCTCGCCAGATCGCGGTGTGCGGCCGCCGCGTCGGCAAGCTTGTAGCGCTGGTCGATCTCGACCTTGATCTTGCCGCGCGTCATCAGGTCGAACAGCTCCTCGGCCGACGCCTCGAGCCTGGCGCGCGGCGTGATGTGATGCATCAGCGTGGGCCGCGTGACGAACAGCGAACCTTTCTGCGCCAGGATGCCGAGGTTGACGCCGGTGACGGGGCCGGAGGCGTTGCCGAAGCTCACCATCAGCCCGCGCCGCTGCAGGCAGTCGAGCGAGCCTTCCCACGTGTCCTTGCCGACGCCGTCGTAGACGACCGGTACCTTTTCGCCCTTCGTCAATTCCTTGACGCGCTCGACGAAGTTCTCCTTCGTGTAGTCGATCGTCGCCCACGCGCCGTGCTTTTTCGCAGCCGCGGCTTTCTCCGGCGACGACACCGTGCCGATCAGCTTGACGCCGAGGGCGCGCGCCCACTGGCAGGCGATCAGCCCAACGCCGCCGGCGGCGGCGTGAAACAGGATCGTCTCGTGACCCTGCAGCCGGTACGTCTGCCGGAACAGGTATTGCACGGTCAGGCCCTTGAGCATGGCCGCGGCAGCCTGCTCGAACGAAATCTTCTTCGGCAGCTTGACCACCATCGCGGCCGGCATCACGTGCACTTCGCTGTACGCACCGAGACCGCCCTGGCAGTAGCCGACTCGATCGCCCGGCTTCAGGAAGCCGACGTTGCTGCCGACGGCATCCACCTCACCCGCAGCCTCGAATCCGATGCCGTGCGGCAGCGGCGCCTGATACAGCCCCGTGCGGTAGTAGATGTCGATGAAGTTCAGCCCGATCGCGTAATTGCGGATGCGGACTTCGTCGGGGCCGGGATCGGGGACGTCGATCTCGGCGAGTTCGAGCACTTCGGGACCGCCGTGCTGCTGGACGCGTATCGCTTTAGCTTTCATCGTCGTTTCCTCGAGGATCAATCGGCGGGTGCGCGCCGGGCGGCTGCCGCACCCTTGCGAGACAACACGAACACGCCGGCGAGCACGAGCGCGGTGCCGGCAAGCTGCCAGCCCGAGATCGCCTCGCCGAGAAAAACGTAGCCGAGCAGGATCGTCGCCACCGGCCCGACGGTGCCGGCGAGCGCGGCATTGCCTGCGCCGATGCGCGCGACTGAGAGCATCGTCGCGAACACCGGGATCACCGTCGAAAACACCGCGTTCGCTGCCGCGAGCCAGTACACCGGCGCCGGCTGCACGAGACTCGCCCACGGATTGACGATCAGAAACTGCGCAATGCATGCGGCCGAGGCGACGCACATCGCATAGGCGACGAGCCGAATCGCGCCGACGCGGCGCACGAGTTCGCCGGACAGCACCAGATACAGCGCGTAGCAGACCGCCGAGCCAAACACCAGCGCCGCACCGAGCGGCGCACCGCCACCCGCGAACGACACGTCGTGCCAGAAAGCGAGCACGATGCCGCCGTAGGACAGCGCGAGCGCGATCGCGTCGACCCGCGTGATCGCCTTGCGCAGCCAGACGGCGGAGATCGCGAGGACGATCGTCGGCGTCAGATACAGGATCAGCCGCTCGAGTGCTGCGCTGACGTACTGCAGGCCGAGAAAGTCGAGGAAGCTCGCCGCGTAGTAGCCGAGCAGCCCGATCGCGACGATGCGCGCGTGTTCGCCTCCGGAGAGCCGCGGCGCGCCGCGCCAAGCGCACCACAGCGCAAACGCGAAGAACGGAAAGGCGAACGCCATCCGCAAGGCGATCAGCGTGACCGCATCGACGCCGTAGCGGTACGACAGCTTCACCAGGATCGCCTTTGCCGAGAACAGCACGGCGCCGGCGGCCGCGAGCATCAGGCCCGTCGTGAACGCGCCGGCCGCAAGCGGCGCGTGGGACGTCGGCGCGGTCGTGGACACGGGCGGATTCTAGCGATGCGCGTAGAGCGCGGCTGCGCGTGCCCGTCGTATCGGCTAACCTTGCCGGCACGCCACCGGCCGGCGCAATCCTCGATCGTCGATCCTCGCTCCTTCGCTCCAATGTCCTCCTGGCTGACCCCCTCCCCCGCGCAGGCGTGGATCCTGCTCGCGATCGCCGGCTGTCTGGAGGCGGGCTGGGCCGTCGGCATGAAGTACACGGACGGTTTCAGGCGACCGGTCGCCACCGCGATCGTCGTCGCGGTCGCACTCGCTTCGTTCTGGCTCCTCGCGCTGGCGATGCGGCCGTTGCCGGTCGGAACGGCGTACGCGGTGTGGGTCGGCATCGGCGCCGCCGGCGCGGCCGTGCTCGGCATCGTCCTGTTCGCCGAAACTGCAAGCTTCGCGCGGCTTGCGTGCATCGCCCTGATCGTCGCCGGCGTGATCGGTCTGAAGCTCGTCGACGGCTGAAAGCTGAGAAGTTCGCCGTCAGCAGCGCGCTGCTCCGGACCAAGTCCGCGGACACGCCGCCGCTGTGCCGAGACCGATCGAGTCGATCGGCGAGGCCCAACAAAGCCCGTTTGTCGTTCGGCGCATTGACGTACGCGCACTGCACCTCAAGCCCGTCGCAGGCGGGCGACCGGAGTCGACGCCGCTCAACCACACCAACGGGCCGCGCAGGAGAAGGCCCGCGTCCGAGGTGCGGCGATCGCCTCGTCGCCGCACGCGCGATTGCCGACCCGCAGGCCGGGCGCGTTCCCGCATTCGTGGCGCGCGCCGGTGACGGCCCCGGACAGACCGGAATTCACGCGGTAATTCGCGCAGTCTCACACGGAGCCGGTGCGATAATCGCAGGCGCATGACGCCGACCGAACTCGCCACACTGCCGACGCAACCGTCGGCTACGTTGAAGACCGCGCCGCGGCTGATCGGGCGGTTTTCGATCCGCGGCGAGATCGGACGCGGCTCCAACGGCGTCGTCTACGCGGCGCACGACCCGGTGCTCGACCGCGAGGTCGCGATCAAGGCGATCCCGCTGACCGACGACGCGTTCTTCCGCCAGCAGATCGAGGCCAACTTCCTCAACGAAGCGAAGGCGGCCGGCCGACTGAACCACCCGCACATCGTCACGGTGTTCGACGCCGGCCGCACCGACGAGCTGGCCTACATCGCGATGGAGCGGCTGCACGGCCGCGACCTGCACGAGTTCATCGCCGCCGGCGACACGATGGCGCCGCGCCAGGCCGCGCAGCTGATGGCGCGCGTGGCCGACGCCGCGCACTACGCGCACAAGCGCGGGCTCGTCCACCGCGACATCAAACCAAGCAACATCTTCCTGCTGCGCGATACCAAGCCGAAGGTGCTCGACTTCGGCGTGGCGATCGCGATGTTCACCGCCGGCGACGCCGAGCACAAGCGGCAGTTGATCGGCACGCCGAACTACATGTCGCCCGAGCAGGCACTCGGCAGGAAGATCGACGCGCGCAGCGACGTGTTTTCGATCGGCACGATCCTCTACGAGCTGCTCGCGCACCGGCGCGCGTTCGAGGGCAAGACGATCGAGGAAACGCTCGCGCTGGTCGTGACCTGCAAGCCGGCGCCGCTCGCCGAACTGCGCCCCGAGCTGCCGCGCGCGCTGATCGACATCGTCGAGCGCGCGCTCGCCAAGGAGCCCGACGACCGCTACCAGACCGCCGGCGAGCTGCGCAACGCGCTGGCGGCATTCGCCGGCCAGCGGCCCGCGCCGACCACGCGCGGCAGCGGCGCCACGACGCGCACGCAGCGCGGCCGGCTCGCGGGACTGCTCGATCGCTGGGAGTGGTCGCGCGACGCGCTGGCGGCCGGTGCCGGAATGCTGCTGCTCGGCATCCTGTGGTTCGTGCTCAGCGCGAGCGATCGCGACAGCACGACGACGCAGGCCGCCGCGCCGGCCCCCGCCCCGCAGCCAATCGCGGTCGCGCCACCCGCGCCGCCCGCAGCCGACGACGGCGCGGCAAAGGATGCGAAGGCGTCCGCTGCGCCGGCCGAGGAGCGACGGTCGAGGGTGGCGCTCGAAGCGCGGCGGCCGCGCGAGACCAAGGCGAACAGCGCACCGGCCGCACCGGCCAACGGCACCGTGACGCTGGCGATCGCGCCGTGGGGCGAAGTCGTGGTCAACGGGACGAGTCAGGGCGTATCGCCGCCGCTGACGCGGCTCGCGCTCGCGCCCGGAGTGCACACGATCGAAGTCCGTAACGGCGCGGCGCCGCCGTACACGACGCGTATCGAAATCCGCCCGGGCCAGACGGTCACGCTGCAGCACCGCTTCTAGCCATTCGACGAGCGCAGGACGGGCGTGAGCGGGTTCAGACGAGCCGAGTAGTGCCTGGCGGGGCGCCTGTGGTTCCACCATATGCCCTACCGGACCGCCATTGGCACGCCGGGGGGCTTGCTATACCCTCGCCGGATCCGCATTTGCGGACACGGCGTTTTCGGCGCGGTGGCTGAAACAGGAAAGAAACGTCGCCACAGGGGCACAGAAGCACAGGAAGCGGCAGAACATCGATGCGTGGCCCATCTTCCAGCCCGCGATCGCCCGGCGTCTCGGCGGCCATGCGCATCGCCTTGCTCGTCCTCGCCGCCCGCGTCGCGGCGGCTCGACGGGGGTTCAAAGGATGAAAGTCGCCCTGCCCGACGCGCCGCCTCCGGCGCTTGCCCGCCGGTGGGCGCGAAACGCTGTCGATCCGATGCCGCCCGCATGAGCGACGCGCTGTCCCCGAATCTGCGATTGATCGGCCGCTACGCGATCCTGCGCGAGTTGCGGCGCGACCGCTCGAGCGTGTCGTACGTCGCCGCCGATCCGGTGATGCACCGCGAAGTCGTTCTGAAGGCCGTGCAGATGCCGCCGCCGGCGGACGGCACCGGCGGCGCCGACGCCGAGATCTCCGCGCTCGAAGCCGCCTTCGTTCGGCAGGCGCAGGCCGCCGGCAAGCTGCACCACCCGCACATCGTCACGGTGTTCGACGCCGGCCGCGTGCACAACGTCGGCTACCTCGCGATCGAGCGGGTCGCCGGACGCCCGCTGCACGAGCTGCTCGCCAGCGGCTGGCGTCCCGAATTCGTCCACGCCGCAAGCATCGCGGCGCGAATCGCCGACGCGATCGACTACGCGCACGGCCAGGGCATCGCGCACGGCCACCTCGGCCCGCAACACGTGATCCTGCAAAACGGCGGCGCGCCGAAGGTCGAAGGTTTCGGCGGCTGGATCGACGGCGGCCGCGGCGGCGACGAGGCGCTCGCGCGTACCGAACGGCTGCTGCCGTACTTCCAGAACGAGCTGGCCGAGGACGCGCGGCGCGCCGACGTGCGCGCGATCGCCGCGCTGCTGTACATGATGCTGACCGGCCGCGCCCCGAAGACGGAGCGGGCCGCGCCGGTCGCTACGCTACGCGCCGATACGCCGCCGGCGCTGGCGAAGATCGTCGACGAAACGCTCGATCCGAACGCGCCGGCTTCGCACCGCACGGCGGGCGATCTGCGCGACGCGTTGACGGCGTTCCTGTGGACCGAACGCAAGGAGCACGTTGCGCCAGGAACGATCGGCATCCCGCTCACGGCGCCGCCGCGTGAAGCGCTGATCCGCGACGAAACCGGCCCGGCGACCGAGCCACGAACGATTCCGCTGGCAACGTCGCCGTCGCCGGCGGAGCCGCCGGCGGCGACCGAACCCGCGCCGTCGTTCGCGCAGCGCGCGCACGCGCTGGCGCGGCGCGTTCGCGGAGAAGCCCTGCCCTGGCTGCGCGCCAACCGGCTGCTGGTCGGCGCGATGGCCGCGCTGCTCGTCGCCGGGTTGGCGATCGGAATGTTCCTAGGCACCGTCGCCGGCGGCGGCGCGCGAACGCCCGTGGCCGCGTCGAAGTCGGCGCCGGCAACGGCGGTGCAGGCGCCACTGGGTGCCGGCGTCGTGCTGCTCGACATCGCGCCGTGGGGCGAAGTCTTCGTCGACAACAAACCGGTCGGCGTCGCGCCTCCGCTGGCGGAACTGAAGCTCGCCGCCGGCCGGCACACGATCGAAATCCGCCACGGCGACCGCCCGGCGATCGTCGCGCAGGTCGACGTCGATCCGGCCAAACCGCAGCAGATCCGCCACCGCTTCGAATGAACCCGCGCCTCACCCGCGCCCTTGCGCTGGCTTGCACCTGCGCCTGGCTCGCCGGCTGCGAATCGCTGCGTCCTCCGCCACCGCCGCCGCCCCCGCCGACCGTGAGCATTGCGGCGCTGTATCAGCGACCGCCAGAGCGCGCGCTGATCAACGGGTTGCGCTTCTACGAAGAGGGGGCATTCGACAAGGCCGAATCCTCGTTGCGCTCCGCGCTGCTGCAAGGCCTGCGCGACCGTCGCGACGCCGCGGTCGCGTACAAGTACCTCGCCTTCATCGCCTGCGCGTTCAACCGAATCGGCGAGTGCGAACAGAACTTCCGCTCCGCGTTCGCGTCCGACCCCGACTTCGTCCTGACCGACGCCGAGATCGGCCACCCGATCTGGGGGCCGGTGTACCGGCGGGTCGAGGCCGAACGGAAACGCTGATCCGAATCGCGCGCTAGAACCCGATCCGCGGCTTCTTCGCGATCCGCTCCTCGGTGATGTCGTCGGCCAGCACCTCGCTACGGCCGGCGAGTTTGGCGTTGCCGAACGCCGCGAGCATCACGCGACGCATCTCGCGCGGCTTGAGCCTGGCGAGCCGGTCGAGCGCGTCGGCCGCCAGCGTTTCGGGGAACTGCCTGCCCCACGCGTGCTCGTCGCGCAGCTCGCGGTAGATGCTGGCTGCGATGCGGCGCGCGCCCTCGGCATCCGGCGGGTCGATCGTATAGACGTTCATCCGGTTCAGGATCGGCTCGGGAATGGCGTGCGCGTCGTTCGCCGTGGCGACCCAGACGACGTCGCTCGCGTCGATCGGCACCTCGGCGAACTCGTCGACGAATTCGCACGCGGTGTCGTGCTCGAGCAGCGTGTACAGACTGCCGAGCGGGTCGTACTGCTGGTCGCCGCCCGACTTGTCGATCTCGTCGACGACGATGACCGGGTTGGCGTAGTCGCCGTTGACCAGCGCGTCGAACACCTTGCCCGGCTTGGCGTTTTTCCACTGCGCGCTCGCGCCCGACAGGATCCAGCCCGCCGTCAGCGAGCTCATGCCGATGAACGAGTAGCCGGTGCCGAGCAGCTTCGACAGCCGGCGCGCGAAATGCGTCTTGCCGATGCCCGGATCGCCGAGCAGCAGCATCGGCTCCAGATCGAGCGGATCGTCGCTCGACAGGCACAACGCGAGCTGGCGCCGGATGTCCTCGAGCGGCTCGGCGAAGTTGGGCAACTCCTCGATCAGCGCGTCGATGTCGGGCAGCGCCGAGGGTTTGATCGTGAAGCGCTGGCCGCCGGCCTTGATCATCTTGATATAGGTCGCCTTCAGCGCGTCATTGGCGCCGCTGCCGAGCTCCTGCAGCTCGGCGAGCGCCTCCTCGACGCGCGGGACGTGATACACGTCCTTGAAGCCCGCGATCGAGATCGCGGGTTTGGCGGAGATTGCCGGCACGCTCATCGCTACCTCCCGGTTCGAAACTGCTGCACCGTTACGCGACAAACGTATCGCGTGTGCACGATGATGACAAGCGAGCCGCCTGCCGGCATCGTTCGAATACGACGCCAAAACGCGACTGGCTGCACTTCGGCACTCGCGCCGTGCGAGTGCCAAAGCCTTGGACGCGGATCATGTACGCAGGTTCGGCGCGCCGCCCCGCGCGCTTGAGCGGCCCGGCGCCGGGCGGCCGCCGGCAAAGCGGTGTAAACCCGGCCTATTTCACGGCGCTGCGCAGCCCCTGCTCGGCGGCCCAGACGGCGGCCTCGACCCGTGAGCGGAACGCGAGCTTCTTCAAGAGGTGCTTGACGTGCACCTTGACGGTTCCTTCGCTGATGGCGAGCGTGCGGGCAATCAGCTTGTTGCTCATACCGTCCGCCACGCAGCGCAGCACCGCCTGCTCGCGCTCGGTGAGATCCCGCAGATCGCGCTTCGGACCGCGGCTCGTGTCCCGCGCCTCCTGCCGCAGCGCCTCCGCAAGCCGGCCGGCGAGCGCCTCACCGATCACGGTGGCGCCCGACAGCGCCTCGCGCACGCGGCCGAGCAGATCCTCCGGCTCCATGTCCTTCAGCAGATAGCCGTCGGCGCCGGCGCGGATCGCGCCGATCAGGTCCTCGGGGGCGTCGGACACCGTCAGCATCACCACCCGCCGGGCGGGATCCTCCTCCTTCAGGGCGGCCAGCACGTCGAGGCCGCTTTCCGCCTTGAGGTTGAGATCGAGCAGGATCAAGTCGGGGTCGTGCCGAGCGGCCAGCGCGAGCGCCTCGGCCTTGTTCCCGGCCTCGCCGACGACGCGGATCGCGGGATCCAGCGCCAGCAGTTGCACGACCCCTTTGCGGAACAGCGGATGGTCGTCGACGACCAGCACGGTGTATTCGGTCTCGGCGTGCATCGGTTCAGTTGGCCTCCACCGGCGGATGCGCGGGCTTCCTGGCCCCGGACGCGCCGGACGCGGCGAACGCGGACGCCGCGACGAACCGCAGCTGCACGCGGGTGCCTCCGCCTGCGCGACCGCCGATATCGACGCGCCCGCCGAGCAGTGCGGCACGGTCGCGCATGATCGCCAGCCCGAAATGATGCCGCGGCGAGGCGCGCGGATCGATGCCCACGCCGTCGTCTTCGATCGTCACGCAGATCGCGCGTCCTTCCTCGCGCTTGAGCTGCAACTTGACGCGCCGCGCACGTGCATGCTTTTCGACGTTGGTCAGCGCTTCGCGCACGATTTGCAGCACGTGGATCTGCTCGTTCGCCGAAAGCTCGATGCCGATCAGCTCGTCCTCGACTTCGACTCGCACGCCCGAGTGGCGCTCGAACTCGGCAACGGTCTCGCGCAGCGCGGCGGCGAGTCCCTCGCCGCCGGCTTTCAGCCGGAAGGTCGTCAGCAGCTCGCGCAGTTGCCGGTACGCGCTCGCAACCCCATCGCGCAGTTCGGCCAGCACCTGCTCCGCCTCAGGCCGGCCCGGCTGGCCTGCGATCAGCGCCGACAGCCGCGTCAACTGGATCTTCGTGTACGACAGCGATTGCGCGAGCGAGTCGTGCAGCTCGCGCGCGATCGCCGAGCGCTCCTCCAGCAGCGCCAGTCGCTGGTGCTCTTCGCGCCGCTCGGCGGCGGCGAGCGCCGCTCCGATATGGCGGCCGATCGTCTCGGCGAGTTCGAGCTGCCACGGCTCGAGCCCCTTGCCCGGCGCGAGCGCGAGCGGCATCACCCCGTAGCTCGCCCCGCTGTCGACGAGCGGCACGCCGACGATGCGTCGCTCGCCGCGTTCGGTCGACTCCAGCCGCCATGCGAGCCGGCCGTCGCCGTGGCAGCTGGCGCAGCGGTCGGCCGCGCACAGATCGCCGGGCACCGCTTCGTCACGCACCAGCGGAAACCCGCGCTGGGCGTCGCCGCGGCGCACGCAGATCGCGCCGCCTTCGACGCCGAGCACGCGCTTCAGATTTTCCAGCACGTTGGCCAGCGTGGCCGTATCGAGCGGCTTTTCCGACAGGCCGCGGGTGGTCTCGTACAGCAGCGCGAGCGACCGGTTCATGCGCTCCAGGTCGGCGGTCTTCTCGGCGACCTGCTTCTCCAGCGAACCATACAGCCGCGCGAGCTCCTCGACCATCGTGTTGAACGCCTGCCCGAGCTGACCCATCTCGTCGGGGCCGGTCGACGACACGCGCGCGCGGAACGAGCCCGTACGTACCGCACGCGCCGAGCGCAGCAGGTCCGACAGCGGCTGGAACACCTCGACGTGCAACAGGAACACCGCCGTGATCACCAGCACGACGATCACGAAGAAGGCCGCGCCGAGCCAGACGCGCAGCCACTGGATGCGACCCTCCAGATCGGCTTCGAGCGCCTCGACGAAGCGGTTGACTTCGGCGACGAAGCCGTCGACTTGCGCGAGGAACGCGCCGCGGCTCCGCGCGTCGGCGATCGCGGCCTCGGCGCGCGGCCGGATGTCGGCGCGCCAGCGATCGGCGATTCTCGCGTGCGAGACCCGCAGCGGGTCAGCGGCGTCGCTGGACAGGCCGTCGAGCAGCCGCGGGCTGTGCAAGCGGCGTTCGAAGTCCTCGATCGCCGCACGCACCGCCGCCGCGTCGCCGTCGGCCATGCCGAGCCCGGCGATGCGCGTGGCGAGCGCATACGACTGCATGCGCAGCGAGCCGGCGACGTTGATCGCGCTCGCCTTGCCGGTCGACTGCTCGGTGAACACGGTGGCCACCAGGATCACCGCCAACGCGAGCAGCGTCACCGCGCCGAGCACGACGCTGACGCGCAGCAGGATCGATTGGGTCCACCAACGCCGCAGGAAGTTCAATCCCATGCTCCGGAAACAGGCGCGTCGCGGCGGTCGGGGCGCGCTCCGCGCCGCGCGCGGCCGCGCGCCGAAGCGCATCCGGCGACGCGCTCGGCAGCGGCGGGCCGAACGCGCCGTTCGCTTCTGCCACGGCCGGATGGCATGCGCCTACCTACTTCGAAGTATGCGCCCGACCCTCCGAAGTCGAAAGGCGCGGCGCGCTTGACGCCGATCATAAAGACTTCGCTTCGGCGGCCGGACAGTGCGGTCGATTCGTCGACTTGCCCACGGAGATGCCGATGTCCGGATACGACAACGCCACGCACGTCCAGGAGCAGACCCACAGCGGCGCAAGCCTCAAGACCAAGCAATGGTCGGTCGCGATCATGAGCACGCTGGCGTTCACCGTGTGCTTCGCGATCTGGATGATGTTCGCGGTCATCGGGATCCCGATCAAGAAGATGCTCGAACTGAACGCCACGCAGTTCGGGCTGCTGACCGCGACACCGGTGCTGACCGGCTCGCTGATCCGCGTTCCGCTCGGCATGTGGACCGACAGGTACGGCGGCCGGATCGTCTTCTTCCTGCTGATGCTGTCGACGGTCGTTCCGATCTGGCTGATCGCCTATGCGACCGAGTTCTGGCACTTCCTCGTGCTCGGGCTGTTCGTCGGGCTGGCCGGCGGCTCGTTTTCGGTCGGCACGCCGTACGTGGCGCGCTGGTTCGACAAGCGTCAGCAGGGCTTCGCGATGGGGGTATTCGGCGCCGGCAACTCGGGCGCGGCGGTGACCAAGTTCGTCGCGCCCGCGCTGGTCGTCGCCTTCGGCTGGACCATGGTGCCGAAGGTCTACGCCGTCGCCATGCTCGCGACGGCGCTTGCCTTCTGGATGTTCACGTATCACGACCCGAAGCACGTGATCCCGGGACACATCACGTGGCGGCGCCAGCTCGAGGTGCTGCGCGATCCGGACGTCTGGAAGTACTGCCAGTACTACTCGATCGTCTTCGGCGGCTACGTCGCGCTGTCGCTGTGGATGGTCAACTACTACGTGGGCGAGTTCAAGCTCGACATCCGCATCGCGGCGCTGCTGGCGGCGTGCTTCTCGCTGCCGGGCGGCGTGCTGCGCGCCATCGGCGGCTGGATGAGCGACAAGTGGGGCGCGCACAAGGTCACCTGGTGGGTCATGTGGGTGAGCTGGATCTGCCTGTTCCTGCTGTCGTATCCGGCGACAACCTACACGATCCAGACCGTCGACGGCCCGGTCACGTTCACGCTCGCGCACAACGTCTGGACGTTCACCATCCTGATGTTCGTGCTCGGCATCGCATGGGCCTTCGGCAAGGCGAGCGTCTTCAAGTACATCTCCGATCAGTACCCGGCCAACATCGGAACGATCTCCGGCGTGGTCGGGCTCGCCGGCGGTCTCGGGGGCTTCCTGCTGCCGGTCATGTTCGGCGCGCTGCTCGACTTCACCGGCGTGCGTTCGACGGCGTTCATGCTGTTGTACGGCGTCGTCTGGGTGTCGCTGATCTGGATGTACTGGACCGAGGTTCGCCGCGCCGAGGTGATCGGCCCGCACGCGCAGCCGTTCAGCCTCAAGGGCTGACCGCGCCGGAACAACGATCTCGAAAGGAGCAGACATGGCCGCAGCACAACCGACCGGCACCGCGCCCCGCGTCACCAGTTCGGCCGACATCGCCGACTGGCGGCCGGAGGACCCCGCCTTCTGGGAGTCGACCGGAAAGCGCATCGCCTATCGCAACCTCGCGATCTCCGTGCCGGCGCTGCTGTGCGCGTTCGCCGTCTGGGGCATGTGGGGAATCATCACGGTGCAGATGCGCAATCTGGGATTCCCGTTCAGCGACGCAGAGCTTTTCACGCTGACCGCCATCTCCGGCATCGCCGGCGCGACGATGCGCATTCCGGCGTCGTTCTTCATCCGGCTCGCGGGCGGACGAAACACGATCTTTCTGACGACGGCGATGCTGCTGTCGCCGGCGATCGGTACCGGGATCGCCCTGCAACATCCCGAATGGCCGCTGTGGGTGTTCCAGCTGATGGCGCTGTGGTCCGGTGTGGGCGGCGGAAACTTCGCCAGCTCGATGTCGAACATCAGTACGTTCTTTCCGAAGCGCCTGCAGGGGACCGCGCTGGGGATCAACGCCGGGATCGGCAACTTCGGCGTCACGACGATGCAGATCGTGATTCCGCTGGTGATGACCGTCAGCCTCTTCGGCGCGCTCGGCGGCGAACCGATGATCCTGCAGAAGGACAGCGGCTGGATCTTCGGCAAGATCGCCGCCGGCACGCCGACCTGGATCCAGAACGCGGGCTTCGCCTGGGTGCTGTCGCTCGTGCCCCTGTCGATCTTGTGCTGGTTCGGGATGAACAACCTGCTCACGGTGTCGCCCGTGATCGGCGGCACGATCCCCGCGTTCCTGAAGATCACGTGGCTGTACACGCTGGCCTTCGTGCCCGCGATCTTCGTGCTGTATCTGTACCTGCCGGCGCCTACCGGAGTCGGGCTGCTCAGCATGTGGGTGGCGATCCCGCTCGACATCATCCTTGCGCTCGCGGTGATGAAGCTCGCCGCGTTCGGACCGATGAAGGAAAACGTCGCCCGGCAGTTCGAGATCTTCCGCGACAAGCACACCTGGTCGATGACACTGCTGTACATCGTCACGTTCGGCTCGTTCATCGGCTTCTCGATGGCGCTGCCACTGTCGATCGCGGTGATCTTCGGCGTCAGCCACGTGCCCGGGCCCGACGGCGTGATGACGCACACGCTGAAGAACCCGAACGCACCGTCGGCCTTCACCTACGCGTGGATCGGCCCGTTCATCGGCGCGGCGATTCGCCCGATCGGCGGATGGATCTCCGACAAGGTGGGCGGCTCGATCGTCACGCAGATCATTTCGGTCGTCATGGTGATCGCCTCGATCGCGGTCGGCTACGTGATGATGCTCGCCTACAACTCGGCCACGCCCGAGCAGTATTTCGTGCCGTTCCTCTGGCTGTTCATCGCGCTGTTCGCCGCCAGCGGCATCGGCAACGGCTCGACCTTCCGCACGATCGGCGTGATCTTCGACCGCACCAAGGCCGGTCCGGTGCTGGGCTGGACCTCGGCGGTCGCAGCCTATGGCGCCTTCATCGCGCCGGTCGTGATCGGCGCGCAGATCAAGGCCGGCACGCCGCAGATCGCGATGTACGGCTTCGCGGCCTTCTATGCGGTCTGCCTCGTGCTGAACTGGTGGTTCTACCTGCGGCGCGATGCGTACGTGAAGAACCCGTGACACCTCAGGCCAACGGCGCCGCCACGCGGCGCGGACCGGAAACAACGCAACGCGGATTCGGAGACTTCAGATGAGCAACTTCCTGGACCGACTGCTGTTCTTCACGAAGGAGCGCGAGCCCTTCGCCAACGGCCACGGTGTGGTCACGCAAGAGGACCGTCGCTGGGAGGACGGCTACCGCAAGCGCTGGCAGCACGACAAGATCGTGCGTTCGACGCACGGCACGAACTGCACCGGCTCGTGCTCGTGGAAGATCTACGTCAAGGGCGGCATCGTCACGTGGGAAACGCAGCAGACCGATTATCCGCGCACGCGGCCCGACATGCCGAACCACGAACCGCGCGGATGCAGCCGCGGCGCCTCGTACTCGTGGTACCTGTATTCGGCCAACCGGCTGAAGTACCCGCTCGTGCGCGGGCGGCTCGCCCGTCTGTGGCGCGAGGCGCGCAAGAGCAAGGACCCGGTCGCGGCGTGGGCCAGCATCGTCGAAGACCCGGCGAAGCGCGCCGAGTACAAGAGCAAGCGCGGCCTGGGCGGCTTCATCCGCAGCACCTGGGACGAGGTCAACGAGATCGTGGCCGCGGCCAACGCCTACACGGTCAAGAAGTACGGCCCCGACCGGGTGATCGGCTTTTCGCCGATTCCCGCGATGTCGATGGTGAGCTACGCCGCCGGAAGCCGCTACCTGTCGCTGATCGGCGGCGTGTGCATGAGCTTCTACGACTGGTACTGCGACCTGCCGCCGTCGTCGCCGCAGACCTGGGGCGAGCAGACCGACGTGCCGGAGTCGGCCGACTGGTACAACTCGACGTACATCATCGCCTGGGGCAGCAACGTCCCGCAGACGCGCACACCGGATGCGCACTTCTTCACCGAAGTCCGCTACAAGGGCGCGAAGACGGTCGCGATCACGCCGGACTACTCCGAGGTGGCCAAGCTCTCCGACGTCTGGCTGCATCCGAAACAGGGCACCGACGCCGCGCTCGGCATGGCGCTCGGCCACGTGATCCTCAAGGAGTTCCACGTCGAGCGGAAGGTGCCGTACTTCGACGACTACGCGCGCCAGTACACCGACCTGCCGCTGCTGGTTCGGCTGGACAAGCAGGGCGACCGCTATGTCGCCGGCCGCTACGTGCGCGCCGCCGACTTCGACGACAAGCTGGGCCAGAGCAACAACCCCGAATGGAAGACGGTCGCCATCGACGAGGCGAGCGGGCAAATCGTGCTGCCGAATGGCTCGATCGGCTTCCGCTGGGGCGAAACGGGCGCCAATGCCGGCAAATGGAATCTGGAGAAACGCGACGCGCGCGACGGCCGCGAAGTCAGGCTCGCGCTGTCGCTGCTCGGCACCAAACACGAAGTCGCGCCGGTGGCTTTCCCGTATTTCGGCGGCGTCGAAAACGAGCACTTCACGTCCAACCCGTTCAAGGACGTGCTGGTGCGCAACGTGCCGGCGCTGAAACTCACGCTCGGCGGCGAGGACGTGCTCGTCGCCACCGTCTTCGATCTGATGGTCGCCAATTACGGAATCGACCGCAACCTCGGCGGCGACCATCTGCCGCGCGACTACGACGACAACGCGCCGTACACGCCCGCGTGGCAGGAGCGGATCACCGGCGTCAGCCGCCATGCGGCGATCCGGCTCGCGCGCGAGTTCGCCGAAAACGCCGCCAAGACGCGCGGCAAGAGCATGGTGATCATCGGCGCGGCGATGAACCACTGGTACCACGCCGACATGAACTACCGGTCGGTCATCAACATGCTGATGCTCTGTGGCTGCATCGGGCAGAGCGGCGGCGGCTGGGCGCACTACGTCGGCCAGGAGAAGCTGCGTCCGCAGACCGGCTGGGTGCCGCTGGCATTCGCCACCGACTGGATCCGGCCGCCGCGGCAGCAGAACTCGACGAGCTTCTTCTACGCGCACACGGACCAGTGGCGCTACGAGAAGCTCGCGGTCGACGAGATCCTGTCGCCGCTGGCGGACCGGCAGCGCTTCCGCGGCAGCCTGATCGACTTCAACGCGCGCGCCGAGCGCATGGGCTGGCTGCCTTCGGCGCCACAGCTCGAAACCAACCCGCTGCAGGTTTGCAGGGACGCGGCCGCCGCCGGCATGGACCCGAAGGACTACGCGGTGAAGGCGTTGAAGGAAGGCCGGCTATCGCTGTCGTGCCTCGACCCGGACAACCCGGCCAACTGGCCGCGCAACCTCTTCGTCTGGCGTTCGAACCTGCTCGGCTCCTCCGGCAAGGGGCACGAATACTTCCTGAAGCACCTGCTCGGCACCAGCCACGGCGTTCTCGGCAAGGATCTCGGCGAGGAAGGCGGGCAGCGTCCGGTCGACGTCAAATGGCACGACAAGGCGCCGCAGGGCAAGCTCGACCTGCTGGTGACGATCGACTTCCGCATGAGCACGACCGCGCTGTACTCGGACGTCGTGCTGCCGACCGCGACCTGGTACGAGAAGAACGACCTGAACACCTCGGACATGCACCCGTTCATCCACCCGCTGTCCACGGCGGTGGATCCGGCCTGGCAAGCGCGCAGCGACTGGGAGATCTTCAAGGGCATCGCGAAGAAGTTCTCGGAGGTGTGCGTCGGCCATCTGGGTGTCGAAAAGGATCTGGTGCTGACGCCGACGCTGCACGACACGCCGACCGAGCTGGCGCAACCGCTCGACGTCAAGGACTGGGGCAAGGGCGAGGTCGATCTCGTCCCCGGCAAAACCGGACCGCAGATGACGGTGGTCGAACGCGACTATCCGAACACCTACAAGCGCTTCACCGCGCTGGGGCCGCTGATGACCAAGGTCGGCAACGGCGGCAAGGGTATCGCGTGGAACACGGTCGACGAGGTCAAGGCGCTCGGCGACCTGAACGGCGTGGTGACCGAGGAGGGTCCGACCAAGGGTCTGCCGAAGATCGAAACCGACATCGACGCCGCCGAAGTGATCCTGATGCTCGCGCCCGAGACCAACGGCCACGTCGCGGTCAAGGCGTGGGACTCGCTGTCCAGGGTCACCGGCATCGATCACAAGCATCTCGCGCTGCATCGCGAGGACGAGAAGATCCGCTTCCGCGACATCCAGGCGCAGCCGCGCAAGATCATCAGCTCGCCGACGTGGTCGGGGCTCGAGAGCGAGAAGGTCTCGTACAACGCCGGCTATACCAACGTGCACGAGCTGATTCCCTGGCGCACGCTGTCCGGCCGCCAGCAGTTCTACCAGGACCACCCGTGGATGCGCGCCTTCGGCGAAGCGCTGTGCGTGTACCGGCCGCCGGTCGATCCGAAGGCGGTCAAGCCGGCGCAAGGACTGCGGCCGAACGGCAACCGCGAAGTGGTGCTGAACTTCATCACGCCGCACCAGAAGTGGGGCATCCACTCGACCTACACCGACAACCTGATCATGCTGACGCTGAATCGCGGCGGACCGGTGGTGTGGATCTCGGAGGACGACGCTCGCGCGGCCGGTATCGCCGACAACGACTGGATCGAGCTGTACAACGTCAACGGCGCGATCGCCGCGCGCGCGGTGGTCAGCCAGCGCGTCAACCCCGGCATGTGCCTGATGTACCACGCGCAGGAGAAGATCGTGAACACGCCGGGCAGCGAGATCACGGGCGGCCGCGGCGGCATCCACAACTCGGTCACGCGCGCGGTGCTCAAGCCAACGCACATGATCGGCGGTTACGCGCAGCTCGCCTACGGCTTCAACTACTACGGCACGATCGGCACCAACCGCGACGAGTTCGTCATCGTGCGCAAGATGGCGAGGGTCGACTGGCTCGATGCGCCGACCCCCGACGCGCTCGCGCAAGCGGCCGCGGCTGCCAACGCTTAAGGAGCAACGCCATGAAAGTCAGAGCGCAAATCGGCATGGTGCTGAATCTCGAAAAGTGCATCGGCTGCGACATGACAGCCTCTCCCCGACCCTCCCCCGCGGGGAGGGCCGCAGTTGGCGATGCACTTCCTCTTGCTGAGTAACGGAGGCAGCCCATGAAAGTCAGAGCGCAAATCGGCATGGTGCTGAATCTCGACAAGTGCATCGGCTGCCACACTTGCTCGGTCACCTGCAAGAACGTGTGGACCAACCGCACCGGGATGGAGTACGCGTGGTTCAACAACGTCGAGACCAAGCCCGGCATCGGCTATCCGAAGGAGTGGGAAAACCAGGACAAGTGGAAGGGCGGCTGGATACGCAAGGCGAGCGGCAAGATCGAACCGCGCCAGGGCGGCCGCGCGCGCATCCTGATGAACATCTTCGCCAATCCGAACCTGCCCGAGATCGACGACTACTACGAACCGTTCGACTTCGACTACGAGCACCTGCAGACCGCGCCCGAAATGAACGCGGCGCCGACGGCGCGCCCGCGCTCGCTGATCTCCGGCGAGCGGATGGAGAAGATCGAATGGGGCCCGAACTGGGAGGAGATCCTCGGAGGCGAATTCGCCAAGCGCTCGCTCGACGCCAACTTCGCCGAAATGGAAAAGGCGATGTACGGCGAATTCGAAAAGACCTTCATGATGTACCTGCCGCGGCTGTGCGAGCACTGCCTGAACCCGGCGTGCGTCGCCTCGTGCCCGTCGGGCTCGATCTACAAGCGCGAGGAAGACGGCATCGTGCTGATCGACCAGGACAAGTGCCGCGGCTGGCGCATGTGCGTCTCGGGCTGCCCGTACAAGAAGATCTACTACAACTGGGCCACCGGCAAGGCCGAGAAGTGCATCTTCTGCTATCCGCGTATCGAGGCAGGGCAGCCGACCGTGTGTTCGGAAACCTGCGTCGGCCGCATCCGCTATCTCGGGGTGCTGCTGTACGACGCCGACCGCATCGAGGAAGCCGCGAGCGTGGAGCACGCCCGCAACCTCTACGACGCGCAACTCGCGATCTTCCTCGATCCGAACGACCCGGCGGTCGTCGAGCAGGCCCGCAAGGATGGCGTTCCGGAAGCCTGGCTGCAGGCGGCGAAGAACTCGCCCGTCTACAAGATGGCGGTCGACTGGCGCGTGGCGCTGCCGCTGCACCCCGAGTACCGCACGCTGCCGATGGTCTGGTACATCCCGCCGCTGTCGCCGGTACAGGCCCGTGTCGAGGCCGGCGCGATCGGGATGAAGGGCGAACTGCCCGACGTGTCGAGTCTGCGCATCCCGCTGAAGTACCTCGCGAACCTGTTCACCGCGGGCGACGAGGCGCCGGTGGCGCGCGCGCTGGAGCGGATGCTGGCGATGCGCGCGTTCATGCGCGGCCGCCATGTCGACGGGGTCGACCGCCCCGAGATCCTGCAGCAGGCGGGCATCACGCTCGCCGAGGTCGAGGATATGTACAAGATCATGGCGATCGCCAACTACGAGGATCGCTTCGTGATCCCGACCACGCACCGCGAATACGCGGAGGACGCGTTCGATCTGCGCGGCTCGTGCGGCTTCACGCTCGGCAATCCGGCCGACGAGCGGCCCGGTGCGAAGAGCCTGTTCGGAGCCAAGCGCAAAGTCATCCGGATCAAGGAGGTCTCGCGTGGCTGACTTGACCTACAAGGCGCTGGCCGCCCTGCTCGACTATCCGACCGCGCCGCTGCAGGCGAACCTCGCCGAGGTCGAAGCGGCGCTCGCGCCGCTCGGTGCGTCCAACCTGCGCGCGCTGCAGCCGCTGCTCGGCGAGCTCGCGCGCGGCGATCTGATCGACCTGCAGGAAAAATACGTGGAGACCTTCGATCGCGGCCGGCGCACGTCGCTGAATCTGTTCGAGCACGTGCACGGCGATTCGCGCGACCGCGGCCAGGCGATGGTCGACCTGCTCGCGATGTATCGCGAAGCGGGCATCGAGCTGGCCACCGAGCAGCTTCCCGATTACCTGCCCGCGTTCCTGGAATACCTGTCGCTGCTCGACCATGCGGCCGCGCGCGAACGGCTCGCCGACATCGCGCACATCCTGCGGGCGATCGGAGGGGCGCTCGCGCGCCGCGCGAGCCCGTACGCCGCGATTTTCGACGTGCTGCTCGCGGCGGCCGGCGAAAAGCCGCTGGCCGCGCACGAGACCGACGACGAAGACGATACGACGTTCAAGGCGATCGATGCCGCGTGGGAGGAAGCACCGGTCAATTTCCTCGATGCGCCTTCTCCGGCCGGCTGCGGCTCGACCAACCGCCCGGACGTCCAGACGATCCAGATCCACCGGAGGCCCCGATGAGCTCCCTGAACACGTTCCTGTTCGGCATCTATCCGTACATCTGTCTTGCCGTGTTTCTCGTCGGCAGCCTGATCCGCTTCGATCGTGACCCGTATACGTGGAAGTCGGACTCCAGCCAGATGCTGCGCACCGGGCAATTGCGGCTGGGTTCGAACCTGTTCCACGTCGGCATCCTCGGCATCTTCTTCGGCCACCTCGTCGGGCTGCTGACGCCCGTGCCGGTCTGGCACGCGATCGGCGTCGAGGCACCGGCCAAGCAGATGCTGGCGATCGTCGCCGGCGGCATCTTCGGTCTGATGATGCTCGTCGGGCTGGCGATCCTGATGCACCGGCGCTACAGCGAGCCGCGCATCCGCGCGACGACGACGGCGATGGACTGGGTCGTGTTGTGGCTGCTCGCGATCCAGTTGCTGCTGGGCCTGTTCTCGATCACGGTGTCCTGGCAGCACCGCGACGGCGCCGAGATGATCAAGCTGATGACCTGGGCACAGCACATCGCGACGTTCCGCACCGATGCGGCCGCGTTCGTCGCCGACGCCGCACCGGTGTTCAAGCTGCACCTCGTGCTCGGCATGACGATCTTCCTGGTGTTCCCGTTCTCGCGGCTTGTGCACATCTGGAGCGGGTTCGCCTCGCTCGCGTATCTGACGCGCGCGTACCAGCTCGTGCGGGCGCGGCGATGATGCGCTGCGCGCGTCACCGCCGCCGGTGGAAGGTCCGCAGCGAGGGCGCTCGGCAGGCGTGTTCGTGCGCCTCGGGCCAGGGGTCGGAATCCGGCTGACAAGGCGATCGAACCGACCATGCAACTGCAGCGCATCCGCGCGCGTCTGCTCGAGCGCGCCGCCGCGCTCGGGATCGAGCGCGACACCGAAGAGGCGACGATCGACGCGCTGCTCGAGCGCGAGGTCGCCGTGCCGCCGCCGACCGACGCCGAGTGCCGGCGCTTCTACGCGCAGCATCCGCAGCGCTTCCGCGCCGGCGCGCTCGCGGAGGCCGACCACATCCTGTTCGCGGTGACCGGCGGTGTACCGCTCGCTGCACTGCGCGAACGCGCCGAACCCGCGCTGCGCGAAGTGCTCGCCGCCCCCGATACCTTTGCCGCGCGCGCGGCGGAGCTGTCGAACTGCCCGTCGGGCCGTGTCGGCGGCAGCCTCGGCCAGATCGCGCGCGAGTCGGTCGTACCCGAGTTCTGGCAGGCGATCGAGTCCTTCGGTGCGACGGGGATCATCCCGAAGCTCGTGCAGACGCGATACGGGCTGCACGTCGTCCGCGTCGCGCGCTACGTCACCGGCGATCTGCTGCCTTACGAGGCGGTCGCCGAACGCATCGCAGCGCATCTGACCGACCGCAACCTGCGCGTCGCGCTGCGCGACTACGCGCACACGATCGCGCACGACGCGCTCGACGAAGGCGCGCACACGCACTGAACGACTGGCGCGTACGCCGCTCATGCCCGAGCCATTGCCCTCTGCCCCGCCCCGCTCCCGCTTCGCGGGCCGGCGGGGTTGACGCCGCTTCGCGAAGGAAGTCAATGGACGACCTGCTCGCCCGGCTCGCGCGCTTCGAGCGCGACTTCTTTCCGCGCTACGAGAAGACGTACCGCCGGCTCGTCGAAGAGGGCCAGCATCCGAAGGCCTTGTTCATCGGCTGCTCCGACTCGCGCATCGTGCCCTACGCGCTGATGGACTGCGGCCCGGGCGAACTTTTCATCGCGCGCAACGTTGGCAACCTGGTGCCCCCGTGGGACATGTCCGCCGGCTTCCACGGCACTGCCGCGGCGATCGAGTTCGCAGTGCTGCAGCTGCAGGTTCAAAGCATCATCGTTTGCGGGCACAGCCATTGCGGCGCGATCCGCGGGCTGTACGCGCCGCCGCCGGCCGAAGCGCGTCATCTGCCCGCCTGGCTGGAGCTCGCGCGCGACGCCGCGGTACCGGGGCCTGAGTCGCCGCAGGTGCTGCGTCGGGTCGAACAGCGATCGATCCTGCTGCAGCTCGAACGGCTGATGAGCTACCCGATGGTCGCGCGGCGCGTGCGCGACGGCGAACTGTTCCTGCACGGCTGGTACTACGTGATCGAAGACGGTCGCGTGCTCGTACTCGACACCGAAGCGGGCGCGTTCGTTCCGCACGAACTGCATTCGTACGCCCGCGCCGTTGCCGCCGCCGCGGCCGGCAGCAGCGTGACCGAGATCGACGCGTCGCACTGGATGCGGTTTTCGAAGCCGGACCTTTGAGCGCCGGGGCGTGCGCTTGATCCCCGCCCAAGCAAGGGGCCGGGGGCATCTCCGAGGTCCGTGCCGCCATCAGCGTGCCCCTGCCCCCTTTCAGGAAGGCGGTTGATGGGCTGCCCACGTCTCAGGAGGAGGTTTGACGGGCGCCGGGCGCGGCCGCATACCCCCATTGGCACGGGTTCCGTGTCACCGCGCTTGATACGGCTCAAAAGAACCGCTCGGCCGGTCGGGCAGACTGGCGCGCATCGGTTCAGGGCCCGCCCAGGGCAGCCGAACCGCTTCCCGTTTCCGCGCTGCCGGCGTGCCGCGCGCAGCAGCAGCGCGCTTTTCCAAGGGCACTTTCAAGCGATGCCGCATCGACGTTCAAGGCCCCTCGTGTATTCCTGCTCGGGCTGCTCGAGCGCGGCGCAGCTCGCCAACGCGGTCGCGCTGAAGCTCGACCGCGACGGTGCGGCCGAGATGTCGTGCATCGCCGGCGTCGGCAGCGAGGTGCCTTCGCGGGTGCGAACCGCCAAATCGGGACGACCGATCGTCGCGCTCGACGGCTGCGCGCTCGCCAGCGTCAAGCATTCGCTGGCGCGCCACCGCGTGCGCGCCGACAAGTACCTCCTTCAGTCCGACGATGGCGTCAAGAAGCGCGATCACGCCGACTTCGACCCGGACGAAGCCGATCGCGTGTTCGCCTCGCGACGCGACCTCCTGCGGGCGCGGCCTGCGCTTGCCACCGGGACAGAAATTGCCGTCCCGGAAACCGCAACTCACGAGGAGTCGCCCGCATGACCGCTGCCGACGCCGCGCTGGCAGCCACGCCGTCCGCGCTGCCGCCGTTGAAACTCGCCGGGCGCGAAGTGCTGCCGATCGTGCAGGGCGGCATGGGCGTGGGCGTGTCGGCGCACCGCCTGGCGGGCACCGTCGCCAGTCTGAACGCCGTCGGCACCTTGTCCTCGGTCGACCTGCGCCGCCATCACCCCGACCTGATGGCGCGCACGACGCACATCGGCACCGGACCCGACGCCAAGGCCAAGATCAACGCCGCCAACCTCGAAGCGCTCGACCGCGAGATCAAGGCGGCGCGCGCCATCGCGCAGGGACGCGGGCTGCTCGCCGTCAACGTGATGCGCGCGGTGGCCGAGTACGCGCCCTACGTGAGGCGCGCATGCGAAAGCGGCATCGATGCGGTGGTCGTCGGTGCCGGGCTGCCGCTCGACCTGCCCGATCTGACGGCGGATTTCCCGAAGGTCGCGCTGATTCCGATCCTGTCGGACGCGCGCGGCATCGCGCTCGTGCTGAAGAAGTGGGAACGCAAGGGGCGATTGCCCGACGCGATCGTCGTCGAGCACCCGAAGCACGCCGGTGGTCACCTCGGTGCGGCGCGCATCGATGAGCTCGCCGACGCCCGCTTCGAGTTCGAGCGCGTGATCCCAGAAGCGCGTGCCGCGCTGCGCGCGCTCGGTGCCGAAGACCGCGTGCCGCTGATCGCCGCTGGCGGCATCAACACGCCGCAGCGCGTGCGCGAGCTGATCGCGCTGGGTGCGGCCGCGGTTCAGCTCGGCACCGCGTTCGCGGTGACCGAAGAAAGCGACGCGCATCCCGAGTTCAAACGGGTTCTGGCCGGCGCGCAGCCCGAGGACATCGTCGAGTTCATCAGCGTGGCCGGGCTGCCCGCGCGCGCGGTGCGCACGCCGTGGCTGGAGAACTATCTGCGGCTCGCGTCGAAGTTGCAGGACAAGGCGGCGCGGCGGGGCGCCAAACCGCGCTGCACGATGGTCTTCGACTGCCTGGCGCAATGCGGGCTGCGCGACGGTATCGCCAAGTTTGGCCAGTTCTGCATCGACCACCAGCTTGCCGCCGCGCTGCGCGGCGACGTCGAGCACGGCCTGTTCTTCCGCGGCGCGGGCAGGCTGCCGTTCGGCACCCAGATCCGGCCGGTGCGCGATCTGATCGCCTTCCTGCTTGGCGAGCCGGTCGCTGCCGCCGCCTGAGGAGCGCGTGACGGAAGGCAGTGCCGGACGGGATAGCATCGACGCGCCGCACGCACCCCATTCATGTCGACGACATCGACTCGCAAAGACGAGGCCCGACGCGTGATCCCGCTCGCGGTGCGCGCCCGTGCGGCGCCGCCCGGCCGTGCATCGCTGCGATGGCTTGCGGTCGCGCCGCATCGCTACTTCTTCTTCCTCGGCATGCTCGGACTGACGGCGGCGTCGCTGTGGTGGCTCGTGCAACTGTGGGCGCGTGCGCTCGGCGCGCCGCTGTCGGCTGCGCTGCCGCCGACGTGGTTGCACGGCTGGGCGATGGCCAACGGCTTCCTGCCGCTGTTCATGTTCGGCTTCCTGTTCACCGCGGGGCCGAAGTGGCTCGCCGTCGCGCCGCCCGAGACCCGCGCGCTGATGCCGTCCGGCGCACTGGCTTTCGCCGGGTTCGCCCTTGCGCTGGCCGGCGCGCATGTCGACACGGCGGTCGTCGCCGCGGGCGCGCTGGCGATGGCCGCCGGCTGGGCCGCGCTGCTGTGGCGATTCCTTCGTCTGGTTCGCGCGAGCCGGCTCGACGACCAGGTGCACGCGCGGCTGGTGCTCGCGTTCTTCACGGTCGGCGCGGCCGCGCATCCGGCGTTCGCCTGGGGTGCAACGCAGCTTTCGGCCGCGTGGATCCACACCGCCGAGATGATGTCGATCTGGCTGTTCGTCGCGCCGGTGTACGTCACGGTCGCGCACCGGCTGATCCCGTTCTTCACCGCGGGCGTGGTGCCCTTCCTCGATGCCTGGCGACCGCTGTGGCTGCTCGCTGCGCTCCTTTCGATCGTGATCGGGCACGGGCTGCTGCCGGTGGCGGGGCTGCTGCTGCCTTCGAAGTCGATCCAGGCGCTGCGTCTTGCGGTCGATGTCTGCGGCGCAGCGTTGCTGTTCTTCGTCGCCTGGCGCTGGGGTGTCGTGCAGAGCCTGCGCAACCGGCTTCTGGCGATGCTGCATCTGGGCTTCGTCTGGCTCGGCATCGCGTTCGTGCTGTACGCCTGGAACCAGGCGGTCGCGCTCCTCGCCGCGCCAGCAGCGTCGATCGGGCTCGCGCCGCTGCACGCGCTGACGATGGGCTTCTTCGGCTCGGTGCTGCTGGCGATGGTCACGCGCGTGACGGCAGGCCATGGCGGCCGCACCCTTGCCGCCGACCGGCTGACCTGGGTGCTGTTCTGGGTGCTGCAGTTCGCCGTGCTCGCCCGGGTGCTCGCCGACGCCGCGCCGGCGCAAGGCGCGTGGCTCGCGCCGGCCGCGATCGCGCTGTGGTGCGTCGTGTTCGTGACCTGGGCGGCGCGCAGCGTGCCGATCTATCTGAAACCGCGCATCGACGGCCGCCCGGGATGACATACGCCACACTCAAGACGATCCACATCGCGTGCGTGGTCGCCAGCGGCGCCGGCTTCCTGCTGCGCGGCGCGTTGATGCTGGCCGGCTCGCCGCTGCTCGCGACGCGTTTTGCGCGGGTGGCGCCGCACGTGATCGATACGGCCCTGTTCGCCGCCGGCGTGACGATGGCGGTGATCGCGCGCATTTCGCCGCTTGCACACCCCTGGCTCGCGACCAAGATCGGGGCGCTCGTCGTCTACATCGTGCTCGGCTCGATCGCGCTGAAACGCGGCCGCACCCGCGCGATCCGCGCCGCCGCGTTCGCCGCCGCGCTGGCAACCTATGCCTATATCGTCGGCGTTGCGCTCACGCGCAGTCCCGCGCTCGTCTGATGGGATGGGTCATCCGGACGGAACAGGTTTCGGCCGACCGGTGTTTGCGCCAGATCAAGTCGTCGCGAAACGGCCCCGCTTAGCGTTGCCCATCCCGCGCTGCGGCGGCAGGATCTGCGATTTGGCCGCCCGCGAAGACCAGGCAAACCCATGAGCATGATCGACTTTCGCACACCCGCCGCGGGCTTCGACCAGCCGCTCGAACTGTGGCTTGCCTGCCACGACCGGGTGCAGCGCATGTGCACATTGCTGCAGCGGCTGCTCGAACACGTCCATACGAACGGCGTGGACGACCAGGCCAGGGTGACCGCCGCGTCGATCCGCCGCTATTTCGACGAGGCCGCCCCGCGCCACCACGAAGACGAAGAAGTCGACCTTTTCCCCCGCCTGCTGAAGCATCTCGAAGGCCGGACCGAAAGCGAAGCCACCGGCGTGCGCAACGCGATCGCGCTGCTCGAAGGCGACCACCGGGAGATGCGCCGGCTGTGGTCGGTTCTGCGCGATGCGCTCGCCGCGATCGACGGCGGCGACGCCGGCGCGCTCGACGAGGCCGTCGTGGGGCTGTTCGTCAGCCGTTATCGCAGCCACTGCGAAGTCGAGGACACCGTCATCGCGCCTGCGCTGCGCCGCGCGCTGTCGGCGGAGGAACTCGGCCAAATCGGCCGCACGATGGCGCAGCGGCGCGGCGTCGACTGGGACGAGATCGCCGCACCGCGCAGCCGGCCGTAGCCGACGCTAGCGGCAGCTTTGCGCGACGTTCGCGGGCATCGTCGCCGTCGCCTGCGTCATCGTGATGACGCATTGCGCGCCCGGGCAAACGCAGTGGTACACCGCTGCCTCGACGCGGCCCGGGCCCGTCAGCAGCGTCGGCCGCGAACACGTACAGCCTTCCGCACTGAACGGAACCTGTGCAACGACGGCCGACTTCGGCCAAGCGAGTATCGCCGCCGCGGCACACGCGGCGACGGCCCCGACGATCCACAGCGATCGCATCGCATCCTCCTGTGCAGGTCGGCGGCGCGCCGATCGCGCCGCCCAACGACCCCGCGGCGAGCTTAGGCGCGGGGCAGGCAGCCGGCAACGGCCGCCACGCGCGCGGCCTGTGCGTGCGCTGCACCCGCAGCGCCACCGCCTGCGCCTTGTTGGGCCTTGGCCATCGGATACCGCACATCCGCACATCGCACTGCCGCGGCGGGCCGACCGCGCGCCGACCGCCTGCCAGCGGCCAGACCCACGACCGCGTGCCGAGCGGGCGAGCGCCGGCACGGTTGCGACGGACCACGCCGCCGCGGCCCGGTCGCCGGCAGGGGTTGCATTGGGCGGTGTCCGCCGCCAGATTGGCCGATGGAGGTGCCCATGGATCCGTCGACGAAACTGCCCGAAAACGTCGTTGCCATCGTTCCGATGCGCAACGTGGTTTTGTTTCCGAACGTGCTCGTGCCGATTTCGGTCGGCCGCGCCAAGTCGGTTGCCGCCCTTCAATACGCGCTGCAGAACAAGGTGCCGCTCGGAATCGTCCTGCAGAAAGACGGTCGGGTCGACGACCCGGGGCTAGACGATCTGTATTCGATCGGCACGCTCGCGAATATCGTGCACCACGTCGTGGCGGGCGACGGTCTGCATCACGCCGTGTGCCAGGGGATCGGCCGTTTCCGTATCACCGAACTCGTCGAGGGCTATCCCTTCGTCGCCGCGCGGATCGAACGCATCGAGGAGCCCGCGACACCTTCGCCGGAAGCCGAGGCGCTGGGCGTGCAACTGCAGGCCAAGGCGCAGGAAATCCTGTCGCTGCTGCCCGGGGTGCCGGCCGAGTTCGCGCAGGTCGTGCAGTCGACTCGCGCCCCCGGCCAGCTCGCCGACCTAGCCGCCAGCCTGCTCGACGCGGAACTGCCCGAAAAACAGGCGCTGCTGGAAACCGTGGCGCTCGAAGAGCGCTTGCGCAAAGTGCTGGAAATCCTGACGCGCCGCATCCAGGTGCTGCGTCTGTCGCAGGAGATCGGCGCGCGCACGAAAGAGGAGCTCGACGACCGCCAGCGCAAGTTCCTGCTGCGCGAGCAGTTGAAGACGATCCAGAAGGAGCTCGGCGAGGAAGGCGAAGGCGACGAAGACCTTGCGCAGCTCGAGGAGGCGATCGCCCGCGCCGGCATGCCGGCCGAGGCGGAGGCGCAGGCTCGCAAGGAGCTGCGGCGGCTCAAATCGATGGGGCCGCAGTCGGCCGAGTATTCGATGCTGCGCACCTGGCTCGAGTGGATGACCGAGCTGCCGTGGCGGTTGCCCGAAGAAAAACCGATCGATCTGGCAGCCGCACGCGCCGTGCTGGAGGCCGACCACTTCGGGCTGGAGCGGGTCAAGAGCCGCATCGTCGAATTCCTCGCCGTGCAGAAGCTCAACCCGCAGGGACGCGCGCCGATCCTGTGCTTCGTCGGCCCGCCGGGTGTGGGCAAGACCTCGCTCGGGCAGAGCATCGCGCGCGCGCTCGGGCGCCCCTTCGTGCGCGTGTCGCTGGGCGGCGTGCACGACGAGGCCGAGATCCGCGGCCATCGCCGCACCTACATCGGCGCGCTGCCGGGCAACATCGTCCAGGCGCTGCGCAAGGCCGGCGCGCGCAACTGCGTGATGATGCTCGACGAAGTCGACAAGGTCTCGGCGAGCCTGCACGGCGACCCGTCCGCCGCGCTGCTGGAAGTGCTCGATCCCGAGCAGAACTCGACTTTCCGCGACAACTATCTCGGCGTGCCGTTCGACCTGTCGCGCGTCGTGTTCATCTGCACCGCGAACGTCATCGACAACATTCCGCCGCCGGTGCGCGACCGAATGGAGGTGATCGACCTGCCCGGCTACACGCAGGAGGAGAAGCTCGAGATCGCGCGTCGCTACCTCGTGCCACGGCAGCGGCAGGCGAACGGCCTGCACGACGGGCAGTGCGAGCTCACCGACGCGGCGTTGACGGCGATCATCGCGAGTTACACGCGCGAGGCCGGCGTTCGGCAGCTCGAGCGCGAGATCGGACGCGTGATGCGGCACGCAGCGACCAAGGTGGCCGAAGGCGCCGACGTGCACGTGCGGGTGGACGCGGCGGATCTGGAAGCGATCCTCGGGCCGGCGAAGTTCGAGCACGAAGCGGCATTGCGAAGCGGCATCCCAGGTGTCGCCACCGGACTGGCGTGGACACCGGTGGGCGGCGACATCCTGTTCATCGAGGCCACGCGCGTGGCAGGCAGCGGCAAACTGATCCTGACCGGACAGCTCGGCGACGTGATGAAGGAAAGCGCGCAGGCGGCGCTCACGCTGGTCAAGGCGCGCGCGCCGGAACTGAACATCCCGGCGGCGATGTTCGACGGCGTGGACGTGCACCTGCACGTGCCCGCCGGCGCGATCCCGAAGGACGGCCCCAGCGCCGGCATCGCGATGTTCATCGCGCTGGTGTCGCTGTTCACCGACCGCGCGGTGCGGCCCGAGGTGGCGATGACCGGCGAGATCAGCCTGCGCGGGCTGGTGCTTCCGGTCGGCGGCATCAAGGAAAAGGTGCTCGCCGCCCAGCGCGCGGGTATTTCCACCGTGTTGCTGCCGGCGCGCAACCGCAAGGACCTGCGCGACGTGCCTGAGTCGGCGCGCAACGCGCTGCGCTTCGTGTGGCTGGAAACGGTCGACGACGCGGTGCGCGCGGCGCTGGCGGACGTGGCGCGGCGCGCAGAGCCGGAGCTGCGGCTGATGTGAGCCGCGCCGGAGGAAGGCGGTCGAGCCGCACAAGCATCGAGAACACAGAGGGAGAATCGAGCGCTGCGCACCGGCGCCCCGACGAGCCGGCGTGTGGAAGTCACCGGTGCGCAGGACCTCGACTGATCGCCGTTTTCCGTCGTGCCTTTGCGGTGAAGCGTCCGAGCTGAAGTCGGCGCGTTTCGCGCACGGCCTGCGCCGTCAGAAGCGCACGATCAACCCGAATCCGGCGGCCCACGCCTGGCCGCGCTCGCTCGCCGCGTCGGGGCGCGGCCAGAAGTGGCCTACGACGAATTCGCCGAGCAGCCAGTCGCGATAGACGGGCTGCAGCCACTTCGTCTGTACGCCGTAGTCGGAGAACACGATGCCGGTGTGCTGCGCGCCGGTGCCGATCGCCTCGAACGACAGCAGGCGGCCGCCCGCGATGACCTTGTGCGCACCGGCGACCGTCGACCACTCGTAGCGCCGCGATGCCTGGGTGATGGTCGCCGCGGTCAGCCAGCGCAGCGCCACCGTGGGCGACCAGGCGTATTCGTACGACAGCGCGGTGGTCGAGCCGAAGCGATCGCTGAGCTTCCAGAAGAACGTCTGCCGGAACTCGACGAGGCTCGCCTCGCTGGCGACCCAGAAGTGCCGGAAACGGGCCTGCGCGTACGGCTTGATCCCCCGGAAGCCGACGCGCAGATCGACCGCATCGCGCAGCACCACCCCGAGCCCTGCGAAGAACGACCGGTCCTCGGTACGTTCGCCCAGTAGCCGGTTCTGGTTGACGAACGCCGGCGGCTGGTCGGCCACGCCCTCGCGTTCGTTGTCGCGGCCGACGAACAGATACGCCCGTTCCTCGAGGTTCGGCAGGCGCACGCGCGCGTTCAGCTGCACGCTGCTGTCGACACCCGCCCCCTGCCGCTTGCTGGTGAAGATGCTCAGGCGACCGTCCTTGACGTCCTTGCGCTCGTCGAACGGCTTGTCGCCAAACCAGCGATCCAGTCCGCGCGCCAGCAGCACGACGGTTTCACGCAGCACCGCGGGCGCGCGATCGACGGCGGGCCGCGCCTCGGTCGCAGCCGGCGGCACAGGGGCGGCGACCGCGGCACCGGCGTCCTGTGGCCGATCAGGCGCCGGCTCGGAGGCGACGGCGGGCGACGGTTCGGCGGTCGCCTGCACCGGCGGCGGCGTGGGCGAATCCGGACGCTGGCCGCCTACGCTTAAGGCTTCTGCACCGGGTGCCGGCGCCTGCGTCCCGGCGCTTTCGCCCTTCGGTATCGCTGCACACGCAGCGAGCAAGACCGCGCCGCAGGCGACCGCCAGCGCCCGCGCGCGTCGAAGCACAGCGGCCCGTTCGATCAACCCGAATCCCTCACCACGGAGATCACCGCGCGCCGACAGCGGCCAAAAATCGCGGCCTTGCGCCGATGCCCGGCCAAACGCGCTTCAGAAAATCTGTTCGCACGAAGGTTTGGTTTTCCTCGGGGCACTTCGCGTCCGTGTCGTACGAATGCAGCGATCAGGCGCGACGCTGCGGCCTGCGCGAAAATGCCCCGTCCGAACTTCGCGCACGCGCCTGCGCCGCAGCGAAACTCGCGCGTTGGCTGCGGCGAATCCGGCGGCGCCGCGCGCATCCACGCCCGCGTCAACGGCGGCGTCCGCCGAGCAGCGAACCGAGCACCCCGCGCGTGATCTCGCGCGCGATCGACGATCCGATGGAACGCGCCGCACTCTTGGCAAGGGCATCGACCATGCCTTCGCGGCGGCCCCCGCGCGGGCCGGTCGAACCGAACAGGATGTCGCCGAGCCCACCGAGCGCGCCTTTGCCGGCCTGCGCCGGTGCCGCTGCCCCTGCGGGTGCGCCCTGCGCGGCGGGTGCGGCGGCGGCGCGCTGTTTGAGCAGTTCGAAAGCGCTCTCGCGATCGACCGTCTTCTCGTAGACGCCGGCGACGACCGACGTGCGGATCAGCCGCTGGCGCTCCTCGGGCGTGATCGGCCCGATCTGGCTCGACGGCGGATAGATCCAGGCGCGCTCGGTGACCGACGGCGTGCCCTTGGCGTCGAGCAGCGAGACGAGCGCCTCGCCGACGGCCAGTTCCAGGATGGCGGCCTTGAGGTCGAGCTTCGGGTTCGGCCGCATCGTCTCGGCGACCGCGTTGACCGCCTTCTGGTCGCGCGGCGTGAACGCGCGCAGCGCGTGCTGGATGCGGTTGCCGAGCTGCCCGAGCACCTTCTCCGGAATGTCGAGCGGGTTCTGCGTGACGAAATACACGCCCACACCCTTGGAGCGGATCAACCGCACCACCTGTTCGACTTTCTCCAGCAGCGCAGGCGGCGCCTCGGAGAACAGCAGGTGGGCCTCGTCGAAGAAGAAGACGAGCTTGGGCTTGTCGCGGTCGCCGACTTCGGGCAGGTTCTCGAACAGCTCCGCGAGCAGCCAGAGCAGGAAGGTGCCGTACAGGCGCGGATTGTTCATCAGCCGGTCGGCAGCGAGGATGTTGACCACGCCGCGGCCGTCGACCGTCTGCATCAGGTCGGCGATGTCGAGCATCGGTTCGCCGAAGAATTTCTCGCCGCCCTGCTCCTCGATCTGCAGCAGCCCGCGCTGGATCGCGCCGATCGAAGCCGCGCTGATGTTGCCGTACTGCGTCTTGAACTGCGCGGCGTTGTCGCCGACGTACTGCAGCAGCGCGCGCAGGTCCTTCAGATCGAGCAGCAGCAGGCCGTTGTCGTCGGCGATCTTGAACGCCAGCGCCAGTACGCCTTCCTGCGTCTCGTTCAGGTTGAGCAGCCGCGCGAGCAGCAGCGGACCCATGTCGCTCATGGTGGCACGCACCGGATGGCCCTGTTCGCCCCACACGTCCCATAACGTCACCGGGCAGCCTTCCCACTTGGGCTCGGGCAGCTTCAGCATCTCGAGCCGCTGCTTCATCTTGTCGCTGAGGCGCCCGGGGTTGGCGATTCCGGTCAGGTCACCCTTGACGTCGGCCATGAAGACCGGCACGCCGATCCTGGAAAAGCCTTCGGCGAGCACCTGCAGCGTCACGGTCTTTCCGGTGCCGGTGGCACCGGTGATGCAGCCGTGGCGGTTGGCGAGCGCCGGCAGCAGGACCAGTTCGCGGTCGCCGGCTTTGGCGATGATCAGGGGTTCGGCCATGTGTTCCTCGTTCGGTGGCTTGCGCGCACCGCAGAGCGTAGCCGAAGCGACGGTGCGCAACACGGGCGCGCGCGGTACCGGTTGATAGAATTCGCGCCCCTTCGCATCGCCCCGGGCAATACAGGAACCGCCATGGCCGGCCACTCCAAATGGGCCAACATCCAGCACCGCAAGAACCGCCAGGACGCCAAGCGCGGCTCGTTGTGGACCAAGATCATCCGTGAAGTCACGGTCGCCGCCCGCGACGGCGGCGCCGATCCGGCGATGAACCCGCGGCTGCGGCTCGCCCTGGAAAAGGCGCGGCTCGCCAACGTGCCGAAGGACAAGCTCACGAACGCGATCGCGCGGGGCGCGGGCAAGCTCGAAGGAGTCAACTACGAGGAAGTCCGTTACGAGGGCTACGGCATCGGCGGCGCGGCGATCATGATCGATTGCGTGACCGACAACCGCACGCGCACGGTCGCCGAGGTCCGTCACGCCCTGTCCAAACACGGCGGCAACCTTGGCACCGACGGCTCGGTCGCCTTCAATTTCAAGCACTGCGGCCAGTTCCTGTTCGCGCCCGGCACGTCCGAGGACAAGGTGATGGAGGCCGCGCTCGAAGCCGGTGCCGAGGACGTCGTCACCAACGAGGACGGGTCGATCGAGGTGATCTGCGCACCGGGCGACTTCGAGACCGTCAAGCAGGCGCTGGCCAAGGCGGGGCTCGCGCCCGAGGTTGCCGAGGTCACGATGAAGCCGCTCGTCGAAACCGTGCTCACCGGCGAAGAAGGCCAGAAGATGCAGCGGCTGCTCGACGCGCTCGACGATCTGGACGACGTGCAGGCCGTGTACACGACCGCGGCGATCGAGTGAAGCGGCGCGATCCGGGACCCGAACAGACCGATTCACCTCACAGACGCGGAGAACATCGAGAAATGCAAGCTCACCGTGGGACTTTCCCGGTGCCCTCTGTGTCTCGGTGGTCAAAACACACTTATCCCGAATGAAAATCCTCGTCATCGGCTCCGGCGGCCGCGAACACGCGCTGGCATGGAAGCTCGCGGCCTCGCCGCGCGTGCAGCGCGTCTACGTCGCGCCGGGTAACGGCGGCACCGCGCGCGACCGGCGGATGGTCAACGTCGCGGTGAGCGGCAACGAGGCGCTGGCCGACTTCGTCGCGGCCGAAGGCATCGCGCTGACCGTCGTCGGACCCGAGGCCCCGTTGGCCGCGGGCGTGGTCGACGCGTTTCGCGCGAGGGGTCTGCGCATCTTCGGCCCGACCCGCGCGGCCGCGCGGCTCGAGAGCTCGAAGGACTTCGCCAAGGCGTTCATGAAACGCCACGGCATCCCGACCGCCGACTACGAGACCTTCACCGATGCGGCGGCGGCGCACGCGTACGTCGAGCGCCGCGGCGCGCCGATCGTGATCAAGGCCGACGGGCTGGCCGCCGGCAAGGGCGTGGTCGTCGCCATGACGGCGGCCGAGGCGCACGCCGCCGTCGACTCGATGCTGGTCGATCACCGGATGGGGGCAGCCGGCGCGCGCGTCGTGATCGAGGAGTTCCTCGAGGGCGAGGAAGCGAGCTTCATCGTGATGAGCGACGGCCGCAACGCGCTGGCGCTCGCGACCAGCCAGGACCACAAGCGGCTGCGCGACGGCGACGAGGGCCCCAACACCGGCGGAATGGGCGCGTACTCGCCGGCGCCGGTCGTGACACCCGAACTGCATGCGCGCGTGCTGCGCGAGATCATCCAGCCGACGATCGACGGCATGGCGGCCGACGGCATCGTCTACACGGGGTTCCTGTACGCAGGGCTGATGATCGGCCGCGACGGCCGGCCACGCACGCTCGAGTTCAACTGCCGCATGGGCGACCCGGAGACGCAGCCGATCCTGATGCGGATGAAGTCCGATCTGCTCGGACTGTTCGAGCACGCGCTCGCCGGCACGCTCGACCGCGCGGAGGTCGAATGGGACCGGCGTACGGCTCTCGGCGTGGTGATCGCGGCGGCGGGCTATCCGGACGCGCCGCGCCAGGGCGATGCGATCGAGCAACTGCCGGCGGACACCGACGACTGCGTCGTCTTCCATGCGGGCACGCAGTTGCGCGACGGCAAACTCGTCACCAGCGGCGGCCGCGTGCTGTGCGTGACCGCGCTTGGCGACTCGGTCCATCTCGCGCACAAGCGCGCGTACGAGGCGGTCGCGCAGGTGCGCTTCGACGGCATGCAGTTCCGCCGCGACATCGGCCATCGCGCGCTGAAAAGCCGCGGCTGAACCTCCCCGCGGCGCAGACTGACGACATGCGTCGCAACGGCGGTCCGGACTCGAAGCTCGCGCTGGCGCGATACCGGCGGCTGGCCGCCGGCTACGACGCGACCGCTCGGCGCGAGATGCCACGGCGGCTGCGCTGCATCGACAAGCTCGCGCTGCGGCCGGGCGATGTGGTGCTCGACGCCGGCTGCGGCACCGGACTGTCGTTCGCGCCGCTGCGCGAACGCGTGGGCAACGGCGGGCGCGTCGTCGGCGTGGAGCTTTCGCCCGAGATGGCACGCATCGCGCGCGAGCGCATCCGGAAGGCAGGGTGGAACAACGTCGAGGTCGTCGTCGCCGACCTGACGCGGGTTCCGCTCGCGCCGCCGCTTCTGGACTGCCCGCCTTTCGACGCGCTGCTGTTTCACTACACGCACGATCTGCTGCAGTCCGAATCGGCGCTGGCGAACGTGTTTGCGTGCGCCCGGCCCGGGGCGCGGGTGGCGGCCGCGGGACTGAAGAAGACGCACCCGCTGCTCGCCCCGCTGAACTGGTCGGTGCTGTGGCGCGGCTGGCGCTACCGAACGACCGACGCGGGTCTGCGTGAGCCGTGGCGGTATCTGAAGCGCTGGGTACCCGATTTCCGCTGGGAGCGGTATCTGCTCGATACCGCGTACATCGGCTGGGGGACGTACGCGGCCCAGCTCGATCGCGCGGGCCCGGCCGTTGCACCCGCGACGCATGAAAATTCACGCGTGCGGCCGGCCGAAGCGCAATTCGCGCAGAATCCGGGCATTCCATCGCCCGCTGGACGACCCCGATGAGCCATCCGCCCTATTCCGTCGAAAGGCACATCACCCTCGCACGCGTGACCTCGATCACCGCCTCGCCCGACGGCACCTGGCTCGCGGTCGCGGTGCAGCGGCTCGACCGCGAAGGCGCGAAGTACGTGTCCGATCTGTGGAAGGTGCCGACCGACGGCGCACCCGCCACGCAACTGACGCGCGGCGACAGCAAGGACGCCGCACCGTGCTTCCGCCACGACGGCGCGCTCGGCTTCCTGTCCAACCGCAGGCCCAACGAACTGAAAGCCGACGAGGATGCCGAGAAGCGCATGCAGGTCTGGCTGCTTCCGAAAGACGGCGGCGAGCCGCGGCAGCTCACCGACGAGCCGCTCGGCGTCGAAGCCTTCAGGTTCGCGCGCGGCGCCGACCGGCTCGTCGTGCTCGCGCCGGTGATTGCGGGTATCGAGCACGACAAACAGCGCGAAACCGCGGCCGAACGCGCGAAGAAGGGGCCGAACGCGCGCCGCTTCACGCAGCAGCCCGTGCGCCACTGGGATCACTGGCTGCACGAGAACCCGGACCTCGCATCCACGCACGTGATCGCGTACGCGGCCGACGGCACCGGCCGTGTGGACCTCACCCCCGAGGCACGGCGCGAGTTCGCGATCGAGCCGTCGTTCGACGTTTCCGCCGACGGCCGCCTGGTCGCGATCACGCGGCAGACGCCGGGCAAGGACCGCGAGCTCGACTCGACGATCCTGCTGATCGATATCGAGTCGCGCGAGCAGCGCGTCTTCGGCACGGCCGACAACGTCAACTTCGAGTCGCCGCTGTTTTCTCCGGACGGCGGCACGATCGCCACGGTGCGCAGCGTGCGCAGCCCGAAGGTCGTCGTTCGCCCGCTCGCGACGCTGATCGACGTGGCAAGCGGCGGCCTGCGGCCGCTCGCGGCCGACTGGGACCGCTGGCCGCAACTGGCCGACTGGAGCGCCGACGGCGCTCGCCTGATCGTCTCGGCAGACGACGAAGGGCTCGCGCCCTTGTTTTCGATCGACGCCGCGAGCGGCGCGGTCCAGCGGCTGGTCGCGCCGGCCGCGGGCGGCGCGCACGGCGACGCGGTCGCGCTCGCCGACGGCCGCATCGCGTGCATCCGCTCCACATTGCTCGATGCGCCCGAGTGTTACGTGCTCGACGGCGGGCCCGATGCCACGCCGCAGCCGCTCGCGCGCCTGTCCGGCTTCACGCCGGCGGCCGACTGGGCCGAGGTCGACAGTTTCCGGGTCACTTCGACCGACGGCACGCCGATCCACAGCTTCATCGTCAAGCCGAAAGGCGCGCACAAGTGCCCGACGCTGCTGTGGATCCACGGCGGGCCGATCGGCATGGACGTCGACGGCTGGCACTGGCGCTGGAATCCGCTGATCGCGGTCGCCCAGGGTTACGCGGTCGCGCTGCCGAATCCCCGCGGCTCGACGGGCTTCGGTCAGGACTTCATTCAAGGTATCTGGGGCAACGTCTGGGGCGACCAGTGCTTCAAGGACCTGATGGCCGTCACCGATGCGCTCGAGAAGCGCCCCGACGTCGATGCGCGGCGGATCATGGCGATGGGCGGCAGCTTCGGCGGCTACATGACGAACTGGATCGGCACGCAGACGCAGCGCTTCAAGTGCCTGATCACGCACGCGAGCATCGCCACGATGGCGCAGTTCACCGGCACGACGGACCATCCGGCGTGGTGGTATCTGGAAATGGGCGGCGAGGATCCGTACGCCGACCCCGCGAGCTTCGACCGCTACGCGCCGATCCGCTACATCAAGCAGTGGAAGACGCCCGTGCTGATCATCCACGGCGAGCAGGACTACCGCTGCCCGATCAACGAGGGATTGAATCTGTTCGAGGCGCTGCAATACCACGGCGTGCCGAGCGAACTGCTGATCTTCCCCGACGAGAACCACTGGATCCTGAAGCCGAAGAACATCGTCGCGTGGTACGAGAGCGTGCTCGGCTTCATCGCCCGGCACATGCAATGAGCGAATTCATCGACACCCAGTCCGTCCGCGAATATCTGCTGGACCTGCAGGAACGGATCGTTGCGCGCTTCGAGCAGCTCGACGGCACGCCCTTCCTGCGCGACGCCTGGGAGAAGCCGCGCGAGGCGCCGCTCGGCGGCGGCGGGCTCACGTGCATCGTCGAGGAAGGCAAGCTGCTCGAACGCGGCGGCGTTGGCTTTTCTCACGTCACCGGCGCGGCGCTGCCGCCGTCGGCAAGCGCGCAGCGGCCCGAGCTGGCCGGCCGCGGCTTCGAGGCGATGGGCGTGTCGCTGGTGTTCCACCCGCGCAATCCGTACGTGCCGACCGTGCACATGAACGTGCGCTGCTTCATCGCCCGCAAGCGCGGCGAGGCGGACGTCTTCTGGTTCGGCGGCGGCATGGATCTGACGCCTTATTACCCGCACGACGAAGACGCGAGGCACTTTCACGCGACCTGCAAAGCGGCGCTCGAACCGTTCGGCGCCGACATGTATCCGCGCTTCAAGAAGTGGTGCGACGACTACTTCTTCCTGAAACACCGCAACGAGCCGCGCGGCATCGGCGGCATTTTCTTCGATGACTTTCACGAACTCGGGTTCGAACGCGGCTTCGCGCTCGTTCGCGCGGTCGGCGACGCCTTTGTCGACGCCTACGTGCCGATCGTCGAGCGCCGCCGCAGCCACCCATACGGCGAACGCGAGCGCGATTTCCAGGCGTACCGGCGCGGCCGCTACGTCGAATTCAACCTCGTCTACGATCGCGGCACGCTGTTCGGGTTGCAGTCCGGTGGACGCACCGAATCGATCCTGATGTCGCTGCCGCCGGTGGTGAAATGGCGCTACGACTGGAAGCCCGAGCCGGGCTCGCCCGAGGCGCGCCTATACACCGACTTCCTGCGGCCACGCGAGTGGACCTGATCGAATGATCGGTCTGCTCGGCGGCAGCTTCGATCCGATCCACGCCGGTCACCTGGCGCTCGCGCGCGCGGCGCTCGAACGCCTCGGGCTGGCGCAGGTCCGATTCATCCCGGCCGGGCACCCCTGGCAGAAGGGCGAGATCACCGACGCCGCGCACCGCGCACGGATGGTCGCGGCTGCGATCGCCGGCGAACCACGCTTCACGCTCGACCTGAGCGAAGTCGAGCGTCCTGGACCGAGCTACACGATCGACACGCTGCGCGCGCTGCGCGCATCGCTCGGTCCCGACGTGCCGCTGGTCCTCGTGCTCGGCGCCGACCAGATGGAGCGCCTCGACACCTGGCGCGAGTGGCAGCGCCTGCTCGACTTCGCGCACATCGCGGTCGCGCGCCGCAACGACGCGGTGCTGACCCTTTCATGGCCGCTGCAGACGTTCTACAACGAGCACTGGGCGCGGGCTGCGCAGCTGCGCGACCGGCCCGCGGGATGCATCGTCGATCTCGAGATGGCGCCGGTCGACGCGTCGGCCACCGAGATCCGCGCGCTGCTGCGCGCGCCGGCCTCGCCCGAACGCGACGCGCGGCTCGCGCAGATCGTGCCGGCGCCGGTGCTGGACTATATTCGGGCGCATGACCTCTACCGCTAGCACCATGGATCTGCAAAAACTGCAGCGCATCGTCGTCGACGCGCTCGAAGACATCAAGGGCCAGGACATCAGGGTCTACAACACGATCGGCCTGTCCGACATGTTCGACCGCGTCGTCCTCGCCAGCGGCACGTCGAACCGGCAGACGCGTGCGCTGGCCTCGAGCGTTGCCGAGCGCGTCAAGGCGGCCGGGGGCAAAGTCGTCAGCGTCGAAGGCACCGACAGCGGCGAGTGGGTGTTGGTCGACCTCGGCGACATCGTCGTGCACATCATGCAGCCGTCGATCCGCGCGTACTACGAACTCGAGGAGATCTGGGGCAGCAAGCCGGTGCGGATCAAGTCCGCGGGCGAGCGGACGACCGAGCGCCGCGCGCGAGCCGGCGGCGCGACACAGGCTCGCAAGCCCGCGGCGAAACGACCCGCCGCGAAGCGGCCTGCCGCGCGCAGCGCCAAGACGACCGCGACGGCCGCGAAGAAGTCGGTGGCACGAGCGACGTCGGCGGAAAAGTCCGCGGCCGCCGGCAAGCGCGCGGCGAAGTCGGCGACGCGGGCCGCGTCGCAGCGCCGGACGGCGCCGGCGAAGAAGGCGCGCAAGGCGGCGACCGGCCCATCCGCCCGCAGGAAAGCGGCCAAGAAGCCGGCGCGCTGATGCGCGGTTGCGCGCTCGATCCGCCGCCGAGCCGCACCGGGCCCCATGCGCATCACCGTCGTCGCAGTCGCCCAGCGCCAGCCGCGTTGGGCCGAGGAGGCCATCGCCGACTTCCGGACGCGCTTCCCGAGCGATTTCGCCGTGACGCTGAAGGAAGTCAAGCCCGAGCCGCGCGCCGGCCAACCCGTCGAGCGGCTGCTCGCCGCCGAGGCCGAACGGCTGCGAGCAGCGACCCCGGCGGGCAGCCTCGTCGTCGCGCTGGACGAACGCGGTACGGACTGGACCACGCTGCAGTTCGCCGAGGCGATCCGCGGCTGGCGCGACGCCTCGGAAACCGTGACCTTCGCGATCGGTGGCCCCGACGGGCTCGATGCCGGATTCAAACGCCAGGCACGGATGCTGCTGCGGCTGTCCAGCCTGACGCTGCCGCACACGCTCGCTCGCGTCGTCCTGCTCGAACAGCTCTACCGCGTCTGGTCGATCCTCGCCGGGTACCCCTATCATCGCGGGTGACCACGAGCGCAGCCATGGCCGACGTCTATCTCGCCTCGCGCAGCCCGCGCCGCCGCGAACTGCTCAAGCAGATCGGCGTGCGCTTCGAGCCGTTGATGCTGCGGCTCGCGTCGCCGCGCGGACCGGACATCGACGAGCGGCAGCACCCGGGCGAGCCGGCCGCCGATTACGTCGAACGCACCGCGCGCGAGAAGGCGGCCTTCGGCCAGCGCGTGCTTTCGATGCGCTCGATGCTGTACAAACCCGTGCTCGCCGCCGACACGGCCGTGATCCTCGACGGTGAAGTGCTCGGCAAACCTGCGAACCGCGCCGAAGCGGTGAGCTTCCTGCGCAGGCTGTCCGGGCGCGCGCACGAGGTGCGCACCACCGTCGCGCTGGCGATCGGCACCGGCAGCACCGCACACGTGCTGGCGGCGACTTCGGTCACGACCGTCGTGCTGCGCGCGCTCGCCGAGCACGAAGTCGAACGCTATTGCGCGACCGCCGAGCCGTACGACAAGGCCGGCGGCTACGGCATTCAGGGGCTCGCCGCGATCTTCGTCGAACGCATCGAAGGCAGCTACACAGGTGTGATGGGACTGCCGCTGTTCGAAACTGCGCAACTGTTGCAGCAGGCGGGCCTGAAGGTCCTGTAGCGGGATGGAAGACATCCTGATCAACATCACGCCGCAGGAAACGCGGGTGGCGGTGCTGCTCGCGGGCGTCGTGCAGGAGCTGCACGTCGAGCGCGCGGCCACGCGCGGACTGGTCGGCAACATCTACCTCGGCAGGGTTGCACGCGTGCTGCCCGGCATGCAGTCGGCCTTCGTCGACATCGGGCTGGAGCGCGCCGCCTTCCTGCACGTCGCCGACATCTGGGAGTACCGCCAGTTCACGCAGGACAAACCGCCGCCGATCGAGCGGCTGGTGCACGAGGGCGACGCGCTGCTCGTGCAGGTCGTCAAGGATCCGATCGGCACCAAGGGCGCGCGCCTGTCCACGCAGATCTCGCTCGCGGGCCGGATGCTGGTCTACCTGCCGCAGGACCCGCACATCGGCGTGTCGCAGCGGATCGAGGACGAGGCCGAACGCGCGCAGCTTCGCGAAATGCTCGCGCGCGTCGTCCCCGCCGACGAAAAAGGCGGCTACATCATCCGCACCAGCGCGGAGGACGCGACCGAAGCCGACCTCGCCGCCGACATCGACTACCTGCGCAAGCGCTGGACGCAGATCCGCGAGGCCGCCACACGGTCGCCCGCACCTTCCGTGCTGTACCAGGAGCTTTCGCTCGCGCAGCGCGTGCTGCGCGATGTCGTGACCGAGGCCACGCAGACGATCCAGATCGACTCGCGCGAGAACTTCGCGGCGCTGCAGGCTTTCGCCGCGCAATACGTGCCGCGCGTGCTCGGCAAGCTCGCACACTACACCGGCGAGCGGCCGCTGTTCGACCTGTACCAGAT
>Ga0272446_1001009_pt1 | contig 42377 bp, 30 predicted proteins | sample YNPCB0061_FD_194587 | JGI IMG/M metagenome (GOLD analysis project Ga0272446, IMG submission 194587) | Hot spring microbial mat communities from Yellowstone National Park, WY, United States - YNP-CB-006-1 | ecosystem: Environmental > Aquatic > Thermal springs > Hot (42-90C) > Sediment | place...
GGGTCCGGCGGCGACAAGCGGGAATCCTATTTCGTCACCTACGGGACGGACAGCGGCGCCAATCTGCTGTCCGTGGCGGGCGATACGGTGGTGAGAAACGATTTGACCGAGCTCACCGGGCTCAGTGGGGCCTATGGGCTCAATGCGGCCTTCACCTCCGGGCTTGCCTTCTATCCGGCCCGCCTGGAGGGGGTGGCCCTGTCCGGCGACGTGCGGCTGGAAGAGGGCTTCACCCTCATGCCCTCGGCCAGGGGCGATCTGCGCCTGCTGGCAGGGAGGTCGGTGGAAAAGCTGGGCAACAACCCCATCCACCTGGCCGATTTCGCCCTGTCCCGGGTGCCCACGCTGGCGAGTCCGATCCGCGGCATCAGTGGCGTTACCGCCCTGGTGACGTTGCCCGAAAAGGAAAGCGACGCCTACGGGGCCAGTCCCGCTCATTTGGGGGATGACAGCCGGGCCTATGTGGTGGCGCGGGAAGGGGACATCCTGGGCCGTCCAAGCCCCTATGTGTTCGCCGTGCTGGCCAAGCAGGCGGTATTCCAGGCGGGCCGGGATATCCGGGACGCGACCGTGGTGGGCCAGAACCTGGGGGAAGACGACGTGACCCGCTTCCTGGCCGGCCGGGACATCGTATTCGCCACGGACCGGGACCCCAAGACCGGCGCCATCAACCAGACCAGCGCCGCCCGCATCGCCATCGGCGGGCCGGGGCGGGTGGAGCTGATCGCGGGCCGAAACATCGATCTGGGCGTATCCCTGGGGGTGGTGACCCGGGGCAACCTGAGCAACCCCAATCTGCCGGAAGGCGGCGCCGACCTGTTGGTGCTGGCCGGCGTGGTGCCCCGGGACAAGCAGGGCGCCAGCCTGCCCATCAGCCAGGCCATCCTGGATGATCAGGCGCTGGCGCATTTCTTCGCGGAATTGCTGGCCTCCGCCAAGGAAAGCGGCATGGGTGGGGACTACAGCCGTGGCGAGGCTGCCATCGCGGCCCTGTTCCCCACCGGCACCCAGGAGGATTCCCTGACTTATCTGGGCGACATCAGCCTGTTCTTCAGCCAGATGAAGACCGAGCAGGGCGGCGATATCTGGATGCTGGCCCCGGGGGGCGGGGTCAACGCCGGTCTGGCCAGCGTGACGGGATTCACGCGGCAGGCCGCCGATCTGGGCATCATGACCGTCCAGGGCGGCGACATCTGGGCCTATACCCTGGGCGACTTCCTGGTGAACAGCAGCCGGGTGTTCACCATCTCCGGCGGCGACATCCTGATCTGGTCGGCCACCGGCAACATCGACGCCGGCAAGGGCGCCAAGTCCGCCAGCGCCACACCGCCCCCCCAGCTGCGCATCGACAAGAACGGTAATTTCGTCCTGGATGTGAGCCAGTCCATTTCCGGCAGCGGCATCGGCGCCCTGACCACCGGCAGCGACGTCTACCTGATCGCCCCCAAGGGCGAAGTGAACGCGGGGGACGCCGGCATCCGCGCCGGCGGCAACCTGACCATTGCTGCCGAGCGGGTGGTGGGGGCGGACAACATCCAGGTGGGCGGCATTTCCACCGGCGTGCCGGTGGCCGATGCCGGCGGCCTGTCCGCGGGCCTGAGCGGCGTGAGCGGCCTGAACGAGTCCACCAGCGCCACCGGCGAGGCCACCAAGGCCATGTCCTCATCCGCCAAGGATGGCGAGGGCAATGTCCAGGCGGCCAAGCAGCTCATGGCCAGCTTCAAGCCGTCCTTCATTTCCGTGGAGGTGCTGGGTTTTGGCGACGGGACGGCCAGCCTGAACGATGGCACGGATGACGGCGAGCGCAAGCGTCGCGAAAAACAGGGGGGGTGATGCAACGGCATGAGCCGAACGGCTCATGCCGGCTTCACGGGGGTGTAACGACCCGCCCGCACACTAATGTTTTTGTTCACCACCGCGAAGCGAAGCATGAGAAGCCTGCTCCTGTTTGTTGTCCTGCTGCTCCTTGCCCCCGTCTCCCACGCCTGGTGGAACGACGACTGGACCGCGCGCAAGCGGATTACCCTGGATACCTCCAAGTCCGGGGTGGAAATCGCGTCGGGCCTGGAGAACGTGCCGGTGCTGGTGCGTCTGCATACGGGCAACTTCGATTTCAACTCGGCCAAGGACGACGGTTCCGACCTGCGCTTCATCGCCGGGGATGACAAGACGCCGCTGAATTTCCACATCGAGAAATTCGACGCGGTGAACCAACTGGGCCTGGTGTGGGTGCGGGTGCCCAAGCTGCAGCCCGGCAGCAACAGTCAGCACATATGGCTGTACACGGGCAACGAGAAGGCCGGGCCGGCCAGCGATGCCAAGGGCACGTTCGATGTCAATCAGGTGGCGGTCCACCACTTCGAGGCGTCCTCCGGTGCGCCTCAGGATGCCACCGGCTATGCCAATCACGCCGCTGAATTCGCGGGGGTCCGTCTGGCCGGCGCCGCCATCGGCAGCGGCCTGGGGTTCGATGGCAAGGTGGTTTTGAGCATACCGGCGTCACCGTCGCTGAAATTCACCTCGGCGGCGGGGATGACCGCGTCGTTCTGGATGCGGGCCGCCAGTGTTGATCAGAACGCCGTGCTGTTCCGATTGGCGGAGGGCGGAAAGCGCATCAACGTTGGACTGGCGGGGGGCAAGCTGTACGCGTCGATCAGCGACGGCGGCGGCGAGGTGCGCACGGGGCCGGGGGCCGATCTGGTCGCCGGTGCCTGGAACCACGTCGCGGTGGTGGTGGACCGCAAGGTTTCCCTGTATGTGAACGGGGCCCTGGCGGGCGAGGCCCTGGCGGCCTGCCCGGACATGGCTGGTGCCGTCACGATGGGCGAGGGGTTCACCGGCGAGATGGACGAACTGGGACTGGCCAACGTGGCTCGTTCCGGGGACTGGATCAAGGTGGCCGCCCAAGGCCAGGGGGCGGATGCCAAATTGACCGTGTTCGGTGAGGACGAGAGCGGGGAGGGGGGTGGCGAGGCGTCCTACTTCGGCGTGATCCTGCAGAGCGTGACCCTGGATGGCTGGGTGGTGATCGTGATCCTGATGATCATGCTGGGCATCAGCGCCATGGTCATGGTGACCAAGGCCCTGGTGGTGGGGAAGACGGACAAGGCCAACCGGCAGTTTCTGGAGGCGTTTCGCAAGCTGGACAACCGCCATACGGCGGACCTGGATCGGGAAGAGGACGCCGAGGACGCGGATCTAAAGAACTCGGACCTGGCTTCCCTGATGTTCGGCCATCATGACCACCATCAGCACGCCAGCCTGTACCGCATCTATCACGCCGGCATTCAGGAAGTGAAGAAGCGGGTGGGCGAGAAGACCGACGCAGTGCTTTCTTCCCAGGCCCTGGACGCTATCCGCGCCACCCTGGACGCCACCCTGGTGCGGGAGAACCAGAAGCTCAACAGCCTCATGGTGCTGCTCACCATCGCCATCTCCGGCGGCCCCTTCCTGGGTCTGCTGGGCACCGTGGTGGGGGTGATGATCACCTTCGCCGCCATTGCCGCCACCGGGGATGTGAACGTGGCGGCCATCGCCCCCGGCATCGCTGCCGCTCTGGTGGCCACGGTGGCCGGCCTGGCCGTCGCGATTCCCGCCCTGTTCGGCTACAACTACCTGGGCTCCCGCATCAAGGCCATCGGCGCCGACATGCACGTGTTCGTGGACGAGTACATCGCCCGCATCGCCGAAACATACAGTCGCTGAGGGACACGGACCATGGCCGAACTGCGCGAAGACAACGAGCCCTACGACAACATCAACATCACGCCCATGCTGGATTTGGCCTATGTGCTGCTGGTGATCTTCATCATCATGACCACGGCCACGGTGCAGGGCATCCAGGTGAACCTGCCCAAGGCCAGCGCCGCCCCCAGCCTGGCCAAGCCAAAGACCAAGGCGGTCACCATCGATGCCAACGGCCAGATCTATCTGGATACCTATCCGGTCACCATGAGCGAGCTGGAAAGCCGCCTTAGGGGCTTCAAGGCCATCACCCCGGACCTGCCGGTGGTGATCAAGGGCGATGCCCGGATCCAGTACGAGAAGGTCATCGAGGTCATGGACCTGTGCGGCCGGCTGGACATCACCCAGCTGGGCCTGGTGACCCAGAAACTGGTCAAGTAGGCATGGCCGGCGGGAAACGCACCCTGCGCAGCCGTTTGCCGGCCCTGGCCGGGGGGCTGTTCATGCTGCTGTTCACCGCCGGCGTGGTGTTGATGGTGAAGAACTTCATCGACAACGCCGAGCCGCCGGAGAAGCACACGGTGCAGAAGATCTCCCTGGTGAAGCCCCCTCCGCCCAAGCCGGAAGAAAAGCCGCCGGAACCGGAGAAGATGGAAGAGATCAAGGAAAGCCGGCAGGAAGAGGTGCAGCTGGATGCGCCGCCCACGCCGGACCAGCCCCAGGATCAGGGGCCACCCCCGGGTGAGCAGCTGGGCCTGGATGCCGAGGGCGGCGCCGGCGGCGATGCCTTCGGCCTGGCGGCCAGGAAAGGCGGTCGCGACATCACCACCCTGGGATCCCTGGGATCCGGAGGGGGGAGCGGTGGCGACCGGGAGGGCTGGTACGGCCGACTGATCTCCCGCCACTTCGAGGAATCCCTGCGCCGTTCCAAGCGGCTGCAGGGCACCAATTACCAGGTGATCGTCCAGGTCTGGTTCGACGGCGGCACCGTGCGGCGGGTGCGCCTGACCCGGGGCAGCGGCAATCCCGAGACCGACGCGGCGATCCAAGAAGAGATCATGGCCTTGCCGCCCCTGCGCGAGATGCTGCCGGAAGACCTGCCCCAACCGGTGCGCGTGCGGGTGGCCTCACGCGCATGACAACGCATGAATTCGTTTGAACGGAATGGAACTATGACCCAAAGAGCACTCATCGCTGCCCTGACCCTGGGTGGCCTGATTACGGCATTGCCGGCCCTCGCGGGCGAGGGTGAGGAGTTGGAGGCGCTGCGCCAGACCACCTACGCCATCCTGGATGCCCTGGTGGAGAAGGGCATATTGAGCAACGAGTCCGCCAAGGACCTGGTCTGGCAGGCGGAGAAGAAAGGCAAGGCCAAGGCCGCGGAGATGGCCGAGGCCGAGGCCGCCGCCGGTGTCGTGCGGGTGCCCTACATCCCCGAGGTGGTGAAAAGGGAAATCCGGGAGCAGATCCGCCAGGAGGTGGTGGCCCAGGCCAAGACGGAACGCTGGGGCGATGTGAACGCGGTGCCCGAGTGGGTGGATCGCTTGAAATGGGAAGGGGATCTTCGGGTACGCCATCAGAGCGACCTGTTCGCCGACGGCAACGCGGCGCCGGCGGCGTTCCAGGCGGCAGGGGTATCCCTGGCCAACACGGAGGAGGACCGATCACGCCTGCGGGTGCGCGCCCGTCTGGGCCTCACCGCCAGGTTGACGGAGGCCGTTTCCGCGGGCGTGCGGGTGAGCACCGGCAACACTTCCGATCCGGTGTCCACCAACCAAACCCTGGGCACCACCGCCAACAAGTATTCCCTGGTGCTGGACCGGGCCTTCATCAAGGCAGAGCCGTGGGAGTGGCTGTCGGTATCGGGCGGGCGCATTCCCAACCCCTTCTTCAGCACGGACCTGGTGTGGGACGACGACGTGAATTTCGAGGGCCTGGCCGCCACCTTCAGGCCCTGGATGCGTGACGAGTCCAGGGCCCTCAAGCCTTTCGCCACGGTGGGCATGTTCCCCATCCAGGAAGTGGAGTCGTCGGCCACCAATCTGGCCAAGGACAAGTGGCTGTACGCCGCCCAGCTGGGGCTGGATTGGCGGGCCGGAAGCAACACCCGCTGGCGCTTCGGCCTGGGGTATTACGACTACCGCAACGTGGCCGGTGTGCAAAATCCCACGCCCTCGGCCAACGGTTTCTATGACGCCACCGCGCCCCAGTTCCGGCAGAAGGGCAACAGCCTCTATGTCATCGACACCGATGCCAACAACGACGGCACGACCACCGATTACGTATGGGGCCTGGCTTCCGACTATCGCCTGGCCAACCTGACCGCCGCCGTGGACCTGGCCCACTGGGAGCCGGTGCATGTGGTCCTCACCGGCGATGTGGTCAAGAACCTGGGCTATGACAATGGGGTAATGGTCAGTCGCATGGGAGCCGGCTACGCGGACAAGACCCTGGGCTGGCATGCCAGACTGACCGTGGGCATGCCCTCCATGGATCTGAAGGGCAACTGGCAGGTGTACCTGGGTTATCGTCACCTGGAACGGGACGCGGTGCTGGATGCCTTCACCGATTCCGATTTCCGCCTGGGTGGAACGGACAGCAAGGGCTATTACCTGGGCGGCATGTATGCCCTCGATAGAAATGCCTGGTTGAGCGCCAAGTGGATGAGTGCCGACCAGATCGACGGCCTGCCCTTGGGCGTGGATGTGTTGCAGGTGGACTTCAATGCCAAGTTCTGAAACCGCCGGGCCCCATCGCTCCCCCTCCACGGCGGGGGGGCTCGCTGTGCCAGGCTGGTTGCTGTTTCTGGGCTTGGGCGTGGCCTCCCTCCTGGCCGCCCTGCCACTCCAGGCCCATGACATCGACCGGGACGCCTGGCTGCTGCCCCCTGAGCCGGAAGTGGTCCATGTGCCAAGGGAACAACGCCGCTTCACAGATCCCCTGGAGTTCAGGCGGGTGGTGATGACCGGCAACGATGTCCTGCCCGAATACGCCCGGGGCCCGGAGGCCGCCCTCATTGAAGCCGTGGTGAGCGGTGATCGGGCCCGGGTGGAGAAGTTGCTGGCTGGGGGCGCCAACCCCAACCGGGCCGCCGACGTCTGGGGCCGGCGCGCCTTGCCCTTGGCGGTGGAAAGAGGGGATGTGGAGATGACCCGCGTTCTCCTGGATGCCGGCGCCGATCCGAACCTGCGAAGCCACCGGGGCCTCACTCCCCTGGTGCTGGCCATCCTGGCTGACCAGGAACGGATTGCCCGGATGTTGTTGCGGGCGGGAGCCGACCCGAATCTGAAGGGACGGGACGGCAACACGCCCCTCTTCCATGCCGCCCTGCGGGACAACGCCGACATCGTGCGGCAGCTTCTGGCCGATGGCGCCGACCCGGAGCTGTTCAACCGGGCCGGGCAATACGGCATGGATAACCTGACCGCCCTGGGGGTGGCCGCCCTGGAGGGCAACATCCGGGCCATGCGGGCCATGTTGGAGGCGGGGGTCGATGCAAACTTCCTGGACAAGGACAACCGTTCAGCCTTGAACTACGCCCTGTACCGCCGCCACAGGGTGGCGGTACACCTGCTCATGGAGCATGGCGCCGATGCCGGGGCCATGTCCGTGGATGCTTACTGAGCACCCATGGGGTCGGGTCAAGCCTGGCGTGGTTTTTCCCCACCTGCTTTCGCCACGCCTTCCGCGTGGGAGAGGGGCGTGTACATTTGTTTCGGCTCGATGAGAGGTATCCGGATGAATCGCCAACTGCTGACCGTGTTATGCCTTGCGCTGATCCTGCCGTGCCAGGTCCACGCCGGCAACGACAAGAAAGCCAACCGTGAACGCGAGGCCCTGCGCCGGGCGCAACAGCAGGTGCAGCAGATTCAGGGCCAGTTGGCCACCCTGGAACAGGAAAAGGCCAAGTTGACCCAGGATCTGCAGAAGGCGGCCAAGGAAGCCAAATCCGCCCAGGGCCGGGCCTCCCGTCTGGACCGGGAACTGAAGGACGAGCGCCGGCAGCGTGAAGCCCAGGCCAAGGAACTGGAGCAAGTCCGGCAGGATTTTGCCACCCTGCGAGAGCGTCTGGCCCAAACCGAGGGCCGGCTCGAGGAGACCCGGAAAACCCTGGAACAGACCAACCGTACCCTGGCCGGCACCGAGGACGCCAAGCGCCGCCTGGAGGGCGTGAAGGCGCGCCAGGAAAAGGAGATCGCCCTGTGCGAGGACAAGAACCTGAAGCTCTACGGCATCGGCCGCGAGTTGATGGTCCGCTTCGAGAAGAAGAGCTGCAACGAGATCCTGACCCAGAAGGAGCCCTTCACCGGCCTGAAGCGGGTGGAGGTGGAGAACCTGCTGGAAGAGTACCGGGACAGGCTGGACGACCAGAAGATCATCAAGCCGCCGGGTGGATGAGTGGTTGAGTTACAGCGCGCCACGGATGTCCGTTGAGTCGGCGCTTACCCGTGCTCCAGCCCATCAGGCCCAGCCCCGCCTTCGGGGACGGCGGGGGTGATGGGGCTCTAAGTCCGGCGTGTTACGGCGGTGCTTCACCATTTCCAATGGCCGCCTGAACCGAAAGCATCAGGGGGGCCACCGGGACAGGCAGGGCACTTCGAGGTTCACCCCCTCGCCCCGCTTTCACCCCCTTCCCGGCGTGGCGCGTCCCTATGGGTCACGGGTTTTTCCGGCCGTCCCGGCCCAGCTCGCCCAGGGCGATGCCGTTTACCGCCACCGGCGATTGGGCCTGGAGGGCATCCAGGTAGGCGGCCTCGATCTCTCTGGCCTTGCGCAGGCGCAGGTTCTGGACCAGCAGCGGCCTCGCCTTGTCGAAGGGCAGCAGCTCGGCCTCCTTGCGTTCCTCCAGGCGCAGGATGTGATAACCCTCGGTACCCAGCACGGGTTTGCCCACCTCGCCTTTCTTCAGGCCGGCCAGGGCCTCGCGAATGGCGGGGACCAGGTCTTTCTCCGCCAGCCAGCCCATGTCGCCGCCCCGCTCGGCGCTGGCCTTGTGCTGGGAGGACTTGCGGGCGATGTCGGCGAAGTCCGCTTTTTTCTGGGTGGCCTGGCGATACAGATCTTCCGCCTGCCGGGCGGCCTTGGCATCCCTGCCGGCCACATAGATCTGGCTGACCCGGTACTGGGGCGATGTGGTGAGGGACGGCTTGTTGTCTTCGTAGGCCTGCTTGAGCAGTGTCTCCGGCGGATAGTCCGCGGCGGGACGGGCGATTTGGTTCATGTAGGCCGTGACCAGGGCCTGCTCCGCCGCGCGGGCCATGAGCGCGGCCACCTCCGGCTTCTGATCGAAGGCCTGGCGGCGGGCCTCCGCCGCGATGCGCTTGCGCAGAACCTCGGTGCGGGCCAGCCGGTCCATGGCATCGGGCGTGCGGGCCTCGGCGGGAAGCTGTTCCAGGAGCGGACGCATTTCCGCCAGGCTCAGGGTGCTCTCACCCATGCGCGCCACCACGTCGACATCGCCCGCCAACACGGGAAGCGAGAGGGGCAGGACTAAGAGGCTGGACAGAAGGGCGCGGCGCATGGGGGCTCTCCCGATGGAAAGTCACTCATCATAGGCCGCCGTCATGAACGTTACGTTACGCCGTGCGGTGCCCGGGGGAGGGCACCATTTCGAAGACCCGCCCCTGGGCCGCGTCCAGGCCCAGGCCTTGGAGCAGGGACACATCCTCCTCCCGCTCCACGCCCGTGGCCGCCACCCGTATCCCCAGCTCGTGGGCGTATTCGCACAGGCTGCGCAGGAGGACGCGGGTGCCCGCATGGGCGCGGGCATGGCGGCACAGGCCGCCTTCCACCTTCACCCAGTCCGGCATGAGCTCGGCCATCTGTTCCAGGGCGGCCGCGCTGGGCACGAAGCGGTCCAGCACGATGCGGAAGCCGGCGAGTTTCAGCCCGGCCAGGGCCTCCAGGGCGGAGGGGGTGGCGGCGGCCCGGCCCAGGGTGCATTCCAGGTACAGGCGCCCGGGCTCGTCGACGAAGCCCCGCAGCCAGGCCACGAAGTCCGGGCTGGCCAGGCTGAGGCCCGAGACGTTGACGCCCCCGGCCCGCTCCCGCTCCGCGCCCAGGGAGGCCCAGGCCGCCGAGAGGATGTGCCGGTCCAGCGTGGTCACCAGGCCTTCTTCCTCGGCCAGGGCGATGAAGTTGCCGGCCGGCAGGAGACGGCCCTGATGGTCGGCCAGGCGGGCGAGGGCCTCGTGGTATTCCAGGCCCCGGTCGGCGCAGCGGACCAGGGGCTGCCAGGCCAGCTCCAGGCGGATGTCCCCCACGGCCTCCTGCAGCAGGCGGCGCATGGCCTCCCGGGCGGGGGCGGCGTCCCTGCCCTGGCGGAAGCTGCCGGAGGGGCCCAGGCGCGCGTCCCGCAGGGCGGCGTCCGCCCGGGCCAGCAGGGTGGAGGCATCACCCCCCTCCACCGGGGCGGTGCCGGCATGGAAGGCGCAGGCATCGCCGCTCCCCTGTTCCCTGGCCGCCTGCTCCACCGCCTGGAGCAGGGCGCCGGCCACGTGGTCCAGGGTGGCGTCGTCGCAGTCCTCCAACAGCAGGGCGAACTGGCTGCCGTTCAGGCGCGCGGCCGCGGCGTCATGGCGGCGGGCCGTGGTTTCCACGGCCATGCCCACCGTCTTCACCAGGCGGTCCCCCGCTTCCCGGCCCTGGCGTGCGTTGAGGTCCGTCAGGCCAGACACCTGCAATAACACCAGACCGCGGGCGGACCCGCCGCCCAGGGCGTTGTCCAGCATGGACTGGAAATAGGCCCGGTTGGCCAGGCCGGTGTCCGGGTCGTGGTGCAGATCCCGTTGCAGTTGTTCGATGAGACGGGTCTTGTCCCCCAGCATGCGCTCCACGGCGGCGGACATGCGGTTCAGGGCGGCGCCGATGTGGTCCAGCTCGCGTATGCCGGCCGGTTTTCCCAATCGCTCGAAGCGGCCTTCCGCCACCCGCAGGGCCAGGCGCTCCATGGCCGCCAGGGGCCCCAGGGCGCGGTTCAGGACCCAGATCAGGAGCAGGGCGGTGGCGGCGCAGAAGCCCAGGGTCCACAGCAGGGTGCTCCGGGCGCTTTGCCAGAGTTGGACGTAAGCGTAGCCGGGGTGGCTGGCCATGCGCACCTGGGCCACCCGCCGCCACCCGGTGGTGACCTCCGCGCGGCCTTCCGGGGTGGCCATGGGCAGCAGCGCCATGAACCAGCGCGGCACGTCTTCCACCCGCAGCGGTTCGCTCCGGTGCAGCAGCACGCCGCCCCCGGCGCGTTCCAGGACGATGGTCCGGTAGTAGCCGCTGTCATAGAGGGCGTCCACGGCGCTGGCCACCGCCGCCATGTCGCCGGCGGCGAAGGAGGTGGACAGCCGCAGGGCCAGGGCGGTGGCCCCGTCCTGGGCATGGTTGCCCAGCTGTCGCTGCAGGAAATCCCGGGTGTGGCCCAGGTTGGTGGCATACAGTACCGCGCCCATGAGCAGGAAGAGCGGCAGCAAGAGCAGGATGAGCAGGGTCTTGAGGCTGATGGGTTTCATGGTGGGTCTCCGGTGTGTTCCTCGCCCATGCGGGCGAGGAGTTCATTCCATTGTCGGATGCCGGCGGACGTGCCGAGGCGTCCGCTCTGCCCCCGTAGCCGGGCGGACCACAGGCCTTCGGCGTTGAAGCTCATGGTGGGGGAGAGGTCGGCGCGGCGGGCGGCGGGCAGGATGTCGTCCACCAGGTTGTCCAGGACCAGGGGATCGGCGTCGGGCGCCGGGTAATAGGTCAGCACCATGTGGGCCTCTACCCGCCCCTGGCGGGCCAGCCAGACCCGCGCGTAGGTGATGCGCAGCTTCTCCGTGGGCACACCCGCCGCCTTCAGGCTGAAGTACTTGGCCAGGGCGAAGTCCTCGCAGTCGCCGCCGTTGCGGACCAGGAGTTCCACCGGCGTGGCCCAGTAATCCCGCTGGCCCCACAGGGCCTGGTCGTCCACGTTGGGCAGGGCGTTGAAGAAGCGGTTGACACGTACCAGTTTCTCCTCCTCCGCCGCCCGGGCCAGGTCCTGGACCAGATTCCGCCAGGCCGCCAGCCGCCCGGCCGCCTGGGATCCGAAGCGGGCCCGGGCCAGTTCCAGGGTCCGGTCGTCGGGCAGGAGGCCGGTTTCCATGGCGGCCATGGCCAGCAGGGTCAGGCCGGCTGTCAGGACGATCAGGGGTTTCAACCCGGATTATCCATTAGGCGGCCCTATGGGCCTACGCGCGCCCTGGTGGGCGCTTTTTGACGTCTTTGCGCCCCCGCTTCGCGCCCATAGGCCCTGCTATGGGCTTGTCGCGGATGCGCAAATCCATCCAAAAACCGCCGTCCCATCATCGCGCGTCCTACTATGAACAATCCGGGTTCAAGGGGTTGGCGGGCTGGGTGGCGGGGCGGCGATCAGCGCGATTTCGGGGGGCTCGCCGGGGGGCGGACCGATGCATGGGGTGCTCCTGTGCCATCCGGCCATGGTCGGTGGCCTGCGTGACGGTTTCATGACCGCCGGGCGGGGCGGGCATGAGCCATGGCCCGGAGGGGGTGGCCTGGTCACCGGGCTGGGGGCCGGGGCGATGTGGTGGGGACGCCACGGGTGTCACGGGATCATGGCGGCGGCCAAAGTTGCAATACGCCTTAAACATGAATGCGCCAAGATGCTTGCCTGGCCAACCCAAAAGGAGGACTTGCCATGCCCGCGTATGATTTGCTCGATGATCCCGTCGATGACTGGAACGACGAAGTGGAGGTTTTGCAGGACCTGAATGTCGAGGATGACATCGCCGAGCTCTACCTTAGCGCCGAGGAAGTTTGGCCCTTGGGCGTGACCATCAGGGATATCTTCTGCCAAATCCATGACGAGAGGGAGCCGGGCTTTGAGAGCGAGGGTTACGGCGACTTCGAAGACTTGGAGGGATGAGCGGGGCGGGGCCGCGCCAGACTGCCTGGCATCGGCATCCACTCCAGGGCTGGCCCTGGATCGCCCAGCCGAAGCGTTATGGTTGTGTCACTCGCGACGGATAACATCTTCCGTCCCCTTCTTCCACGGCTGCCGATGCATCTCCCGATCCTGCTTTGCTGTCTTGCGTTGGCCGTCTGGGCCCCGGTCCATGCGGCCAATCCGCCCGCCGAGGTGGCGGGGGTCCGTCTTGCGGAGCGGGTTCGCGTCGCGGGCCAGCATCTGGTGCTCAACGGTGCCGGCCTGCGGCAGTTCCTGTTCATGAAGGTCTATGTGGCCGCTCTCTACCTGCCGGAACGCCATCATGACGCCCATGCCATCCTGGATGGGGACATGCCCCGCGGACTGTGGCTGACCCTGTTGCGTGACATCTCCGCCGAACAGAACGTGGAGGTCCTGAAGGTAGGGTTGATCGACAACAACGGCCCCGAGGTGATGCATGCCATCCAGGCCGACGTGGAGCGGTTCCTGGGCTATATCCGGAGCTTGCGCGAGGTGTCGGCGGGTACGGAGATCCATCTGGATTACCTGGTCGGCGTCGGCACCCGTGTCAGCGTGAATGGCCGCCTTCTGGGCACCGTGCCCGGCGAGGCCTTCAACCGGGCATTGCTGCGCATCTGGCTGGGGGATGCCCCTGTCCAGGCGAACCTGAAACAGGCCCTGCTGGGCGAGAGTTGAGCCGACGTGGGGGGATCCTGCTATCAGGAACTGCTGGACGCAGAGGCCCGGGCCGAAGCGGATCGCCGGCGGCCCCTGCGGCTGCTGCTCATTTTTCTGGCGGTGTTTTTCGCCCTGCAATACGGCTGGGAGATGAGCCGGGGCAGCGCCCTGGAACGCCTGGTGATCCACGATCTCACCGCCACCCCCGCAGCCTGGCTCATCGACTGGATCTGGCCGGAATCCGGCGTTCTGGCCGTGGATCACCGCCTGGTCTCATCCCAGGGCCGGCTCAACATCCTGAACGGTTGCGAGGGGCTGGAGACCCTATTCCTGCTGACGGCGGCCTTTATCGCCTATCCATTCCGATGGCCCACGCGGCTGCTGGGCCTGGGCCTGGGCACCCTGCTGGTGTTTGCCCTCAACCAGGGCCGCATCGTCGCCCTGTGGTACGCCTTCATTCATGACCGGGCCCTGTTCGGTGTGCTGCACGGTGTGGTGCTGCCCCTGGCCCTGGTGGCCTGCTGCCTGGTGTTCTTCCTCGCCTTCCTGGCCCGGCACGAGCCTGGACCGGCATGAGTCCATCCCGCCGTGACGCAGCGGGGCTGGCCCTGCGCCTAGCCCTGTGGCTGCCGCTGCTGTTATGGGCCGCCTGGCGCTGGGGCTGGCATTACGGCCAGTTCTTCCTGCCCCTGTACAGGGCGGTGCTGGAGCTGGCGCTGCCAGGCTTCGGGGTGGTCCGGTTCCACATCGCCCACACCCATGAATTCGTGTTCGAGGCCCAGGTCATCGCCGAGCGCATGTTGGTGATGGAGGGGCGCGTGCTGCCATCCGGCTTCACCATTGACGTCCATACGCCCATGTACCTGGCCCTCACCCATCCCGTGATCCTGGCCGCTGCCGCCCTGGCCTGGCCGGGTCTGACGTGGCGGGCGCGGCTGCTGCGCCTGGCCCTGAGTCTGCCTTTCCTGTTCCTGCTGGAGGCCCTGGACGTGCCCCTGGTGCTGGCCAGTTCCATCAACGACCTGCTCACCTACAGCCTCAATCCCGGGGCCGACGCGGCCTCCCGGCTGGTGGACTGGGTCCGGGTGCTGGACGGCGGCGGCCGCTTCGCCCTGAGCCTGGCGGCGGCCCTGGCTGTGGCGGGGGTGCATGACTGGATCCATCAGCGCCGGCGGGCTAGCAGCGCGTAAAGGCCGCTGCCCAGCAACAACAGGCTCCAGGGGGGCAGGGGCACATCGCCGTCGCGGGCCGGCGCCAGGACGGCGAAGCTGACGGCCACGGCATCCGCTGCCGCATACATGGCGTCACCTTCCTGGCGGGCCAGTAGGGTGCAGGTTCCCGTGGCCAGCAGGGTGACCAGTCCATGGTCCGAGGAACACACCGCGGGTGTCTGGGAAGCGATCTCCACCGGCAGGCCGGAACTGGCCGTGGCGATGGCGGCGAAGGGGGACATGCCCAGTTCCCGGTCGGCCAGGGGAGGGAAGGCGATGGTCTGGGACAGCATGGTGACCGTGAAAGTCCTGCTGACGGCGGGGGCGGGCAGCCACGAAGCGTCCCCCGCCTGGCTGGCTTCGATGGTGCAGACGCCGCCTGCCAGCAGCTTGGTCGTGTTGCTCTGCACGACGCATACCGATGGCGTCAGGCTGGCATAGCCGACGGCCAAACCCGAGCTGCTGGTGGCGGTCAGGGCGATGCCGCCGCCAGCCGGCGCGTCCGCGATGGGTGGGAAACTGATGCTTTGGGGCTGGCGCAGGGCCCAGTTCAGGCTGATGCCGCCGGTGGCGCCGTCCTTGCCGTCCACGGCGATGCGGTAGACGCTTCCCGCCGTGGTGTTGAAGCTGAGTCCGCTGGCGCCGCCGGCCGTGCCATCGTCGTCGTTGGCGGCGATGGCCGCCAGGCTGCCCAGGGCGCCGCCCGTATAGACGGCCAGCAGGGTGTTGAAACCACTGCCGTGGGTGTCCATGCTAACCAGGCCGGATACCGGCGCGCTCCATTGCCACCAGACCGAACGGCCGCCGACGTCCCCCCCGTGGGCCGGTTCGCCCACTTCCCTGGTGGCACCCACGTTGCTGCCCGCGGTCTGGCCGGCTTTCCCCGAGAGGACGGCAGCCCCGGCGAAGAGGTCATTGGCCGGCCCCGGATCGAAGGCCGCGGCCAGGTTCGGGCGTGGGTGGCTGATGCCGTTGCGGCTGTCGGTCACGTTGGTGCCGCGGCTCGTGAGGCGGACGATGAGCTGATCCGGGGTTTCGCCAGGGTAGGCCCCGGCCAGGGCCGCCAGCGCCCCGGCCACATGGGGGGCGGCCTGGGAGGTGCCACCATAGGTGAGCCCCGCGGCGGTGATAAGGGCGCCGGGGGCGAATAGGGTCATGAAGCTGGCGTCGTTGGAGAAGCAGGTGACCTTGTCCGCGGCAGTGGTGCTGTCGTTGCAGGTGGCGCCGGTGGCGGGATCGATGACCCAGGCGCGGCTGCCCAGATTGCCGTCGTAGAGCGCGCCCACGGAAACCGCTTCCGGCGTGCAGGCGGGCATGGCGATGCCATCGGTCCAGCCGCTGTTGCCGGCCGAGGCCACGGTGATGATGCCGGCGGACCGGGCGTTGATGATAGGTGTGCGGTACGGATTGGTGGTCTTCTGGGAGCAGGCGGTGGTGTACTTGGTGGTGCCGCCCAGGCTCAGGTTGATGGCGGTGATGTTGTAGTCCGTCCGGTGGGAGATGACCCAGTTGATGGCGGCGATGATGTCGCTGCTGCTGGCGCCGCCGCCGTCGAAGACATCCAGGGCCACGATCTTCGCGTCTGGCGCCACGCCCACGGCGATGGCGGCCACGTTGCTGCCGTGGCCGTCGGCGTCCCGGCTGCCGTCGTCCGGGGCGAAGTCTTGGGCATACACGACCTTGCAGGTGCCGGCGGGCACGCCGGGGGCGGTGCAGCCGAAGGCGGGCTTGGTGTAGTCCACGCCGGTGTCCAGCACGGCCACGGCGGTGCCGGCGCCCCGACGGTCCACGATGGCGGCGGCGGCCGGCTGGCCCATGAGAGGCAGGCTCTCGTCCAGGTGCATGACCAGCCGCTCGTCGGGGTAGACCGCTTCCACCTCCTCGCGGGCCAGGAAGCGCAGCAGGGCCCCGTTGTCACGGAAGCGGACGTGGGCCATGGGCAGGTGGCTGTAGTCCCGCAGGATTTCCAAATCCTCTGGCTGCTGGGTTGCCAGGACCTGCGCCTTGAGCAGGCGATAGCGTGTGGCCTTGAAGTCCAGGATGGCGCGATCCTCTACCGGGAGCCGGCGTGCCAGCCGGCTGGCACGGGCCTCGGCCTCGATGTCATGATCCTTGAGCAGCACGATGAGATCCAGGCCCTGGCCCCCCCGTGCCATGCGCCAGGCCTCGTCGGAAATTTTTCCCGCCACGGCGGCGGGCAGGGGGAGGCCACCCCCGGTGTCCGCCGCCAGGGTTGGAAGACAAAGCTGCAAGGCAAGCGTGGCCACCAGGCCGATGAGTCGGATTGAACGTGGCATGCGTAGGCCGTCGGGAGCGATGGAAGACAAGCCTAGCCCAGGGAGTTTGCCGTTTTGTTGATGAGCGGCATGAGCTTTCGTCAGGGCAAGGTCATGATGATCCTGGTGGGCTGCCTGTCCCAATGGACTGGCGCCGCCGCCTGGCATGCCGACGCGCTTCGGCCTGAATATTCACCAGGCGGCCCCGGACCTGGCCGGCTCCACGCGAAAAAAACCGCCGCCAGCAGGCGGCGGAAATCGCCCTGATGTGGATCGATGTTGCCGATCAGACCTTGCGGCGACGGGCCATGAAGCCCACCAGGCCCAGGCCGGCCAGCATCAGGGCGTAGGTTTCGGCCTCGGGGACCGGCGCGGCGTTTACGGTGACCATGTCGAAGCGCCAGGTGCCGCCGGTGGCGTAAGTGCTGGTCGGGTTGGAGGCGACATAGGCGGTGGGCGTACCGAAACCGGCGACGACACGGAAGGCGAAGTTGGCGTTGTTGTTCACGCCCGCCACGGACGACAGATCGACCGTGCGGTTGTTGAACCAGGTGTCGCCCAGGTTGCCCTGGAAGGTGGCGAAGTCGATGAAGTTGGTGCCGTCCAGGCTGTACTGGAACACTTCGTCGCGGGCGGAGGTGTTGCTGTGGCGCAGGTCGTAGTTGATGACGACGTTGTTGAAACCGAGCGTGCTCACGGCAAACTGCGCGCCGCGTGTTTTGTCGCCCGTGTTTTGGGCGGCAAACGTGGTGAGGTTCCAGCCGGAATCGTCGCCGGTCGCCGGGTCGGACGAGCCGCCGCTGGCGTCGCCCGACCCGAACGTGGCGGTGGCGCCGCCGACCAGGCTGGCGGTACCCGTGCCGATATTGGGCGTGAGGGTGCCGGTGGTGACGTTGGCATCAGCCGGGTTCGAATTGAAGTTCCACTGCGTGACCACCACAGCCTGGGCGGCGTTGGCAGTGAGGGCGGACAAAACGGCAAGGGTGGTGAGGGCGAGTTTCATGGTGTGCGCTCCTTGGGTGGGGTGGAAAAAATCAATGGAAACGACGCTTGCTGCGTTTGACCATCAGTCCGACGAGGCCCAGTCCGGCCAGCATGAGGGCGTAGGTCTCGGCCTCGGGGACGGGGGTGATGGTGGCATCGTTGATCATGAGCGCGGAGCTGGTGATGGAATCGTCGGTGTCGACGACGGCGAACACCAGGTCGTAGCTGCCGGCGCTGGTGAAGGTGTAGTTGAAGCTGCCGCTGGTGGCCGCGCGGTAGCCGGAGAGGCCGGCGTCGCCCGTGATGCCGTCGGCGGCGTTGGCGAGCACCGTCGTGAAATGGTTCAGCACGCTGAAGTAGGCGGCATCCTTCATACCGCCCATTTCGGGTTCGTTGGTGTAGAAGGTCCAGGCAAAGCTGAGGGTGTCGCCGGCGTTGATGACAACATTTTTCAGCACGTAGACCGAGCCTTCGGTCGCCATGCTGCCCGAGTTGTCGAAAAGGTCGATGTCGTATTCGCCGGCGGGGTGGCCGGCGACAGTCTCGAGATCGCCGCCTGCCATCAGGGGCATGCCGCCGCTGAGGTTGAAGTTTATGCCGTTGTCGTCATCGGCATTCAGTGCGGTGGTCATGAACAGGCTGGTGCTGGTCGCGAGCACGTCGCCGCCGGCGGTGCCGGTGGCGAGGTCGAGGGTTTGTACCGCCTGTGCCTGCGCGGTGAAGGCCAGGCCGAGCAGCGCGGCAAGAGCGTAAGTTTTCATGCGGGTTTCCTTTCTTTAGGTTTGAACGGGTGCGGGGCGATGCGTGAACACCGCCCCGTCTCTGGTTTTATTGCACGATCAGGTCGCGGGCCGGGGCGAACTGCTTCGCGGTGAGCCCCTTCAGCGTGGCCAGTGGGCGGAATACCGCCGGGCCGGCCGCGCCGTCGCTGTCGATCTGCAGGCTGATGCCGCCGGTGACGTCGACTACGCGCACATAGCCGTCCGCCACGGCATCGCAACCCAGGTTGCAGCCCAGGCTGGCGAGCAGCGCCGACAGGTCGATCTTGTCGGCGTAGGGAGTGAAGTCGACGATGGTGTCGCCGGCCTCGCGCATCGAGGTGTAGACGAACGTATCGTTGCCCTTGCCGCCGGTGAGGGTGTCGGCACCGAGACTGGCACGTATCACGTCGTCGCCATCGGTGCCGACCAGCGTGTCGCGCCCGGTCGTGCCCATGCGGGTGACGCCGGGGATGCTCTGTGCGATGGCCAGGTCGATCAGACGCCCCCCTTTGTCGTACTGGTTCTCCAGGCCGTACAGGTTCGCGGTGATTTCGCTGCCGTCCGCCGCGCTGTCGCGCTTGAGACCGCCCTGCGCCTTGGGCGTGGCGATGTAGTCGGCCAGCGCCTGCTGGTAGGTGATGGAGAAGGGGTTGTTCTCGAACACCACATTGTTCGCCGCGAAGGGATAGCCATCGCCGCCATTGGCGGTGAAGTCGATGGTGGCAAAGCTGAACGTGCGGGGGGAGACGACCGCGCCGTTGTCCACCAGGACCGTGCCGTCGTCCAGCACGATACGGCGCACGCGGTCGCCGCTGCCCACCGTCGTACCGCGCGGGGTACGGGTGGTGTCGTATTCCACGCGGATACCGGAGACCTGCGCGAAACGGCCGTTGGCCGCGCCGGTCGGGCTGGCGGTGGCCACGGAATGCTCCAGCAGGTCCTTGAGCTGGGCGGCATTCATCGTGGGCGCGCGCTTGACCAGGTTGGTGAATGGCAGGATGTCAAAGGTGTTGCCAACCGTCACATTGCCCGGCGTGGTGATGGTGGTGCGGATGCCACCGCCGTTCTGGATGGCCACGTCGGCATTGCCGGCAAAGCGCATGGCATCGGCCACGAGATTGCCCAGACCGGTTTCGGCGTTGCGCACGCCGGCGGTGAAGGTGCATGGCGCGGGGGTGCAGGTGGTGTGGGTGGGACCGTTGAGCTTCACGTCGGTCTTGCCGATGATCTGGGCGTTCAGCGCTGCGATGTAGGCCTGCACGGGGGCCACGACCTGCGCGGCAAGGGTGGCGTCGCCGGTCACCTTGTCGGCGTCGGCCGCGGCACCCGAGACGCGGATCATCTTGCTGCTGTCGATGCTGGCGAGCTTGCCGGTGGTGTCGTCGATGGTGAGGTTCAGTTCACCGACGTAGCGGTTGCCGAAATGGGCGGTGACGATGGCCACCAATTTGCCGTCGGCGTCGGTGGTAAAGATCGGGTCCTGGTTGAAGCTCGGGGCAATGCCCCCGGGGATCACCTGGTCGTCGGGATCGACCATCAGTTCGTGGCCGCCGCCGGAGACGACGAGGTCCACGCCCTTCAGTTGCGGCACGACGATGTCGCGCTCGTTGGCGACGTTCTGCAGGTGGCTCATGAGGATGACGACGGTGGCGCCTTCCACGTTGCGCACGCGGTCGATCTCCGCCTGCAGGATCGGCACCAGCGCGTTAAGGTTGTCGGCATCGCTTGCATCCGGGTCATAACCGATGAGCGTGTCGGGCGCAGGTGAGGAAATCTTGGGCAGCAGGGGGGTGGTGGCGCCCACCAGCGCGATCTTCTTGCCGCCGGGGGTGGTGATGATCCTGGACGGTGCCACCTTGCCCGCGGCCGCCAGTCCGGCGAATTCGGGCGTGACGTTGAAATCGATGTTGGCAGACAGGTAGGTGGAGCCCGAGACTTCGGCGAAGCGCGCCGCCACCGCCGGGCCCAGGTCGAATTCGTGGTTGCCGAAGACGATGGCGTCGAAGCCGATGTGGCGGGTGGCGATGGTGTCGTAGAAATCCTGGCCGCCCAAGTATGCGTTGCCAAGATTGATGAAACTCGCGTTCAGGCGCGGGCCGGGCAGGAAGGCGTCGCCCGCGTTGAGGGACAGCACGAAGCGGTTGTTCGCCGCCGCTGCGGCACGACGGTTCGCCATCACCGTTGCAAGACGGTCGATGCCGCCGTAGAAGGAAATGCCCTGGCTGGCATCGTCGCGCAGATTGCCCTGGGCGGACAGCAACCAGGTTTCCTGGTCTCCGACGTGCAGAACAGTGAGACCCTCGGCCCAGGCGGGGCTGGCTGCGGCGAAGGAAATCGACAACGCAAGGGACAAGGATTTGTACGTAAGCTTCATGAAACACTCCATCTCAATTGGGTGATTCGGCCGCCGCCCGGCAAAACCTGCCGGGCAGCGGCCGAAGGAACTGGCGTTAGGGGGCGCGCCGGCTTAGAAGGTCCACTGGGAAAGGGTGGCGGCGCCGGCGTTGGGGAACAGGGCGGCAGCCAGGCGGAAGTGGAAATGTGGTCTCACTTGAATGCACTCCTTGAAGGAAATTAGGGTGTGGGGAATCCAGGCATTCACGCCATTCACGCAATTCGTCCCGACGCTCCATGTCGTCGGTCTCTTTTTCAGGCATCGTATGCGCCGTCCATTACAACTTGTGTCGGCATCAATGCCGCTGATATGAGCCGGATGGCTCATGTCGGCGGCGAGGGGGCACCGCCGACGTCGGGTGCGGGCCGGGCACGATGTTTTTTAACAAAAGGTGCCCATGATTCCCGCTTTCCCCCAAGCAGATGGGATGCCAACATGAGAGCTACCGCGGCTTTTTTCGTCATAGGTCTGATTTCGTCTTTATCTGCGGCGCAGGCAGGCCAGGCATCTGAGGCCAAAGCGCCCAAAACGCAGGCCGCGCGGACGGGGGGGAATCAGGCCGGAGCTGGGTGCCCCCGGGAGAAGTTCCGCGGCGAAGGCGCAAAGGCGCGTTGGCGGGAATGCCTAGCTCAGTCGCGTCGGGATGTGGCCGCCCGGGAGGAACAGCAGCGGATGGAGGCCGAGCGCCTGCGCCTGGAATTGCGGGAGCGCTGTGCCCAAGACCCGCGCCGTTGCGAGGAGAGCCAGGCGCAGATGGTACTCAGGCTGCGGGACCTGGGCCGGGAAGGGCATGCCGAGGGTTATTCCCGGGATTGACAGCCGCCATCCCGGCCCGCCGCCGTCTCAGGCACGGCCGCTGCGGCGGCCCATGGCGCCCAGCAGGCCCGCCCCCAGTATCAGCAGGGCCCAGGCCGGGATAGGTACGTCGCCGTCGTCCACATAGACGGCGCCGGTGACGGTGAAGCTCCTGGCCTCGTCGGGGGCCGGCGCGTAATTCGCGTTTCCGTCCTGGCTGGCGACGATGGTGCAGGTTCCGGCCGCCACCAGGGTCACGCTGGCGCCGGCCACCGTGCAGATGGATGGGGTGGCGGAGGCGAAGCTGACCGGCAGGCCGGAAGGCACGGCTGTTGCGACAAGTGCGAAGCTGCCGCTGCCCAGGGGACGATCCACCAGGGGGGCGAATTCGATGCTCTGGGCCAGCAATACCTGGAAGCTGCGGATCTCCCGGGGTGCCGGGGCATAGGCGTCGTTGCCGGCCTGGTCCGCGGCGAGGGTGCAGGTGCCCGCCGCCAGCAGGGTCACCATGTCGCCCGCCACGGCGCACACGCCAGTGGTCAGGGAGGTGTAGCTCACCGCCAGGCCGGAGCTGGCATAGGCGCCCAGGGCGAAGGCGCCGCCACCCAGCACCCGGTTGGCCGGCGTGGCGAAGGTGATGGTCTGGGGCTGGAGGCCCGGGTTATAGACCACGCTGGCCTGATACATCACCGGCGTGGGCTGGACGTTGCCGTCATTGTCCGTGGCCACGCTGTAGAACTGGTAGTGGCCGGCACCCTGGGGGAAACCGAAGACCATCCGCCAGCCGTCGGCGGGGTTGGAGCCGGCGCCGGCGTCGGTCCAGGGGCCCCAGTTCAGGCCGTCCGGGGCATGGCGGTAGAAATACCGCACCGCGACCACACCGGCGGCGGACAGGGGGGCGGTGTAGTCCACCTCCAGGGCCGGGGCGTAGCTGCCGTATTCCTTGGCGTTGAAGGCGTAGGTGGCCGAGGCCGGGTTGGCGTTTTCCGTCGCCGGCTTGGCCACCAGGCTCACGGCCGACTTTCCATTGGCGTAGCTGCCCAGGTCCCAGGTGTACCAGGTGTTCCTGGCGGAGACATTCTGGGTGGCCAGGGCCGTTGCGTCGAAGGCGGGCTGGCTGTTCCAGGTGATGCCGGACTCGCTCCAGGCTGTGTTGGCGCTGCCATGCACCGCGACGGCCAGCGGGGTGCCGCTATTGGCCCACTGGTACAGCTTCAGGCGGCTGGCGCTGACCATGGCACCGGCGGGCAGCCCGGTGAGGTCGAAGCGCAGCCAGGCCCGCTCATTGCCGAATCCGGCGGTGGTGCTTTGCACGTACATGCTGGTGCTGGCGCCATAGTTGTTGGCGGGGTAGCCGGAGGCCACATGGGCATCGGCCACCGGGACCAGACTCATGGTCCCGGAGCCACCCGCAGCGGGGTCGTTGGCGTAGGCCGTGAGCGTGATGGGGCCCGTGGCCACCGGATTGGGCGTGATGGCGTTGACGGCGGAATAGGGCAGGTAGCCGCTACCCACGCCGCTGGCGGGAACCACGCTGGCCTCCCGCAGGCGGAAGCGCCGTTCGGGGTTGCCGCCGGTACGCTGGGTCTGGATGCCGGTGAGTTCCAGGATGTCGCCGTTCACGCCGGGTAGCCTGCCGATGGTGTAGTAGCCGCCCTCCTTGTAGACGTTGATGCTGGTGCCGTCGGTGTCCCGCACGGTCTTGTCGCCGGTACGCAGGGCGCGGAAGCGAACCAGGCGGTTCTCGTGCTCCTCGTTGAAGAAATCGGCGATTTTTTCCTTGAAGTCGGGCTGGGCCAGAGCGGGGTCGTGGCCATGGAGCCTGAATTCCTGACCCGGGCCATAAACGGTTTCCTGATCCACGAGTTGCGGGTTGCCGGCGAAGAATCCCCCTTCGCCCCACACTTCGATGATGTCGCCCACCTTGAGGATGCCGTCGGGGAAGCCCAGGTGGCTGCGGTAGAGCAGGGTCTCGGAGAATTCGTGGTGGGGGTTGATGCTACCGTCCGCGTTCACAAGGTTCGACAGGCCATAGCCGTTGCGGCGCGCCACCGTCTCCGGCAGGGCCTCCAGCAGGCGCACGAAAACGCCTTCGAAGTAGGGCTCGTTTTCGGCGTCGGCCACCATGGTTACCACCGCCTTGAATCCACCGGCCAGCTCGGTGTTCAGCACATAGCGGGGGCCGGGAATGGTCATGGGAGTGGCCGCGGTGAACTGGGACGTGTATTCCACCACCGCGTCGCGGATGCTCTGGGTATGGTGGGTGTTGGGCTTGGCCTGGAAGTTGAAGGTGCCGCCGGACTCGCTGATCCAGTCGTCATGCAGGAACATGTACTCACTGATGGCCACCTGCCAGGTGGTGGCCGTGTCGGTCTTGGACAGAGGCGTGCCGTTGTAGGTGATAGCGGTGATCTGGCCATCGTCGGCGGTGACCCGCCAGCCCTGGGAGATGGAGCTGCCCACGTAATGATCTTCTAGATAGGACCAGATGTCGGCGCTGGTCAGGGTGACCACCACGATCTGGTCGTCGGTCCAGGGATAGGTCTCGTAGATGTCCAGGTAGGTGACCGGACCGGCCTTCACGTCCCGCCGCACGCCGCCGCCGGACTGGAGGGCCAGTTGGGCGGCAATGCCCAGCTGGTTCAGCTTCCACACCGTGGCATCGGCGATCCACTCGCCGGCGGTGTTGTCGCCGCTCCAGGGAAATTCGGAAAGGGTGAACCATTTGTCCTTGTCCAGCTTGAGGTCCACGGCGGAATAGCCCACCACGTGGAACAAGGGGCAGGGCTGGCTGGCGCTGGCCCGGCCTGTCACGGAAGGGGGCAGGACGCAGGCCTTGCCGGTCTGGGCGTCATACTCCGTCACCAGGGTGTTGATGAGGCTCTGCACGGCCGGATTGGGGGGGATCTCGGCGGGCTTCACCGGGTGCTTCTGCGCGCTCAGGTATTCCCCCTTGGGCGTGAGCTGCACCTCACCCACGTACTGGCCGTAGGAAGCGGCCTCCACCACGGCGGTGTTGTAGTTCAGGTTGGCTGGCTGCCAGGCGGTCTTGCCCCAGGTATGCCAGTGGCCCGACACCACCAGATTGGGCGGCGCCACGTCGCCGTCCCCCAGCAGGATCTCGTCGCCGGCATTGAGGCGGCGATGGCCGATGTGGGACAGCAGCACCACCACGTCGGCGCCTTCCCCGCCCTGGGCGACGGGCTTGCGCAGGTAGGCCACCCAGTCCTTGAGCTTGACGTGATCGGCGTTGGTGCTGCTCCAGCGGGTTTCCTTCACCGAGATCAGCGTGTTGGTGGTGGCGGAGAGAATGGCCGAGTCGTCGGTGAGATAGCCCAGCACCGCCACCTTCGTGGGCGTGCCGGCCGAAGAGGTGGTGTTGATGATGACGTAGGGCCGGAACGGGTTGGCGGCGGGCCAGGGGGCGGGCACCGGAACGGCGGCGCCGAAATGCAGCATGTTGACCGCCAGGAAGGGCAGGCCCGAGTTCTGCATGTTGGCGAGCATCTGGGCATCGCGCACGTCGTGATTGCCGATGACGATGGCGTCGATGCCCCGGCCGCCCAGGGACTTCAGCTGGGCATCCAGAGTGGTCAGGTAGTCCACCATGCCGCCATTGACCCGCAGGTCGCCCAGGGGGCCACCCTCGGAAATGTCGCCGGCATCCAGGACCAGCGAGTGGGGATTGGCCTGTTTCAGGGACATGAGCTTGCTGGCCACATAGGCCGCTCCCCCCGCTTTCTCGAAGGCCGGGGCTTCGCCGGGGCCATCGGGAAAATCCAGATCGTGGGGCGTCAGGCGGGAATGGAAGTCGTTGACGTGGATGATGTTGATCCTGTCGTCGGGCCAGGCGCCGCCGCTGTATTCCACCCGCAGCCGGGGCGCGTAACTGGTGTTGAATTCCTTGCTGTCCACGGCGTAGGAGGCCCACTGGCTGGCGCCCTCCGTGGCGGCCTTCAACATCAGGTTGATGCGGTGGTCGCTAGCATTCAGGCGTTCCACCACGTGGGCGGTGACGTCGTACTCCACCCAGGCGTTTGCGTCATTGGCTGCCAGGCTGCCATTGGCCAGGGGGGAGGGGTCGTAGGCGGGCTGGTTGTTCCAGGTGATGCCGGTTTCGGTCCAGCTGTCATCATTGCTGGCATGCACTGCCACGGGCAGGATGTCCCCCTCATTGTCGGCCTTGAAGACATAAAGGCGCAGCTTGGCGGAAGTGACGGCGGCCCCGGGAGGGATCCGGCCGGACAGGTCGAAGGCGGTCCAGATTCGCTGGTTCTGGGCGCTGCCGCCATTGGCGCTGGCCACATACATGCTGGTTTTGGTGCCGTCGTTGGTGTTGGGGGTGCCCTGGGTCACTTGCGCGTCGGCTATGGGCGCGAAGTCCCTGAAGCCCGTGCTGGCGGGGGAGGCGCTGAATGAGGCCGCGCAGCTGGTGGTGCCGCCGCCGTCAGTGCCCACGCAGGACCAGGACCAGGGGCCGCCGCCGATCACCGCCGAGGCGGTGCCCGCCGCGCACAAACCCGTGGTTGGGGCATTGGATAGCGCCAAGCCATGGGCCGGGCCGCAGGCGCCGTTCACGGGCGTGGGCGTGCTGTTATCGACGGATACCGTGCCTTCCACCTGGAAGTCCGCCGCCGTGCTGTTGGCCACGTCGAAGAGGTACCAGGTGCCGCTGGAAGATGTGCCGCCATAATTGACGATGCGGAAGGTCACCGGGGTACCGGCGGGCACGTTTTGCAGGGCACCGATGCCGGACAGGTCGATGGTGCCGAGGGAGGCCCCCGACGAGGCGCTGGAGGAATAGCTCAGCGTGGTGATGTCGTTGAAGGGTCCGCTGCCGATCTGGTACTGCAATACGCCGCTGGCGGGGCCGGTGGAGGAGCGGCGGTAGTCGAAGCGGCTGATGGCGCTGAAGGAGACCTGGTAGCCGGCGTTGGCGGCCACCGTGAAGGTGGCGTAGTCGCTGCCGGAGATGGCGGAGGAGGAGTCGGTGTTCTGCCAGTCGTGTCCGCCCCAGCCACGGGCCGCGGCGGTGGCGGTGGTGGCGACCCCGGCCCCCCGGGTCAGGCCGCCCACCGTCAGGTTTGGGGCCGCGATGCTTGCCGCGTAGGGAGAGGGGCCGAAGTTGGCGCTGCCGCCAGGTAGACCGCTGACATCCCAGGCGGCCAGGGTGTCCGCCCCAACCGGCGCGGCCAAGACCAGGGATAGCAAGCCTGTCGCCAGCCACGCAAACAGGCCTCTCAAATAGCGTTGATGGGCTCCGGTGGTGTCATGGATTGGCGGGAATCCGGCCAGATGGGGGAGGGACACGGGGGTGGCAGGCAGTGGGGACATGGCGGGCGCTCTCTTGTGTCGTCGGCCCCCGAGGGGATGGGGGGCCGAATGGGCGAGACGCACATCATCATTTCCCCTCATCACACTTAGATGACATGGCGCAGCGGCCCACATGAGCAGAACTGCTCACGGACGGGGCACGGTCACCGGTGGGCGGGCCAGGCAGCAGAGGGATCTTCAGCCGCCGCTCTTGAGCATGGCCTCTAGTTGTTCCGCCGGAATCAGGCCGTCCACTCGCCTGCCGGTGCTGAAAATGAGGGCGGGGGTGCCCTCCACGCCCAGCCTGCCGGCCAGGTCGGCGATATCCTGGATGGGCGTGTCGCAGGCGGCCACTTCGGCGGGGGCCTTGTTTTCCAGCATGTAATCCATCCAGCTCTTGGCCCGGTCGGCGGCGCACCAGATGTTACGGGCGATTTCCGTGGCTTTGGGGTGGAGTGCCGGGATAGGGTAGAGGAACAGGTGCACGGTCAGGTTGTCCACCTTGGCCAGTTCCTGCTCCAGGCGCTTGCAGAAGGGACAGTCCGGGTCGGAGAACACCGCCAACTGCCGCTCACCTTGGCCGCGCACGATGCGGATGGCCTTGTCCAGGGGCAGGTCGTCGAACTTGACGGCGCGCAGTTCCTCAATGCGTTTCTGGCTCAGGTTGAGGCGACTCTTGGTATTCACCAGGGGCCCGGCGAACAGGTAATCCGCCTTGGCGTCGGTGTAAACCAGATTGCCATTGCCCCACACCTCGAAAATGCCCGGCACGGGGCTAGGGGTGACAGAATTGATCTGGAGTTTGGGGTAGCGCTCGGCCAGGGTCTGGCGGATGGCGGCCTCGTCCGCCTGGGCGAGGGGGGCAAGGGCGGCGGCCAGGGCAAGGGCAAGCAGGTGTTTCACGGCGTTCTCCTGATAGATAGATACCGCTGGGCGGCATTGGGGAACCCACACCATAGTTCCGGTGGATAACGAGACGATGACAACCCCAGTACAACCATCAGCTGCCCCGGAAGTCCCTCTGCGGCGTCGTCGCTTCGCGCCAGACACCTGCCTGGTCCGGCCTTCGGACGCGTTCAACTGAGGTTTTTAGGATGACTGCTTTCTTGATCGTCGGCTGGCAGCTATCCACCCTACCTGGCTTGCGGCGCACACAACAGGCAAGCCAGTTTGCGGCTGTGTCGGAATTTTTTACAATTTTGCCTGCCTGCCTGCCTGCCTGCCTGCCTGCCTGCCTGCCTTGCCGACAAGTCCATGAATAAAAACAGAAAAATAACTTACCCTTGAATGTGGCAAGGTAATTGCTAAACCTTGTTCACGTGCGGGATAGGCCTGCACAACAACCCTGGGAGTAAGCCATGCAACACCAACCTCTGATCCTCGCCTTGCTGGCCGGCCTGACACTTTCCGGCGCGGCGCAAGCCGCCTTGCACGACCGCGGCGGCGGCCTGATCTACGACGACGTGCTCAACGTCACCTGGCTGGCGGACGCCAACTACGCCCGGACCTCGGGCTATGACGACGACGGCCTCATGACCTGGGATCAGGCCATGACCTGGGCGGCCAACCTCAGCTACTACGACAGCGTGCGCAACGTCACCTACGACGACTGGCGCCTGCCCACGATCACCGACACCGGCACGCCCGGCTGCAACTGGGACTACAGCGGCACCGACTGCGGCTACAACGTGCAGACCGTCAGCGGCAGCACGGTGTACAGCGAGTTGGCGCACATGTACTACAACAACCTGGGCTTCAAGGGCGGCTACTCCCCCACGGGCGACTATCAGCCGGACTTCGGCATCTTCGGCAACGGCACGTCCGGCGGAGAGCGGGATGGCCTCGGCCCGAACGGCGCGATCAACAACCTGCAGTCCTCCGTGTACTGGTCGGGTACGGAGTACGCGCCGGATACCGACGACGCGTGGCTCTTCTATACCGGCAATGGCTTCCAGGGCCTCGGCGATAAGACCGCTGAAGTCTACGCATGGGCTGTTCGCCCCGGCGATGTCGCCGCCGTGCCGGAGCCGGAGATGTATGCGCTGCTGCTGGCCGGCCTGGGGCTGGTCGGCGTGGCCACGAGACGGCGGCGTGGGTGATTTGGCGCTTCGGGCGCTTCGACCCTTTCGGGGGTGCAGGGGGCGGTAGCCCCCTGCGGTTTGTCGGGTTTTCTTACACCTGATTTTCCAGCGTGGCGCGCTACGAACATCTACCGATTTACAAGGCCGCGCTGGACGCGGCGGTGCACTTCGAGCAGGTGGTGGCCGGGTTCTCCCGCTACCACAAATACTCACTGGGCACGGAATTACGCCAGGCCAGCCGCAAAAACCGGGACAGACCACAAATAAATGGAAACTTCTCCCCCCCACTGTTCCTGGAAACCCGCCCACCACGGATGCGTATCCAATCACGGCGACACGCTGGACTACGACTTGTACAGGAAGAGCACGCGCGTGACCGACGCCCGTGGCCATGTGCGCGAGTATTTCTATGACGCCGAAGGCCGCATGACCCAGCTGCGGGCATGATTCAGCACTTTAGGCCGACATGGCACATTGCGGTTTTTGCAGCTGACATAAGTTCCACACAGCGTAAAACATACACCAGGAGCCTGTCGGATTTGAGGCTGATCTACCTCGCTACGATCGCTCAAGTCCGACAGGCTCCTAGGCGGGGCAATGCAACTGCTTTGCTCCTACACCCAAGTACCCCAAAAGTGCCTGGAAGGACTCAGGCCAGGGCGGCGGCGATGCGCTCCACCGCCTGCTTCAGGTTATCCATGGAGGTGGCGAAGGAGATGCGGATGCAGCCTTCGGCGCCGAAGGCGGAGCCGGGCACCAGGGCGACGCCGTATTCCAGCAGGCGGTTGGCCAGGGCCAGGTCCGTGGCTTCCGTCAGCTTGCCTTCGGCATGGAGCTTGCCGATGGCGGCGCTGACGTTGGGGAAGGCGTAGAAGGCGCCGCCGCTGTCCACGCAGTGCACACCGGGGATGGCGTTGAGGGCGTCCACCACGTAGCGGTGGCGCTCCCGGAAGGCGGTGAGCATGGGGGTGATGCAACCCTGGTCGCCGTTCAGGGCCGCCTCTGCCGCCACCTGGGAGATGGAGGTGGGGTTGGAGGTGCTCTGGGACTGGATGTTGTCCATGGCGGCGATGATCTCGGCGGGGCCGGCGGCGTAGCCAATGCGCCAGCCGGTCATGGCGTAGGCCTTGGAAACGCCGTTGAGCACCAGGGTGCGGTCGTAGAGGTCCGGGCAGGCGTTGACGATGTTGGCGTACTCGCCGTCCTGCATGAGGATGTGTTCGTACATGTCGTCGCTGGCGATGACCACCTGGGGATGGCGGCGTAGCACTTCGCCCAGGGCGGCCAGTTCGGTCTTGCTGTACACCGCCCCAGTGGGGTTGCTGGGACTGTTGATGACCAGCAGCTTGGTCCTGGGGGTGATGGCCTTTTCCAGCTGGGCGGGGGTGATCTTGAAGCCCTGGTCGATGCCGGCGTTCACGATGACGGGCTTGCCTTCCGCCAGCAGTACCATGTCCGGGTAGGACACCCAGTAGGGGGCGGGGATGATGACCTCGTCCCCGGCGTTCAGCAGGGCCTGGGCCAGGTTGTAGAAGCTTTGCTTGCCGCCGCAGGAGACCAGCACCTGGTTGGGGGCGTAGGTGAGGCCGTTTTCGCGTTTGAACTTGTCGCATACGGCCTTCTTCAGGGAGGGCGTGCCGCCCACGGCGGTGTACTTGGTGAAGCCCCGCCGGATGGCGTCGATGCCCGCGTCCTTGATGTGCTGGGGGGTGTCGAAATCGGGCTCGCCCACCCCCAGGTTGATGATGTCCTTGCCTTCCGCCCGCATTTTCGTGGCTTTGGCCGCTACGGCCAGGGTGGGGGAGGGCTTGATACTGCGGACGCGGTGGGACAGTTCCAAGATGGGGCCTTCGTGGGTGGAATGTGGGTGGGGAACGGTGGTGTGCCGGGGTATGATCCGTGGCTTTTGCGCACGATTTTAACGTGGCTGTCACCTTCCCAAATAGTCCTTTCCTCCTGCACCAGCCCTTTGAGCCGGCGGGGGACCAGCCCGGGGCCATCCAGCAACTGGTGGAGGGCATCAAGAGGGGCTTGCGTTACCAGACCCTGCTGGGGGTGACGGGCTCCGGCAAGACCTACACCATGGCCAACGTCATTGCCCGCCTGGGGCGGCCGGCCTTCGTCATGGCCCCCAACAAGACCCTGGCGGCCCAACTCTACGCCGAGTTCCGGGAGTTCTTCCCGGACAACGCGGTGGAGTACTTCGTCTCCTATTACGACTACTACCAGCCGGAGGCTTACGTGCCGGCCCGGGATTTGTTCATCGAGAAGGATTCCAGCATCAACGAGCACATCGAGCAGATGCGGCTCTCGGCCACCAAGGCCCTGCTGGAGCGCCGGGACTGCGTCATCGTGGCCACCGTGTCGGCCATCTATGGTATCGGCGACCCGGCGGACTACCACGACATGATCCTGCACCTGCGGGTGGGGGACCGGGTGGATCAGCGCTATGTGCTGCGCCGCCTGACGGAGATGCAGTACACCCGCAATGAACTGGAGTTCAAGCGGGGGGTGTTCCGGGTGAAGGGGGACACCATCGACATCTTTCCGGCGGAACACGCGGAGACGGCGGTGCGGGTGAGCCTGTTCGACGACGAGGTAGAGTCCCTGGCCCTGTTCGACCCCCTCACGGGCCAGGTGACGCACAAGGCCACCCGCTTCACGGTGTTTCCATCCAGCCATTATGTCACCCCCCGGGAGAATACTCTGCGGGCGGTGGAGGCCATCAAGGCGGAACTGGCGGAGCGCGTCAGGTTTTTCACCGAAAACGGCAAGCTGGTGGAGGCCCAGCGTATCGAGCAGCGCACCCGTTTCGACTTGGAGATGATGGCCGAGCTGGGCTTCTGCAAGGGCATCGAGAACTACTCCCGCCACCTCACCGGGCGCCGGGCCGGGGATCCGCCCCCCACCCTCATCGACTACCTGCCCGAGGACGCGGTGATGTTCCTGGACGAGTCCCATGTCACCGTGCCCCAGATTGGCGGCATGTACAAAGGCGACCGGGCGCGCAAGGAAAACCTGGTGAACTACGGTTTCCGCCTGCCTTCCGCCCTGGACAACCGGCCCCTGCGTTTCGACGAGTTCGAACGCATCCTAAGGCAGTGCGTATTCGTGTCCGCCACCCCGGGGCCTTATGAGGCCAAGCATCAGCAGCAGGTGGTGGAGCAGGTGGTGCGGCCCACGGGCCTCATCGACCCGGAGGTGGTCATCCGCCCCGTGGCCACCCAGGTGGACGACCTCATGAGCGAGATCAGCCTGCGGGTGAAGGCGGGGGAGCGGGTGATGGTGACCACCCTCACCAAGCGCATGGCGGAGCAGCTCACCGAGTACTATGCCGACCACGGCGTGAAGGTGCGCTACCTGCACTCGGACATCGACACCGTGGAGCGGGTGGAGATCATCCGCGACCTGCGCCTGGGGGTATTCGACGTACTGGTGGGCATCAACCTGCTGCGGGAGGGCCTGGACATCCCGGAGGTGTCCCTGGTTGCCATCCTGGACGCGGACAAGGAGGGCTTCCTGCGTTCCGAGCGTTCCCTCATCCAGACCATCGGCCGGGCGGCCCGGCATCTGAACGGTACGGCCATTCTCTACGCCGATCACATCACCGATTCCATGCGCCGCGCCATCGACGAGACGGAACGGCGCCGGCGCAAGCAGACCGCCTTCAACACCGAACACGGCATTACGCCCAAAGGGGTGAAGAAGCGCATCAAGGACATCATCGACGGCGTGTACGATGCCGAGGTGGCCCAGAAGGAACTGACCGCCGCCCAGTCCCGGGCCCGGTACGAGGCCCTGAGCGAGAAAGAGCTGGCCAGGGAGATCAAGCGCCTGGAGAAGGACATGCTGGCCGCCGCCCGCAACCTGGAATTCGAGAAAGCAGCGGAACTGCGGGACCGTATGCATGCCCTCAAGCAGCGGCTCTTCGGGGTGGAGGGCCATGACGAGGGCGGTGCTCAATAATTCCGCTCGCCTGCCGATAGGGTCCGGGTGGACTTACAAATAGCGGGATGACGCCGGGACGAGCATTCCGCGGAGGAGACGTCGCGTGTCGCTTGTTTCAGCCAAGAACAACGAAATCGTCATCAATTACGGCGAGCTGCGGGCTCTGGTGGTGGACGACTACCCGGGCATGCGCAGTGCCCTCAAATTGACCCTGTCCAATTTCGGGGTCACCAGGATCGACCTGGCGTCCAATGCCACGGAGGTGTTGTTCAAGGTCCAGAACACACGCTACGACCTGATCCTGAGCGACTTCAACCTGGGAGAGGGTCAGGACGGCCAGCAGCTGTTGGAAGAACTCCGCCATCGTCATCTGATTTCCCTGGGCACGGTGTTCATCATGGTCACGGCGGAGGCAGGCTACGAGAAGGTGGTGGCCACGGCGGAACTGGCCCCGGATGACTACCTGATCAAGCCCTTCAGCGCCGAGCTGATGTGCAGCCGCCTGGAGAATATCCTCCTGCGCAAGCTCACCTTCGCAAAGGTCTATGGGCACTTCGAGAACCATGAGCTGGAAGCGGCCATTAAAGGCTGCGATGAGATTCTCAAGACCAGGCCCAAGTACGTGGTGGACGCCCTGCGCTTCAAGGGGGAGGTGCTGAACGCCATGGGCCGTTTCGAGGAAGCGGAGGCCCTGTACCGCCAAATCATCGAGATGCGCGCCATTCCCTGGGCCCGCCTGGGCCTGGCCCGGGCCCTGCACAACCTGAAAAGGGAAGAGGAAGCCGAGGAGATCCTGCGGGACATCCTGGACCAGTCGTGCGAGATGGTGTCGGCCTACGACCTGCTGGCCGAGGTGCGCTTGTCCCGCAAGGATGGGCCGGGGGCCCAGGAAGCCTTGCAGAAAGGCGTGGAGATTTCCGCCAAGACGGTGCGCCGCCAGCAGCGCCTGGGGGAGGTGGCCTTCGACAACGGCGACCTGGATACGGCCAAGCAGGCCTACAACAACGCTCTGGAAAAGGGGCGCAATTCCGTCTTTGTCACCGCCGAGGACTACGGCCACCTGTGCCGCGTGCAGGTGGAGCAGGGGGACACCAACGGCGCCTTGGAAACCCTGAAGCGGGGCAAGCACCTCCTGCAGGCCACCCCCGAAGGGCAATTCGTCGGTGCCGTGGCGCGCAGCATCGTCCACGCCAGAACGGGCAATGAGTCGGAGGCCGAAAAGGCCCTGGACGAGGCGGCGCAATTGAGGCAGGCGGGCGCCCGCCCCGATGACCGCTTCATGCTGGATTTCGCCGATGCCTGCATGGCTGCCGGCCGCGCGGAGCAAGCGGACGCCATCGTCCGCGACGTGGCCCGCAATGCCCATGACAGCGAGTCCTTGCTGGCCAAGGCCAAGCGTCTCTATGAAAAATCCGGACGGGGCGATGTGGGGGAACAGTTGCTCAAGGACGCCACATCCACGGTGCGCAATCTCAACAACGAGGCGGTCATCCTGGCCCACAAGGGCAATTTCGCCGCGGCCATGGAGAAGCTGCGGGAGGCCTGCTGGGAGGCGCCCCACAATCCGCGCATCCTCATGAACACGGTATGGGTCATGCTCAAACACATGGAGCAGTCGGGCATGGACGAAGCACTGATGGAACAGGCCAGGGGATTCCTGCTGGATGCCGAAAAGCAGGCCCCGGGGCATGGGCGCCTGGCCACCCTGCGGGCCCAGATAAAGGACGTGGAAGCCCGCTACGGCATACGCAGGAGATAGAAGGCATGAACATGGAAAGCATGGACCTCTACGCAGGGCTGATGCACGAGCTCAAGAACAACCTGGGCCTGCTGGCCATGACCATCGACGGCATCCCCGTCACCGGGCAGCCCGAGCATGATCATCGCGTGGACGAGGCACGCCTGCTCTGCCAGCGGGTCATCGACCGTCTGCAGCAGGCCCTGCTGATATACAAAGCCCGGCACCAGTCCATCACCCCTTTGGTGGATGCCTATTCGCCCCGGGACTTGGCGGAAGAGCTGCGGGACACCGCCAACTCACTGGCCCGGGGCCGTCTCCACGTCGATGTGCAGTTCGCCGATGGCGTACCGGAGATCTGGTTTTTTGACCGGAATCTGGTGGAGATGGCGATGATCAACGCCATCCACAACGCCTTGGGCTATGCCAAAAACCTGATCCGCATCGGCGTTTCCCTACAGGAGGGCATGCTGGACATCTCTGTGTGGGACGATTCGGGCGGCTACCCGCAGCATGTGCTCCAAGCCTTTGCGGATCGTCAGCCCTATCGTGCCACCGGCACCGGCCTGGGCCTTCAGTTCGCCAAGTTGGTGGCCGAAGCCCACGAGGACAGGGGCAAGGTGGGGGAACTGCGCCTGAGCAATCAGGACGGGGGCGCACTGTTCTCCTTGCGCCTGCCCTGAGATGGCCCCTCACTCGTGCCGCAGGGCCCCGATGGGGAATTGCATGGCGTGGGCTTGATAAAATGGGCCCATCCCGCCATTCGCGCCGCAAACAACTGACATCACCGCGATGAAATCCAACGAGGCAAAATCCATTCTGCTGGTCTGCATGGGAAACATCTGCCGATCACCCACCGCCGAGGGCGTCCTGCGCGACAAGCTGGAGTCGGCCGGCCTGGGAGATAAGGTACGCCTGGATTCCGCCGGCACCCACGACTACCACGTGGGCAAGGCGCCTGACCGGCGGGCCCAGGAAGCCGCGCGCAAACGGGGCTATGACCTGTCCGACCTGCGGGCCCGTCAGGTGAGCGCCCGTGATTTCGCCGAGTTCGACCTGATCCTGGCCATGGACCAGGACAACTACCAGTCTCTGCTGCAGGCGTGCCCGGAGCAACATCGTCACAAGGTGCGGCTATTCCTGAGTTTCAGCAGCCAATTTGCCAACCAGGAAGTGCCTGATCCCTATTATGGCGGCCCCCAGGGGTTCGATCGGGTCCTGGATATGGTGGAAGACGCGGCGGAAGGCCTGATTGCCACCCTGAGAACCCCTCCTGGAAACGGCCGTTGACCGCGGCCTGGCGAACGACCTGAGAGGCCAACGCTGTTCAGGCAATGAAAAAAGCCGGCATCCGCCGGCTTTTTGATTGAGGCCATTACCCTGCCGGCGGCTGGTCCGCGTGCTTGGTTTCCACCATCACCAGGGGTTCCGCGGGCGTTGCTTCCTCAGCCTTGGGGCGGGCCCGGCGGCGCGGGTTGGAAGGTGGGCCCCACTCCGCGGGCGGTTCGCTGCGCTCCGTGGTCGCGGTGGAATGGGTCTCCACCATCACCAGGGGTTCGGCCGGGGCGGCCGTCTCGCTGCCTGAACGGCGCGAGCGACGAGGGCGGGATCTACCACCTTGTGGGGTGCCCGCTGCTTCCCCGGCGGTGTCCAGGACCTCGCTGGCATGGGTTTCCACCAATTGCAGGCCGGCAGCTGCCAGATCCGGCTTGGGCAGCGGGGCTTCCGTGGGCCTGGAGGCGGCAGCCGATGGGGGCGCTGTGGGCTCCCCAGATGCGGGCATCGGTTCGGCAGGGGCGACCGCATGGGCTGCATGCGTGCTTTCCGCCTGAACCATGACAGGCGCCTGTTCCGCCGCCACAACAGCTTCACTGGAGATGGGTGTTCCGGCGTCCTCCAGCGCGGTGACGTTTTGCGCTTGCATGGCCGCGGCTTCTTCACCGCGGCCCTCACCGCGGCGGCCACGGCTGCCGCGGCGGCTACGGCCACCGCGGGAGCGGTTTTCCCGCTCCCCGCCACTTTCGGCGGCGGATTCGCTTTCAGGCCGGGGGATGGCCGCTTCCACCACGGACGGGGCCGGTTGGGTGCGCTCGGCACGTTCCTGACGCTCGCGGCGTGGGCGTTCCTGGCGCTCGCCATGTTCCTGACGGTCAGCACGCTCCGGGCGGTCACGGCGTTCTCCGCGGCCCTCCTGGCGTTCGCCGCGTTCGCTTTTCTCGTTGCGCTGGCCACGGTCGCGGCGCTCGCCACGGTTGTCGCGGCCACGACGGGCATCCTGATCGCGGCGAGGTTCGGGCTTCTTTTCTTCCACCGGCTTGGCTTCAGCGGCTTGGGGAGCATTCACACCACGCAGCCAGCCGACGATGCGGCCGAACAGCCCAGGCTTGCCCATCGCGGCCACCGGGGCCTGGGTCGGGGCCGGGGCCGGGGCGGCCGGGGTGGGGGCGGGCTGGGGCGGGGTGATGCCCTGAACCGCGGCCTGGGGCCGTTCGGGTTTGGCACGGCCCCCGGCCTGGCCTTGTTCCTCTTCTTCCGCCGGTTTTTCCACCATCTTGTAACTGGGAGCCAGGGGCTCGGCCTGGTTGAGCTGCTCGTGGCGCAGGCGGGTGAGGGTGTAGCGGGGGGTCTCGAAATGCATGTTGGGGATGAGGATGACTTCCACCCGATGACGCGCCTCGATGGCCAGGATGTCGTGCCGCTTCTCGTTGAGCAGGAAGGTGGCCACGTCCACGGGCAGCTGCAACTGGACGGCCCCGGTGCCTTCTTTCATGGCCTCTTCCTGAAGCATGCGCAAGAGGTGCAGAGCGAAGGACTCGGTGCTGCGCACGTGGCCCGTGCCGGAGCAGCGGGGGCAGGTGACGTAGCTGGTCTCACCCAGAGATGGCTGCAGGCGTTGGCGGGACAGTTCGAGCAGGCCGAAGCGGGAGATCTTGCCGGTTTGCACCCGGGCCCGGTCGTAGTGCAGGGCATCCCGCAGGCGGTCTTCCACCTCCCGCTGGTTGCGCTGGCTTTCCATGTCGATGAAGTCGATGACGATGAGGCCGCCCAGGTCTCGCAGGCGCAGTTGGCGGGCAATCTCGTCGGCGGCCTCCAGGTTGGTGTTGAGGGCGGTCTGCTCGATGTCGCTGCCCTTGGTGGCCTGAGCCGAGTTCACGTCGATGGCCACCAGGGCCTCGGTGTGGTCGATGACGATGGCCCCGCCAGAGGGCAGGGGAACGGTGCGGGAGTAGGCCGTTTCGATCTGGTGTTCGATCTGGAAGCGGGAGAAGAGGGGCACCGGGTCGGTGTACAGCTTCACCTTGTTGACGTTGGCCGGCATCACGTGGGCCATGAACTGCTTGGCCTGCTCGCAGATGTTGGGTTCGTCGATGAGCAGTTCGCCGATGTCCGGGGTGAAGTAGTCGCGGATGGCGCGGATCACCAGGCTGGATTCGGCGTAGATGAGGAAGGCACCGCTCTGGCCCTGGGCGGCGCCGTCGATGGCGGTCCACAGTTGCAGCAGGTAGTTCAGATCCCATTGCAGCTCTTCCACGCTGCGGCCGATGCCGGCGGTGCGGCCGATGAGGCTCATGCCGGGGGGCACTTCCAGCTGGGCCAGGGCGTCCCGCAGCTCGTTGCGTTCCTCACCCTCGATGCGGCGGGAGACGCCGCCCCCCCGGGGGTTGTTGGGCATGAGCACCAGATAGCGCCCCGCCAGGCTGATGAAGTTGGTCAGGGCGGCGCCCTTGTTGCCCCGTTCGTCCTTTTCCACCTGGACGATGAGCTCCATGCCCTCCTTCAGGTGTTCCTGGATCTTGCCCCGACCCACGTCCTCGCCACCCAAGGCGGCACGGGAGATTTCCTTGAAGGGCAGGAAGCCGTGGCGTTCGGCGCCGTAGTTGACGAAGCAGGCTTCGAGGGAGGGTTCGACGCGGGTGATGACAGCCTTGTAGATGTTGCCCTTGCGCTGTTCCTTGGTGGCGGATTCGATGTCGAGGTCGATCAGTTTCTGACCGTCGACAATGGCGACGCGGAGCTCCTCCGCCTGCGTCGCGTTAAACAACATACGTTTCATCGATGTACCCCAGCGCTTCCCGCGCCCGGGGATAAACCCGCGCCGCCGATGGATGGCGGCAGCGATGCGAGCAGGGGATCAGGCGGCTAGGTTGTTCTTGTCGCTGAACGGCTGGTGCATGTCACGGTTTATCTCTATCTGCCCTGGCGGCGGACCGGCAGGGTGTCATGTCCGGGTTCGGGTCGCGCAAACTGTGCGTTACCATCGCTACTTTTCTTCAGGGTGACGGGCCTTGGGGGTTCTGCCAGACAGCGCCGATTGGCATCGAGGCGCGGTTTGGAAACTCGGGGCGGGCAACCTGGAAAGCGGCCGGTGAGCGGGAACGACCGGCACCCAACTCGGTGCGCGGGCAGGCTCTTCAACGCCTTTTTTGCACCAATTTTGAGCTGGCCGAGTATAAGCGAATGCAAGCAGACGGCAAAGTCACTGTCACAAAAGAGTTGATCGGCCCAGAGACGGCCGGCCAGCGCCTGGACAATTTCCTCTTCCGCCATCTGAAGGGCGTGCCCAAGAGTCGCATCTACCGCATGCTGCGGGAGGGGGAGGTGCGGGTGTCCGGGCACCGGGCCAAGCCGGAGTACAAACTGGCGGAGGGGGATGTGGTGCGTATTCCCCCGGTGCGGGTGGCCGAGCGGGAACCTCCCTCCCCCATGGGCGCCTTCAGCCAGCCTCTGCTGGAGCGGGTCATTTACCGGGATGATGCCCTGCTGGTCATCGACAAGCCCGCTGGCCAGGCCGTCCACGGCGGCAGCGGGGTGAGTCTGGGGGTGATCGAGCAATTGCGCCTTGAGCTGCCCCGGGTGCGATTTCTGGAACTGGCCCATCGCCTGGACAAGGAGACCTCCGGGGTCCTGGTCCTAGCCCTGAAGCGTTCCGCCCTGGTGGAGCTGCACCGCATGCTGCGGGCGGGGGAGATGCGGAAGCACTACCTGGCCCTGGCCACGGGCCTGTGGCGGGATCCACTGCGGCACGTGAAGTTGCCCTTGCAACGCTATTTGAACGAGGACGGGGAACGTCGGGTGGCGGTGGACGACGAGGGCCAGCGGGCCCATACCATCTTCCGCCTGGTGCGACGCTACGCAGCCTGTTCCCTGCTGGAGGCGGAGCTCAAGACCGGCCGCACCCACCAGATCCGGGTGCATCTGGCCGCCCTGGGCCATGCCATCGCCGGCGATGACAAGTACGGCGACACCGTGCTGAATCGGGAATTTCGCAAGAGGGGGCTGCGGCGCATGTTTCTGCACGCCGCCCGACTGGAAATGGCCCATCCCCTGACCGGGGAACCCTTGGTGGTGGAGGCGCCGTTGCCCAGGGACCTGGAATCCTTTCTCCAGGCCCTTGCCGTGCAAGGCTAACGGGCTGCGTCGATGCGGGTCTTGCCACCCATGTAAGGCTGGAGCACTGCGGGGATATCCACACCGCCGTCTTCCCGCTGGTAGTTTTCCAGCACCGCCACCAGGCAGCGGCCCACCGCCAGGCCGGAGCCGTTGAGGGTGTGGATCAGTTCCGGCTTGCCGGACTTGCCATCCTTTTCGGCGCGGTAACGGGCCTGCATGCGGCGGGCCTGGAAGGCCTCGAAGTTGGAGCAGGAGGAGATTTCCCGGTAGGTGTTCTGGCCCGGCAGCCATACTTCCAGGTCGTAGGTCTTGGCGCTGGAGAAGCCCAGGTCACCGGTGCACAGGGCCACCACCCGGTAGGGCAGGTTGAGGCCCTTGAGGATGGCCTCTGCGTGGCCGGTGAGCTCCTCCAGGGCGGCGTAGGAGTCCTCCGGGGGCACGAATTGCACCAGCTCCACCTTGTCGAACTGGTGCTGGCGGATCATGCCCCGGGTATCCTTGCCGTAAGAACCCGCTTCGGAACGGAAGCAGGGGGTGTGGGCCACCAGGCGGATGGGCAGGTTTTCCGCCGGGATGATCTCGTCCCGCACGATGTTGGTGACGGGCACCTCGGCGGTGGGAATCAGGTACATACCGTTGGAAAGCTTGAACAGATCTTCCTCGAACTTGGGCAGTTGCCCTGTACCCCGCAGCGAATCGGCATTGACCAAGTAAGGGACATAGACCTCCTCGTAGCCGTGTTCCTGGGTGTGGGTGTCCAGCATGTATTGCACCAGGGCCCGGTGCAGGCGGGCCAGGTCACCGCGCATGAGCACGAAGCGGCTGCTGGCGATCTTCACGGCGGTGGGAAAGTCCAGCAGGTCCAGGTCCTCGCCGATGGCCACGTGGTCCCGGGCGGGGAGGGGGAAATAGCGGGGCTCACCCACCACGCGCACGGCCACGTTGTCCTGTTCGCCGTTACCCACGGGTACGCTTTCGTGGGGCAGGTTGGGCACGCCCATGAGCAGGGCGGAGAGCTCTTCCTGAATGCCGCTCAGGCGCGCTTCCGAGGCTTTGAGGGTGTCTCCCAGGCCGTTGACCTCATCCATCAGGGCGGTGGTGTCCTCGCCCCGGCCCTTGGCGGCGCCGATCTGCTTGGAAAGCTGGTTGCGCCTGGCCTGCAGGTCCTGGGTCTGGGTCTGTAGGGTCTTGCGCTCGGCTTCCAGGGCCTCGATGCGGGCGGTATCGAGGCTGTAGCCCCGGGTGGCGAGGCGTTGGGCGACGGTATGAAGGTCTTTGCGTAGCAGCTGAATGTCGAGCATGGGAAAGGCGGTGGAACGTTGAAGATCGGATTCTAACCGGCGGAACCGCGTTTGATTTCGTCTTCCAGCTCTAGCCTCAGGGCGATGAAGGCGGCTTCCAAATCTTCCATGGCTTCGATGCAGCCTGGGCAATCTCCCGCCTTGGCCCGCTTTTCGGTGGCGGCCGCATGGCGGGTCATTTCCTCCGCGCCCAGGTAGGCGGCGGCGCCCTTGATCTGGTGGGCCTGGCGCGCGGCCTGGCGGGCGTCCCCGGCGCGAATGGCCCGGCCGAGGGCTTCCAGCAGGGGCTCGGTGCTGGAAATGAACAGTTGCAGCATTTCTGCGATGCGCACGGGGTCGCCGTGGCAGAGCCTGCGGATTTTTTCGGCATGGAAAAGTCGGGGCTCGGGGTGATGCGACGTGCTGGCAGACGGCGAAGACACGAGAAGCGGTCGCTGGTCCCTCAAAGGCTTGGCGCGGCCGGGCAGCCATTGCCCCAGGGCCGCGATCAGTTCCGCCTCCCGGAGAGGTTTGATCAGGACGCCGTCCATCCCCGCTTCCAGGCAGGTGCGCTCAAAACCGGCCATGGCATTGGCGGTGAGGGCCAGAATGGGCAGACGCGCCCGGCCTTCTTCCCGCTCCCATGTCCGGATGGCCCGGGTGGCCGTCAGGCCGTCCCATTCCGGCATCTGGAAATCCATCAGCACCAAATCCACCGGGCGTTGAGCCTGCCATTCCCGCCGCAGCATTTCGTAGGCGATCTTGCCGTCTGCCGCCAGGAGCACCTGCACGCCCAGATTTTCCAGCATGTAGCCGGCCAGTTTCTGGTTGACCGGGTTGTCTTCCGCCACCAGGACACGCACCCCCGGAAAGCATAGATTCAGCGCTTCCTCCGACGGGGATGTCATGGCCGGTCTGGCGGCCGGCAGGG
>Ga0272446_1001010_pt1 | contig 42324 bp, 39 predicted proteins | sample YNPCB0061_FD_194587 | JGI IMG/M metagenome (GOLD analysis project Ga0272446, IMG submission 194587) | Hot spring microbial mat communities from Yellowstone National Park, WY, United States - YNP-CB-006-1 | ecosystem: Environmental > Aquatic > Thermal springs > Hot (42-90C) > Sediment | place...
ACATAGAATGGGTTCGTTAAAAACAAACCCCGCCTAACAAAGCGTGCAGCCGACTGGTGGGATTCTGCGCCGTTTTCAAGCATTTTTCTGGCTTCGGGCTTTTCCTGCTCCCAAGCCGAATCCACGCAGAGGGATAGCTTGGTAGCCCCGTACTTTAGTACGGGGAGGAAAAGCTACCTAGCAACTTTAGTTACTCTGTGCTAATCTATACTTAATCGCCATCCTTGGTGAAAAACCCAATCGGCGACAGTTGTTACAAGTAAGCAGAACTTTGGGGCTTTGCCTCAAGGAACTGTGTAGGGGCGGTTTGCTCACGCCTTTACGAGTTCATTTGTGGACTGCGTAAGAATCCCCCGACTTTAGTCGGTGGGAGTGTCAAATCTGAGTTAGAAGTCATAGCTGTTTCCTAAAATTTGTAATTTGTGATCTCTGGTATCCCCGTCTCTATCCTTGAGAGTTTACTCAGTGCTGTCAAGGGGAGGGCGGACAGTACAAAAAGAGGGCGCGATCGCCCCCATTTTTACCATGCAAATAGATCGACAATGTAACAGCGGCTAAGCAGCGGCCAGCAAATTCGTTAAGGGTTCCCAGCGGACGACGCGATCGCCCCCCACCTCAATCACCACTTTGAACTTAGGCAAGGTCTGCGTCAACTGCGCCAAATAGGCGAATTCTTGCTTAGAGAGCTTCTTGCCATCAATCAACCACAGCACCAAGCCCTTAGAATTGGGAGGCAAATGCTCAAGGTGATAGGTCACCAATGGTGGCTGGAAGTACACGCGAATAGCTTCCTTGCCGGTATGGGCGGGGCGAATGCCATGCTCTTGCATCAGGTAGGCGCTGAGATCTCCTAGCCCTGGCGCACTCAAATGTAGCGTTGTATAACCCTTTGATCGCAGACGACGTTGATAGCGCCCCTCAAACCCACCCTCCGGCGGCGCGAAGAGGGCTAGGGCACCTGCTGTTTCAAGGTCATTGACAAATTGATAGCCAGCCAGCAAACCCATAGTTTTTTACTCAAGTCTTGCACCTTCTTGAAGCACTTTAGCACGCCTGCTCGTCTGCAAGATGGCCTTCAAGCTATTGCGAAAGCTAATAGAACCTATGAGAGGTGTGGTGTATCTAGATAAATCTGGCACTCCCCTTTGATAAGCTAGGGAAATGCAGTTGAGGCACAACTGCCGTCAACAAGTGTGCTGGGAGAATCATCCTTGAGCTTTGACTACGATTTGGTCATTTTAGGTGCGGGTGTGGGCGGTCATGGTGCTGCCCTTCATGCCGTCAGCGTTGGCTTAAAAACTGCCATTGTGGAAGCCTCAGACATGGGGGGCACCTGTGTCAATCGCGGCTGTATTCCCTCAAAAGCATTGCTGGCTGCCGCTGGACGGGTGCGAGAACTGCGCCAGGCTAGTCATTGGCAAGCGCTAGGCATTCAATTAGGGGCAGTTAACGTGGATCGCGCCGGTGTTGCCGCCCATGCCGATCAACTGGTGCAAAAAATCCGTGGCGACCTCACCAACAGCCTGAAGCGGCTGGGGGTAGATATCCTGATAGGCCGTGGCAAAGTTGCTGGCTCACAAAAGGTCAGTATTCACACCCCAAACGGGGAAAAGACGGTTACCGCAAAAGACATTATCATTGCCACCGGATCAGTGCCGTGGGTACCGCCTGGCATTGAGGTGGATGGCAAAACCGTCTATACCAGTGATGAGGCCATTAAGCTCGATTGGTTACCGCAGTGGGTAGCCATTATTGGCAGCGGTTATATTGGCCTAGAATTTGCTGATATTTACACGGCACTGGGCTGCGAAGTCACGATGATCGAAGCCCTCGATCAGTTGATGCCCACGTTTGATCCTGATATCGCCAAGCAGGCGCAGCGGGTTTTGATTGCCCCCCGCGATATTGAAACCTACAGCGGGAAGCTCGCCAAGCGAGTGATTCCGGGCACCCCGGTGGTTATTGAGCTAGCCGATACCCAAACTAAAGAGGTGGTTGAGGTTCTGGAAGTCGATGCCTGTTTAGTTGCCACAGGCCGTATTCCTGCGACCGAGGATCTGGGTCTGGACTCTGTGGGGGTGAGCTTAGATCGCCGTGGCTTTATCCCCGTCGATGACTACCTTGCCGTGACCCGTGAGGGTGAACCCGTGCCCCACCTTTGGGCTATTGGTGATGCTACAGGTAAAATGATGCTTGCCCATGCGGCTTCGGCTCAAGGCATTGCTGTGGTGGAGAGCATTGTTGGCCGTCCCTACTCTGTGGATTATCGCAGTATTCCCGCTGCGGCCTTTACCCATCCGGAGATGAGCTTTGTTGGCCTCACCGAACCCCAAGCCCGTGACCTTGGGGAAAAAGAAGGGTTTGAGGTGAAGGTGGTTCGCACTTACTTTAAGGGGAACTCTAAGGCATTAGCGGAAGGGGAGACCGATGGCTTAGCGAAGGTGATCTTCCGGGCGGATACGGGCGAGCTGTTGGGGGCGCATATTTTTGGTCTTCACGCCTCAGATCTCATTCAGGAAGCGGCTAATGCTATTCGCGATCGCCAAAGCGTGAGCCATCTTGCCTTTAATGTGCACACTCACCCCACCCTGTCTGAGGTACTGGATGAAGCCTTTAAGCGTGCCCACGAAATGATGTCCCATCCCTGAGCTTTGCTACCATAAAAGCGGTACCCTAACATGATCCGTAACCGGAGGAGTGGGTGATGACTCAAGCAACACAGCCTGCCAAAGGAATTTTGATGACGGATGCTGCGCTACAGCACGTTTTAGAACTGCGGCAAAAACACGGTCAAGACCTGTGTCTGCGGGTCGGTGTCAAGGGGGGCGGGTGCTCAGGGATGTCCTACACGATGGATTTTGAAGACCCTGCCAATATTCGTCCTGATGATCACGTATTTGACTACGATGGCTTTAAGGTGGTCTCGGATCCCAAGAGTATGCTCTACATCTACGGCTTAGTCCTAGACTATAGCAATGCCCTCATTGGTGGTGGCTTTAAGTTTACAAACCCGAATGCAACCCAGACCTGTGGCTGTGGCACATCCTTTTCTGCCTAAGGAGTAACTCCCTTGACCACTGAAACGTCGCAACCCCTGAGTGAAGTTGAACGTCAATTTGAAGCAGCGATCGCCCGCTATAAAGACGGTGCCCCTGCGTCGGAGCTAATTCCCACGTTTAAGGAGATTTGCCAGCGTGCCCAAAAAAGCAGTGCGGCATGGACATGCTTGTCGTGGCTGTACCTCTTAGATGACAACCCCCCATCGGCCTACAAAGCAGCTCAAAAAGCGGTCAAACTCAACCCTGAAGATCCACAAGCCCGTATTAATCTGGCGATCGCCATGCTAGAGATGGGGAAAAAAGGGGTGCGCCCCCACATTGAACTGGCTCAAACCATTGTGGCAGCAGTTGCCGAGCTACGCCAAGAAGTCCTAGAGAATTTTGCCGATGGCCACCAACGCAAGCCAGAATGGCCAACCCTTAAGCGGGTTCAGCAGTGGGTGCTCGGAGGCTAGGGTATGGGTCGCCTGCGGGAGATTGTGAATTGGCTATTGGTGGCTGATACCTTCTTTGTGCTGGCTAGCTTTGGTTGGTTTGTCTTAGCATTGCTAGGGCGATCGCTAGAGATTCCCTTGGGCTTTGACCTATGGTTGCGCCTGTGGAACCCCCTTTTTATGCCTGCCATTGGCCTACTGATGGCTGCTGCCTTGATCAATGGTGGCATTAGTTACGTCCAGAACCGCTGGCACCTACGCTCGGTGGGGACTGATCTGCGCCCTCGCGATTGAGCGCGGTAAAGGTCAATTGATCGTTGGCAACATCGACTAAAATTGTGTCTCCCGATGTAAAGGTTTCCTCCAATAGCTTGATGGCGAGGGGATTTTCAATTTCCCGCTGAATTGCCCGTTTGAGGGGTCGGGCACCATAGACCGGATCAAACCCAGCCGCCACCAAGTACTCCAGCGCGGCAGCAGTTAACTCTAGGTGGATTTTTTGATCTGCCAATAAACGCTCCACCCGTCGCAGTTGAATTTGGGCGATCTGCATGAGTTCCTGTCGCCCTAAGCCATGGAACAAAATCAGATCATCAATGCGGTTGAGAAATTCTGGGCGGAAGTACTTTTGCACGCTTTGCAGCACCCGTTGCCGCATGTGTTCGTAGCGGCTTTCATCGCTAGCCAAATCTAAAATATGCTCACTACCTAGGTTGCTGGTCATAATAATTACCGTGTTGCGAAAATCCACGGTGCGACCTTGGGAATCCGTGATACGGCCATCATCGAGGACTTGCAACAGGATGTTAAAGACTTCCGGGTGCGCTTTTTCCACTTCGTCAAAGAGAACAACCGCATAGGGTCGGCGGCGAATTGCTTCGGTGAGTTGGCCGCCGCTATCAAACCCCACGTAGCCGGGGGGGGCACCAATCATCCGCGAGACGGCGTGCTTTTCCATGTACTCCGACATGTCAATGCGCACTAGGGCACTCTCATCATCAAAAAGCGCATCCGCAAGGGTACGTGCTAGTTCCGTTTTACCCACCCCCGTTGGCCCTAGGAATAAAAACGACCCAATAGGACGGGCGGGGTCTTTCATCCCGGCGCGGGCGCGGCGAATGGCTGCAGCAACAGCCGCAACGGCCTCTTGTTGACCAATAACCCGCTGATGCAATACCGCTTCCAGTTGCAGGAGTTTTTGCCGCTCTGAGGCTAAGAGCTTCTGTAGCGGAATCCCCGTCCACTTGGCAACAATTTCGGCAATATCGGCATCGGTGACCTGATCTCGCAAGAAGGTGGTGCCTGCCGCTTGCAATTCTAGAAGTTGAGTCTCAGTGGCTTCGAGTTCCCGTTGTAGGGTTTCTAGGCGACCGTATTTCAGTTGAGCTGCCTTATTCAGGTTGTAGTCACGCTCCGCTTGATCAATTTGCAGCTTGACGTGATCTTCTTCCTCTTTCAGACTGTTGATGCGCTCCAAGAGTGTTTTCTCAGCTTGCCAACGCTCCTGCATGGCTTTTTGGCGGGATTGCAGTTCAGCAATTTCCGCTTCAATGCGCTGGCGGCGATCGCGAGTGGCCTGTAGGGGAGCCTTACTGAGGCTGAGATTTTCTTCCTGCTGCAGGGAGAGCTTCTCCATTTCCAGTTGCATCAGGCGGCGCTCAATACTTTCCAACTCAGCAGGCTTGGAGGTGATTTCCATCTTGAGCTTGGCCGCTGCTTCATCCACCAAGTCAATGGCCTTATCCGGCAAAAAGCGATCGCTAATGTAGCGATCCGAGAGCACGGCCGCAGCAACAAGGGCAGAATCAGTGATCTTAACGTTATGGTGAATTTCGTAGCGATCTTTGAGACCCCGCAGAATGGAAATGGTGTCTTCCACGGAAGGCTGACCGATATACACCTGTTGAAACCGCCGCTCTAGAGCCGCATCCTTCTCAATGTGTTTACGGTACTCATCGAGGGTACTAGCACCAATACAACGCAGTTCACCGCGCGCCAGCATTGGCTTGAGTAAATTACTGGCATCCATCGAGGAGTTTTGATTGGCACCTGCGCCCACGACGGTGTGCAGCTCATCGATAAACAGGACGACGTGGCCGTCGGAGTGAGTGACTTCGTGCAAGACAGCCTTGAGGCGATCTTCAAAATCTCCGCGAAACTTAGCACCCGCCACTAAACTCCCCAGATCAAGGGAAATCAGGCGGCGATTTTTGAGGGATTCTGGCACATCCCCGTTGATAATGCGCTGGGCGAGTCCTTCCGCAATGGCGGTTTTACCCACTCCTGGCTCCCCAATGAGGACAGGGTTATTTTTTGTACGACGGGAGAGAACTTGAATGACGCGGCGAATTTCTTCATCCCGGCCAATCACCGGGTCAAGCTTGCCTTGGCGGGCTGCTTCTGTGAGGTCGCGACCGTATTTTTCAAGGGCGGCATACTTGCTCTCGGGGTTTTGGTCGGCTACTTTTTGGGCACCGCGAATGGCTTTGACACTGGCGGCTAACTGGTCGCGATCGCAGTTGAGAGCACGGAATAGCCGTTGACCAATGCGGCGATCGCCCACAAAGGCCAGCAAAATATGCTCAATGGAAATAAACTGATCCTCCTGTTCTTGGCGGAGGCGATTTGCCTCATCCAGCAGGGTATCTAAACTACGACCACAGTAGAGTTCTCCGCCTGCTGGGATGCGCGGCTGCTGCTTCGCAAAATCTATCAACCGCTTCAGCACCCAGTCGGTGTCAATATCTGCCCGCTCCAGAATCAGTTGACCCAGCCCTTCCTCTTGGAGAATGACAATGAGTAAGTGCTCTGTTTCAAGGTATTGGCTGCGGTACTCCCGCGCCACATCCTGCGATTTGACGATCGCCTCCCATGCTTTGTCAGTAAACTTCGTTGGGTCAGTGGGTTGCATAGAGATGTTTGCCGATCCTTGGGAAAGAGGTTGAGCAGCAGAATAAAGAATTATTACGCTTCCTAGGATACCTGTTCTACGGCAATGGTGGCGGCATCCTTGGCACGGATGGCAACCTCAGTGAGGGTGCCCACCCGCACAGCGAAGGTATCACTAAAGGGCGCACGTCGCAGTAGCGTCACGGGTTGGTTCACAGCAATGCCAAGGGCAGCTAAGCGGCGCTGCCAAGCAGCATCCCCTTCAATAGCCGTAATGCGACCGGTGCTGCCCAGTGGGAGTTGGTGTAGGTACATAAGGCTCCTGCGGATGATCCTCTCAGGGTACTAGCGGCGCGATCGCCGGTAAATCACTTATAATAAGAAATTGCTTTGCGGCGGCATAGCCAAGTGGTAAGGCAGAGGTCTGCAAAACCTTTATCCCCCAGTTCGAATCTGGGTGCCGCCTTAAACAGATAGAAAAGTAATCCTACACCTAAGTCAAGATTGGCTCACCTCGGGTATGGCTGGAAGCCCCGTACTGAAGTACGGGGAGGAAAGCTCCTTTAGCAACTTTAGTTGTTTTAGGTTATAATAATACTGCGGACAACAGAAACGGCTATTTAAGGCACTGTTAACGGTCGATTGGGGGTGTTGTAAACCACCCCAGAGGCTCGTGGTTGGCTTGCTAACTGCAGGGCTACTAAAAGCTCCCTGCTTTAGCTGGGAGTAGTTTACAACTGTGCCATAACGTAATAGGGGAGAGGACTAGGGTGAGGGCGGCAAAAGACTCAAACCCGAACATCATACGTCTATTCAGCAACGCCGCATTATGGTATTGAAGGCAGACAGGCGGATCTTGCCTTGGGGAGTGCGAGGCAAGGTCGTGCACGATAGCCATCGCTTAGGGCATTTGTAGGCACTACACCGCTGGCGTAACCATTCCTCTAATTGCTCAGGGGTTACCTCCCCAACAGGGACATAGGCTGCCACAACCTGCTCGCCCCACGTTGGATGCGGCTCACCGTAGATGTAAATATCCTTGACCCAGCCACTGCTCAGAAGTAGGGACTCTAATTCTTCAGGGTAAATGTTTTCGCCGCCACTAATAATTTTGCGGCTGGCGCGTCCCCAAATGTAGAGGCGATCGCCGTGCCACTCGCCGCGATCGTCGGTGCGGAACACAGGCGACCCAAAGGGATTGGGGTAGTAACCGCGAGCCAAAGAGGTGGCTTGCACGTCTATGGTGCCATCGGTGCTGATGGTTAGGTGGGCGTGGGGTAAGCTGGAGCCACAGGAGCGATCGCCCCGCAGGAAGTCACCCGCCTTTTGCGCGCAGACCATCCCCGCCGTTTCCGTCATCCCATAGCTTAAACACAGCGGTAACCGATGGCGCTCAGCAGTGTCTAACAGAGAGTTCCACGTTGCTCCGCCGCCAATAAAAATGCCGGCTAAGCTCTGAAGCCAGGGGATTGGGGCGTCACACACTTGGTGCAACTGTCGGGGCACAAGGGATAGCCAAAGGTCTGAGTTCGGCGGCATTGGAGCGTGTTGAAGGTCTCGTAGATGGCGGGCAACGTATAGCTGCCCTCCGGTCCACAGCGATCGCAACACGGGCATGAGGCCACTGACATGGTACAGCGGCAAAATACTCAGGCAGTGGAGGGTTGACACCTGTAAATGCTGCTGCACCCCCTGCACAGCACTGTAGAGCGTCCCAAGGGTATGCATTGCCCAGCGTAATCGGCCTTGGCTGCCGCCGGTGGGAATTAAAATCATCGGTGCCCTGAAGTCTTGTGGTGTTCCCTGCGCCTCTAAAGGAGGAACCGCTCCCCATGCCTGATAGTCCCTAGGAACAACGGTGGCCACCTGCTGCCACTCGTGTGCTTGCCACAGCGGATTGGCCAAGAGGAGGGGGGTGTCTGTACTCAGCGCTGCCAAAATGCCGCTGATAAAGTCCAGTGGCTCTATTTCCGCCAACACCAAAAGCGATGGACGCGAGGCCAGTAACAGCGCTTGGCGATGCTCGAGGGGAAGTGCTACGGCGTGCCATGCGCCTGAGTGCCCGTACCACAGCCAATCCGACGGCGGCGACGCGAGGGGGATGGGGTCAAGCGTAAGGGTTTGTAACACACTTTGCCTAATTTAACAGAACTAAATCGTTAAAATCAAAGGATAGGGAGTGACTATTAGGAGAGTGCAGACTGACTATTCCACAGATACAACAGGTGGCCGCGATCGCTGACCCTAGCCTCAAGCTAGCATGGACTGCTGCCTACGCCGCAGACGATCGCAAGGCGGTGGACATTTGTCTTCTTGATGTAACTGGGGTGTCGTACCTCACTGACTATTTTGTCATTGTTACGGGACTGTCTAAAACGCAGGTGCGAGCCATTTACCAAGCGGTGGAGGAGGCTGCTCAAACCCACTGCCAACGACAACCGCAGCATACGGAAGGCCAAGACAACTGTTCATGGGTGCTGATGGACTACGGGGATGTGATTGTCCATATCCAACTCCCGAAGGAACGCCAATACTATAACTTAGAAGCGTTTTGGGGACATGCCCGGCGCATCCCCTTTGAGCCGCTGGTCACCACCTAGGGACACATGCCATGACGCAACTGCCATGGTGGAAGTGGTTTCTTTTGGCACTACCACTGGTGGCGATCGCCTTGCTGGTTCTCATTGCCGCCTCGATCCAAATTCATGCGTGGGGACTAAGTTGGCTGTGGGCGGTGGTGGTGGTGGTTCTCATTCTCTGGCGGTGGGGGGTAGCCCATTGGCTGGTGGAAACCCAAGCAACGCCAGCGCTACCAGAATTGCTCAACGGTGGCGATCGCACCGCCCAAGATCAACAGGCGCTGCAAATTCTACAGGATATTTTGGCCAAGAGTCGTGACGATGTTCCCCCGTGGGAAAATTGGCTCCTGTTTTGGCAGCGGGCACACACCCTTGTCAATGGCATTGCTCATGTGTATTACCCCAATAGTCAACGCCCATTGCTGCACATCTATGTGCCCCAAGCCTATCGCCTCCTGCGGGATACGGTGGAGGATGTGGATCGCTGGCTGCAAACCCTCGACCCCATTTTGTCACGGGTGACGGTGGGGCAAGCGGTACGCGCCTACGAACTCTCTCGCCAATGGGCACCCGCTGCCCGCTGGGGGGTCACCGCATGGCAACTCTCCCAGTGGGTGCTGAACCCCAGCGTTGCCCTGACCAACACCCTCACTCAGGGGCAACAGCAAAAAGCCAACCAAGCCCTAATTGCCAATTTAGGCTTAACCCTGCGCGAACAAACCCTCAAAGCCCTCGGCTTACGGGCGATCGCCCTGTACAGTGGCGCGGTTCCCTCCCTTGACCTACCATCTCCTAGTCTTCAGACTGGCACTCTCCAAGATATCCTCGAAGAAACCCTGCCCCTCACCCGGGCTGAGACCGATCCGGTGAATTTGACACTCCCACCGACTAAAGTCGGGGGATTCTTACGTAGTCCACAAACGAACTCGTAAAGGCGTGAGCAAACCGCCCCTACACAGTTCCTTGAGGCAAAGCCCCAAAGTTCTGCTTACTTTTGGGTTTTTGGCTACTACCTGTCGGGTTTTGCACCAACTTTGGGTAGTTCTCTACTACATTATACCAATATATTATACCAAAGCAGCTAAAGTTGCTAGGTAGCTTTTCCTCCCCGCACTAAAGTACGGGGCTACCAAGCTATCCTTCTGTGTTTTTGGTGGGGCGCACAGGAGCCGGCAAAAGTAGCCTCATTAATAGCTTGTTTGCGGCTCCCACTGCGGATGTTTCCCCCCTGCCCAATACCGCAGAGATTCGCCAGTATCGTTGGCAAGCGGATTTGATGTTGTGGGACACCCCCGGCTACGAAGACATTCAGGGTGCGGATATTCAAGCTCGTCTGCGGCAACTACTGCCACGGATGGATGTGGTGCTCCTGCTCACGCCGGCACTGGATCCTGCCCTTGCCCCAGATTTAGTGGCCTTAGACATTATTCGTCAGCAGGTTGCGGATCTGCCGATTGTGGTGGTGGTCACTCAAGTTGATCGGTTGCGCCCTTTGCGGGAGTGGGATCCGCCCTACGATTGGCAGCGGGGTAGCCGTGCAAAAGAAGTAAGTATCCGTGAGGCTGTGGCCTATCGTCAGCAGCAATTTGCCCCCTATACCCCCCATCTCTTCCCTATCGTTAATGTCACGGATGAGCGCAGGGCATGGGGGCTACCCGAGTTGAGCGATACCGTACTCCGTCTGGTCAACCCAGCAAAACAGATCCGTATGGCACGGTGGCTCAAGGATCGCCAGACCCGCCTCCATGCAGCGTCGCGATTGATCGACACCTACTGTAGCCGTATCACCACCAGCCAAGGGGTGGCAGACTTACTCAAACGACCTGTCCTGCAGTTTCTATCGACAATGCTGACGGGGTCGCCCGCTGCGGCGTGGCTGTTGGCGGAAAAGCTGCCCCTTGAGCAGTTGCCGGTGATTCTGTGCAAGCTGCAGCTGGCCTACGAGCTTTATACCCTGCTGCAAACGCCGGGCGATCGCCTCGAAGTGACTCCCCGCTCCTTTGACCTGAGAGAGATTGCCCCCCTTGTGCTGCATACCCGTGCGCCCCTTGAGCAGGATACGTGGGCAACAGGGCACACCCTCGTTGAATACTGGAGCCAAGCCCAACCCTCGCAGTCTCTAATGGCTCGTTACAATGATTACTGGCAGCGATTTCGTGCCTAACGCCTGGGAAGCCCCTGCAACATTAATCCCAGAAAATAGGTAAAGATGGGAGAAGTCAGTCTCGTTCTTTGCCATGGAATCATCCTCTGTGAGTCCTGCTCCCCCTTGGCACCACCTCAGTGCCGATGCTGTGATCGCTCAGTTAGGGAGCGATCGCCACCAAGGACTAAGCCATGAGGCCATTCAACAGCGACAGGCGCAGTACGGTCGTAATGAACTCATTGAAAGTGGCCGGCGACCTAAGTGGCAGATTTTGCTGGATCAGTTTCGCAATATTATGCTGATCATGCTCCTTGTGGTGGCGGTCATTTCTGGGGTGTTAGATATTGTTGAAGCCCTCGAAGAGCAGACAATCCCGTTTCCTAAAGATGCGATCGCCATTTTAGTGGTCGTTATCCTCAACGGCATTCTTGGGTATGTTCAGGAAGCCCGCGCCGAGGACGCCTTAGCCGCCCTCAAAAGTATGGCCGCCCCCAAAGTGCGGGTGCTCCGCGAAGGAAAAATTACTGAAATTGACTCGCCAGAACTGGTGGTGGGGGATATTTTCTTTCTGGAAGCAGGGGTGAAGGTGGCTGCCGATGGCCGCCTGATCGAGGCTGTTAACCTACAAATTCGCGAAGCGGCTCTCACCGGTGAGGCAGAAGCCGCCAGTAAAAATGCTGACAAACTCTTACCAGAGGATACAGAACTGGGCGATCGCGACAACTTGGTGTTTGCGGGTACTGAAGTCAACCAAGGGCGCGGGGTCGCTGTGGTTACCGCCATTGGCATGAACACTGAACTGGGTAAAATTGCCGCTGCCTTAGACGCCGTTGAGCAGGAACCCACCCCCCTGCAAAAACGAATGACAGAACTGGGGAATCGGCTGGTGTGGATCGCCCTTGTCCTTGTGGCTATCGTGGTTGTGGGGGGCACTCTTTACGATAGAGCCTTGTTCGGGCACCTTGTTGAAGTCTCCCTGAGTATGGCCGTCGCAGTGATTCCCGAAGGCTTGCCTGCGGTGATTACCGTCACCCTTGCCCTAGGCACCCAGCGAATGGTGAAACGCCATGCCCTCATCCGCCGCTTGCCAACCGTGGAAACCCTTGGGAGCGTCACCACGATCTGCTCCGATAAAACCGGCACCCTGACCCAAAATAAAATGGTGGTGCAGGCGATCGCCACCCCATCCTACCGCGCTAAGGTCAGCGGCCATGGCTACGACCCGACGGGGGAGTTTTACGAGATAGACGCCACGAGTGCCGATGCGCTGTACGAACGCCAACTGCTGCTGCTGGCCGGTGCCTTGTGTAACGATGCGCTGCTGAAGCAGCACGCTGCCGAGTGGGTTATTTTAGGAGACCCCACTGAAGGGGCGCTGTTGCCCCTTGCCCTCAAAGGAGGGCTAGACCCCAGTGCTCTGCAGCACAATGCTGAGCGCGTGGTTGAATTTCCCTTTGATGCCGATCGCAAGCGCATGAGCGTCGTGTATCGCACCAGTTCTATCCCCCACTTGCCAACCGATGCCCCCTATTGGATGGCCACAAAAGGTTCTCCCGAGCTAACCCTAGAGCGATGCCAATGGCAACAGGTAGGAACGGCGGTGACACCGCTGACCCCCGAGAACCGCCAACACGTTCTTGCGACAAACAACGACTTAGCGGCGCAAGGGCTACGGGTGTTAGGGCTTGCCTACCGCTACTGGGCAGAGCCACCGGCGGCTGATGCCGTTGAGTCCAGCGAACAAGATCTGGTCTGGTTGGGTTTAGTGGGCATCTTGGATCCACCGCGCCCGGAAGTCCTAGAGGCCGTGGCCACCTGCCGCACCGCAGGCATTCGCCCGATCATGATTACCGGCGATCATCAACTCACTGCCAAAGCCATTGCCAGTCAAATTGGCATCTGTAACTGGGGCGATCGCGCCCTCACCGGTCGGGATATTGAAAAATTCACCCCCGCAGAGCTGGATGCTGCCACCCTAGAGGTCAGCGTCTATGCGCGGGTCTCACCCGAACACAAGCTGCGGATTGTTAAATCCCTACAGCACCACGGTGATATTGTGGCCATGACCGGCGACGGGGTCAACGATGCCCCTGCCCTCAAGCAAGCGGATATTGGGGTTGCCATGGGCATTACAGGCACCGATGTGACCAAGGAAGCTAGCGATATGGTGCTCTTGGACGATAACTTTGCCACCATCGTTGCGGCCACAGAAGAAGGTCGAATTATTTACAGCAACATTCGCCGCTTCATTAAGTACATCCTTGGCTCGAATATTGGCGAGGTTATTACCATTGCCTCCTCACCCCTGTTGGGCTTAGGGGGAGTGCCCTTAACTCCTTTGCAAATTCTCTGGATGAACCTTGTAACCGATGGCTTGCCTGCCCTTGCCTTGGCGGTTGAACCCGGAAATCCCGATGTGATGAAACGCCCCCCTATCCCCCCCAATGAAAGTATTTTTGGCCGCGGCTTGGGATCCTACATGGTGCGGGTTGGGCTGATTTTAGCCATCGTCAGTATTACCCTCATGGTCTGGGCCTACGGCTATACCGCCACCCATCCAGTAGAGGGGCTGGAACCCGACCGCTGGGCCACCATGGTCTTTACGACCCTCTGCCTTGCCCAGATGGGTCATGCCCTTGCCGTGCGCTCCACAAGCCGCCTCACCCTAGAAATAAGCCCAAGGTCTAACCCCTACATTTGGGCATCAGTCATCTTAACTACCTGTTTACAACTTTTACTGATCTATGTGCCAGCCCTGCGACGGTTTTTTGGCACTCACCTACTGTCTGCCACCGAGTTAGCGGTTTGTATTGGCTTTAGCTCCCTTGTATTTGTGTGGGTCGAGCTAGAAAAATTACTGCTACGCTTCCTGAGGAAGCGCGCTCCCGTTGAGTTGTCATGATTTAATCTCTGTGAACCCACACTAGGTGTTGAGCACCTCTAGAATCTGGTGGCTGAGGTGGCGTAATTGCTGTTGTAGCTCTAGCAGAGGCAAGTTATTGCCACTGAAGATGCCGCCGCCAATGCTGCTAAAGCGCCACTGCTCACTCATATAGCTAAAGCCAACAATGTCTAGACCAATGGCGCGGCGCTGGGGCATCTCGGAATCGCTATAGAGGCGAATCTGCAGCAGCAGACTACGGGCTTGCCAGCGGCGGCTCCACCCGGGCAGATGGAAGCCAATGTCGATGGAGTCCGGATCCATGAGATCGCGGGTGTGGGGATCATCTGCCCATGGCTGTAAGTCTGCACGCAAATCGCCATTGCACTGCTTAAACAGGTGGACGATCGCCCCCAGTTTACTGGCCATTTGCAGGGTAACGGCTTGCTCCGCTGCATTCACCTTTGTGTTCTCCACAACACCTTTGCTTCCCAAGGTTAGCGAGGAGATACGGCTTGATCAACTGCTGGGGGGGTGGCAGGAGCGGTTGCGGGCGTTAGGGGACGGTCTAGGCGCGGTTGCCCCACCGAGTAGGTAAGGGCATAGCTTTGCACTAACAACCAGAACCAAAGGGAGGGGGCAAGGGGTTCTAACCATGGCTGAGCGTGCCGGACAAGGGGCGGCAACCAAGGGGCAAACAGCGCATGGTACACTGCATCGAGGGTGAAATTCAGATAGATAAACAGCCAGCGCAGCAAGTCCGCGGTGCCCGCCATTTGCCAAATCCACCACAGTAGCCCCGGATTCTGCCAAGCGGCGCGCAGTGCCATCCGGTTAAAGGGTAGCCAGCCGGCGCGATCTTTAATAAAGCGATCCACCAGTTCAGGAGATTCTTGGCCGAGAATGCCAAAAAAGGTGTTGAGCATAGCATTCACCCGCTCCGGCGGCAGGGGACGATCGCTGGGCACCATCATCCCCCGCGAAAATAGCCATGTAACCGCGGTATTACTTTGATAGGCGCGAATTTGGTTGAGGAATGGCTGTTGCACCAGATCATGGCGCAGGGCGGTATCCAGTAAGTCCGTTAGGCGCGGCAAGTTGCGCACTAGGGAGCCAAAGCCCGTAAAGACTAGGGGAGACTGCAAAGAGGCGGCATCACCAATGGCCAGCACCCGATCAACGGCAACGGCGCGATCGCCGCGATGGTGACTAAAATGGCCCGGAATGTAGCCAAAGGTGGGCTTGACCCAGGTGAGTTCCTCAAGGTTACAGCGACGATACTCTGGCAAAATGCTAAAAAAGTCTTCGTAAAGCTCTAGCAGCGACCCCGGAAACTGCGGCTCAATACGGTGGTAGTGAAACAGGTAAATGGTGCGCTCCTCCCCTGCCCCCGGAAACAACTCCCAGATTAACTGCCGACCCCGCGAACTATCGCCATGGCTGTGGAGCACATCCCCGTAGCGGCCATCCCACACCTCTGGGGAGATCCCCTTCACAATCGCGCCAACGGTGGGGCACACACTGTCAAAGGCACGGCCACCATTCAACTGCCGGGCAATGGGGGAAGCCGTGCCCATCGCATCAATCAGGACGCGGGCGATCGCCTGCTGCGGCGTCCCCGTGTGGCGGTGTTGTGCCTGTACCACCACGCTATTGGGGTGCACCGTTGCCCCCACAAAGTCGGTGTAGTCCCAAATTTCGCCCCCTGCTTGGCAGAGCTTTTGGCCGCACAACCGCAAAAACTTCGCCGAGTCAAGGGCAATATTCAATACCGTAGGCGTATGGAGAACAGGGGCGCGGCAATGGGCAGGGCTAGTGGCATCAAAAAATTTGTTGAATCCATCTAAATATTCGCAGGCAATCACGCTTTCAAATTCAGCGGTGGTAAACAAGCCCAAATCAATCAGGTTCTGAAACTCCGCTCGCGAAATATTCCACTCCCGATTCATCCGACCAAAGGGGAGCCGCTCAATCAGCAACACCCGATAGCCCAGACGCGCCATCACCGCTGCATGAACAACCCCCAGGGCACCCCCCACGTACACCAAGTCGTAGGTGGGCGCTTCAGAGGGACTAGTCACTCGTTGCAGCACTGGCACCGGCGGGGTGGGACGCTGCACCCCGTCGCGCCAACGTTGCTCCCACCAGTAAACCCGCTCCAAGTCGGCTTCCCCGTGGGGCATCTGTTGAAAGTACTTGACCGTCAGCGGATAGCGATCGCCCAAGGCGGCAAAAATTGAGGTACCCTGCGGCCATGGGGGCGGTACGACCGGCTGCAACGGAAATGCAGATCGGATTGCGGTGCTCAACTGTTTGACACAGGCGGCCTCTTGCGGCCATGGCTGCGTGCCCCATCGCACGACCTTGAGGTAGGTTGTCCGCTGCAAATTCCAGAAAAACACCGCCAGTTGCGTCCCATGGGGGGGCAGTTGCCAACATCCACCGCTCGGCTTCGGGGCGATCGCCCCCACCATAGGCTGAAACGTCTGCTGTAACCATGTAATGACTGCCTTGGTATCTGGTGTTGGAATCTCAGCGTAGAACAGTTCTTGCATTTTGTTTCAAATGTGCGGTAAGGGGCTTGACAGAGCCAAAATTTAACGTAAACTGCACTGTACTCACTTAATAGTTTAAGAGAGTTTACAGTTTCTCAGAATTGCCCTGTTGCCCTATGTATTATCCCATCCCACGGAGTCTCGAAGAAATGGCCGCCCTCAGCCACTACCCCGTTAGTGAAGAGCTGGTCGCTGCAGCGATCGCCGGTATGATTACCATCTGCCGTGCCCAAGGCCACACCCTTGCCGATGTGCAGGCATGGGTTCTAGATGACGATGACCTACTGGATGCCAAAACTCGCCAATGGCTGAGTGATGTGGTAGAGGCGGCATGGTCAAGTGTGGGTTAAGGGGTAGCAGCCTCGCTGCTCAACGGGTAGGGGCGCGAGGCCATACCAATGGACGACACGTACAATAGAGCGTGAACCTAATGTTGATCTCTACCCTAGCCTATGCAACTGTCTCCCCAAGAAAAAGATAAGCTCCTCATTTTTACGGCGGCTCTTGTGGCAGAGCGGCGCAAAGAACGCGGCCTCAAACTCAACTATCCCGAAGCGGTAGCCTACATTTCAGCCGCAATCCTAGAAGGAGCGCGGGAAGGGCGCACAGTCGCCGACCTCATGAACTACGGTACCACCCTGCTGAGGCGCGATGAGGTTATGGCAGGGGTGCCAGAAATGCTCTCAGAAGTGCAGGTAGAAGCAACATTCCCCGATGGGACGAAACTGGTGACGGTTCACACCCCCATTCGCTAGCTCCCTTGAGCCTCCAGATAGGCCGCAGCCCCGATGGCCTGCAGGCGGGTATTTTTAGCCGTCACGGTATTCCGCAGCTGCTCGCGATAGGCGATCACTTGGGCTAATAGCTCGGCATTATGACTTGCCAGCAGTTGCACCGCGAGTAGCCCGGCATTCTGGGCATTCCCGATCGCCACGGTGGCCACTGGGATGCCAGCGGGCATTTGCACAATCGAGTAGAGCGAATCAAGACCCTGTAAATGACGACTGGGCACCGGCACGCCAATGACGGGCAAGGGGGTCAACGCCGCAATCATCCCCGGCAAGTGAGCCGCGCCACCCGCCCCCGCAATAATGACCTTAATTCCCCGTTGGTGGGCACCTTGGGCAAACTCCACCATCGCCAATGGGGTACGGTGGGCTGAAAGAATGGCTACATCGTAGGGAATGGCAAACTGCTCACAAATGGCGATCGCACCGTGCATCGTCGGCAGGTCAGAATCACTGCCCATCACAATGGCAACAACAGCGTGGGACATGAAGATACCGTGAAGTTAAGCTGCAAATTCGACACAGTTTGTCATACTACACCGCTAAAGTTAGGATTGGTTCCCGGAAATTTGTATATTTATTGCAAAGGCTTTAATCTTCAGGGCAGTTTTCCTAAAATTCGAGTACCTTGCTGTCCCAGCTTACTCTGGAACGGCACCCCCAACCACAAAGATTCGCTTACTGCCTAACCAAGCCGCGAGGATAGCCCCCATGCCTAACGAGTTGCAAAAGTACCGTTTCGTCTGCACCCTCACCTTTGGGGATATTTACGGTCAGGTGATTGTTTGGCTCATTGTGATTTTTATTGGTCTAGCGGCCTCCGTCACCCTCTACAATAATCCAGTTCAAGCCTTTTTAGTTGGTGGCTTAATCCTAGTGCTAACCCTCCCCTTTTTACTGTTTGCGTTTGTCACCACCTTACTTAACCATATTGAAATGCGCCCAGTGGCGGTCGGCGAAAAGAAAAAGCGTAAGGATGCTGCAGTTGCCTCCTCTGCAGGAGTGGCCCCTGCCAACTAGGCGATCGCCCCCATGCCACCCCCTGAGCCATCCCTATGCTGTATTGGTTAACGTTTTTAGAGACCTTACCTAGGCCAACCCTGCCAGATCCCCCCCGTCCTAGGGTTGAGACCCCTACCGCTACTGCACTGGTGGCCGAGGCACCCCCCCTCATCGTTGGCAATCTGGGTGGGGTAGGTAGCCTGCTGGTTTTTCCGGGGCTGATTGCGGGTATTGTCATCCTTCTGTTGATGAGCATTTGGGCTTATACCCGCGTTTACGTTATTACCCCTAACAACGAAGCCTTTGTGCGCACAGGCGGTATTTTTGTTAAAAAGAAAACCGTCATTCTCAATGGCGGTTGTATTGCCTTGCCGGGGTTTCACGAGCTAACCCGGGTGCCGCTGCGGGAAATTTCTATCGATGTCGAGCGCACTGGCAAGTTAGCCGTACGCACCCAAGACTACCTGCGGGCGGATATGCGAGTGACCTTTTACGTCTGCATTAACGCCACCGAAGAGGATGTGCTAACGGCAGCGGCGCGCCTCTCCCAAAATAATCGGATTACCCCCGAAGATATTAAGAACGCCCTAGAAAAACGGGCCGATGATGCGATTCGGGCAGCAGCAAAGCATAAGTCTCTGGCGGAAATTGATTCGGATAAATTAGGTTTTGCCCAGGAAGTCCTAAATTTGGTGCAACAGGATCTACAAAAAGTTGGCCTAACCCTGAACAACATTGCCATCTCGGAAGTGCAAGAGAGCGACACCTACGACGAAAATAATTTCTTTGATGCCCAAGGTGTTCGCCTGCGCACGGAAACCATTCAACGCTCGATTCAACAAAAGCGGGAGGTCGAGCTTTCGACGCGGGTGGCCATTGAGCAAAAAGAACTGGATGCGCAAAAACGCTCCCTACAAATTCAGGAAGAGCAAGAAGCGGCACTGTTGAGTCAGCGGTTGAAAATAGAAGCCCTCAAAGCCCAGCGAGAGCGGGAAATTGAAGAAGCGAAAGCCGCAGAGGCCGCCGCAACCCAGCGAGCAAAGTTGCTACAAGCACAATCGGTTGAGGAAGAAGAAATTCGCAAAAAGCTAGCGATTCGGCAGAAGGAAATTGAAGCCAGTATCGAGCTTGAGGAAAAAAATAAGCTCCTTAAGGTAACGCAAGCGCAGCAATTGCAAGAAGCAGAAATTGCCGAGATCAATCGGCAGCAACAGGTGGAGGCTAATCGTCTCCAAGCCCAAGTGATGGTGGCCGAGTCTGAACGCTTGGCACGGCTGGCGCAGGAAGATGTGGCGATCGCCGTGGCCACCAAGAAAAAAGAAAGCCTTATGGCCGAAGCGGAGCGGGCGCGGGCAGAATCTGCGGTCACAACGGCCATCGAAGTGGAAAAAGCTGATCGCGAGAAGCATTTGGCCATTATTGCCGCAGAGCGCGAAGCGACTGAAAAGCGCGTCCTTGATCAGAACGTGATAGAAATTGATGTGTTCCGCCGTCGTCGCCAAGCCGAAATTGCTCAGCAGGCAGCAGAACTGGAAGCTGAAGCGATTCGCACCCTTGCCGCAGCTAACCGCGATAAAGCCATGGCCGAAGCTGCGGGGCTCGAAGCATTGCTTGCCGCCAAAAATGTCATTAGCACTGCCAACCTAACGGCGCAGGTCATTACTAGCCTGTGGCCGGAGTTAGCAAGCCAGTTACCAGAGGTGCTCAAAGCCCTTTCCCCTCAGCCTGGGGTCATTGGGGATGCTAAGATCTACGCCTTCCCAGGGGCAAACGGTGCGGGTGCGCCAGAGATTAATAAACTGTTACTCTCCACCAGTGGGCTGGCCTTGATCAATGCTCTCTTTGAAGAGGGTAAGCTGGGGGTTTTACTGGCGCAAATTAAACGTCTATTGCAGGATGAAGCATAGTTAGAGCCATGCGGCCAGAGCAGTCAGCACCCCTAACCCCAGCAAAGCAAGCCAAATAAAGGCATTGGGTAAGGGGGTTGCCGGGGGTGGTGGCTCTTGGGGCTTTGGGGATGCCGCGGCGGTCGGTTTAGGGATGCCAGCGTAGGGGGACTCATAGGGGCGATCGCCCACCTGGGAAAGATCGGGAATTTGACTGTACCACTCAGGGCGGCGCTTGAGTTGGGGTGCCTGCAAAATAGCGAGCAATCGCCGACCTTCCTGCCGAGTGTAGCGATCGGGATGGCGCTGTAGCTGCCGACATAGGGCTAAGGCCGCAGCCTGATCTCCTAGGGCACTGTAGGCCATCACGAGCCAAAGATGGATTTCGCCAGTGCAAACAACATTGCCCTCCGCAAGGGCTGCCGCCTGCTCCAAGAGGGTCACCGCTTTAGAATACTCCCCTTTTTCCAATGCTTGCTGCCCCCGCTGCAATAGGGCTGACACTTGATGCTCCATCAAAACAAAAAGTAGCGCTGGGCAAGGGGTAACACGGTGGCGGGTTCACAGGTGAGCAGTTCACCATCGGCGCGCACCTCGTAGGTTTCTGGATCTACCTCAATGTGGGGCAGATAATCGTTTAGTTTCAGGTCAGCTTTCCGGAGCTGGCGAATATGGCGCACCGGCAGTACTGGCTTTTGCATAGAGAGTTGTGTGGGGATATTGTTGGCAATACCCGCCTGAGACATAAAGGTCACTGAAGTGGCCGTACAACAGCCGCCGTAGGCAGCAAACATGGGCTGCATATGCACGGGCTGGGGGGTAGGAATACTGGCGTTGGCATCCCCCATTTGGGCGTAGGCAATCAGCCCTCCCTTAAGCACCAGTTCTGGTTTGACTCCGAAAAAGGCCGGTCGCCACAGGCACAGATCGGCAATCTTACCCACCTCCACCGACCCCACGTACTCCGCAATGCCGTGGGTGATGGCGGGGTTAATCGTATATTTGGCAACGTAGCGGCGAGCACGAAAGTTATCGTGGCTGGCAGCAGCATGGCTGGGGTCGCTGAGGTGCCCTCGCTGTACCTTCATTTTGTGGGCAGTTTGCCACGTGCGGATAATGCTTTCCCCGACCCGTCCCATGGCTTGGGAGTCGGAGGAGATAATACTAAAGGCACCCATATCGTGCAAAATATCTTCGGCGGCAATGGTTTCGCGGCGAATCCGAGACTCTGCAAAGGCTACATCTTCGGGAATGCTCGGGTCAAGGTGGTGGCACACCATTAACATATCGAGGTGTTCATCTAAGGTGTTGATGGTGTAGGGTCGGGTGGGGTTCGTGGAGGAGGGCAGCACATTAGCCTGACCGCAAACCTTGATAATGTCGGGCGCATGCCCTCCCCCAGCACCTTCGGTGTGGTAGGCATGGATGGTGCGGTTTTTGAAGGCGGCGATGGTATCTTCCACAAACCCTGACTCGTTGAGGGTGTCGGTGTGGATGGCAACTTGGATGTCGTAGGCTTCAGCCACACTCAGGCACGTATCAATGGCTGCTGGGGTGGTGCCCCAGTCTTCATGGAGTTTGAGGCCAATGGCTCCTGCTTCCACTTGCTCGTTCAGTCCTTGGGGCTGGCTGCTATTGCCTTTGCCCAAAAAGCCGAGATTGACCGGGAAGGCATCGGCAGCCTGTAGCATCCGATAGAGGTTCCACGGCCCAGGCGTGCAGGTGGTGGCGTTGGTGCCGGTGGCAGGGCCTGTACCGCCGCCAATCATGGTGGTGATACCAGATGCGATCGCCGTAGCAATTTGCTGGGGACAAATAAAGTGAATGTGGGCATCAATACCGCCAGCGGTGAGGATCATGCCTTCGCCAGCGATCGCCTCGGTGCCAGGTCCAATGATAATATCCACCCCTTCTTGGGTATAGGGATTGCCCGCTTTGCCAATCTTGGCAATTTTGCCGTCCTTAATGCCGACATCGGCCTTGACCACCCCCCACCAATCGAGAATCACCGCATTGGTAATGACCACATCCACAGCACCCTCGGCATTAGGGATAGGGGACTGCCCCATGCCATCGCGGATCACCTTGCCACCGCCAAACTTCACCTCATCGCCATAACAGGTATAATCCTGCTCGACTTCAATGAAGAGTTCGGTATCCGCTAAGCGCAGGCGATCGCCCACGGTAGGACCATAGGTTTCCGCATAGGCTTGGCGATCCATCCGATAGCTCACGGGTGTTACTCCACAGTAAAGGCATCTTCTAAATACTGGTGTACTCGATAGCATCCCCCCACCGGAGAGGGCTGGTACAGCACCAATGCTACATCAAAGCGACAAGGACTGTCGTGCCATTGGGGATGGGCCTGCAGAAACTCCTGAGCGGTGCCAATGAGTTTTTGTTGCTTGCGGTGGGCGATCGCCTCGAGACCGTCAGCATCCCAATTCTGGGGGCGGCGGGTTTTTACCTCCACAAAGGCCAGCACCCCACCGGGACTGTAAGCCACAATATCTAGCTCGCCCCGACGACAGCCCCAATTGCGGGCTACGATCTGCCACTGTTGCGCCCGCAACCACCTCACCACCGCTTCCTCGCCCCCATTGCCAATCCGACGCATAAACCTCTCTCCCCTTGCTTGCTCCTAGGAATCAGGCTACAATCAGATAACTCATAGTCGTTTCGAGTTTACTTTAGTCATGACATCGCCACGGATTGAAAACGTTGTAATTATTGGTTCTGGGCCGGCGGGCTATACTGCGGCCATTTATGCTGCCCGTGCCAACCTCAAGCCTTTTATGTTTGAAGGCTATCAGGTGGGAGGGCTACCTGGCGGCCAACTGATGACCACCACCGAGGTGGAGAACTTCCCCGGCTTTCCCGAGGGGATTCAAGGACCAGAGTTAATGGCGCGGATGAAAGCGCAAGCCCAGCGCTGGGGCACAGAACTTGTCACTGAAGATGTGATCCAAGTTGATTTTAACCAACGTCCCTTCCTCATTAGCTCCGCCGAGCGGCAGGTCTATGCCCATGCGGTCATCATTTGTACAGGGGCAACGGCCAAGCGGCTGCACCTGCCCGGCGAAGAGCAGTACTGGACGAAGGGGGTGTCTGCCTGTGCCATTTGCGACGGTGCCACGCCCATTTTCAAGGAGGCTGAGTTGGCAGTGATTGGCGGTGGCGACAGTGCTGCGGAAGAAGCGGTTTACCTGACCAAGTATGGCTCCCATGTCCATTTGCTGGTTCGCAGTGACAAAATGCGCGCCAGTAAGGCGATGCAAGACCGGGTGCTGGCCAATCCCAAAATTACCGTTCACTGGCATACCGAAGCCCAAGAAATTCTGGGGGATGGCCACCTGATGACGGGGCTACGGATTCTCAACAAGGCCACGGGAGAAGAGTCTCAACTGGCGGTGCGGGGGCTATTCTATGCCATTGGCCACACCCCCAATACCCAATTATTTAAGGAGTTTCTGGAACTGGATAGTGTTGGCTATATCCTGACCCACCATGGCACCCAGACCAATGTTGCTGGGGTATTTGCCGCTGGGGATGTTCAGGATCATGAGTATCGTCAGGCGATTACGGCGGCGGGAACGGGTTGTATGGCGGCGCTGGAGGCCGAGCGGTGGCTTTCGGCACAGGGGTTGATTCAGGAGTTTCACCAGACGGTTGAGGAGGCCACGGTAACCGCACCCCCCACGCCATCCGCCTCAGCCACCGTAGAGTTTGATCCGACGGCCACAAAGCACCGCGGCAGCTATGCCCTGCGCAAGCTCTTCCACGAGAGCGATCGCCTGCTGCTGGTGAAGTACGTCTCCCCCACCTGTGGCCCGTGCCATACCCTCAAACCCATTCTGGATCGTTTGGTGGATGAATTTGAGGGAAATGTCCAACTCGTTGAAATTGACATCACCGAGGACAGCGCCATTGCCGAGCAAGCGGGGGTCACCAGCACCCCCACCATTCAGCTGTTCAAAAATAAGGAACTGCTGGAGGTGATCGTTGGCATGAAGCCCAAAAGCCAATACCGCGAGACGCTGCAACGGTATCTGAGTGCCTGATGAGCAGCCTTGAGATACTGCTGATTGCCCTAGGGGGGATAGGGGCAGGGTTCATCAATGCCATTGCCGGTGGGGGCACCCTCATTAGCTTTCCGATCCTGATGGCGGCGGGGGTGCCGCCGGTGGCAGCCAACATCACCAGCACGGTGGCATTGGTGCCGGGCTACTTGGGGGCAACGCTTGCCCAGCGGCAGGATTTGAAGGGTCAAGGGGCACGGCTGGGGTTCCTGGTTCCCGCTAGTGTGCTGGGGGGGATCAGTGGGGGTGTTTTACTCCTGAGCACCAGTGAGCGGCTGTTTGGTTTTTTGGTTCCCTACCTCATTCTGTTGGCGGCACTCCTGTTGGCACTGCAAGACCCCGTGCGGCGCTGGCTCTTGCAACGGAGACCGCACGGGGGCGGCGGCAGGCTGGCGTGGGCGATCGCCCCGGTATTTCTGGCAGCGCTCTACGGCGGCTACTTTGGCGCCGGGCTGAGTGTGATTCTCCTAGCCACGCTGGGGATGGTACTGGAGGATACCTTGACCCGGCTCAATGGCCTGAAACAACTCCTTGCCTTTGCGGTCAATGGGGCAGCCGCTGCATTTTTCCTCTTCTCGGGACAGGTGCTGTGGCCAGTGGTGCTAGGGATGGCGATCGCCGCTGTCACTGGGGGGCTACTGGGCGGTAAGGTAGCTCGCTTTGTTAAGCCCCGGGTGTTGCGCGTGATTGTGATTACTGTGAGCGTCATCGTGGCTATTCTCTACCTCGCCTCCTAGGGAGATCCGCAGCTAGGACTGACGCCGCTGGAGATCCCGCTCAAGAGCCTGCTGTAAACTACGGGTTTGATCGAGGACGGTTTCAATCCCCTCACTGTGGGTTTGGCGGACAAAGGTAATTTTCAGTTCCTCTAGCCATGTTACCAGTAACTCCTGAATGGCTTTACCCACCTGTTCGCGCTGCATTTCTTGGATGAGGGTTTGACCAAATTTCTGCGCCAGTTGACTGACCAGCAGGGTGCCTTCGCGCGGAAGGCTGGCTTGGCTGTGGGCACTGCGCTCTATTAACCCTAGCAGGCGATCGGTAAGCTGTTTGGCAATGTCGTGCCGCCACTGAGCCGGTAGTTGCTGGAGGGCAGGAATTTCCGTCAGGCGGCGATAGGGCGGAGCTTGGCGAAACACTTGATCGACGCTGTAAGCCACCAGTGCCTCGATGTCTGGCCGCAGTTCCGGGATCACTCGGTACAGCACTACCTGAACCATCAGGGCAGCCACCTCCCCCAGTTCATCCACATCATTGCTGGCCGCCAGATCCCGGGCATGGGGGAGCCAACGGCCAAATTGTCCCCGCTGGATGGCTTTTTGAAGCTGAGTGAGCACCTGCAGAACCACCACTTCAGAAACGTCCGTGGCGATCGCCGCCACCACCCCCTGAGACGCTTGCTCTTCGAGGCTATCTAGACAGATCACGTCCGCTTGGTCAAGGCGAATAACAACTGGGATAATCCGCAGCCATCCCCATGTCGGCGCTAACCACCAAAAGGGGAAAAAGAGCAGGGCATCGTACCAGCGCCACAGCATGGCATCCCGCCAATGGTACGCCCGATACTGGCGACTCAACCAAAAGGTACGCGCCAAAAACTCCACAAAAAACAGCAGGTTAAAGGGAATATCAATGGCATCAAAGTGGTTGATAAAATTGCCATCCTCACCGTAGGCGCGCCAATAATTGCTGGCCATCAGGGGCACAATGTGCTGCTCAAACCATCCTAGATTCTGCTGCCAGTCGTTGGCGTTGATGTAGGCCGGACTCCAAAAGCGTGAAAACGCCTGTCGAGACGAGGCCTCACGATTCCCAAATACCTTAAGCCGCATCAGGTTCTTAATGCGCTCAAGGGTGCCCGTTTTGTTGGCAAGGGCAAAGGGATCGGTGTCCACTATAACTTCGCTGTGCCGCCGCAACTGTGCCAGTAAGGCTGCGGTGGCTGGGGCATCTACCCCCTGCGTTTCAATGGTTTGCCGCAGTTGGGCAACCATGGCGATATACTGCTCGGTTTCGCGGTGGGGTTCAATGCCTTTAATGGGATCGTACAGTGGGGCGATCGCAAAGGGCTGAGGAACGTAAATGATGCGCTGAATCAGCGGAATGCGAACTTTCCCCAATAGCCAAAAGTCCCGTAGCGGAATATAGGTGAGGTCAAAGAGCACTAAGAGCAAGTTCACGCTGGCGATCGCCACCATGATGCGTTCGTACGTCCGGTTGAGAGGCTTATCAAACATCAGCACAACTCCATCACACCGCAGCTATTCCAGTCTCTCCTATCGCGCTGATCTTGGGCTGGCGTTACTGCCCAAAAAAATGAGGAGCGCATGGAAGTACGACCATCTGTGGCAAGATGGGGGCGATGTAGAGTTTGATCACCAATGCACATCCTCATTCCTGCGGCTGGAATGGGCAAGCGGATGGGAGCTGCCCAGAACAAATTACGCTTGAGCGTGCTAGGGCAACCGCTGCTGGCATGGACCCTACAGGCGGTTGCTGCTGTACCGGCCATTGAATGGATTGGCATCATTGGCCAGCCCGAGGATTTCCCGGTTTGGCAGACCCTCATTACCGATTTAGCCATTCCCCAACCTATCCTGCTGATCGAAGGGGGTGATACACGCCAAGCATCTGTATATAACGGCTTGCGCGCCCTGCCTACCCATGCCAGCCACGTCCTGATCCATGATGGTGCCCGCTGCTTGGCTACACCCGCCTTAATTGAGCGGTGCGTTCAGGCACTGGAGACCTATGACGGATTTGTGGCAGCGATACCTGTAAAAGACACGATTAAAATCGTGGATGCGGCTGGTGTCGTGAGCCAAACACCGGATCGCAGTACGCTGTGGGCAGCACAAACGCCGCAAGGGTTTCGGGTCGATTACCTCCTCAACGGTCATGCCACGGCGGTAGAGCAGGGCTGGGAGGTGACCGATGATGCCGCCTTATTTGAGCGACTCGGGCACCCCGTCCACATTGTCATGGGTGAAGACACCAACCTTAAAATTACAACTCCCAGCGATCTCCCCCTTGCAGAGCGCATCCTACAGCATCGCTGGGAGCATGGCTTGGGTTCCCCTTATGCCAAGGTTTCAGGGCAGTAGCCCAAGCCCTGAATAAACTGTTTGCGAAACGCCTCAATGTCATCGTAGTTGGGAGTCCCGTGGGAGACCACAGCCACTTGGTAGCGGCGCATCACATCTACCATGGGTTGTCCTGTCTCGAGTGCCCATAGTGCCATTTTCAACGAAATCCCAGGCGTGTAGGGAAACCCCAACTCGTTTAAGAAGGCGCGAAAGTTTCCTGCTTGCTCATCAGATAGGGGTGTGTGCATTTTAACCCGCACCACCCAGCCATCCACCTGATGAATTACTGTGACAAACTGAACCGGCAACTTAGCATATTCGTGTAAGAATTGCACAACCCGCAGGGTAAGGCTGGCGTTGCTCAGGTGGTAGATGAAATCCATAGTGTGACCCTCTTACCCTTACACTTTCATTGTCGGTGACCCACCTGCCGCCGCCTAGGGGAATTCTCCGCGATCGCGTGGGGGAAACTCCCCAATCTCCCATGAGGGCTGTTCACGCTTGTGACAGTCGTTTTTGCGCCGCCCCCGCAAACAGTTGGTGGGCGCTCTTGAGAATGGCAGGAATGGCTTGGCGATGGGGACTCTTGGCTAAACAGGCGCTGAGGTCTAACTGATCAACGTGAGCTGCATTAGCTCCCGGAAACCAGTGACCGCCGTTCCCGAGTAGGTTATAGCGCATACGGGCATAGTCCACCAAGTCGTAGGCTTGGGCTAAGTTCCACAGCCAAAGAATCGTAGGAATATTCACCTCGCCAGGCGTGTGGTGATAGGGGGGCAACCCGTGGTGCCATGTATGGTACCAATCAGCGCCAAGGCGTTCAATGGCAGCCTGCTCTAGCCGCGCTACAATCGGCGGCAGCAGCGTGTTGGCCTGATCCAGTAGGCTTAAGACCTCGAGATGAGCCTCAAAGTCACTGGGGCGAGCTGCCCCCACACTGAGGGTATGCACCTGAGGATGCGAAAGACAAAAGAGATCATTAAAGACCATTGGACTCAACGGAGCGCATAGCTGGGAAAGGCGAGCGGGTGGGTTGTACAGCATTCCCCCTTTGTCCGCAGGGCTAATGATAAAGACCCCCATATCCCGGGCGTGAGCGTCTAGAATGGCAGGCCAATTTTGTTGGTTGATGTAGTACCAGTGCAAGTTCACGTAGTCAAACACATCACTGGCGATCGCTTGGCGAATCACCTCAAGACTGCCGTGGGTAGAAAACCCCACAAAGCGGATACGGCCTTGGGCTTGGAACTGGCGCACCACCTCCAAGCATCCCCCCGGTCGCAGTACCTGTTCAAGGTGTTCCGGTAAGTTAATGCCGTGGATGCCCAGCAAATCAATGTAGTCCAGCCCCAGATTCTGCAATGAGGTTTCTAAATTCTCACGAAAGTCTCTGGCATTGGCTCGCGGCCCAACCTTGGTTTGCACAATTAGTTTTTCTCGGGGCAAGCGCGGCAAAATTTTGCCCAACTGCACTTCCGAGGTACCATAGCCACGAGCCGTTTCGATATGGTTAATGCCGAGGTCTAAAGCTCGCTGGATAGTCGCTTCTAAATTCCGCTGATTCTCTGCCGGAATGGTGCTAGGGGGCACGTCCTGCCATGAAAATTGATAGCGCATCCCCCCACAGGAGAACACTGGCATGGCTAAATTAGTGCGACCAAAACGACGATAGAGCATTGGACTCCCCCTTCAGAAATTCAGGCGGCAACAAGTTCAGCAAAGACGAGTGTGGCCTCCTGTGCGAGCGCCGAGTGGCATCGGTCGCGGTGGTACAAACGGAGAGCCGTGGCCATTGAGTGCCTGCTGGCTCAAAGGGAACTGTCTCGCTTTTTCTTGGTGACCTGTCGCCATAGGGTTGGCACAAAGAAAATAAGAAAGGCCACCTGAGCGGTAAAGGTCCAGCCGTAGTACCGCAGTACAGGATGGAGATCAAGCTGCCCCATCACCCCCAGACTGGCCATTGTCCAAAACAGAATAAGCGCCGGCACCAGCAGGCGACGATTGCGAGAGGTAGCCATCCGGGGTTACTGCGGTAAGGTGTCAGTTTGCAGGTTTTGCATCCGGGCTTTGGCTTTGGCGGCACTTTTTTTCAGCGCCTGTAGGCGTAGCTCATAGCGTTTGCGTTGGCGACGGTTGGGGCTTTGCTCAATGAGTAGTTTGAGGGCACTGCCCAAACTTTTGTAGGCATTGGGCAGCTCGTAGCCGAACCGCGTGGCGAGGGCGATCGCCCGTTCATCTGCTGCGATCGCCTCCTTAAGAACTTTTTCACCGTTATTACGTTGATACAGTCGCCAGCCAGAAAAGCCACACAGTCCCAGTGCCAGCAACAGGAGTAAACCATCCTGTACCCAGAGTTCACCCACGGCGCCACCCAAGCCAATGGCTAAGGCCGCCATTTCCCAACCGTCGCGAGGAATAGTGTCATTTTGAATCCGCGCCACCTCATGCCAAAAGAGTAAATTACGTTGATCCCTTGCCAGTTGATCCCACCGCGCTAGGTCGATCTGAATTTCCACCTCATCCTTGCCAATTTCTTCGCAGGTAATCAGAGGCGGGTTCACGCCACTGGCCGGCTCAATCATTACCCAGCTTTGCAGTTCAGGCGGTAGCAGTGCCTTGAGGCGGCGCAATTCTGCTAAGTCAGAGCGAGCCACTGAGGAAGCAGCAGAGGTCATAGCACAGTCCTAAGATATAACGTTATTTTACAGCTTGAGAGTATCTATGAAGCTCACACCACCCGCTGACGCGAGGTAGTGGTGTCGGTGCTAACCTGAGAATTGAGAGTCCACAGATCACTAGCCGAGAAATCAGGAAGGAATTTCGTGCTTTCCTAAACTCCTACTACTGGAAGCCTTTCTTCTGGAAAAGGGGTTATGGATTTGTTTCCGCTGGTGGGGCATCTCTGGAAATCCTGAAAGAGTACATTGAGAACCAGGGCTACAAGGACTAGATCTATTGGCAATTCCGCTTTGCTCCATTGCCGCAACCTAACCCCACCCTGCTAAAGCGAGGATGGGGAGCGCGGTCTAACTTTGTTCAACCACTCAAAAAACCGAGTTATTGCCATTTGGAATTGGTATGTTCTAAGAATATGGCGCTAACCTCCGATCTGATACATGGCATGGTGAACTTCAGCAGCCCGAATCGCCGGTTTCATGCCAAGAACTTGTTGATAGGCCTCTTGTCGTGCCTGAGCATCCAGCCCTCGCAGAGCGACCCCCGCTTCTTTGAATAAACATGCCCGCAGAACCCCATCCGCCGAGAGTCGCCAGCGTGAACAGTGATGACAAAAAGGCTGCGACTCTGAGGCAATGAACCCAATCTGGGCACCACAGGCGGTGACAAAGTTAAAGGACGTGGCATCTTGGGGACGGGGCACAGGTTGCAGATCGTAGTGACCTTGGAGTTGGCGAATCATCGCTGCCGCACTGATAAATTGACTATGGGGTAGATGACAGGCATAACCAATGCGCATTAGCTCCAAAAACCGTACCTCAATCCCTAGGGATTTTGCGTATTCCACCATCGAAACTAGCTCGTGATCGTTGACTCCCTGCATCACCACCATGTTGAGCTTGACCTGAAACCCTTCGTTCACCGCACGGGCGATCGCCCCTTTCACCACCTCCAACTGTTGTCCATGGGTAATGGTTGCAAAGGTGTGCGAATCAAGGCTATCTAAACTGATGTTCAGCCGCCGTACTCCATACTCTGCCAACACACCTAAATAACTAGATAAACGCAGGCCATTGGTGGTCAAGCTCAAGTCTGGCACCCCCACCGCTGCTAACGCCGCGAGAATTTCAGGAAATTCTGAACGCAGCAGTGGCTCTCCCCCCGTCAGCCGCACCGCCTCCACCCCTAGGGCAACCAGTTCTGCCACAATGGTCGCGTATTCCGCCACCGTCAGGTAATGCTGTGGCGGCATAAAGGTTGCGTCTGTTGGCATACAGTACGTACAGCGCAAATTGCAGCGATCGGTAATCGAGAGACGGAGCTTGCGAATGCGCCGCTGGTGAGTATCTACAAGGTGTTGGCTTGGGGGACTGGCAACCATAACCATCCTGCGTGACATCCTCCCGACACTACCCCTACGGGTACAGGGCGGGACGTATTGCTTCCCGAACCCCTCATTAGTTAAACCCAAGGGCAGGTTCCATTCACCTACTCTTGAGAGCAACGGGACTGACGGGGCTCGAACCCGCAACTTCCGCCGTGACAGGGCGGTGCTCTAACCGATTGAACTACAGTCCCAATTTTTGAGCGATCTTTAACCTAGCAAAACCCTACAGCGCTGTCAATACACCATTGCGGTGAACCCCTAGCACAACCGCAATGAGATAGAGGGAGCCACACACAACCGCATGGGGAGGAGATGCCGCTAACGCCTCTAGTATGCTGCCAAAACACCGACACTCTGCCACCTCAGGACAGCATTGGCGTGCCAGCGCAGCTAAGGTATCGAGGTCGGCGCTCTGGTGCGCAGGCACAGGCACCAGCCAGAGGCGATCGCCCCGTCGCAGAAGTTGCTGGAGAATCCCGGCGTGATCTTTGTTGGCCAGCATCCCCACCACCCAAGTCACTGTCGGCCACCCCAGTTGATCCACGTACTGCCGCAGATAGGCGGCTGCTGGCGCGTTGTGGGCACCGTCAATCAAAAGGCCTTGCCCCTGCCAAGATAACCATTGCAGTCGCCCTGGCCAGCGGGTTTGCCCCATCCCCATTTCAATAGCCTCAGGCGCAATGGACCAACCCTGCTGTTGGAGTTCTTGCACCGTGGCGATCGCCAACGCTGAATTCACCAGTTGCATCTCCCCAGCAAGGGGCAATGGATAGTCAATCCCCCGCCAGGTTGCCCACCCGGGGCGCGCCGACCACTGAGCCGGCTCAGGCCACACCGCAGGGCACTGTAGCTGCTCGAGGCGAGTTTGGATGACCGCTTGCGCTTCTGGTGGCACCGGCCCAATGATTGCGGGTCGGTGGGATTTGAGAATCCCCGCCTTTTCACCGGCGATCGCCCCGAGGGTATTTCCGAGGCGCTGCCAATGATCCCAGCCAATGGAGGTAATCACACTCACCAAGGGAGGTGGGCAGACGTTGGTGGCATCGAGCCGCCCCCCCAGCCCCACTTCGATAACCGCAATGTCCACCCGCTGCTCAGCAAAATACAGCCACGCTGCAGCAGTGACCAATTCAAACTGACTGGGCTGGTAGGTCAGTTGGGGTAGCACCCCCTCAATCCGGCGAATCAGCGCTAAGAAATCGTCCACGGCAATTGCCGTACCATCAACGCAAATGCGCTCACACCAACTCAACAGGTGCGGCGAGGTGTAGCGACCAGTGCGATAGCCCGCCGCCCGCAGGACACTGTCAAGGTAGGCGCAGACTGAGCCTTTACCATTGGTGCCTGCCACATGGATCAAAGGAACCCGCTCCTGCGGTGCTCCGAGGGCACTTAAGAGTTCTTGGATAGGCTCTAGCCCCAAACGCACCCCAAAACGACTGTAGGGTGCGAGGGCTGATGTAATGGCATCTGTTGACGTTAAAGGCACAGAATGAGAGCATCCCCCAAACGAATGTTAGCGGGGTTCGCGGCGACCGTTCCGCCATGTTGCTACCAAGCGGGAGCCGTCGGGCAGTGTAAACACCCCTTGCCCATCGAACAGGCCATTGCGAAAATTCCCCGTATAGCTGGTGCCATCCCCAAAGGATAGCGTCCCCATTCCATGGTACTGACCCGCTTCAAATTTGCCTTCGTAGCGGGTACCATCGGCAAAAGTTAAAACGCCATTGCCATGAAACTGGCCATTTTGGAAGTTGCCTTCGTACCGTTGACCATTGGCCAGCTCTAAAATCCCTTTGCCATTGAAGACCCCATCCACAAACCCGCCTTCGTAGCGACCCCCATCCGCATAGGTCAGCACTCCTTGGCCATGGTAACGACCATTGCGAAACTCCCCCTCGTAGCGGTTGCCGTTAGCCATCGAGAGAATCCCTTGACCGTTAAAACGACCATTCAGGAGTTCTCCTTGGTAAGTGCTGCCATCGGGAAGGGTCATTGTCACATCCCCCGTAACCCGCTGACCTTCATAAACCGCAATTTGCGCCATCGCTGGGGGCAACGGCAGAGTCAACACCCCCAACCCCAGCAGGGCAAGAACAAGGCTGTTGGGGGCGATCGCCCGAGGGCGGACGAGGGCAAGGCTAGGGCAACGCAAATTAGTCAGCACTGGATACTCCGAACACTTGCGGGCAATTGCAACTTTCTTAACTGGCACATGCAGCAACCTATGCAGAATTTGGGCAGTGATTCCGGTATTTTGTAATTGCTGATACATTTGGCCGCGCTCCCCTTCAGGGATGATCAAGCAAGGAATTGCCTATATTGCTAGTTTGCGGCTCAACCCTTGGTATCCCTTAAAAGTTGAGGCTGGTGGGGGTATCTGTAAATTGTCTTCGCGTGACTGGAAAACTAAACCTATGAAGCTGCGCTCTGTGTCCCGTCGTTGGTTGCGTTTCAACCATCCCTTGAGTTGTTTGCTGTACCTACCCCTGCGCCGTACCCTGCTGGTGTTTGCTGGGATGATTGGGGTGCTCTCGGCAACGGCTGCCCTTGGCCAAGATACTGCCGCCTCGAGCGATATTCCCGAAGCCGTGGCGGTGGTGCTCAATACGCTCTGGGTTCTTTTTGCAGGGGTGTTGGTATTCTTCATGAACGCGGGCTTCGGTATGCTGGAGACCGGCTTTTGTCGAGCTAAGAACGCAGTCAACCTCCTCTCAAAAAATCTCATCGTCTTTGCCCTCTCCAGCATTTCCTTTTGGTCCATTGGGTTTGCCCTCATGTTTGGGGATGGCAACGCCTTCATGGGTTTGAGTGGTTTCTTTTTGCTAGGCTCCGATAACAGCCCCGCCACGGAAAACTACAGCGGAGTTTACGACGCTCTGAGTTGGGCAGCAGTCCCCTTGTACGCCAAGTTCTTTTTCCAACTGGTGTTTGCCGGTACAGCCGCCACCATTGTGTCAGGGGCAGTTGCTGAGCGCATTAAGTTCTATGCTTTTTTTGTCTTTAGCTTGTTGTTGGTGGGGATCTCCTACCCAATTACCGGTCACTGGATTTGGGGTGGGGGTTGGTTGCAGAAGATGGGAATGTGGGACTTTGCGGGTTCAACGGTGGTCCACTCCGTCGGTGGTTGGGCGGCCTTGATGGGGGCAGCACTGCTTGGGCCACGCTTAGGCCGCTATATGGAAGACGGCTCAGTGGCGGCGATCCCCGGCCATAATTTTGCCATTGCCACCCTTGGTTGCTTAATTTTGTGGTTAGGGTGGTTTGGCTTTAACCCGGGCTCGACCATGACCGCAGATCCACTGGCGATCGCCCACATTACGGTCGCAACCAATATGGCCGCCGCCTTTGGTGGGGTTACGGCAACGGTAGTCTCCACCTTGTACTTTGGTAAGCCGGATCTCTCAATGATCATTAACGGCATTCTGGCAGGCTTAGTCGCCATTACTGCCCCCTGTGCCTTTGTTACCCTTGAGAGTGCCATTCTCATCGGGATCGTAGCTGGTATCATCATTGTGTTTTCAGTGGTTATTGTGGATCGCCTCAAAATCGATGATCCGGTCGGTGCCATTTCCGTCCATTTGGTCAATGGTATTTGGGGCACCTTGGCGGTGGGTCTATTTGCCGATGGCCCGGGGAGCCTCTACAAAGACGGTCCCCTTAAGGGGTTACTGTGGAGCGGGGATGTGACCCAACTGTGGCATCAGTTAGTGGGAGTGCTAGCAGTAGGGGGCTTTACAGTACTCTTTAGTACGGCAGTCTGGCTCTTACTAAAGGTAACGATGGGGATTCGCGTCTCCCCAGAGGAAGAAATCGAAGGGTTGGATATTGGCGAGCACGGGATGGAAGCCTACGCTGGGTTCCTATTCCGCGAAGAGGTCAAGGGCTTTGTGGATCTGCTGAAACGGATGTCTGGCAGTGGCCGCTAGGTTCCGCACTGTTGGGTTATCACTGCTGTTGGGGCTAGGCGCCGTGCTGCTGCTCAGTCCCTTAATCGTTGTGGTGTGTACCTCCGGCTGGCCTGCGGGTGCACTTCCTAGCCAACTGCTGCCGCCTCAGGGGTGGACATGGCAGAGCTACCAAAGCGCTTGGGAGCAGGGACATTTTATCCGTGCCTTTGCTAACTCCACTCTGGTGGCATTGGCGGTAACGGCCTGCCAGCTATTTACGTCCGCGTTGGCGGGCTACGCCTTAGCGCGCTTACAGTTTCGCGGCCAGCAGTTGATTCTGGTGCTGATGCTGGCAACGCTGGTTATTCCCTTTCAACTGCTGGTGATCCCGATCTTTTTGATCTTAAAGGCAGGCCATCTGATTAATACCTACGGCGCGTTAATTCTACCAACGGCTGCCAATGGCTTCGGGGTCTTTCTGATGCGGCAGTTCTTCTTGACTTTGCCCGTGGCACTTGAGGAAGCAGCGTTCTTGGATGGCGCTAGCCGCTGGCAGGTGCTGTGGCATATTTTGCTGCCCCTGAGTCGGCCTGCCCTCGTCACGCTATTTATCTTTACCTTTATTGGCGAGTGGAATGACCTGTTTAAGCCCTTGGTGTTTACGACGAAACCGGAACTGGTGACGGTGCAGCTTGCGTTGGCGAACTTTCAGGAACAGTTTACAAATGACTGGCCGCTGATGATGGCCGCAGCCGTGATTGCTACGGTGCCGGTGATTGTGTTGTTTGCCCTTGGCCAGCGACAGTTGATTCGCGGTATTGCCACGACTGGCCTGAAGTCCTAGGGTGCCGTTCGGAAAACCGTACTGCAACCCGAGTTGCGATCGCCAACACCCTCTCGCTACATTAGCACTCGGAGGTAGAGAGTGCTAACACCAACGTCTCGACTCCTTGACTGCTGCGCGATCGGACAGAGCCGTGCAGCATGACGTTTACCCTTACTCTTACGATTGGGAGATCAGTACGCTATGGCAGCCGTATCTCTAAGTGTTTCAACTGTAAAGCCTTTGGGCGATCGCATTTTTGTCAAAGTCAGCGAAAGTGAAGAACGCACGGCTGGGGGCATCTTGCTGCCCGACAACGCCCGCGAAAAACCCCAAGTGGGTGAAGTCACCGCCGTTGGCCCTGGCAAACTAAACGACGACGGCAAACGCCAGCCAATGGATGTGAAAGTGGGCGACAAAGTGCTGTACTCCAAGTATGCCGGTACCGAAGTCAAGCTAGCCGGTGAAGACTACGTTCTGCTTTCGGAAAAAGACATTCTGGCAGTGGTTGCCTAATCACTTGCCTTGCAACATCTCATTACTGTTGAACAACTGAGGTAGGAAACACCTATGGCAAAACGTATCATCTACAACGAAAATGCTCGTCGCGCCCTTGAAAAAGGCATGGACATCTTGGCTGAGTCCGTGGCTGTCACCCTTGGCCCCAAAGGTCGTAACGTCGTCTTGGAAAAGAAATTTGGTGCCCCGCAAATTATTAACGACGGCGTCACCATTGCCAAAGAAATTGAACTAGAAGACCACATTGAAAATACGGGTGTTGCCCTGATTCGCCAAGCTGCCTCTAAAACCAACGATGCCGCTGGCGATGGTACTACCACCGCTACCGTGCTAGCTCACGCCATGGTCAAAGAAGGGCTACGCAACGTTGCAGCCGGAGCGAACCCCATCTCCCTAAAACGCGGCATTGACAAAGCTACCCAATTCTTAGTGGATAAAATTGCTGCCCACGCTCGCTCCGTCGAAGACTCAAAAGCCATTGCCCAAGTGGCAGCCATCTCTGCCGGTAACGATGAAGAAGTGGGTCGGATGATTGCCGATGCCATGGACAAAGTAGGTAAGGAAGGGGTAATTTCCCTTGAAGAAGGCAAATCCATGACCACGGAATTGGAGGTCACCGAAGGGATGCGCTTTGACAAAGGCTACATCTCTCCCTACTTTGCCACTGATACCGAGCGGATGGAAGCCGTTCTCGATGAGCCGTTTGTTCTCATCACCGATAAAAAAATCACTCTGGTTCAAGACCTCGTGCCCATCCTAGAGCAAGTGGCGCGTGCTGGCAAACCCTTAGTGATTATTGCTGAGGACATTGAGAAAGAAGCGCTGGCCACCCTAGTGGTGAACCGCCTGCGTGGGGTGCTCAATGTGGCTGCCGTTAAAGCTCCTGGCTTTGGCGATCGCCGTAAAGCCATGCTGGAAGACATTGCGGTGCTCACTGCCGGTCAGGTGATTACCGAAGATGCGGGTCTGAAACTCGACAACACCAAATTGGATATGTTGGGTAAAGCTCGCCGCATCACCATTACTAAGGACACCACCACGATTGTGGCCGAAGGTAACGAAAAAGCCGTGAAAGCCCGTTGTGAGCAAATCCGTCGGCAAATTGAGGAAACCGATTCCAGCTACGACAAAGAGAAGCTGCAAGAGCGGTTAGCCAAGCTGGCGGGTGGCGTAGCCGTGATTAAAGTGGGTGCCGCCACCGAAACTGAAATGAAAGATCGCAAGCTGCGTCTCGAAGATGCCATCAACGCGACCAAAGCAGCCGTTGAAGAAGGCATTGTCCCCGGCGGTGGCACAACCCTTGCCCACCTAGCACCCGAACTGAGCAACTGGGCTGCGGAACACTTAACCGGTGAGGAGCTCATTGGAGCTAACATCGTTGAGCGTGCCCTCAGTGCTCCGCTGCGCCGCATCGCTGAAAATGCTGGTCAAAATGGAGCCATCATTTTTGAGCGGGTCAAAGAAAAAGACTTTAATGTAGGTTACGATGCAGCCAAAGACGAGTACGTCGATATGTTTGCAGCTGGCATTGTTGACCCTGCTAAAGTCACCCGTTCGGCGCTGCAAAACGCAGCCTCTATTGCTGGCATGGTGCTGACCACCGAGTGCATTATCGTCGATAAACCCGAGCCAAAAGATAATGCTCCCGCAGGGGCAGGCGCTGGCATGGGGGGTGACTTCGACTACTAGTTTCTTAACGAACTAGCATCACTCACGATTCATTGCCAGTGGCAACGTAACCTGTTCCAGAGTTAGACAACTCACAACGGAATCAGGAATTAGGTAAAGCGGGGAGTGACTCTCCGCTTTTTTATTGGGCTAAAAGGGAGCATTGACACTCCCACCACCTAAAGGTGGGGGATTCTTACGTAGTCCACAAACGAACTCGTAAAGGCGTGAGCAAACCGCCCCTACACAGTTCCTTGAGGCAAAGCCCCAAAGTTCTGCTTACTTTTCTGAGTAGGTTAGCTGAGGCATTAGCGTCCGCATTGACCAGCCATCCTTTGGCTGTTTGGTACAAGCCCCGTTTCACTCGTTTCCCAGATGCCTGCCACCCGTCGGGTTTTTCACCATAATTAGGTGGCTCATCCCCATCCAAGAAACTAGCTTGGGAACTATACGCTTCATCAACCTCAATAAACTCAATACCGTAATGTTGACATAGTTCTGCTATACGCTGCTTCAACCGACCTGTGGGAATAGACACAAAGTTTTGGTTGTTGACTCTGCCTAGATTAGATTCCTGTTTCTGTTCCTTATTCCAGCCAAAGATAACTTTGCCGATAGAGTGGTCTAGGCAGTAGTTGATTACCAAACGGGCGGCTTTGTTGATAGCATCTCGCATCCTGCGATTTCTTTTCTCAGTGATAGAATCTAATTGCCGAGACCAAAACCCTTGCGGTTTACCAGTTTTGAGCCTAGCCGCTTGCTTGTTGTACCGCTGATTGAAAGATTTGACCTTGCGCCCATCAATGATAAAGCTATGTCCTAGATTGGTAACACAAGTAAGCCAGTTATTGACTCCATGATCAATTGCTAGAGCTATTGCTGGGTCAAGGGGTTTGGGTTCAGGAGGCTTGACATATACCCACTCCAAGTAAAATGCTCCATTACGAGGTAGGATGCGCAATTCTTTAATGTCCTCCCACTGCAAATTGGTGGGAAACTGCACCCACAACGTATCTATTCCAAACCACGCCTTGACTTGGAGTCCAAGAGGTACTCTAACCTGCCCCTCGTGAATTTTTAGCCACTTTTTAGGATAGGCTACAGTAAACAATCCAGTCTTACGGTAAGCTGACAGTCTTGGTTTTGCTCCTAGTCGGAGATTTGCCTTAAAAGTACTTAGTGCTTCTGCTACTGATTTACAGGTCTGTTGTGCAGAAGAAACATACATTGCCATAAAGTGTTTGTTTTTGCTTCTTGTCATCTCTGCACAAAGGTTAGAGTAACTTACAAGTCGTTTTGTTTTGAAATAGACCTGTCTTGCATAGTACAGAGCGCAGTTATACACCTTGTTAGACTGCTGACATAGGTACTCTAGGATAGGCATTAGCTCTTTGTCGTTGATGAGAACCTGCTGACATCCATATTCCATATTTGTTGATAGGTGGTATGATAACTACAATCATAACATAACGACAATGAGCAAGGAAAGCCAAAAATATAATCATTACAATCATGGGGTGGGGTTAGCGACTGTCCATCTAGTCTTTTGTCCTAAGAGAAGGAAAAAAGTTCTGGTGGGAGAAATAAGGGATAGACTGTTTGAGCTATGGCAGGCGTTATCCAGCGAAAAAGGTTGGCATATTAGGGCGCTTGAGATAGCCCCAGACCATGTTCACCTCTTTCTTGAAATCAAGCCTACTGACCCGATTCACTTAGTAGTAAAAGCATTTAAGGGTAGGGCATCCAGATACTTGCGACAGGAATTTCCTAGCCTGCGAAAACTTCCTAGCCTTTGGAGTAGGAGTTATTTCTTCTGCACTGCGGGAAATGCTAGCGCTGAGGTAATCCAGAACTATATCAATGATCCACATCATTGGTGAGCAACTAAAGTTGCTAGGTAGCTTTTCCTCCCCGTACTTTAGTACGGGGCTACCAAGCTATCCCTCTGTGTCGATTCCCTTTGTGCATACTCCACTCAAAATTCTGCTACCGCTGAAGCCTAGGCCACTAGCTCCGTCGGATTTCATTGCTGAGACGAGTTCGATCCAGTTTCTTCGTGGGGTAAAAAAGGTAGGCTCTCCCACCATGTTTGATAATTTTTGGTCATTTCGTGCCACCAATCTGGGGGTTGGTTCAGGGCGTGTTGAAGGCGATCGCGTTCCTGTTCAAGGCGATGCAGGTTTTGCTCTAGTTGTTGATAGGTCGCTTCTAAGGTTGTCAACTGTTGGCTAAGGGCTTGGTGTTGCTGTTGCCAGTGGTCGCGATCGCGCAATAGGTTATGGTTGTCGGCGCTTATTTGTTCCAGTTGTTGCCGCAGTTGAGCGCACTCAGCTTGGCATTGACTAAGTTCCCTTTGATAGCGATCGCGCTCTTTCTCAATGCGGGAGGGGTGTTGCGCCCACCGCAGGAGGGTGAATAGCAGTATTGCGGTTATCCCTATGCCGTAAAGGGTCAGGGCGAAGGAACCTTGATCAGAGAGCGTCGCCAGTAGCATAGGTGTGCCTTTAGCTGAGAGACATGGGAACCGCAGGCGCGATCGCGTCGGCCAGATACTGCCGCAGTACCATAACCAACCAATCGATGTCCTCGGCAGTGGTCTGGTGCCCCAACGTAATGCGGATCCCCGCTTTGGCTGTGTCCGGATCATACCCCATGGCCAATAGGGTGCTGCTGGGCTGGGTTTGACCGCTGTGACACGCCGAGCCAGCACTAACGGCTATTCCCGCCAGATTCAGTTGGCGGACAAAGGTTTTGCCATTGAGGGGCTGACCGTGGCGATCGCGCAGGATCACACTTACATGATGGGGCAAACGCTGCCACGGATGACCAGTGAGTTCTACTTGGGGATGCATCTGCAATTGTTGCCAGAGGCGATCGCGCAGTTGAATCAGCCGTGGGTGCTCTGTCTCTAATTCCGCAGCAGCACGTTCCGCCGCAACCCCAAATCCCACCAATGTCGGCACCGCCGGTGTGCCAGAGCGCAGCCCCAGTTCTTGGCCGCCACCGCGCAACAGAGGCTCTAGCGCTAGCCCCGAGCGCACATAGAGGGCACCGGCGCCTTGGGGGCCATAGATCTTATGGCTAGACAACGATAGTAAATCGACCCCTAAGCGCCGCACATCGAGGGGACATCGCCCAGCCACTTGCACCGCATCGGTGTGAAAGCGTACCCCCGCCTCCTGACAAATAGCCGCCAACTCAGCAATGGGTTGCAGCGTCCCCACTTCACTTTGGCCATAGATCACTGAAACAAGTACGGTATTATCCCGTAGAGCTTGGCGCAGTTGAGCCGGTTCCACCTGCCCCCAACGATTGACCCCAAGATAGGTCACCTGCCACCCTTGGGCAGCGAGGGCAGCGGCTGGCTTAGCGATAGCCGAATGCTCAACGGCAGAAATAATCAGATGTTGTGGCGTGGAGTACTGCTGGGTGATCCCCGCCAAGGCCAAATTATCGGCTTCCGTGCCCCCCGAGGTAAAAATAATTTCGTCAGCATGGGCGTTGATTAAGGCTGCCACTTGCATCCGTGCCTGCTCTAGGGCGATCGCCGCCCGTTGACCCCACGCGTGAATACTAGCGGGGTTTCCCCACTGCTGCTCATAGGCCGCCAGCATTGCCGCTAAGACCTCGGCACGACAGGGCGTGGTGGCACCATAGTCAAAATAAAGTTGCATCGGTGGGCACGAATCACGGCAGATCGGGGCTGCTCGTTTGGAGTTCCCACAATGACATCCTCGGTATGCTGAGGCAGTGGCTGGCAAGTCCCCTACGCTAATTCTACCGGATCAGTTTCGGGGTCACGGGGGCTGCCAAAGCGTTCAATTTGCGAGAGCACCCGAATCTGACCGGTATTGACTTCTCCCCTCCTTGAAAGAGAGGGGATTCCCAAAGGATGCTACGCAACGGGCTGAAGCCGCGTTGCTTCGCTTTTCCCTTGAGCTGTCACCCACAACTTAATGCGGGTGGGGGCAGTCAAA
>Ga0272446_1001011_pt1 | contig 42309 bp, 35 predicted proteins | sample YNPCB0061_FD_194587 | JGI IMG/M metagenome (GOLD analysis project Ga0272446, IMG submission 194587) | Hot spring microbial mat communities from Yellowstone National Park, WY, United States - YNP-CB-006-1 | ecosystem: Environmental > Aquatic > Thermal springs > Hot (42-90C) > Sediment | place...
GCCCGTGCCCCTCAGCCGCGGCTCGGGCCAGATCATGGCCACGCTGGAGGGCTGGAAGAAACTCGTCAGCATCGTGCCCAGCCCGTCGAACGGCATCACCTACGATTGCGGCGTGACGAAGGAATTAGGCGAGGACCCGGTCGAGGTGTTCCGCTATTTCATGCAGCGCAAGGCTGTCAATCACATGCACTACCGCAACGTGCGCGTGCGGAAACCGTATGTCGACTACACCGAAGTGTTCCCCGACGAAGGCGAAGTGGACATGTTCGGCGTGATGAAGGAAGTCGTCCGGCTCGGCTACAACGGCATCATCTATCCCGAGCACCCGCGCGCGCTCGACATCGACCGCGAGCGGCCGGACTTCAAGCCTTATTATCCCGGCGGCGGCTCGTACGCGGGCTCTGCCTACAACGTCGCTTACACCCGGGCGATGCTCCAGGCGGCGATGGCGAGCATGTAAGCCGAGCCTACAGCTTGCTCACCTCGGTGCGGCGCGACCATACCTTCTCAAAAGCCCGGACGTATTGATCGATCAGCTCGTCCGCCTCGCCGTGCATCAGCGGCAGGAAAATGTGCGTGGCATTCACCTGCTGATTGCCGGGCATTTTTGCCGGAATGGTCGGCGGGTGGTGCCACCACTTCGCCTCGGAATAGATCTTCAGCTTGTGTTGCTCCGGGTAGTCCCACACGCTGACGCCCACGCCCTCTCCTTTCAGCGCCCGCACAAGCTGATCTCGGGAAAATCCCGCCTTGGCCGAATCCAGGAACAGCATGTTGGCGTGGTAATAGACCCGCTTCTGGTCCGGGCGGCACCGCGGCTCGCTCAGGCCAGGCAACTGGACGAGGCGGCTGTTCAGCTTCTGCACATTGCGGCGCACGATGTCGGTGCGCTCTTCCAGCCCCCGCAACTGCACTCTCGCCACCGCGGCGGCAAACGGGTGCATTCTGTATTTCTGCCCGAAGCCCGTGCCTTCATAAGCCCGCACCGGGCTGTCCTTGGGGAACTTCACCGGGTCCTCGTAATGGCCGAACGCCGCTGCCCGCTCGAAATACTCGCGCGTCTGATACATTCCCATGCCGCCCTCCACCGTCGGCAGCACTTTCGACGCCTGGAACGAGTAGATCCCCATCACGCCCCACGTGCCCATCGCTTTTCCCTGCATCCACGCGCCATGCGCGTGCGCTGCGTCCTCCAGCAGGATGAGCCCCTTCTCCTTGCACCAGCCGGCGATGTGATCCATCTCGCACGGCAGCCCCCAGGAATGCATCGCCACCACGGCGCGCGTGCGAGGCGTCAGCTTCCGCCTGGCATCTTCCAGATCGAAGCAGGCGGTTTTCGGATCAATATCGATGAAAATCGGAACCAGCCCGAAGAACCGCATCGCCAGGCACGTGGAGAAGAACGTGTAGGAAGGCACCATCACCTCGCTGCCGGGCGGCAGGTCGAGCGCGAAATACATCGAGGTCAGCGCGCTCGAACCGTTCATGTGCGCCTTGACGAAAGGTGATTTCGTGTACGCCTTCCACTCGTTTTCGAACGCAGGAAGCGCGTCGTAAAAGGTATTGGCCTCGATCAGCTCGTGCAGCGCCTGCCGCTCCGCCGGGCCGTAGCGCGGCCACCGCGTCAGCTCCTTGATCTTTTCGGCAGGGTAGGTGACGCTGGGCGGGCCGCCCAGCGCAGCCAGCCCGGCCCGGGGAAACACCAGTCCGGCCGCTCCAGCCGCAGCGGCGCCTTTCAGGACAAAAGCCCGCCGTGATTCCGGGGAATTTCCCTTGCTATTTTCCATAAAATCCTCCTTCAAGACCCCTGCGCCAGGGATCGGATCGCCTGGTGGATGCGCTCTTCGCTGCCTGGCAGCACATTGGATGCACTCGGTTCATACCCGCCGAGACGGTAGTCCTCGTCCCGGCACAAATACCCCGGGAAAATGTCCCCGTAGCCGGCAGCGCACACGAAGCGGCCCGCAGCCGCTTGCTGCGCCTCCCGCTGGAACGCGAGCAGCGGTTCGCCTGGCAGGCACAGGACCCACGCCGGCCCAAGTCGCAGCGCGCACGCCGCCAGCGCGCGGTCCCGGCGCGCGAACGCCAGCCGGATGGCAGCCCGGTAGGCCTCGGCATCGGACATGCCGGCCTCGATGGGAGGCGCATCCTGCCGGGGCGACAGCCGCAGCGGCGCCGTCTGCCAGCCGAAATCCCGCGCGGTCTCGAACGCCGCCGCGCGGACCGCGCGCCGCATGCCGTCCGCCAGGCGCCCGGCCAGTTCCCGCCGCTGCTCTTCGCGTCCCTGGTTGTACTTGCCCACCGTCACATCGCCCGCACAACCCGTAAAGTAGATCACCGGCGCGCCGGCCTCCCGTTCCACTGCCGCGCGCGCCGCCCCCACGAAGTCCGCCGAAACGCGCCCGTCGCAGCAAAACGTCTGCGGATGCGTGGCGTAGAACATCAAATGCGCGATGGCGCCCCGCTCGCCTTCCAGCGTTACGCAGCGCAAATCGGGATCGATCTCGCCCTCCGGCAGACCGGCGAGTTCCGGCGTGCGCGCTGTGCTGCTGTAACGCGTCACGATCTTGCCGTCCACCAGCAGCCGGCGCGCGCTAGCCACCCGTTCCACCGCTGCACGGCCTGCGCCCACGCGCTCCACACGGACCATCCGGCCGAGAGCCGCCGCTGCGGCTGCGGAGATCCTTTCCGAAAGCAGTCCCAGATACCGCGCCGACATCCGCAGCGCCTGCGGCCGGGCCTTTTCGAGATGCGGGTAGGCGTCCTCCACCACATAAGGCGCCGCGTGCTGATGCACCGTGTGCAGCCAGACATGGCGGCGCGAGGCAGCCGTCGCGTGCGCCAGCGCGGAGCAGAGCCGGTCATTGGTCGCACCACCCGCGCCGCACCAGTCCAGCGAAGCCAGCACCACCCGCTGCCCGTTGCCGTCCAGCACGATCCCCTTGCAGAAGAGCGGATCGAGCGCCTCTTTCACCGGCTCCACCCAGATGTTGGGCTGTCCCGGCGGGGGCGTGGCGTCGCATTCGAACGCGGCAGCCCTCACACTGCCGCCGCTTCGCAACAAGGCGAAGACCCCGAGTCCCGCCCACGCGCGGCGCGTCATCGGATTGCCGGAATGGTGCTTCGTTGCCCTCAATCTGTCTTTCGATCGAGTATAACGGCCTCCGAGCCGGAAGTCACCGCTGCGGCGAGGTTACACTGAATGGGGAGGAACAACTCCGCCTCGGGGGAAAGAGAGGGACTTCCGTTATGAGAAAGACTCTTTGGATCTTTGTGGCTGCGGCTTTGCTGTTCCCAGCCGCTGGGTGCAAGAAGGAGCCTGCCGCCGACGCGCAGGCCCGGCAGCAGATTGAAGAAGCCCAGAAGAAACTGGCCGAAGCCGAACAGCAGGCCGCCGAGGCCCGCCGCCAGTTGGAAGAGGCCGAGCAAAGAGCCTCTCAGGCGGAGCAGCAGCGGCAGCTCGATGAGGCGCGCAAGAAGCTCGATCAAGCGCAGAGGCAGGCGGCGGATGCGCGCCGGCAGTTGGAACAGGCCCGCCAGAAGGCCGCGCCTTCGCCCGCTGCCGAAGACGGCAAAGCCTCAGGTTCATCCTCGCCCGCGGCTTCCTCCATGGCGCCGCCGGCTCCCGCTCCCAAGCCTGTCACCGTTCCTGCCGGGACACAGGTTGTGATCCGTACCACGACAACCCTTTCCACGAAGGATGCCAAGGATGGCGAGGTCTTCCACGCCACGTTGGCAGAGCCGCTCGTGGTCGACGGCGTCACCATCGCGCCCAAAGGCGCGGATGTGGAGGGCGTCGTCGTCGAAAGCGATCCCGGCGGCCGCGTCAAGGGCGTCGCGCAGATCGGCATCGCGCTGCGCTCCGTTCAGACGGTCGCCGGCAAGGTGATGATCCAGACCGGCGCTCACGTGGCTCAGGCAAAGAGCAGCGTGAAGAAGGATGTGACGCGCGGCGCCATCATGACGGGCGTCGGCGCCGCCATCGGCGCCATCGCCGGCGGCGGGAAGGGCGCCGCCGTGGGCGCGGGCGTCGGCGCCGGCGCAGGCACGGCCACCGCCATGGCCACGCGCGGGGAAGCCGCCACGATCCCGGCCGAAAGCGTGCTTTCGTTCCGGCTCAAAGACTCTGTCACCGTCACGGTCAAGTAGACCGTGAAAGCGCGGCCGGCCAAACGGCAAACAAAATCGGCCTTTATTGTTTGACCGGCCGTGCGCTTGACTCTCCGCGGCTGCTTTCGTCTGTCCGCCACACCTCTGCGCGGCTTCCTCTCGGGTTTGTCTCCATCCTCGCCCGGTCGCAGCGCCCCGCGCCCGGCTGCCGATCCGTGCCCGCCATTCGCGCGGGCCTGCGCGCCCTTGCGCCCCGCAGCGCAGCCAGCCGTCCGAGGCAGGCGCTCGTTCGCTGCATCAACGGCCCGGGCGCGGCGCGGCCTGCGCGCTGCCGGATGACTTCCCGGCATGCGCCGTCTGCGGGCGCGCGAGCGCCGGCGGAACCAAACGGCTCGGCGCGCACGCGGCTGCCAGACGCGGCCGGCCAGCACACCGCCTGCGCTGCCCGCAGCGCCCCTCAAAAGCCCAGCTTGACGGCGAGCTGAATGATCCGCGCCGGTCGCGACGCCTGGATGACCCCGAACGTTGCCGGAGCCCCGATATTGACGCCCGGATCCCGGAAACTGGTGTGGTTCAGCGCGTTGAACAACTCGCCGCGGAGCTCCGCGAAACCGTTTTCGCTCAACCTGAACCGCTTCATCGCAGCGAGGTCAGTCTGCGCCAGCCCGGGCCCGATGACCGTGTTGCGCCCGGCAGTGCCCGGACGCTGCCCGCCGGACACGGCGGGAAGCCTGCGGAAAGCAGACGTGTCAAACCACTGCTCAGGGCGTTTCGGCCCCTGGTTGGGGTTGGAGATTTGGTCCGGACGGTCCGCATTCAGCCCGCGGAGGCTCAGATCCACCGGTTCGCTGGCTGTCAGCGGACTGCCGCTCTGGGCGGCGACGATGCCGGACAGTTGCCATCCGGCAAGGAGGACTTTCAAGGGCCGGGCGGCGCCGCGCGGAAAGGGAACCTCCCAGGCGTAGCTGGCCACAAAGCGGTGACGCACGTCGAAGGCCGCCAGCCCGCGCACGTCCCGCAGGGTGAAAGCGTCCTGAGGTCGGTTCTCCCCGCTGAAATTCAGCGATGACTGATAGTCAATTACCTTCGAGTAAACGTAAGAGGCAGAGAATACCAGTCCGGACGAGTACCGCTTTTCCGTTCTGAGCTGCAACGCGTGGTAGTGGGAATTGAACCGGCTGAAGGTCGGGCGGATGAGATTGTAGTCGCGATAAATCCGGCGTTGCTGGGTATTCGCCAGCGTGGCGCCGGGTCCCGGAATCGCAGGATTGATTTCCAGATAACCGGCCAGTTTCCTCCCGAATGTGCCGACATAGGAGGCTTCGGCCAACAGGTCCCGGCTCAACTGCTGCTGCACGCTCAGACTGGCATTCTGGGCGTAGGGAGTGCGGAAATCCGGCGAGAATCCGATCACCAGGCAAGGGCACGGGAACTCCAGACGAGGGTCGGTCTGCGGGTTCGACGGCAGCCCCTCGTAAGGGTTGGCGAAGGATGCCGGCGCCGTGAGCTGGACGAAGCGGTTGAACGGCGGCACGTTGATGTTCTGGAACGCAGCCACTCCCGGCACGGCGTCAAAGGCGATGCCGTAACCTCCGCGCAGGCTGGTGCGTCCGTCGCCGCGGACGTCCCAGGCGAAGCCGAACCGCGGGGCGAAGTTGTTCTCGTCGGTCACAATGGTGGCCCTCGGGACGCCTGCATCGCCAGGGAAGAGCAATCCCTCCGGCGCGCCGGGACGCACCGTCGACTGCCTGCCGGGCTGGAAAGACGCCATGCGGTCCTGCTTGTCGTAATACGGCACGGGCAGCTCGTACCGCAGTCCCGCGTTCAGAGTCAGCCGCGGATGGACTCTCCAGTCGTCCTGGAAGAAAAAGGCGCTCTGATATCCGATGAAATGCTTGGCGGGCTGTCCGCCCCCCTGGCGGAACTGCGCGGTTCTTCCGATCAGAAAATCGGCGAGCGTATTGCCCGTAAACGTTCCATTCATGAGGAAATCACCGTTCGGGCGGTTGGGAAAGACGAGATAGATCTGCTGGTGGCGGATATCGCCGCCCATTTTCATCGAATGGCGGCCGCGCAGCCAGGCCATTTGGCTCTGCGCCTGGTAGGTATTTCTTGCCAGGCGCGCCCAGCTCTGCTGCACGTCGCCCACGCTGAAAAGACCGGTGATGGAAACGAAGGGCAGGCCGAGCGCGGTCGGCTCGGTCGCCGGGAAGCGCCACCCGTAAGAAGCGGGGTCGGTTCCGCTCCAGGTCGCGGGACGGCTGAAAAGCCGGTTGAAGGCCAGCGAGCTCTCCATGATCCGGTTGGGCGCCGCCACCCAGGTGTGTGAAAGCGCAGCGTTGTGGGTGTCGTCCGTGCTGTCGCTGCCTTTCGGGGAGAAGTTGGCTGCGCCAAGCGGGTTGTTCGTCTCCCGGGTGTCCATCGCATAGCGGCCGAACAGCAAATGGCGGCTGGAGATCTGGTGGTCGATGCGAACCCCGTACTGCATGCCGCTGGTGGAAACCACCGGCGAACGAACAAGACGGTTTCCCGGTGAATTGGGCAGGGGAACGAGATCCTCGAGCAATTTGGTGGCAATCGGCGACAAGCGTTCGCGGGGAATCTGCCCGCCGGGGAATGGTGCGTTGCCCGCAGCGGGATCGCGCGGCGGCTGAGCGGAGACGGAGAAGTTGCCTGCGCGCTCGCTGGATGCCGGAACCACCACGTTTTGCGTCGTTCCGGTTCTCGCCTCCAGGCCCTCGAAGTAGCCGAAAAAGAACGTGCGGTCGCGGACGATCTTTCCTCCGGCAGTTGCGCCGAACTGGTTCTGGCGCAGCGGCGGGCGCGATCGGGCGAAAAAGTCCCGCGCATCCAGAGCGTCGTTGCGGAGAAAATTCCAGGCCCGCGCGTGAAGCTCGTTGGTTCCGCTCCGGGTGACCGCGTTCACCGTGCTTCCCGCTGAATTGCCGTATTCGGCGGAGAAAGTGCCCGTCACAATGCGGAACTGTTCGAGCGCATCCGGCGGGGGCGTCGCCACATACCCGTTGAAATTCGGGTCGGTGTTCGTCACGCCGTCCAGCAAAAAGACGTTCGACTGCGTTCGCAGGCCGTTCACGGCAAATCCATTGCGGGCCGGCTGGATCCCCTGCACTTCAAAGCGGGATGGAACCGGCGCAGCCCCGGGCACGAGCGTGCCAAGCTGGATGAAATTGCGCCCGTTGAGCGGCAGATCCTCGATCTGCTTCCGCGCCACGAGGGCGCCTCCGTGGGCATTCACAGTGTTGACCTGCAAGGCGTCCGCGGTGACGGTGATCGACTCGGCGGTGGAGGCAAGCGCCAGTTGCAGGTCCGCGCGGGCCGCCTGGTCGACGTCCACTCGCACGCCGGCGCGCGTCAGCGGCGCAAACCCTTCGCGTTCAGCTTCCAGTCGATAGACGCCCGGCGGAAGCATGGGGACCACGTAGGCGCCCTCGGCGGGATCTGTGACCGCCTCCCGCGCCATGCCGGTTGCCATATTGACAGCACGGATCCGCACGCCCCCGGCGGCGAGTCCTGCCGGATCGGTGACGCGGCCCACGATGCGGCCCCTGTTCTCCTGGGCGAATCCGCTGGCTGCTGAAAGGGTTAACGAGACTGCAAAAACAAGGATCTTCATGACCGAATCTCGTCCCTAGTTTTGCAGCCTGAAATTACACCCTCGTGAACCGCCGGCGCAGGCACAGCCACCGCCATGGCCACGCGCAGCGAGCCGGCCACCATCCCGGCCGAAAGCGTGCTTGCGTTTCGCCTCCAGTCACCGGTGACAGTGACCGTGAAGTAACTCCGCCACAGGAAGCGGTGGTCCGCCGCCTCAATCAAGATGGCGGATCACCGCATCGGTGAACTCATCTGTAGTGGCCGTGCCGCCGACATCGCGGGTCAGGTGCGTGCCCTCTGCATACGCCGCCATCACGGCTCTCTGCAAGCGGTCTGCGGCCGCGCCTTCGCCCAGATGCCGCAGCATGAGGATGGCGGACGACACCAGCGCCGTCGGGTTCGCAACGCCGTGCCCGGCGATGTCGGGCGCGGAGCCGTGCACGGCTTCAAACACCGCGCAATTCTCGCCCATGTTGGCGCCGGGCACCACGCCCAGCCCGCCCACCAGCCCTGCGGCCAAGTCGGACACGATGTCGCCATAGAGGTTCGGCAGCAGCAAGACGTCGAACGTCTCCGGGCGCATCACGAGCTGCATGGCCGCGTTGTCGACAATGAGTTCGTTGTAGGCGATGTCGGGATACTCCGTGGCCACCTCGCGGCAGCAGCGGATGAACAGCCCGTCGCTCAGCTTCATGATGTTGGCCTTGTGCACGGCAGTCACCTTGCGCCGCCCGTTCTTGCGCGCGTAAGCGAAGGCGTAGTTCGCAATCCGCATCGAGGCGTAGCGGGTGATGATCTTGAGGCTTTCGACCACGTCTTTCACCACCTCGTGCTCGAGCCCCGAATAGAGATCCTCCGTGTTCTCCCGGAAGATCACCATGTCGATGTTGACGTCCTGAAAACGCGTCTTCAGCCCGGGCAGGGTGAACACCGGCCGCACGTTGGCGAACAGGTCGAGCGTCTTGCGCAGCGCGACGTTGACGCTCTTGAAGCCTCCCGCCACCGGCGTCGTCACGGGCCCTTTCAGGCCCACTCCCGTGCGCTCCAGAGACTCCAGCACGTGCGCCGGCAGGCTGGCGCCGGACTTCTCGATGATCTCCGCGCTCAGCTCGGCGGTCTCCCATTCGATCTTCACGCCGGTGGCATCCACGGCGCGCACGGCGGCCGCCGCCACCTCCGGCCCGATGCCGTCGCCAGGAATCAGAGTTACTTTGTGTGCCACGCTCCCATGGTATCAAGGGGGCCTTCGATGGCAGAATGAAAAGTCATGCCCAGAATCCAGCGCGCGCTCCTCAGCGTCACGGACAAGACCGGACTCATCGATTTCGCCCGCGGCCTCGCCTCCTTCGGCTGCGAACTCATCTCCACCGGCGGCACCGCCCGCTTGCTGCGCGAAGCCGGCCTCGCCGTCCGCGATGTCAGCGAGGTCACCGGTTTCCCTGAAATCCTCGACGGCCGCGTGAAAACCATTCATCCCGTGATCGCCGCCGGCGTGCTCGCCCGGCGCGATGTCGCCGAACACCGCGCCGCCCTCGAGCAGCACGGCATCGCTCCCATCGACATGGTGGTTGTCAATCTCTACGCCTTCGAGAAGGCGGCCGCAAAGCCCGGGGCCGCGGTGGAAGAGCTGATCGAGAACATCGACATCGGCGGCCCCACCATGATCCGCGCCGCCGCCAAGAACTACCAGGACGTGGCCGTTGTCACCTCCGCCGATGACTACGCCGCCCTGCTGGAGGAAATGCGCGCCTCGGGCGGCTCGCTCAGCTTGCGCACGCACTGGAACCTCGCCCGCAAGGCGTTCGCTCTCACGGCCCGCTACGACGCCGCTATTACCGCGCGCTTGGCTTCCATCGAATGCACGGACGAGGGGTTCGCCGACCAGCCGCAGGACTTGCCGGCCGCGCTCCACGTATTGCTCCCGCGCCGCCAGGCGCTGCGATACGGCGAAAACCCTCATCAAAAGGCCGCCCTGTATGCGCAGGGGGCCGAGGGCATCGCCAACGGCGCGCAGCTCCACGGCAAGGAACTCAGCTTCAACAATCTGGTCGACCTGGACGCCGCCTGGCAACTGGCGTGCGAATTCGAGCGGCCCGCCGCCGTCATCATCAAACACACCAACCCCTGCGGCTGCGCCGAGCAGGATTCGCTCGCCGAGGCGTACCGCAAGGCTTACGAAGCCGACCCGGTCTCCGCGTTCGGCGGCGTGCTCGCCTTCAACCGCGAAGTGGATGCGGATACCGCGCACGAGGTCTCGAAGCTCTTCGTCGAGGCCATCGCCGCGCCCGCCTTCTCCGAACAGGCGCTCGCCATCCTGCGCGCCAAGAAGAATCTCCGCCTGGTCGCCGTGCAGGGCGGCGTGCCCGACGACCCCGTGCTGCGCTCCATCACCGGTGGCGTGCTGGTCCAGACGCCCGACCTGATCGCGCTCGATCCCGCGTCACTGCGCGTCGTCACCCGTCGCCAGCCGACCGGAGACGAGATGGCCGCGCTCGAATTCGCCTGGAAGGTCTGCAAGCACGTCAAGTCGAATGCGATCGTCTACGCGCGCCGCGGGCAGCTCTTGAGCGCGGGCGCCGGCCAGATGAGCCGCGTCTTCTCGGCCGAAATCGGCGCGAAGAAATCCGTGCTGCCGCTGGAGGGCTGCGCCGCCGCCTCGGATGCCTTCTTCCCCTTCCCGGACGGTCTGGAAACGGTCGTCTCTCACGGCGCCACCGCCGTGATTCAACCGGGCGGCTCGGTCAAGGACGAGGAGGTCGTCGCGGCCGCCGACCGGCTCGGCGTGGCGATGGTCTTCACCGGCATCCGGCACTTCCGCCACTGAGCGTCACGCCTGCCCCAGCAGGCGGATCTCGATTCCCTTGAGGCTGGCGCCCTTCCTGGCCTGCTGAACGTCGGCGGTCACCAGCGGCGCGCGCGCCTCCTGGGCCAGAGCCAGATACAGGCAATCGGGCAGTTTTTGGTCCAGCACGGCGGACAGCCTGGCTGCCTCTTCAAGGAGTCTCCGGTCCTCCACCAGATGCAAGGCGGTCGAGTCGACGAAATCCTTCAGCCAATGGCCCACCAGCTTGAGTGCGTGGGCGCGCGGAATCTCCCCCCGCCGGGACCGGGCAACGATTGCGGAGGATACCTCCAGCTCGATAATGCGCGGCGCCAGCAGGGGCACGTCCATGCCGAGCAGGCTCTTTGCCTCCTCGTGAAGGTCTTCCACGATAAACCACTTCGTGGCCACGCTGGCGTCCACCACCAGCATCAGTGATCCTCCATCTCCTTCCGGATGGCCCGGATCAACGGCACGCTGCTTGGCAACGTGCCGCACTTGCGCCGGGTTTCGGCCGCCAGGCCGTCAAGAAGCTGAATGAGCTTGCGCCTTTCCGACCGGTACGGCTCTTCAAGGACCGTGCGCAGCCTTTGCTCGAGGCTCACGCCCTGCCTTGCGGCCTCGCGCTTGTGCCACTCCACCAGCCAGTCAGGAAGGTTGCGCACCTTGACGTCAGCCACAGAGACACTCCTCTGTCCCCAGAATACGCTCATGCGCAAGTGGGGTCAACAGCCAGAAATCTCTTGTGGGGGCACTTGGGTGGCTCTGGTTACTGCACCCGCCCCAGCGCGTGCAGCCGCCGCGCCAGGTAGTCCGCCAGCCGTTCGTGCGGATCGAAGCCGACCACCGAGGGCGCGCTGGCCACGAAGTTGGACAGCACGTTCAGGTCGTAAAAGACCGGCTCTCCCGTGCGGTGGTCGATGATGTACTCGATTCCGCACAGGTCGATCCGCCCGAGCCGCGCTGCGTTCACGGCGGTCGCCGCCGCCTCCGGCAGGGGTTCGCAGCGGGTGAACACGGGCTTCGCCGCCGATGCGCAGGCATCCGCCGGGCACAGGTTGTACCCTGCGCCGTCGCGCTGCACTTTCACGCAGTACAGGATCTCGCCATCGAGGATCTCGATCCGGTAGCAGGCGCCGTCGCGGGAAGGGATGTGCTCCTGCACCAGCGCCACGTTGTCGCAGCCGAATACCGCTTCATCGGCGCCCGCTTCCAGTTGCGAGAGCGAATCGAACCGCCGCACGCCCGCGCCTGCGCCGCCGCAGTTCGGCTTCACCATCACCGGGAAGCTCAACCCTCGCGCCGCGCGGGCCAACTGCTTCGGGCAATTCGCAGCAGCGGTGCGCGGCACGCGCGCTCCGGCGCGCCGGAACAGCTCCATCTGCCGGATCTTGCTGATCTCCAGCTCGTACGCCGCCGCCCCGTTCACCACCGCCACCCGCCGCGCCTCGAGCACCGCCAGCAGCTCCCGCACGGCGAACTGCGCGCGTCCGTGCCCGCGCCAGGCGGCCGAAGCGCTCATGCGGTTGAAAACAAGATCGGGCCATTCCGTTTCTTCCAGCGCAAACGCCAGCTCCTCGGCCTGCCACGGCTCGTACGCGATGCCCGCCCGCCCGAGCGCCTCAAAGAGAGGGCGGAACCACGACGGATGCTCATACAAGATCGCCAGCCGCGCCATCGCCGCTCAGTTCCAGTCTTCGGGCTTCTTCCCTTCCGGGAGCAACTCGCCCTTGTCGATGTGACGGATGTGAGTGGCGAAATGCGCCGCGTGCGGGTCGTGCGTCACCATCACAACCGTCTTGCCGAATTCCTGGTTCAGCCGCCGCAACAGCTCCAGCACCTCGTTGGCGCTGCGTGCGTCCAGGTTGCCCGTCGGCTCATCGCAAAGAAGAATGTCGGGGTCGGTCACGATCGCCCGCGCGATCGCCACCCGCTGCTCCTGCCCGCCCGAGAGCTGCCGCGGATAATGGCCCATCCGGTCGCCCAGCCCGACCAGCTTTAGCGCCGTCGCCGCATGCTGCACCCGCTCGCCTTTCTTCAGGTGCGTCAGTTTCAGCGGCAGCTCGACGTTTTCGAGCGCCGTCAGCACCGGAATCAGATTGAAGCTCTGGAACACGAACCCGATGTGGCGGTTGCGCCACCTCGCCATTTCCGTATCGGCCATGGCCGCCAGGTTCGAGCCCAGCACCTCGATCTCCCCGCTCGTGGGCCTGTCCATCGCCGCCACCAGGTGCAGGAGCGTTGATTTGCCAGACCCCGACGGTCCCATCAGCGCCAGATACTCGCCCCGGCGGACGTCGAGATCGACATCCTTGAGCGCCACGATGTGGAACTCGTCGCGGATGTATTCCTTCGTCAGCCGCCGGGCGCGGATCACCACGTCATCGCTCATGGCTGCTTCACCTTCACTTTCATGCCGTCCTTCAGGTCCGGTCCGGGATTGAGCACGAGGTCTTCGCCGCCGTTCAAGCCGTCCTCCACCCGCAGCCCGAGAGGTGTGTTGCCGCTAGAGCGGATGGCGCGCTCCACGAGCCGGTCTTTCAATACGATGAAGACGCGGTCGTTGCGCACCGCCGCCGGCGGCACGAACACGACCGGCTTGCCGGGCGCGGCCGCGGCGGAAGGCTCATCGGAAAGAAACGCCACCGCCGCATTCATCTCCGGCCGCAGCCGCTCGTCCGGGTTCAAAACTTTCACCTTCACCTGCACGGCCGCCTTCTGGCGGTTGGCCTCCGGTGCGATTTCGTCGAGCACGCCCTGCCATTCCACCCCTGGCCAGGCGTCGGCCGTGATGACGCCCTTCTGGCCGGGCTTCAGCCTGGCGAAATCGTTCTGCGAGATGTCCAGCTCCACCCGCAGGTCGTTCAGGTCCGCCAGCGTCACCACGTAGCCCTTGGCGCCGCGTTCGCCGACAAAGCTCGTGGTCACGAACTCGCCTTTCTCGACGCCCCGCTCGAGAATCGTGCCCGTCACTGGCGCCCGGATCAGCGTATTGGCCAGTTGCGTCTCGGCGAACGCCACCGCGCCCCGCGCCGCTTCCACCTGCCCGCGCACCGCCTCGATCGCCTCGCGCCGCGGCCCGATGCGCACCAACTCGAAATTCTTCTCGAGATTCTGCACCCGCGCCACGGCCGCATCGTAGCGGGCTTGGGCGTCGTCGAGCGCCGACTTCGACATCACCTTTTCCGCAGCCAGTTGCCGGATCCGCTCCAGTTGCACACGGGCGTTGTCCAGGTCCGCCCTCGCCTGCGCCACCTGCGCCCTCGCCGCTTCGATCTCTTCGGGGCGCGAGCCGCGTTCCAGCTCTTCAAGCCTGGCCTGCAGCGCCGCAAGCTGGCCCCGCGCCTGCTGCAACTGCGCGCGGTACTCGTCATCTTCCAGCCGGACGATCACCTGCCCGGCCAGCACCTTGTCGCCCTTTTCGACGCCGATCCACGCCACCTTGCCCACCACCTTGGACGCCACCTGGATCTTGTGCGCCGCCACGATGTAGCCCGTCGCGTTCAGCACCACTGCCGAGCCGCTCCCGCCGCCCGTCTGCTGCGCCTGCACGCGCACCGTGGCCACTTCCGGCGCAGCATTGAGGAAACGGTGCACCATTGCGCCTGCGCCGAGCAGCAGGAACAGCGCTACGCCCGCCAGAATCCACTTGGCCGCCCAGCCGGCGCCTCCGCCGCGGGCAGGCGCCCCCCGGTCGATTTTTAGGCTCTTCAGATCGGCATCCATGCCGGATCAACCCTCCCTCAAGGCTGCAAGGATTTCTTTCCGCGCCGCCTGGAAAGCAGGCAGCAGCCCTCCCGCGGCCCCCATCAGCAGCGCGAACAGGAGCGAGGCGGCCATGGTCTGCGGCGTAATCCTGAGCCGGAACGCGATTTCGGTAAAGGTGGTAAAACTGCCGATGCCTGTTGTGATGCCGTTCACCGGCAGCACAAGCAGGATCCCGATTGCGCCGCCCAGCGCCGCCAGCAGCACGGATTCCACAAGAAAACTCAGCAGGATCGACGTTCGCGAGTAGCCCAGCACGCGCAGCGTGCCGATCTCGCGCGAGCGCCGCGCCACTGCGGCATACATGGTGTTCATCGCCGCGAAACACGATCCCACGGCCATGATCAGCGCCACGGCCGTGCCCAGATACCGGATCAGGTCGCCGCTCGACATCTGCTGCGCATAGTATTCCTTCTCGGCGCGGGCCTTCACATTCAGGCGTGTGTCGGCCTCCAGATCATTGATCAGCGCCTGGTGCGCCACCGGGTCGGCGGCCCGAAGCAGCGCGGAACTGAGCACCTCTTCGCGTCCGAAATCCGCCGCCACCTGGTTCAGGTCCACGAGGATTTCCGAATTGCGCGCCATCTGGCTGCTGTCGTACACGCCGACGATTTCCCACTCGCCGCGGCCGAAGCGGATGCGGCCTCCGGGCCGCGCTTCCGGATAGCGCTTCGCGATCAGGCTGCCGACGGTGGCTTCCCGCCGCCCCGGCGTGAACCAGCGTCCCTCGATGAGGCGCACATCGTCGCGGATCTCGATGCCGACAGGCGTGACGCCGCGCACGGTGACGTTGGCCCCTTCCGGAAACTCGATGCTGGCGAGATTGATGGCGGTGACCACCTCGAGCGAGGCCAGAGGCTCGCCGGCGGCGTTGCGCGCGATGCCCGGCTTGAACTTGAGATCGTTGAAAACGCGCCGCTCGAAATTCGACGCCAGCTCGGAGTCCGAACCCTTCCGCGTCACCAGAACATGAAGCGGATGCCCCGATGCCTCCAGCGCCAGCCGCAGCCCGTCCACCAGGGCGAACGAAGAAGCCAGCACGGCCACAGTGAGCCCGATGCCGAGCGCCGTCATCGCTGTGGTGGTGCGGCGCACGGCGAGGTTGCGCAGGTTGTAGGAAAGCGGCAGGATCATGGGTTGCCTCGGCCCTTCAATCGGTAAAACGCAACGCGTCCACAATGTTTTGGCGCGCCGCCGACACGGCGGGCACAGCCGAGCTGGCCAGGGCGACAATGACGCTCACCGCCATGATCGCGGCGAAAACCGGCGGCTCGATGGCGAGCGTTTTCGCCTGCTGCACGATCAATGGCCCCTGGCGGATCATGGCGCACAAGCCTTGCGCCAGGAGCACGCCGAGCAGCCCTCCGCCGAGCGAAATCAGGACGCTTTCCCCGAGGATCATGGCGACGATCGTCGATTGCTGAAAGCCGAGCGTGCGCAGCACGCCCACCTCGCGCACCCGTTCGCGCACGCTCATCGCCATGGTATTGGCCGTGATCAGCAGCACCGTGAACGTCACCGCGAAGCAGATGCTCATCAGGATCATCTTGACGTTGCCGAGAAAGGACAGGAAGGACATGCCGAAAGCGAACTCGCCTTCGGTCTTCGTCGGCGCCTCGCTGTTGGCGAACATTTCGTCGATGGCGCGGCAAATGGCCGGCACATCCTGCTCGGAACGGGCCAGCAGAATGAAGTTGCCCGCCGCAAGGCGCGGCGAATTGCGCAGCATGTTCTCCAGGTACTTCCAGTTGAACCAGAGCGTTTCGTCGTCCAGTTCGTCCGATGTGTAGATGCCGCGCACGGTGAGGTCGAGGTCGAACGGGAAGATGTCGCCCTTGATGAGAATCTTGTCGCCGACCTTGAAGCCGTGGCGCTCGGCAAGAACCTTGTTCACCACGCAGCCCGCCGGATCGCGGATAAAGGCCGCCTTTTCCTCCTCGCTGATGCGGTAGTCCTGATACACCCTGAATAGCTTGTCCGCCTCCACCGCCATGCGGGCGAAAAAGTTTCTCTGGTCGCGCGAGTCCTTGTAGACGCCCCCGAACCACTGCATCACCATCACCTCTTCCACGCCGGGCACCTGGGCGATTTTCTGCCGGTAATGGAGCGGCATCGGGAACGTAATGGAAACCTTGTTCCGCACCACCACCCGGCGCGTTTGCGATTTGGTGGGCTGCCCGCCGATGAACAGCGCGTAATACAGCGCCATCATCACGCCCAGCAGGCACAGCGAGATCGCCAGGCTGGAGATGGTCAACAGCGTTCTCCGCCGGTTCCGCAAGGCGTTCTTGACAATCAGCGGCAGGAATTTCATGGGACACTCTTATTCTAGGCGGCGCCTGCCGGCGCAGCAGCGCCCTCCCGCCGAAACCTTTGTAACAATGCAGCCCCTGGCCGACGACGAATTCTGGATGCGCCGGGCGCTCAACCTCGCCCGCCAAGGCGAAAGCGAAGACGAGGTGCCGGTGGGCGCGGTTGTGGTCCTCGACGGGCGCGAGATCGGCGCCGGGTTCAATCGTCCGGTTTCCTCCTGCGACCCCACAGCGCACGCCGAGATTGCCGCCTTGCGCGAAGCCGCCGCGCGCACCGGCAACTACCGTCTGAACGGCGCCACCCTGTATGCGACGCTCGAGCCCTGTGTCATGTGCGCCGGCGCCATTGTTCACGCCCGCATCGCCCGCCTCGTTTTCGGCGCGCGCGACATCCGCTTCGGCGGCGTGCGTTCGAAGTTCCGCCTCGCCGATTCGGAATTGCTCAACCACCGCGTCGTGATCACGGAAGGCGTGCTCGGGGCGGAGTGCGCCGCGTTGCTCGAAGAGTTCTTCCGCCGCCGCCGCTGAACCGCTTCCCGCACCTTTTTCCTGCCGCGATCATCCAACTCCGGGAAGCCGCGCTGCGCCAAAATCACTGTGCGCAAACAAGGCGGCTGCTATAATGAGAGCAATCCCCTGATCATGCAAACAACACATTCTGCTGGGAAAAAAGTGCTGCTGCTGCGCCCCCGGGGTTTTTGCGCAGGCGTCGTTCGGGCCATTGACATCGTCAAGATCGCGCTGGAGCTATACGGCGCGCCCATCTACGTCCGCAAGGAGATCGTCCACAACCGCCATGTTGTCGACGAGCTGTCCTCCCTGGGCGCCATCTTCGTCAATGAACTCGAGGAAGTTCCCACAGGCGCGCGCGTCATCTTCAGCGCCCACGGCGTCTCGCCCGCGGTGCGGCAGACGGCGCGGCAGCGCAACCTCTCCGTGATCGACGCCACCTGCCCGCTGGTCACCAAGGTTCATCTGGAAGCCGTGCGCTTCGCCCAGCAGGGGTTCACGATTCTGCTCATCGGGCACAAAGATCACGAAGAGATCGAAGGCACCTTCGGGGAAGCCCCGGCCAACACCATCATCATCGAATCAGAAGAAGACGCCGAGCGGGTTGCCTTGCCCGATCCCGACAAGGTCTGTTATCTAACCCAAACCACTCTGAGCCTCGACGAGACGCGCGGCATCATCGAGATCCTTGAACGCCGCTTTCCGAAAATCGCCGGACCCAAGTCCCAGGACATCTGCTACGCCACGCAGAACCGGCAAACCGCCGTCAAGGCTGTCGCGCCCTTGTGCGAGCTGCTGCTCGTCGTCGGCAGCCAGAACAGCTCGAATTCCAAGCGCCTCGTCGAAGTCTGCCAGCGCGCCGGCGTGCCCAGCTATCTCATCGACGACCGCCGTTTTCTGCGCGATGAGTGGCTCGAAGGAGTGAAGACCGTTTCCGTCACCGCCGGGGCGTCCGCTCCGGAGAACCTCGTGCAGGATCTCATCGCCTGCTTGCGCGAAAAGGGCTTCGGGCACGTGGAAGAGGTCGACATCATCGAAGAGGACGTCCGCTTCAGCCTGCCGGCAGAGGTTCAAGTGCCGGTGGCGCGCCTCACCGGCGCCGCCTCCGCGCCTCCCGCAAGCGCATGAGCGCCGCAGCGTCAGCCGGGGAATCCGAACAGGCGCTGCAACGGACGGCGGCGCGCGCCGCGTCCTTTCTTTCGGCGCTGCAGTCTGCCGAAGGCTTCTGGCCGAACCGCGTCGAAGGCGGCGCCTATCTCGACGTGCTCTACGGGCTGGGCGCCTGGTTGCTTGGGCGCAAAGACCATCCGTTGCAGCCGCCGCATGCCGAAGCGTGGGGGCAGCGTATCCTCGCCCTTCAGAACGACGATGGCGGCTTTCCTTTGTGGCCGGGCGGCGCCTCCGACCTCCGTTATGGCATCGAGGCCTATCTGGGGCTTCGCCTTGCAGGCGTGCCTGCCTCCGAACCGCGCCTCCGGGCCTTGGGCCGCGCCATTGCCGCTTCCGGCGGCTTCAGGCACAGCGCATCCCTGGCCTGGATGCAACTTCTCCTGGCCGGAGCGGCCGGCTACAGGGGCTTGGGCGTCATAGCCCCCGAGCACTTCTACTTTCTCGACTACAGCCGCTGGCCGCTGCTGGCCCGGCAGGACCTGGTCTGCGGGGCGGCGGTCACGATCACGGCCTATTTGCGCGCCGATGGACGGGCGCACGGCTCCCCTTATGCGGCGCGATGGGACGAGGAACTCCCGCCGGTCGAGAAGCCCGGAACAGGCGTGCCGGATGGCGGCGTGGCCGGCCGGCTCATCAGCTACTGGGCCCGCACGGCGCCTCGTTCTTTGCGCGATCCCCTTGTCTTTCGCGCTTACGACGCGATGATCGCAGAAGCTCTCGACTGGCCTGTGCTGCCCGTCGCTCTGCATGCCGCGCTGGCGGTGCAGGCGGCTGGCGGCCGCGGTTCGGCTGCGCAATCGAGGTTCGAGCGCGTGATTTCCTGGCTGGCGCCTGCGAGCCCCGCCGGGGCCCCGCAACCCTGTGATCCAAACACCCGCACGGCCGCGCTCGCCCTGCTTGCACTGGCGGGCCGCGCTCCGCAGCAGATTTTGGACGCCGCTCGATCCGCTCTGCTCGACCGTTTCCATCCTTCCGCGCCGCGATCAAACGGCCGCGCGCTCCGCGCGGGCTGGTCGTTGAGCGACCTGCACCCGGCCCCGGACACGGAGACCACGGCGCTGGTCTTGCTGGCGTTGCGCCGGACCCATGCGTCCGAACATGCGGCCGTGAGGGAAGGGGCGGCAGCGCTTGCTGCGGCGCAACAGGCCGATGGCGGATGGAGCTCTCATCCGGACGAGATCTCCAGCCCCGACGTCACGGGCATCGTTGTGGAAGCGCTGACCGCCTGCGGCCACTCTGCCGCATCGGAAGCCATCGGGCGCGCCGTGCGCTTTCTCGAGCAGGCCCAGCACGCGGAAGCCTGGTGGCGGGCCGCGCGCGGCATTTGCCGGCTCTACGGAACCGCGATGGTGTTGCGCGGGCTTCGCGCCGCCGGCGTCGATGAACGCGAGGCTGCGGTGCTGCGGGCCGGCGAGTGGCTCCGCTCGATCCAGAACGCCGACGGCGGCTGGGGCGAGGACCCGCGCTCGTTCGAGGAGCCGATCTTCCGGGAAGCCGCCAGCACGCCGGCCCACACCGCTTGGGCTTTGCTCGGTCTGATTGCGGGCGGCGACGCCGCCAGCGAGAGCGTGCGCCGCGGCTTTGCCTGGCTCGCCGCCAATCAGGATGCAGACGGTGCCTGGGCGCCCGTCGCGCCGGCGATGCCGGGCGTGGCCTATGCGCCATTCTTGACGGATCCGCTCGGCGCCGTTGCGTGGCCTCTGCTGGCCATCCGCGAGCGGCTCGATTCGACACGACTGTCATGACAGCCGCGGAACCGTTTTCCCCCGGAGCACAGACATGAAGCCCGCCCTCGTCACAGGCGCGTCAGGGTTTCTTGGCTGGCACGTTGCACAAGCGCTGCTGCGGCGCGGCATCCCGGTGCGGGCTCTCGTCCGGCGCCCGGAAGCGGTGAACGATCTCGACGCCGAACTCGTTGCCGGCGACCTTCGCGACGCCGGCGCCGTCTGCCGCGCCGCCGCAGGCTGCGGGCTGGTGTTCCACGTCGCAGCCGATTACCGGCTCTGGGTCCGCCGTCCCCGCGAGATGTATGAGTCCAACGTGGGCGGCACGCGCAACATCCTCGAAGCGGCCCGCAAGGCGGGCGTCGAGCGGATCGTTTACACGAGCACCGTCGGTTGCATCGGCTTCGTGAAGGACGGCCTCGGCGACGAGACCACGCCCGTAACGCTGGCCGACATGACCGGGCATTACAAGCGCTCCAAGTGGCTCGCCGAGCAGGCCGCGCTGGATGCCGCGCGCGCCGGGCTTCCGGTGGTCATCGTCAACCCCACCGCGCCGGTGGGCGCGCACGACGTCAAGCCCACGCCCACGGGCCGGACGATTCTCGATTTCCTCCGCGGCCGCATGCCCGCCTATGTTGACACCGGCCTCAACATCGTCGACGCCGCCGACGCCGCGGAAGGCCACTGGCTCGCCTGCGAACACGGCCGGCCCGGCGAGCGATATATTCTCGGGAGCGAGAACCTCACGCTGAAACAAATCTTCGAACTTTTGTCGTCGATCACCGGCCTGCCCGCGCCGCGCCTCCGCCTGCCGTGGTTTGTCGCTTTCGCCGCCGCGGCCGCCGACACGCTGCGGGCGGAGATCACCGGCTCGCCGCCGCGCGCCCCGCTCGACGCCGTGCGCATGGCGCGCAAGAAAATGTGGGTGACCCATGCCAAGGCCGGCCGCGAGCTGGGTTACAGTCCGGCGCCCGCGGAAACCGCGCTGCGCCATGCCGTCGAATGGTTCCAGGCCCATGGATACTGCTGAGCCCCTGCCCGTCATCGCCGTGGCCGCCGAACCTCTCGAACTCGCCGGGCTGCTCCGCCACGCGCGTCTGTCCCGCCGCTTGCCGTGGCCCGTCTCCTACGCCCGCGAGGCCGCGTTGCAAGGCCGCCGCTGGCTCCTGGTGGCGCACGGCCCGGGCGCGCGCCTGGCGGGCGCCGCCGCCGAAGCCGCCCTGGACCGCTGCCACGGGCGCGCGGTTGTCTTGAGCACCGGCTTCTGCGGCGCTCTGGACCCGGCCATGAACGCCGGCGAGATCTTCGCCGCCCGGGAAGTGCTCGACGCCGCCACCGGCGCGCGTTACCCCGCAATCTTGCCTCAGGCCCCGCAGCCCTTTCACTCCGGACTCCTGCTGTCCCAGGACCGGGTTGCTGTCTCCGCGGAGGAGAAGGCTGTTCTGCGCCGCTGCAACGCTGCGGCTGTCGATATGGAAGCCTCGGCCGTGGCGGCGGAAGCCGGCCGCCGCGGCGCGCCCTTTTACTGTGTCCGCGTGGTTTCCGATCCTGCCGGCGAGACCCTGCCCGTCGACTTCAATGCATGCCGGGACGCGGAAGGGCGTTTCTCGAAATCCCGCATCACGGCCGCCGCTCTGTTGCATCCTAGTAGTTTGATACCCTTGCTTCGGTTCGGCCGGACTTGCCGCCGCGCCGCACTGCGTTTAGGAGACTTTCTTGCTTCTTGCCGCTTCTGAAATCGGCCGGGAGATGATGGCCGCCGTCTACACCGGCAACGGCCGCATCGAGGTGCAAAGCGTGCCGGTGCCGGAGATCGGGCCGGGCGAGATCCTCGTGCGCGTGGAAGCTTGCGGCATCTGCCACACGGATCTGAAAAAGGTTTCCTACGACCTGTTGCCCCCGCCCCGCATCTACGGCCACGAGACGGCCGGCGTCGTGGTTGGCACGGGCGAAGGGGTGGCGAAGTTCCGCCCGGGCGACCGCGTGGTGGCCTTTCACCACATTCCTTGCAGGAATTGTTTTTACTGCGAGCGGAAGCTCTACGCGCAATGCGAGACCTACAAGAGAGTCGGCATCACCGCCGGCTTCGAGCCCGCCGGCGGGGGCTTCGGCCAGTATGTCCGCGTGATGGACTGGATTGTGCGCGATGGCGTGGAACGGATCCCCGACGGCGTCCCGTTCGAGGTGGCCAGCCTTGTCGAGCCTGTCAACACGGTGCTGAAGGCGGTGGTGGAGGCCGCCCCGCGCCCCGATGACGTCGTGCTGGTGCAGGGGCAGGGGCCCATCGGGCTCATGTTCACGATGCTGCTGCGCCGCACCGGTTGCACGATCCTCGCCACGGACACCATCCCCCGCCGCCTCGAGCTGGCCCGCCGGTTCGGCGCCGCTGAAGCCTGGAACCCGCTGGAAACCGACGTCGCCGCCCGCTGCCGCGCCCTGACCTCCGGCCGCGGCGTCGACCAGGTCTTTGTGGCCGCTTCCGCCCCGGGAATCGTCGATCAGGCTGTCGCTGCCTCCCGTCCGGGTAGTAAAATATTGTTTTTCGCCCAGACCTCCGAAACCGAAAGGATCGAATTGTCCGGCGCCGACATCTGCAAGTATGAGAGAACCTTGTTCGGTGTCTACAGCGCCAGCATTGATCTTCAGGCCGAATCGGCGCGTCTGGTCATGAGCGGGGACCTGCCCGTGCAAGATCTGATCTCGCACCGCCTGCCTTTGACCGCCATCCGGGATGGCATTGACCGGGCGATGCGTCCCGACGGTCAATCCCTGAAGATTATCGTTCAGCCACAGAGGTTGAGTTGAATCTATGAAACGCATGAAGGCCGCCGTGCTCTACGGGCGCGAAGAAGTCCGCGTGGAGGAGGTGGCCGTCCCGGCCATCGAGAAGGGCGACGTGCTCGTCCGCGTCCGCGCCGCGCTCACCTGTGGCACGGACGTCAAAGTGTTCCGCAGGGGCTACCACGCGAAAATGATCGTGCCCCCGGCGCTGTTCGGCCATGAACTCGCAGGCGACATCGTCAAGGTCGGCTCGCACGTGGAGAGCTTCCGCGTCGGCCAGCGCGTCGTCGCCGCCAATTCCGCCCCCTGCCTCAACTGCTTCTACTGCCGAAAAGGCCTCGAGAACCTCTGCGAGGATCTGCTGTTCAACAACGGCGCCTACGCCGAGTACATCCGCATCCCCGCGCGCATCGTGCAGCGCAACACGTACGAGATTCCGCCGCATCTCAGCTATCAGGATGCGGCGCTCATCGAGCCGCTCGCCTGCGTGCTGAAGGGCCTCGAGGAGACCAACGTGCGCCCGGGCGACAACGTGGTCGTCATCGGGCAGGGCCCCATCGGCCTGATGTTCGTGCGCCTGGCCAAGGTCTACGGCGCGCGCGTCATCGCGCTCGGACGCCGCCAGTCGCAACTGGACCGCGCTCTCCGCATGGGCGCCCACGACGCACTCATCAACACCGACCCGGAGACCGTCATCCGCGAGGTCAAGAGCCTCACCGGCGGCTACGGCGCCGACGCCGTCATTGAAGCTGTCGGCAATCCTGACACCTGGGAGCTCGCCGTGCGCCTGTTGCGCCGCGGCGGCACCGCCCAGTTCTTCGGCGGCTGCCCCTCTGACACGCGCATCACTCTGGAGACGCAGCTCCTGCACTATTCCGAAATCAAGTGCGTGGCCAGCTTCCACCACACCCCCGCTTACATCCGCAAGGCGCTCGACGTGGTCAGCCGCGGCGACATCAGCTCCCGCGACTTCGTCAACCGCGAAGAGCCGCTGGCCAACCTCCTGGATGTGCTCCGCCACCTGATGAGCCACAACGGCCACATGAAAACGGCCATCATCCCTTGACCCGGAGCGGGAGCGCTCGAGTGGTGCAGCTCCAACCCATGGCTTTCCTGCGCTCCCCGGAAGCGTGCTCCCGCCAGTGGAGCCTCCCTGAAAGCCTCGCCTACACCCGCTGGCTTGCCACGCACCACTACGAGAACTTCCACGTCGTCTCGCTTCTGCTGCCCAAGCATCTGCATCAGGACTTTTACAACGTCTACGCCTTCTGCCGCTGGGCCGATGATCTCGGCGATGAAACCGGCGACCCGCAGGAAAGCCTCCGCCTGCTCGCCTGGTGGCGCGGCGAGCTGGAGAGCCTCTTCGCCGGGCAGCCGCCTTCTCATCCCGTCTTTGTCGCCTTGGCGGAAACCGTCCGCCGCCATGATTTACCCGTCGAACCTTTCAGCGATCTGATCGATGCCTTCATCCAGGACCAGACCGTCACGCGATACCGCGATTGGGACGGCGTGCTCGACTACTGCCGCCGCTCCGCCAATCCCGTCGGGCGGCTCGTCCTGATGCTCTGCGGCTACCGCGACGCGGAGCGCTTCCGCCTGTCAGACGCCACCTGCAGCGCCCTGCAGCTTGCCAACTTCTGGCAGGACGTCGCTGTGGATCTGGAAAAGGACCGCATCTACCTGCCGCTCCGCCTGCTGGAGACGCACGGCTGCAGCGAGCAGGATCTCTTCGCGCGCCGTTGCACGCCCGCCTTCCGCCGCACGATGCAGGAGGCGGTCGATTACGCGCAGGCGCTCTTCCAGCAGGGCCTGCCCCTGACGCGGATGGTGGACCGCCGCCTCGCGCTCGACATCGATCTCTTCAGCCGCGGCGGCATGAAAGTCCTCGACAAGATCCGCGCGCAGAACTACGACGTCCTCAGCCGCCGCCCCGCCATCTCGAAAACAGAGCGCGCGCTGCTGTTGCTCGGTAGCCTCGCGCGGCTTGCATTCCGGCGCGCCGCATGATTGCCCTGGAAGCCTCCTACCGCCACTGCGAAGCCGTCGCGCGGCGCCGCGCGCGCAACTTCTACTACTCCTTCCTCGCCCTTCCCGCCCCCAAGCGCCGCGCCATGTGCGCCCTCTACGCCTTCATGCGCGAGTGCGACGACCGCAGCGACGGCGACCGCGCCAGCCTCGAAAGCCTCCGCGAATGGCGTGTCCATCTCGATGCGGCGCTCGAAGGCCGCACGCCGCCGCATCCCCTCTGGCCCGCGTTTCTCGATACCGTCTCGCGCTACCGCATTCCTGCGGCCTGCCTCCATGGCATGCTGGATGGCGTCTCCTCCGATCTCGAACCGCGCTCCTTCGAGACCTTTGACCAGCTCTACCGCTACTGCTATCTGGTGGCGTCCGTCGTCGGCATCGCCACCATCCACATTTTCGGTTTCTCCGATCCGCGCGCGCCGGAGCTTGCCGAGAGTTGCGGCGTGGCCTTCCAGCTCACCAACATCCTGCGTGATGTCGGCGAGGACGCGCTGAACGGGCGTGTGTATCTGCCGCGCGAGGACATGGCGCGCTTCGCTGTCGCGCCGGAGATGCTTGCCGCCCGCCGGGTCTGCCCCGAATTGCGCCGCCTGCTCGCCTTCGAGGCCGCCCGCGCCCGCGGCTACTACGAGGAAGCCCGGCCTCTCATCGGCATGGTGGAGCCGGACAGCCGCCACGCCCTCTGGGCGTTGATCGAGATTTACAGCCGACTGCTCAGGCGGATTGAACAGCGCGATTACGAGGTGCTCGGCGCGCGCGTCCGCCTTTCCACGCTCGAAAAAACCGGTATCGCCCTGCGCGCCATGCTCCAGCGGGCGCTTTGATTCGCATCGCGCGGGACTCTCCGCAGGCGCCTTCGTGGGTCGGCGTGGCGGCCCTGGCGCATGGTTGTTTTGGCAAAGGCGTCCGGCATTCCGGGGAAGGTGGCGCATAGGCGCTCGCCGGATCGCCCGAAGAGACGCGCGCCCCCTTGCGGGGTCAGACAAAACCGCCGGGAAACCGGAACCGCCTGTCAGCAGTGTGCTTGTCCTGCGCGGTCTTCAGCCAGCCGCCCGCCTGCGGCAGGCCTGCTCGCCGCCTTCATTTCAGCGTCACGAGCCGGAAGTGGAACCGGTCGCCCGACTCGCCGCTGCGCAGCACCTGATTGCCTGCGCCGCCGAAAATCATCGCGCTTCCGGCCAGGGCCGGCAGGTCTTCCACGGGCGCCCAGGTCTTCGTTGCCCTGTCGAAGCGGCAGATTCTGTCAAAGGCGGCGTAGATCTCGCCGTCGCCGGTGACGGCCAGCCCCTGGCCCGGCGCCGGCTTGCCATTCGGCAACTGCCGCCGCGGGGGCGTGTACACGCCGAGAACTTGCCCCGACGCACTGATCTCCGCCAGAATGCCGCTTCCTGCGTCGAAGAGAACCACCCGGTCGCGCGATGCCGCCAAAGCGGATGACCCCATTCCTGCCACGACGTCCCCGGGACAAGTCGGCGCACCGGAAAGAACTCCGTCGGCCGGCGTGAAATCTCTTTGCGCCAGCAGTTTGTTCAGGAGTCTGCCGTTCTCTGACCATTGATACAGCACCGGCTCAACCGAATTCCTGTCCTCCGCTGTTTTTTCGTTGCATCCAAGCCCCCACACGGCGCCGTCCGGTGCGACGGCGAGCAAAGACGCATTGAATGGCGTGATCCGCTCATGATGCGTGAGATTGCCTTCAGTGTCGTAAAACAACAGCCACAGCGACCGCTTCTTGGAGTAGTTCTTCGTCGCCGCCGAGACCACAAAGCGGCGGCGGTCCGGGAAAACTGCCAAGGCAATCGGATAGGTTTCAAGCGCCTCCGGAGCTGCGGCCGTTATCTTCACCACGGTGCGATCCGCAATCGGGTCAAGGACCGTAAAGTGGGGCATTCCTGGTTCGTTCATGTGCCTGAATGCCAGCAGCCCGTATCCGTATTTCGGCACCACGACCCGCCCTCCCGGAGTGGACAACAAGCGGATCTCTTGCGTCTCCACTTTTCTCTCCAACGCGAAGGCCGCGAAGGAAAGGAGCAACAGCCCGCCGGCAGCCATCGCCGCCATTCCGTTTCTCCTGATTCGTTGCATTGTTCAAACCTCCATTGCAGCTTCAGGCGGAAGACCTCTACTCCCAGTCGTCACAGTAGCAGTCCCAATTGGGGCAGGTCCATTGCGTCCAGCCGCATCCCACATTGGCGCAACTGTCGCCCATATATAGCATTCCGAGATAGCACCCATTCCTGCATAGGCCTGATCCCCCAAAACACCCATACATGTGGCAATACTCGCCATCAAGCCCCCTGCATTCGTAAACAATGTCGCGCCGTACATAACATGAGCTGCAAGGCGGATATGGCGGTTCGCTCGCCGTTCCGGCGGACTGAATCAATAGTCCGGATGCAGTGCACAGCAACGCGACGGAAAAGAGGATCCGCAACCACTTTGTGCGCGCCAGCTTCACGTCCTCTCTTTAACACGTGTATTAGAGATTGTCAAGCCCCCAAGAGAGTTTGACCAGAGGTGTCCTCTGCTGTGCGGAAAGGAACGCGGTGCCGGAAATTCTGAAGCCGGAAAACGATCCAGGCATTGCTGAACGTCCAGTGACTGCAGCACGGAATTGCCCGATAACTCAGGGATGCGCGCAAGTGCGACAGCCGCAAACATTCGCCAAACTACGGTTTCCGCCCGCGAATATGCTTGCCGAATCCGAACGGCGTTCCCTTGTAGGGTGAGAGCGGCGCAACGTCGAAATCCGCCCGGATTTCCTCCTCGCGCCCCAGCGCCCAGTAAACGGCGTTAATCAGCAGGCGCCGCAGCCCGGCATTTTCAAAATCCTGCGCCGAGCCCATCGTCAGCGTAAAAACACGTCCGCCTTTGTATGTTCTGGTCCACGCCACCGGCATCATCGGGTCGTTCACCGCGCCGGCGGCGCGCGGCGCATCCGGCGTCATCCCGTCGGTCACTTCGCCCAGCAGCAGCGTGCGGCATCCCTCCGGCAACGGCAGCCGCACGGCGTAAACGTCCGCCGGTCCCCAGATCTCCCCGTCCCGGATGCCGCGCAACACGGGATGGCCTTCCGCGCCCGGCGCGATGCGCGCCCGCGTCCCCTGCTCGCCGTGCTTGCCATGGTGCCGGATCCAGGTCTCCCCCAGCACCTGCCGCCCGAAGCCCCCGTCCCAATCCTTGCTGTTCCAGCTCCAATGCGCAAACGTTTGACTTGAACGCAGGTGAAACGCGTGCGTCGCCGTGCGGATGCCGATCACCGGCTTGCCCGCTTCCACGTACTCGACGATGTGCCGCATCTGCTCGTCCGGCAGGTCGCGGAACCGCGTGAAGATCACCATCAAATCGGCGCTGCGCAGCGCCTCAAGGCCCGGAATGTTGCGCTGGTATCCGGGATCGATTTCACCCGCCGCCGGGTTGATGGCATGGAGAACCGTGCAGCGGAAGCCGTGCTTGGCTTCAGCGATCCGCGCCAGCACCGGCAGCGCTTCTTCGGAGCGGTACTCTTCATCGCCGGCGATCCAGACGATGTGCTGCGGCTGCGCGGGCACAGTGGCGGCGAGCAAGACAAGAGCGGCTGCTGCGGTTCGGATCATCATGCCACGCTTATCACATCCCGCCGCCTGCCGGCCGAAGCGCGAGCCTACCGGTGCAGAGTGAAGTTCACTTCAATGACGGTGTCCACCTCGCACGGCTCTCCATTGAGCAGTGTGGGCCGGTACCGCCACTGCGACACCGCCTCGCGCGCTGCCCGCACCAGCAGCGGGTGGCCGCTGACCAGTTCCAGCGATCGGATCAGTCCCTGCACGCTGATCACCGCCCGGAACACCACTTTGCCCTCGATGCCTGCTTGCCGCGCCAGCGGCGGGTACGCTGGCAGCACCCGGTGTACGATCCGCGCATCCTGCACACTTCCGCCTGTCCGCAACCGGATCGGCTCTTTCGGCCTCGCCACCGGCGGTTCGTGCGCCACGGGCGGCGGTGGCGGCGCCACCTGCGCCGTGTCCATCACGGAGTGCGGCACCCCGCTTGGCACGCCCCCCGGGATCCCGCCATCGACACCGCCAGGCAAGACCGCCTGCACAGCGGCGACGTCGCCGTCGTCGATGAGGGCCACCTGCCGCGGAATGGCGGGCGGCAGCAGCAGCCTCCCATTCATCAGTCCGCGCACCGTTTTCACTACTCTGCTTGCCGCGGGCTGCGCCGCCGGGGCAGGCGCGGGCGGTGGCGGCGAGGCCAGCGGCATTGCGGTCCAGACGGCGCCCGGCAAAATCTCCGGATGGAGCAGCGGCACAAGCATGGCCGCCCCGACAAGGCTGAACTGAATCGTAAGGGATGCAGCAACCGGCCATCCCCTGGGGCCCTTCCCGATCACTTCCACGAAGCTTTGCTCGAACATGGCCTTTGCCTTTCTCTCTGTTCGAGCGCCGGCGCTCTCTTCGAGTCGATCTCTGCCCGATTGGACGCCGGCCCGCGCGCTTTGTTCCCGCCGCCGATTCCCGCTCCTGAAGAGGATATGAATGCCATGCGGCGTTGCCATCACGTGAGCCAGACGCAGGCCGCACGCTGCCCGTGCGCCCGCAGTGGGCGCGCGGCCTGCTCTGGTGGTGAAGGGATGCGAGTGTTTCGGGCTTCCGAGTTGCCGGAACGCCACCATGCCTTTGATGGCCGCCTGCCGGGCGCCGGAGCGGGCGAGGCGCCGCTGTGTTCAACGCCGCGGGCGCGCGCCCGCGCTCGCTGCCTCTCCGCCGGTGACGCGGCCTCTAAGGCAGCGGCACGGAACGTTCGAGCAGATGCAGGATATTGCCCTCGGGGTCGGTAAAGAACACCACCTTGTTGCCCTTGCTCTCGCTGGGCTCGCCGAGAAAATGGACGCCCTTCTGCCGCAGCCGCGCGTACTGCGCCTCGAAGTCATCCACGGTCAGCGCGAGATGCCGCAGCCCGGGCGACTTCATCGTGTTCGGTCCGCGGTCGCCTTCGGCGGGGATGAACTCGATCATCGTCCCGTTCGGCGCTTTCACAAACACCGCCGTCGAGCCGCGGTAGTTCACCGCAAACCCGAGCGTGTCCACATACCATTGCGCCAGCGCCGCCGGATCCGGTGTCGCAATCGCCGTGTGCTCGATGCCCTGGATCATCGCCGTTCTCCTCAGCTCACGACATACGGCGCGCGGTACTCGCGCGAGATGAGCTTGTTGGCTTCCGCATCGGCGCCGAAGTTCTTTGCCCGGTCGTCCCAGTGCAGCAGCCGCCCCACGCGGTAGCTCACGTTGGCCATGTGCACCAGGATCACGCTGGTCGCGCCGATCTCGATGTCCGCCGTCAGGTCCTTGTGGTTCCGCGTCCGGCAGGCGTTCAGGAAATTCTCCATGTGCAGCACGGTCGTGCTCTTGCCCCGCTCGGCTTTCACGTCCGCCGCCAGTTCGTTCTTCTCGCCCTTGTAAACCTGGTAGCCACGCTCGTCGAGCCACATCCAGCCGTCGCTGCCGAAATAGAGGTTGCCCACAGGATACGTGCCCACCGGTTGGCCGCCCTCGGGTCCGGTCAGCAGCCCGCGCACCTCGAACGTGATCTGCTTCGCTCCATAAGAGAAGCTCGCGTACTGCGTGTTGGGCGTCTCCTGATCATCGTCATAAACAAACTTGCCGCCCGTGGAAACGGCCGTTTGCGGCAGCCCGATGTCGCCCAGCGCCCACCGGCACAGGTCCATTTCATGAATCCCCTGGTTGCCGATGTCGCCGTTGCCCGTGTCCCAGAACCAGTGCCAGTTGTAGGCGAAGCGGTTCTTCGTGTAGGGGCGCATCGGCGCCGGGCCGAGAAACAGGTCCCAATCCAGGCCGGGCGGCACGGGTTCGGGCGGCGTCTTTCCGATCGAGCGCCGGCGCTTGAAGCACAGGCCCTTGGCCATGTAAAGCGGCCCGATGATGCCGTTGTGCAGCTCCTGAATGGCGCGGATCTTGTGCGGCGTCGAGCGGCTCTGCGAGCCGATCTGCACCATGCGCTTGGTCTCGCGCGCCACTTCGATCATCTTCCAGGCTTCATAGATGTTGTGGCTGGCGGGCTTTTCGCAGTAGACGTCCTTGCCGGCGCGGCACGCCCAGATGGTGGCCAGCGCATGCCAGTGGTTCGGCGTGGCGATCGACACCGCATCGACTTCTTTGCTGTCGAGCATCTTGCGCATGTCGGCGAACTCGGCCGCCTTCGGCGCGCCCGCCTTGGCCAGGATCGATTGCGCCCGCTCCCGCGCCGCCTGGTTCACGTCGCACAGGCCCGTGATCTGCGCCGACGGGATTTGCAGGAACGATTGAACGTGATCGCGCCCGCGTCCGCCGATGCCGATGACGCCGATCCGGATCTTGTCATTGGCCCCGGCGACGCGCGTTGCCGCCAGCGCCATCGCCGCTCCCTGGAAGAAATGCCGTCGTGTCCACGTGTTCATCGGTCCAGTCTCCTCATCGCTGTGAGTACGGTACGAAAATATCATGCCCGGCCGTTGTTCCGCTGACGCCGTTCTGTTCGCAAATTTCTTACATGTTCGTTGCAACCGGAACCCGCGGCCGCGCTTCAATAAGAAAGACGTAAGCCTCGGCGCCTTTCGGCGAAACTAACAGTAAGGAGTCGCTCAAGCCATGAACCGTTTCTCAAAAGTCATCCTCGCCCTTTCGATGGCAGCCGCGGCGTGGGGCAACAGCGGCGGCGCGCCTGCACAGCTTACCGGCGCCCCGGGCGAAGGCAATTGTTCGGCGTGCCACGGCGGTGCGGCCAACACCGGGTCCGGGAGCCTGTCGGTCAGACTCGACGGTGCCTCGAATTGGACCCCCGGCCAGCCAGTCAAAGTGAAGGTTACTGTTTCCGACCCCAGCGCCACGCGCTGGGGTTTCCAGATCACCGCTCGCGCCCTCTCTGACCCGAACCAGATGGCCGGCAGCTTCCGCATCATCGAAGACACCACTCGCCTCGCACCCAACCCGCCGCCAGGGCTGCAGTACGTGACTCACACTCTCACCGGCACCAAGCCTGGCACCACCGGCTCCGCATCCTGGGAGTTCGAATGGACCCCGCCGGCCAGCGCGGGCTTCGGGGACGTCCTGTTTTATCTCGCGGGGAACGCCGCCAACGGCAACGGGCAGGCGGATGCGGGTGACCGCGTCTACACCGGAACCTTCGTCTTTTCTCCCGGCGCGCCTGCCGCCGGCATCACTCGCGTGCTCCCGCAGCTCGCTTTCGGCAACTCGCCCGAGAAAGGCAACTGGTCGACTTTCGTGTACCTGCACAATACAACTGCCTCGCCGGTTCAGGCCACAGTGCGTTTCTACGGCAGGGATGGCTCGCCGCTCACCGTCCCCGGCGTCAATGCTTCCTCCACTCAAGTCAACCTAGGCCCTCGCGGGACTACCGTACTAGCGGTGCCGGACGTGGGGACTTTGGAGGAAGGCTCAATCGCCGTGGAGGCGCCGGACACCGTGATCGGTTACGGGATCTTCCGCCAAGCTCTGCAAGGGGTCAACGCCCAGGAGGGCGTCGTGCCCTTCTCGTCGAGCACATCCACCGGCGCCACCATCGTCTTCGACGACACGGACTTCGTCACTGCCGTTGCCGTGCTGAATCCCGGTTCGGCGGCGGTGGTGGTGACTGTGCGCGCGCGCGATGCCGCAGGCGCCGAGATCGGCACCTTCACTCTGAACCTGAACCCGAAGCAGCGCGAGGCCTTTGCTGTCCGCGACCGCCCGGAGATGACGCTCGTGCAGGGCAAGCGCGGCGTGCTCGAATTCAGCTCGAGCGGCGGCCCGGTGAGCGTGCTCGGACTGCGCTTCAACCAGCTCGCCTTCACCTCCATCCTGCCGGTGGAAAGATAGGCTGCGGGCGGGCCTGCGTCACTTGAAAACGATGGTGGATTCGGCGCGAAACCGGCGGTAATTGCGGAACACGATCTCGTTCTTCGAGCAATTCACCGTGCCTCGTTCGCAGCCGCGGACCTCGGCGCGGGCGGGCAGCAGCAACTCTGCGCCGCCCAGCGCCACGGGGCCGAACTCGACCGTGCATTCCGCCTTGTCCTGCGGAAAGGACGAGGGGATCGAAACCGCCCGCTGCTCGATCCGCAGCACCCGGTAGGTCTCCTCGTCGATCCAGATGCCGCCCTTTTGCGCCGGCTTCAGCCGCTCGCCCGAAGGCGGGACGAGCGTCCAATGGGAGTCTTCGGCACGGATCGAGAACTCGAAATGCACCGCCTGCCGCCCGCCGGCCTTTTCCCGGCCGAGGCGCACGAATGCGGCGCGCGTGGCCGGGCTGAGGATGTCGGCCGCCGTCGTGAGGAATTCCCCTGTCGACCAGGCGCCCGTCGTCTCCGGCCCGCCCCGCAACGGCTGTCCGTTCACGCGCACGTTGCGGTACTCTTCCTTGCCGCCCGACCACGCCACCTCGGCCTCGATCACGTCAATGCGGTTCCATGAGGCTTCATTGTTGAAGCTCGCATAGCGCGTGGTCACCTGGTCTACCAGGAAGTCCGGCATCTCCGCTTCCATCTGCGCCACCACGCCGCGCGCCTTGGCGATCACCGGGTCCGCAACAGGCTCGGCCTCCGGCTCCGCAGCGGCGGGCGCCTTGGGCGGCGGCGTGGCAGGCGCGGCAGGCGCAGCGGCGGGCGGCGGCGTGGCAACTCCCGCGGCTTCCGGCGCCGCTGTCTCGATGGGCCGTGCAGCCGCCTCGCGTTCCGTAGCGGTGCCTTCGCGCAAAAACACCACCGCGCGCGCCGTCTCCGGGTCGATCGCGTCGCACTGCACCTCGAGTTGATCGCCCGGCTTCAGCAGGGAGTCGCGAACCGCCTCGCCCTTCTTGTTCTTGAACTGCGTCTTGGCCAGCAGCCGGAACCGCAACAGCCCCTGGTCGTGCGTCTCCAGCACCAGTTCTTTCTCGGACAGACGGCGCAGCATCCCCTCGAACTTCTCGATCTCGCCTTTCTTCGCTCCCTCCTTCGGCTTTCGCTTCGGCCACGGCACGCGCGGCATGGGGATGCCGCCGGGACCGCGCGAGCCGGGATAGGGATACGCGTCAGGCGGGTATTGGCCGGGAGGGTACTGTCCGGGCGGATATTGCCCCGGCGGGTATTGGCCAGGCGGATACTGTCCGGGCGGATACTGCCCCGGAGGATACTGGCCCGGCGCTGTCTGGGCAGGCGCGAGAACCACCGCCAGCAACGCCCCTGCCGCAGCAAGCTTCCAGCCTTTCCGGTTCCCCTCGCGCTGACTCATGCTTCCTTGAGCCTACGGAACCCTGCCCTCGCGGTCAACCAGGCTCCGTATACTTGGAATCGGCATGGACGCCGAATGGGTACGCCGAGTTTGCCTGTCACTGCCGGGAGTGACAGAGGAAATCCTCTGGGGCAACGATCTGGTCTTCAAGATCGCGGGCAAGATGTTTTGCGTGGTGTCGCTCGAGCCGGGCGGCGTCAGGCTCTCGTTCAAAGTGGAGGATGAGGCCTTTGCAGAGCTGGTCGAGCGCCCGGGCATCGTGCCCGCGCCCTATCTGGCGCGCGCGAAGTGGATTGCACTGGAGAACGAAGACGCCATGCCGCCGCGCGAATTGAAAGAGCGCGTCGAACGGTCCCGGGAGCCGGTCGCGGCGCGGCTGCCGAAGCGCGAACGCGAGCGCCTCAACGCTCTGCGCCGGCAGTCTCCGCCTGCCAGCGCGTGATCTCGGCGCGGATCGCCGCCTCGACAATCGCCCAGACCGCCGGGTCGTTGTCCATCTTCCAGTGCGACAGCCCGATCCGCCGCGCGATGGCCGGATACCCGCTCATGTCCACCTCGCGGAACAGATACGTGAACGGCAGATTGCCGAGGATCCGCGTGCGCGAGGGGTCCGCGGCGCGGATCGCCGGCTCCCCGCGGATGGGCCCCGGGTCGCGCTGGTACAGGTTCAACGCGCGCGCCACGTTGGCCGGGATCCAATGATCCCTCCGCCCCACGCTGTCCACCTGCACCGTAAGCCGCACGGGCACGCCGTGCCGCTCCAGGTCGCGCGCCAGATAGACCGCCGCCGCTCCGCCGAAGCTCTGTCCGTAAAAAACAAAAGCCACGGATTCTGCTTCTTCCCGGCTGAGCCGCCCGTCGCGGTCGCTGTCCAGGCTTTCGATCAGAATCCGCCGCACGTGCTTGCGGTCATGGTTGCCGGCCGTCTCCACATACAGGCGCGGGAATCCCGCCTCGCGCAGCCGCAGAGCCAGCTTCCGCACGCTGCGCCGCTCGTCGTCCCGCCTCTCCCATGCGCCGAGAAACCCCACCACCACCATCGCTCCCCGCGGCAGCGGGGAAGGCGCGGTCCAATCGCTGCGCGAGAACCGCCCGCGCGGTGCCGGATGGCCCGGGCCGCAGACCAGGAAAACCGCCAGCAGGCGAAGCGCCCTCATTTCCCGCCCAACGGATCGGCCGGCTCGTAACCCAGCTCGTCCGACAGCGTCTTGACCAGCGTCGACAGCACTTTCACCCGGGCATGATACTTGTCGTTGCCTTCGACCAGGTGCCACGGCGCCCGCAGCGTGCTCGTCTTCAGCACCATCTCCTCCACCGCCTGCTCGTAAGCGTTCCACTTGGCCCGGTTCCGCCAGTCTTCGGCCGTCAGCTTCCACGCCTTGTAGCCGGTCCTCTGTCGCTCCTTGAACCGCCGCAACTGCTCGTCGCGGGAGATATGAATCCAGAATTTCGTCACAACGGCGCCGAAATCGGCAAGCTGACGCTCAAAAGAGTTGATCTCTTTATAGGCCCGCCGCCACTCTTCTTCCTTGCAGAACCCTTCCACCCGCTCCACCAGCACGCGCCCGTACCAGGAGCGGTCGAAAATCGCGATCTGCCCCCGTGGCGGCAGCCGGCGCCAGAAGCGGTAAAGGTAGTGGTGCGTCTTGTCCTCGCCTTCGGGCGCGCTGATCGGCCAAACCGTGTAGCCCCGCGGATCCAGCTTCTCCGTGATCCGGCGGATCGTCCCGCCCTTGCCCGCCGCATCCCAGCCCTCGAACACGATCACCACCGGGCGCTTCTGCTGGTACACCTGCCACCCCAGCTCGCGCAACTGGATCTGCCGCCGCGCCAGTTGCACCATGTACTCTTCGCGGGGCAGGGAAAGAGAAAGATCGAGCGACTTCAGCATCAGGCGCCTCCGTTCTCCTCGCCGCTCACGCTGGCCATCACCCGCCTCAGCTCGGCGTCCCGCAGGTTCGGCGCCTGCACAGGGGGCGCCGCGGCGCCCAGCGCCTTCTCCAGCGCCGCGATGATCGTCTCGAACACCTTCCGCCGCGCCCACCGCCGGCATGTCGCCTCGACGATCGTCCACGGGGCGTATTCGCTCTCGGTCCGCTCCAGCATCTCCTCCGCCGCTTCCTGATATTCTTCGTATTGCTCGTGCCGCCTCCAGTCCTCTTTCGTGATGCGCCAGCTCTCCAAGGGGTCTTTTTCAATCTTTTCGAATCGCTTTTTCTGCTCTTTCTTGCTGATATGGAACCAGAATTTGAGAATCGTGGTCCCGTCATCAGCCAGCATTCGCTCGAATTCCGCAATGTCCAGATACGCTTTGCGCCATTCCTTTTTGGGAACCAGTTTTTCCACGCGGTCGTCCAGCACTCTCCGGTACCAGGAGTGGTCGAAGATGGCCATCTCCCCGCGGTTGGGAGTTTTCAGCCAAAAGCGCCACAGCCAGGGGTATTCCTGTTCGTGGGTGCGCGGCGGCGTAATGGCGTAGAGCCGGAAACCGCGCGCATCCAGCCGCGCCGTCAAGGTGGAAATCGCCCCTCCTTTGCCCGCCGCCTCCCAGCCTTCAAAAACCACGATCGAGGACCTGCCGTGATCCCAGCACGCTTTTTCCAGATCGAACAGCCGCCGCTGCAGTCCGGGCAGTTCCCGTTCCCAGGTCTCGCGTCCGAGCTTCCGGTTCAGGTTCACGTTTTCGAGCATTTGTGCCTCAACAGATACGACTGCGCGTCCAGAGCCTTCTCGCCCTCTTTCCGGACGGCCCGCTCGTAAGTCCCGTCTTTTTTCATGCGCCGCGCCTTCACGTTGTCTTTCAGATAGGCCTCCAGCACACGGTCCCGAAGATACCGGATCAGCGAGGGGGTTGCAATGGGGAACAGCGTCTCCACGCGGCGGTTCAGGTTTCTGGGCATGAGATCGGCCGACCCCAGCAACACTTCCTCTTTGCCGTCGTTCTGGAACCAGTAGATCCGGCTGTGCTCGAGAAACCGGCCCACGATGCTGGTCACGCGGATGTTTTCGCTCACGCCCGGCAGCCCGGGGCGCAGGCAGCAGATGCCCCGGCACAGCAGATCCACGCGAACGCCCGCCCTGGAAGCCTCGTACAGCAGCCGGATGATGCGCGGATCGGCGAGCGCATTCATCTTGAAGATGAGCCGCGCCGGCTTGCCTGCCCGCGCCAGCGCAATCTCCCTGCGGATCATCGCCTCGAAGCGCTCCCGCAAATTCACCGGCGCCACCAGCAGCTTCCCGTAGTCGGATTTCGCGGAATACCCGGTCAGGTAATTGAACAGATCCGTGCACGCCGCGCCGATCTCTTCATCACAGGTGAACAGCCCGATGTCGGTGTACAGATGCGCCGTCACGGCGTTGTAATTGCCCGTGGAAAGGTGCACGTATCGGCGGATCTTGGCTCCCTCGCGCCGCACCACCATGGCCACCTTGCAGTGGACTTTCACGCCCAGCAGCCCGTAGACGACGTGGACGCCTTCTTTTTCGAGCGCCCGCGCCCACTCGATGTTGGACTCCTCGTCGAACCGCGCTTTCAACTCCACGAGCACCGCCACCTGCTTGCCCCGCGCGTTCGCGTCAAGCAGCGCCTCCACCACAGGCGCATTCGGCCCCACGCGGTACAGCGTCATCTTGATCGCCAGCACATGGGGATCGCGCGCCGCCGTGCGCAGGAAGTCGATCACCGGCTGAAAACTGTGAAAGGGGTGGTGCAGCAAAACGTCCCCGCGCCGGATGGCCGTGAACAGGTCTTCGTCCTCGGACAGCCCGGCCAGCGGCGCCGGCGTGAAGGGCTTGTCCTTCAGGTCCGGGCGGTCCAGCGCTGCGATGTGCTTCAGCCTCACCAGCGCCAGCGGCCCCTCCACGTGGTGCACGGCATCGTCGTCGATCTCGAGGTTCGTCTTGAGAATCTCCAGAATCGACTCCGGCATCCTCTTCGGCACCTTCAGCCGCACCACCGCTCCAAAACGCCGCTGCCGCACGCTCTCTTCCACACTCTCCAGCAGGTCCTCCGCTTCCAGTTCCTGGATCGCGATGTCGGCATCGCGGGTCACATGAAAAGGATGCGCTTCCAGGATCTCCATTCCCGGAAACAGCGCATGCAGATTCGCCTGGATCACCTGCTCGATCCACGCGAACGTCAGCGGACGCCCGCTGCGCCGCTGCGGCGGCTTGTGCAACGGCACGATTTGCGGAATCGTGTCCGGCACCTTGATCCGTGCGAACCGCTCCTCGCCGTTTGGGTGCCGCACCATCACCGCCAGGTTCAGGCTGAGATTCGAGATGTGCGGGAACGGGCGGCCCGGATCAAACGCCAGCGGCGTCAGCACCGGGTAAATGACTTCCTCGAAATACCGCTGCGCGGCCTGCTTTTGTCCTTCGGACAGCTCCGCATAATCAAGGATCAGAATCCCGTGTTGCCGCAGCTCGGCGAACACTTCCTTCCGGCACTTGTGGGCGTCGGAGAACAGCTTTGTGTACATGCTGCGGATCGCTTCCAACTGGGCTGCAGGCGTCATCGCGTCCGGGCCGGTCTCCAGAATGCCGGACTCCATCTGCCCGTACAATCCCGCCACGCGCACCATGAAAAACTCGTCGAGGTTCGAGCCGAGGATTGACAGGAATTTCACCCGCTCCAGCAGCGGGTTCGACGGGTCTTGCGCCTCCTCCAGCACGCGGCGCTGGAACTCCAGCAGGCTCAGTTCTCGATTGATGTAGAGCGAGGGGTCGTTCAGGTCCGGGCCCTGCGGCGCTTTGGAATTGGCCGCCTTGCGGGCCTTCCTGTTTTTCTCCGATGCCATGAGAGCTTTCCCTTTACTGTAACCGAGCGGCCGGTCTGCTAGAGTACCATCTTCATGTGAACGGCAATCCTTCCCCGGACCCGCGCGAGCTCACTGTCAAGGCTGCCGGGCTTGGCCTCTTCCTCGCCTTCGTTTTCGGCGCTGCCAACGCCTACCTTGGCATGAAAGCCGGCCAGACCGTCGCGGCGACCATTCCCGCTGCGGTGATCGCCATGGCCTTGGCGCGCCTGCCCGCCTGGCGCGGCGGCGTGCTCGAGCAGAACATCGTGCGCACCGCTGCCAGCGTCGGGGAAGCCCTGGTGGCGGGCGCGATTTTCACCTTGCCCGCGTTTCTGATGGTGGAGATGGACGGCGTGCGCCTTTGGCAGGATCTTCGCTCGCACTACCGGGAAGGCACGTTCATCCTGCTCGCCGGGGGCCTTGCCGGGATCTTCTTCATCGTCCTGCTGCGCCGGGCGCTTTGCGTCGACGCCGGCTTGCCGTGGCCGGAGAGCGTGGCCAGCTACGAGATCGTGCGCGCCGGGCAGGAGTCCGGCGACGCCCCGCGGCTCGTGTTCGGCGGCATGGGCATAGGCGCTCTCATCCAGGTCCTGAAAAGCGAAAAAGGGATCCTGATTTTCCGGGAATACAGCGAGGGGTTTCTGGCATTTCCCAAAAGCGTGATACGCCATTTCGATTTCGCCAAGGCCCCTCTCGCCACGGTCTCCCATGGCGGCGGCGTAGCCTGGTCCACGCCGGCTCTGTCGCCGGCGCTGCTCGGAATCGGCTACATTATCGGGCCGAAATACGCTTCCATCAACGTGTCCGGCGGCATCCTCGCCTGGTGGGTGCTGGTCCCGCTGCTGCTTTTCTTCGACCCGGATTTCGCCGCCCGCTCGGGGGCCGCAGAGCCTGCCGTGGCCGCCTACACCCTCTGGATGAACGTCGTGCGCCCGATCGCCGTCGGCGCCATGCTCGTGGGCGCGGCCAACACCATGTGGTCCATGCGCGGGTCGATCGCCCAATCTCTCGCAGGCGCGTGGCGCGCCCGGCGAGCCGGCGCCGCCGCCGTGGAAAGGACGGAACGCGATCTGCCCCTGCGCGTGGTGGCCGCCGCGATCTTCGCGCTGCTGATTGCGGTCACCGCCATCTACCACGCCTTCACCGGCTCCTGGACCGCTGCCCTCGCGGCCGCGTTGCTGATGGGCGCGGCGGGCTTCCTGCTGTCGGCCGTTGGCGGCTATCTGGTGGGGCTCGTGGGCAGCTCCAACCAGCCGCTCAGCGGCTTGACGCTTTCCGCCCTCGTGCTTGCCGCGTTGCTCATGACCGCGCTCGGCGTGCGCGGCGCGCAGGGCGTGGCGGCGGTGCTCGGCGTCGCCGCCGTGGTGTCGGTCGCCGTCTCCGTCTCGGGGTCGATGATCCAGGACCTGAAAGCCGGCCACCTGCTCGGCGGCACGCCCTGGAAGATGCAGCTTGTCGAGATCCTCGCCGTGGCGATGCTGGCGCTGTTCCTGCTCGTTCCCGTGATCGTGCTCCACGAAGCGAACCTCGCCACCGGCGGCATCGGAGGCCGCGCCCTGCCCGCGCCCCAGGCGGGGCTCATGGCCGCGCTCGCCAAGGGCATCGTCGGCGGAGGCATGGCCTGGGGCCTGCTCGCCGCCGGCGCCGCCTTCGGCCTTGCGCTCATCCTCTGCGGCGCGCGCGCCATGATGCTCATCGCCGTGGGCATGTATCTTCCGTTTGAAACAAGTTCCGCCATTTTTGTCGGCGGCGCCATCCGCTGGCTGGCGGACCGGCTCTTGAAAGGCAGGGAAGAGAAAGCCCGCAAACGGGCCGAAGATGCGGGCACGCTGCTGGCCAGCGGCCTCATCGCCGGCGAGGCGGTCACAGGCATCCTGCTCGCCGCGCTCTTCCTCGGCGGCGTTTCCTCCCTAACCCGCGTCTTCGCCGGCGCCGACAGCTTCTCCTGGTATCCCGCATGGGGCGGCTGGCTCGCCTGGCCGGCGTTTGCCGCTCTCGCGGCGCTGCTGGTCGCCGTGCCTCTCCGCAAGGCTCGTCAGTAACGAAGGCCCGCCCTGATCACCGGATGCCGGCCGCAGCCTTGCCGGGGCCTCCTCCCTCCGGGCCTGCCCGAAGGATTGCCCCTTCCGGGAGGACTCTCCCGCTGACGTTGGCGACTCACCATGAACAAAAGAACCCGGCAGGGCGGCGTGCGGCCATGAGCCACTCAGACAGGTTCGGGCACAGCCGCCCCGATTTTGCGCGCGAACTTGTCCGTGAAGGGGCCGGAACACCCGCGCATCGGGGCGGCTCGGGCCGCCTCGCCTTGTCGCACGCTGGACCGTCAGGGTTGACGCTCACCGGCGCTGTCCCTCCAATGGCGTTAGTAAACGCCATTGCCGAACTGGCATCGGGGTTGACTGTGAAATTTGATCCGCGAGCGCGAAGGTGTGAGGCAGGGAATTTGTGAATTCACTAAGCCGGTGGTGAAAAACCGTCTCTTTTATTTCGGCTACTACGAGGGTTACGAGAACCGCCAGGGATTGACGCGCGGCTCCAGTGTCCCGGATATGAAGCAGCGCCGCGGCGATTTCAGCGAGTTGCCTGGCGGCCTCTACGATCTGGAATCGGGCCAGCCGTTCCCCGGTGGCATTCTGCCGGAAAGCCGCATTCACCCGATCGGAAGGCGCTATGCCGCTTTGTACCCCGAACCGAACGTGACGCCGACGTTCTCTTCCCGCGTGGTCATGCAGAAGAACACGACCCACCAATGGGGTGTGAAGGGCGACTGGATGGCCAGCAGCAAGGACACGTTCACGTTGCGCTACGCCTGGTCGCTCTCGGACAATGTCGTGCCCATCTCCATCCTCGGCGCCGACATCCCGGGCTTCCCCGTGGGCGATTATCCGGAGCCCCACCTGGCCGCGCTTTCCCATGTGCAGACCATATCGCCGCAGCTCATCCACAATTTCCGGGCCAGCTTATTCCGGCACGATTTCCTGATGGAGAAACGCCTCAGCGGCCTGTCCCCGCGCCAGCTCGGCTTCGGTTTCGACACCACGCTGGAGGCGGCCAAGGGCGCGCCGTTCGCGCTCGTTCATGGCTATTCGAGTGTGGGCGACCCGGCCATCGGGCCGCGCGATACGGTGCAAAACAACTACGAGGCCGCCGAGACCGTCACCGTCACGACAGGCGCCCATACGCTGCGCTTCGGCGGCGAGTTCCGGCGCATCCAGATCAACGCCGTGCAGGGTCATTTCAGCAACGGCGTGTTCCAGTTCTCGGGATTCCCTGCCAGCAACAGCCTGGCCAACCTCCTGCTGGGCCGGCCGTCGGTATTCACCCAGGCGGGCGGCGACTTTCACCGCGCGCTGCGCGGATATGACACGGCGCTTTTTGTGCAGGACGAATGGAGAACGTCGCCGGGCCTCACAATAAGCCTGGGATTGC
>Ga0272446_1001012_pt1 | contig 42264 bp, 34 predicted proteins | sample YNPCB0061_FD_194587 | JGI IMG/M metagenome (GOLD analysis project Ga0272446, IMG submission 194587) | Hot spring microbial mat communities from Yellowstone National Park, WY, United States - YNP-CB-006-1 | ecosystem: Environmental > Aquatic > Thermal springs > Hot (42-90C) > Sediment | place...
CGAACGTGCGCATCAGCTACGACGGAGAGGTGAAGCTGCTCGACTTCGGCATCGCGCAGGCGATGTTGAAGTTCACCAGCGAGATCGGCGTCCTCAAGGGCAAGTTCAGCTACATGTCGCCGGAGCAGATCCGCGGCATGCCGGTCGACGCGCGCACCGACGTGTTCTCGACGGGGATCATCCTCCACGAGATGCTCACGACGGAGAAGCTGTTCCGCGGCGACACCGAGTTCGCCCTGATGGAGAAGGTGCGCAAGGCCGACGTGGCGCCGCCGTCGAAGTTCAACCGCCGCGTCCCCGAGGCGCTCGACCGAATCGTCCTGAAGGCGCTCGCGCGCGACCTGCCCGATCGCTATCAGTCGGCGGCGGAGCTGTCGGCGGATCTGAACGCGTTCGCCGCGCAGTACCGCTTCCAGCCGTCGGAGATGCAGGAGTTCATGCGGAACCTCTTTCGCGCCGACTATCAGAAGGAGGCGGAGGAGGTCGCGGCCTGTCGCGCGGCGTCGCTCGACAACGAGGCCGAGATCAGCGTCGAGTCGCTGGTGTCGAGCGAGGCGGCGCCGAGCGGCGGCGGATCGTCGTCGCGCGGAGCGGCGCAGTCGTCGTCGCGCGCGACGGGGAGCGTGGCCGCGGTGTCGAGCTCGACGGGATCGGCGCGCGCGGTGGGAGGGCCGCCGCCGCCGCCGTCGTCGTCGTCGGGCGCGTCGGCGAACGCGACCGGGCGCGTGCCCGCGCTCACCGAGCCGCAGGGCGGCGCGTCGGGCGCGTCGGCGAACCGAACGGACGCCCAGCGCTCCTCGCGCCCCGTCGAGCAGCGCCCGCCTCGTGAGGACGAGACCGCCCCGCACCCGACGGGCGAGGCGGCGTCGGGTGGCCCGGCGCCGTCGTCCGGCGGCGAGGGCGGCTTCTGGTCGCGGCTCCGGAAGAAGTTCGGCAAGTAGCCGCCGCCTTCTCTCAACCACCATTCCCTCCTCGTCGGAGGACGTGCGATTTTTGGGCATTGGCTGAGCCCTTTGCAAGCGAGCCTACGCCGGTTACAATGGAACTCCGCATGTCCCTGAGGATCGTCCGTGGGTGAGGGGGCCGCAGCTCCTCCTCCTGTTCCGACGCGCCGCGGGCCACCGCCGCCGCGCGTCGCCGCGGACTCGGGGCCACACGCGTCCGAATCGGCCGTTGCCGAGCTGCTTCCGCTCGTCGCCGCCGAGGGGATGCAGACCGAGAACAAGCGTCGCGGCGGCGATCTGCGCGCGCGCGCCGCGCTGCTCGCGCTCGACGGCGGCGACAACGTCGCGCGGGCGCTGTCGCTCGTCGACAAGATCGAGCATCCGCTCGCGTGGGCGGTGCAGCTGGCGGTCGCGCTCGAGCCGCGCGGCGCGACCGGCGCTGCGGGCGCGCCCCAGCCGGCCGTCGACGAAGAGGCGGTGCTCGCGGCCTGCGTCGCCGAGGCGCGCCGTCGCGGCGATCGCGACGACCTCGCCGACGTCGGTGGGCTGCTCCTGTTCCGCTCGGGGCGCGCGGCCGACGCGGCCGACCTCCTCAAGCAGGCCGCTGGTCCCGACGATCCGCTGATCGGGCGCGCGCTCGCCTTCGCCGCCGCCGGACAGTTCGCGGCGCTCGTCGAGCTCCTCGCGCAGCCGCGGCCGCCGGGCGCGGCGCCGGGCTCGCGCGAGGACGAGCTCGACGCGCTGCTCGTCGCAGCGACGGTGGCCGACGATCGGTTGGGCGACGCGCGCCGCGCCGAGACGCTGCTCCAGCGCGCGCTCGATCGCGCCGAGCGCGCGCCGCAGGCGAGCGCCGCGGTGCTGCCGCACCTCATCGAGCGGCTCGTCGAGCTGGGCGCGCGCGAGGGCGCCGGGACGTCGCTGCCGCGTGCGCTGCGCGCGCGGCTCGCCGCGCTCCAGCCGCTCGGCGCCGCGGGGGCGCGCGAGCGCGCGGTCACCCAGCTCCATCTCGCGCTGGCCTGCGAGCGCGCCGGGGAGCTCTCCGAGGCGGCCGGTGCGCTCGGCGACATCGACGCCGACGGGCTGGTGGACCCGTCGCTGGGCGCGAACGTCGCGCTGCGGCTGCGCGCGCGCATCGAGGCGGCGCGCGGGGATCATCGCGCCGCGGCCGAGGCGTGGGAGGCGCTCGCGCAGGCGACCACGGCGCCGCAGCTCGCGGGCTGGTCCGAGGCGGCGCTCCGTCGCGCGGCCGAGCTCTATCTGTCGAAGGCCGGCGACGCCGAGCGCGCCGAGCAGCTCTTCGCCAAGCTCCACGCGGCGCGCCCCGGCGACCTCGGGCTCACGCTGTGGCTCACGCTCCTGCGCGTGTCGCGCGGCGGGATCGCCGCTGCCGTCGAGGCGTTGGCCGCGCACGGGCGCGCGCGTGGCGCGGCCGGCTGGGCGGCGCTCGGGCTGGCGGCGCGCGCCGCCGAGGCGCTGCCGTCGGCGGGCGACGTCGCCGCCGAGCGCGTGGTGCGCTGGCGCGAGGCCATCGATGCCGAGGAGCGCGGGCGCGCGCAGGGCAACGGCGGGCGCAACAGCCTCGAGGGCCTGGCGCGCGCCTTCCGTCGGCTGCACAGCGGCGACGCGCGCGCGCACCTCGTCGGCGTCTATCGCCGCCTCGGGGCGGTGCTCGACGCGCGGCGCGCCTCGGCCTACCTCGCCGTCGCGGGCGTGCTCTGCCTCGAGCTCGGCCAGCAGGGCGACGCCGAGCAGGCCTTCAAGGAGTCGGCCGAGCGCGAGCCCGACGATCTGCTCCTCCACGCCGGGCGCGCGATGCTCTTCCGTCGCGCCGCGCGCTACCCCGATCTGTCGGCGTCGCTCTCGTCGCTGATCTCGCTGGTGCGCTCGAAGGAGGCGAAGGCGCGCCTCTACCGTCAGCTGGCGATGGTGGGCGAGCGCCTCGGGGACACGACGACGGCGCAGCAGAGCTACGAGCGCGCGCTCGACCTCGAGCCCGAGCACGTGACGACGCTGCACGCCTTCTCGCGCCTCTGCAGCGAGACGGGGCGCTGGGCGAAGGCCGTCGAGCTCGACGAGAAGGCGGTCCAGTCGGCGGAAGGGCAGCGCGCGGCCGAGCTGCTGTGCGAGATCGGCGACATCTACGTCCGCCGCCTCAGCGACGACGAGAAGGGGCGCAACGCCTACGAGCGCGCGCTCGAGCGCGACGAGCGCTGCCTGCCCGCGCTCGAGGCGCTGGCGGTCCTGCACCGTCGGGCGCGGCGCGTCCCCGAGCTGCTCGAGGTGCTCAAGCGGCAGCTCAAGCTCGCCGCCGACAAGGAGCGCCAGCTCGAGCTCTACCTCGAGGTGGCCAAGGTCGCGGGCGACTCCAACGACCCCGCCACCGTCGAGCTCGCGCTGTCGGCGTATCGCGACGCGCTGCGGATCGATCCCGCGTCGGCGCCGGCGCTCGCCGGCGTCGAGAAGCTCTGCCAGCGCGAGGGGCGCTGGGAGCTCCTTTCGGAGGTGCTGCGCCGCGCGCCCGCGACGGTGCGCAACCTGCGCGCGCTCGCCGACGCCGCCTCGCGCCTCGAGCGCTGGGAGGAGGTCGCCGAGGCGCGCGAGCGCGAGCTGGCGCTGCTCACCGAGGCGCGCGAGGTGGTGCGCACGGCGCGCGCTCTCGCCGAGCTCTACGAAGGGCGCCTCAACGACCTCGACGCCGCCGCGCGTGCCTGGCACCGCGTCGACGAGGCCGACGGCCGCGACGGCGAGGCCGCGCGCGCGCTGCAGCGCATCTACGAGGCGCGCGGGCGTTTCGCTGATCTCGCCGCGGCCATCGAGCGCGAGCTCAGCCTCGACGCCTCGACGACGCAGGGCGACTCGGGGCGCCGCCTCGAGCTCTGGCTCCGCCTCGGCGAGATCCGCCGCGCGCGCCTGTCGCGTCCCGAGTCGGCCGCCGAGGCCTACGAGAAGGCGCTCGAGCTCGACGCGCAGAACGCCGACGCCCTCGCCGCGCTGGCCGACATCTACGCGACCTCCCGTCGCGGCGGCGACCTCAACCGCGTCCTCGATCTGCGCGCGCGCGCGACCACCGATCCGCAGCAGCGCGCGGCGGTGCTGCTCCAAAAGGGCGATCTCCTCGAGCGCTCGGCCGACCTCGAGGGCGCGCTGACCGCCTACAGCGAGGCGTTCGTCCTCGATCCGGCGAGCCGCACCTGCTTCACCGCCTACGAGCGCGTCTGCTACCGCCTCGAGCGCTGGCGCCACGCGATGGAGCTCTACGACACCGCCATCCGCCTCGTCGAGGTGCAGCGGTCGCGGGCTTATCGTCTAGCAGATTTGTACGCGCGCCGCGGCCAGGTGCAGCTGCAGTACCTCGGGCAGCCGGGCGAGGCGGCGGCGTCGTATCTGCGCGTCCTCGAGCTCGACCCCGAGAGCGACACCGCGCAGGCGGCGCTCGAGCGCATCTTCTCGGCGCAGTCCGACTGGGTCGGCCTGATCGGCGCCTACGAGCGCCGCGCCGAGCTGGTCAAGGACGACGGCAAGCGCGTCGAGATCCTGCGCCGCGCCGCCCGGGTTGCCGCCGCCAAGCTGAAGGACGCCAACGAGGCGGCGCGCCTCTACGGGCGGCTGCACACCGTCGACCCGACGGACACCGAGGCGCTCGACGCGCTCGAGCGCCACTCCGAGCGCACGCGCGACTGGGAGCGGCTGGTCGCGATCTTGACCACGCGCCTCTCGCTCACCGCCGGTGGCGACGAGGCCATCCAGCTCTACCTCCGCATCGCGCAGCTCTGCGAGGAGGGGCTCCGCGACGCCGACCGCGCCATCGAGAGCTACAAGAAGATCCTCGACATCGCCCCGTCGCACAAAGAGGCGATCGAGGCGCTCGCCCGCCTCTACGAAGGCACCGAGAAGTGGGTCGAGCTGATCGACGTCACGCGCCGCCAGATCCGCATCGTCACCGACCGTGCGCAGAAGGCGCTGCTCTACTTCAAGTGCGGCTCCGTCATGGAGTCGAAGTTCGGCAAGGAAGACGACGCGATCCGGTACTACGACGCCGCGATCAAGACGTCGCCCTCGTGCCTCCCGGCGGTGCACGGCCTGCGCGACCTCTATCTCCGTCGCGAAGATTGGCCGCGCGTCATCCAGACGCTCGAGCTCGAGGCCAAGCTGTGGACCGAGGACAAGGAGCGCGCCGGGGTCTTCGCGCACATCGGCCAGATCTACGGCGACAAGCTCGGCGATCAGGAGCGCGCCATCCAGTACTACGAGTCGGCGCTCACCGTCGACCGCGAGTGCCTCCCGGCCAACCGCGCGCTGTTCGAGCTTTATTTCGCTAGACAGGAATATCGCCGCGCGCTGCCGATCGCCGTCATCCTCACGCAGAAGGTCACGCGCGAGGGCGATCCCGTCGAGCGCAGCGAGTTCTACCGCAAGCGCTCGGTGGTCGCCTCCGAGACCGGCGACGCGCGCGCCGCCGCCGAGTCGCTGGTCGTCGCGCTGGAGATCCGCCCCGACAACATGGTGGCGCTCGATCTCCTCGTCGGGCTCTGCCGCAGCTACGGCGACGCCTACGACTTCCAGTCGACGTTCCGCGAGCTCGAGAAGCTCTACCGCAAGCAGAACAGCCTCGTCGCGCTGGCCCGCGTCCTCGTCGCGCAGGGCGCGCTGCGCGAGCGGCAGTACGACATCGACGGCGCCGAGCAGCTCTACCTCGAGGCGGTGCGCCTGGCGCCCGATCAGATCAACGTCGTCGAGCCGCTGGTGTCGCTGCACGAGAAGCTGCGCCGCTTCGAGGCGGGCGCGGCGGTGCTCGAGGCCTTCGTCGGGCGCGCCGCGGGCCCCGAGCACCTGGCGGCGCGTTCGCGCGCGCGCCTGCGCCTCGCCGAGCTGCACGGCGACGGGGCGATGGACGCGCGAGCGGCGGCGCTCACCCTCGAGGAGCTGCTCGAGGAGGATCCCGACAACCGCGACGCGCACTATCTCCTCGCGCAGTCGCTGTACCTGCTCGGGCGCTACGTCGAGGCGCACCGCGCCTGCGAGCGGCTCATCCAGCTGGCCGCCGCGCCGGGGCGCACCGCGCCGCCCGAGGAGCTGGCGCGCTACTACGACTACCTCGGGCGCATCGCCGACGCCTCCGGCGACGCGGCGGGGGCGGGGCGCGCCTACCGTCGGGCGATCGACCTCGATCCGGCCTACGCGCCGAGCGTCCTCGCGCTCGCCCGGCGCGCGGCGTCGGCCAACGATCGCGCCGGGGCGCAGGCCGTCCTCGATGTCGCGCTCGAGGCGGCGACGGGGCGCGGCTGGCAGGTGGAGATGCCGCTCCGCCGCGCCTTCGCGCGCTTCTACGTCTCCGTCGGTGAGCCGGCGCGCGCCATCGCCGAGTCGCGCAATCTCATCCTGCGCGCGACCGATCCCAACAGCGGCCACGAGGCGGTGATGACGCCGGCCGACGTCCACGATCTGCACAACGATCGGGTCACGCTCGCCGAGCTGTTGGCGACGTCGCCAGCGACGGTCGGGCAGGCGCGCGAGGAGCTGCAGGCGGTGTTGGCCGCGGACCTGCGCCACGTCCCCGCCTATCGCCTGCTGATGACGATCTACCAGCGCACCGGCGAGCTCGAGCGCGCCTCGCGCGTCGCCAACATGCTGCAGCTCCTCGGGTACGTCGAGCCGGGCGACCGCGGGCCGAGCTTCCGCGCGTCGGTGCGGCGCGGGACGATCACCGACGAGCAGCGCCGCTCGCGCCTCCTGCCGCCGCTGTCGGGCGGGGTGCAGACCGAGGCGCTGGTGGCGGTGCGCGAGGCGCTCGACACGATCTACCCGCCGCCGCCCGTCGCTGGCGCGGTCCCGGTGTCGCAGCTCGCCGATCCGGCGATCAAGGTCTGCGCCGTCGACGCCCAGCGCCTCTTCGGGACCAACGCCGAGATCTACCTGGCGCCCGAGGTCCCCGGCGGGACCATGGCCTTTGACGGGCCGCGCCCGATGGCCTTCGTGCAGGCGTCGCTCCTCGAGAAGGGCGACGAGGGCGAGCGCCGCTTCCTCCTCGGGCGGGCGCTCGAGCCGCTGCGCGGCGGCTACGCGATCATGTTCCGCCTGAAGCCGGCGCAGCGGGTCGAGGTCGGCATGCTGCTCGCCGAGATCTGCCGCCCCGACGCGGATCGCTCGCAGGCGGCGCAGGATCTGGTGCGCGCGCTTTCTCGTAAAGCGCAAAAGGCGCTCGAGCGCGTGGTGCAGCTCGCCCAGCAGAGCGGCTTCGCGCGCCTGCCCATCGCCCCGACGGCGGACCCGTCGGCGCGCGACGAGGCGGAGCGCGCCTGGGCGGCGCAGATGGAGGCGCAGGTGCAGACGTGGCTCACGGCGCTGGCGCTCGGCGCCGACCGCGCGGGCCTGCTGTCGTGCGACGACGTCGGCGCGGCGGCGCGCGCGCTGGCGCGGCTGTCGGGCGAGGACCTCCTGGCGACGGGCTCGCTCGCCGCGGGCGGGCTCACCGTCGGGCAGGTGCCGTCGCTGGTGCCGGGCGTCGGCGAGCTCGTGCGCTTCTTCCTCTCGGACGCGTACCACGATCTACGAATCGCGCTCGGGACACCGAGCCAGGTCGGCTCGGCCACGAACTCGAATCCGGTGCTTGGCTGATGTTGCAGAACCCCTTACCATGGCGGCGGAGATGAATCCCAAGTTCCAAGCCTCGGTCCAGTCCCGTGACGAAGTGACGTTCGTGAAGATCGCGGGCGTCATCGACGAGGATAACGAGCTCGGCGCCCTCGCCGACAAGCTCCAGGCGGGCACGGCGGTGATCGATCTCGGCGAGATCGAGCGCATCAACTCGTGCGGTGTGCGCGACTGGGTGAACTGGCTCTCGAAGGCGGAGAAGAACGGCGCGAGCGTCGTTCTCGTCGAGTGCTCGCCGGCGATCGTCGCGCAGATCAACCTGGTCAACAACTTCACCGGGCAGGGCGTCGTGAAGAGCTTCTTCGCGCCGTACTTCTGCCCCAACTGCGATCGCGAGAAGGTGCTCCTCGTCGAGACGCGCGACATGCACGGCGCTCATCCCTTCAAGGCGCCGACCTGTCGCTGCGACGAGTGCGACGGGCCGATGGACTTCGACGACATGGAGGAGAGCTACTTCGCCTTCCTGTCGAACTCGAAGAAGATCGTGACCGACTCGCGCGTCGACAGCGTCATCAACGAGTTCACGCCGACGGACGGCGACCGCAAGCTGCGCCCGCGCACCAACCCGGGCGGGTCGAAGCCGGGCGCGTCGGGCGGCGGGTCGCTTCCGTCGATCCCGTCGCTGCCGACGATCGGCTCGACGTCGCAGTCAGGGTCCAAGCCGGGCTCGCAGCCGGGCCAGGTGGGGACGTCGGTCTCGGGCGTCAACGGCTTCGCGACGCCGTCGACGGCGTCGGGCGTGCGCAGCTCGGCGGCGGCGGCGCTGGCGGAGCTCGAGGCGCGGCGTCAGGCGACGAACCCGACGCCCCTCGCGCCGGGCAAGTCGAACCTCGCCTGGATCATCGTCGTCGTCCTCATCCTCATCGCCATCGGCCTCCTCGGCTTCGTCCTCTTCGCCAAGAAGTAACCCCGGACGGATCAGAGTTTTCACAGCGAGATGGGAGGGTGGGAGTTTCCCACATCCCTGTGAACCACTCTGTTTCTGTTAGATGGTGAGGCCTTTTTTGAAGGCGAGGAGCTCGCGCTGGACGCGGAGGAGCGTCTGGTTGGTCTCGAGGAGCTCCTTGGTGCGCGACCGGATCTGCGCGGTGAGGCGCTCGCGCTCCTGGGCCTCGGTATCGAGCATCTCCTGATACTTGACCTGGACGACCGCCTCGTCGGTGACGTCGCGCTGCACCTCGAGCGCGCCGACCGGGTTGCCCTGCTCGTCGAGGATCGGGATCGCCGAGAGGATGAAGCGCATCGGCTTCTCCGCGCCCGCCGGCTGGCCGTCGATCTCGTCGAGGCGCACCTGCTTCTTGTCCTGCCAGCACTGCTGCGCGATACACCGATCGCGGCAGATATTGAGCGCCAGGACCTCGTAGCACTTCTTGCCCTTCAGCCCGCGTGCGACCTGTCGGGGAAGGAGCGAGAAGAACGCACGATTGAAATCAACGATATTCCGCTCGTTGTCGCAAACGAACCAACTATCGATGATCACGTCCGAGACCTGCTTGAACTGCTGAAGGAAGGCGTCAAGGGCGCTCACGGCATCAGCGTATCCGTCGTTGACCGACGACGCAAGCCCTCGTAAGATGAGGCGGCTCGCGACTGTTTTGCAGGGTCGCTTACCGTCATTACGCAACGACAACAGAGGCGGAAACGGGACATGGAGAAACGGCGCGGAGCCTCGATCAGCGTCAAGATGATCGCCACCTCGACGCTCCTCATCCTCGTCGTGGTGGCCCTGTTCGGCGCCATGACGGTGGTCAACACGGGGCGCGTCTTCGACGAGCAGGCCGGACGTCAGCGCGATAGTTATACACAAGCTCTACAAAAACGGGGTGCGGTCCAAACGCGGGACCTCGTCGAGGCGTCGCTCACCGCCGTCTCGAACAACGACTACAACACCCTCCAGAAGTTCCTACCCAACATCGCCAAGGACGACCCCGAGGTCGAGTTCGTCTTCATCTCCGACGGCAGCGGCCAGGTCATGGCGCACTCCGACACGGCGATGAACGGCAAGCCGCTCGCCGACGCGGGGCAGAAGGAGCTCACCTCGACGAAGACCGAGGTCACCAAGGAGCTGAACGGCGCCAAGGGCAAGCTCTTCGTCTTCGCCCGCCCCATCATCGCCGACGGCACGCGCGTCGGCACCGTCGTCCTCGGCTACTCGCTGCGCGTCCTCGACCAGTCGCTGCAGAAGCTCGAGGCCGAGAAGGAGGCGGCGTTCCGAGGCACCTGGATCCGCACCGCACTCATCGGCCTCTTCTTCGTCCTCATCGGCGCCGCCGCCGCGATCTTCCAGGGGCTCCGGATTTCTCGTCCACTCAAAATGCTCGCCTGGCGCGCCGACCAGATCGCCCGCGGCGACCTCGAGACGCGCGTCGAGATCTCCTCCTCGGACGAGATCGGGATGCTCGGCGAGAACTTCAACTACATGGCCGATCGCCTGGTGATCCTCATGCGCGAGACGGCCGAGAAGGCGACCCTCGAGAAGGAGCTCGAGGTCGCGCGCACCATCCAGGAGACGCTCGTGCCGCCGCCCGACACCGTCGAGCGCGGCTTCATCCGCCTGGCCGGCTACTTCATGCCCGCCTCGCAGTGCGGCGGCGACTGGTGGACGGTCCACGACATGCCCGACGGGCGCATCCTCGTCGTCATCGGCGACGTCACCGGCCACGGCGTCCCGTCGGCGATGATCACCGCCGCGGCCAAGGCGGCCTGCGACGTGGTGCGCACCACCGAGGGTTCTCGCTTGACGGTCACGCGCCTCCTCGAGGTCATGAACCGCGCCATCTTCGAGAGCGCCAAGCGCAAGTTCGTCATGACCTGCTTCGCGTCGATCGTCGACCCGAAGGCCAAGACGATCACCTTCGCCAACGCCGGCCACAACTTCCCCTATCTGTTCCGCCCCGGCGCGACGGAGGGGCAGGACTTCCAGGTGCTCATGTCGCGCGGCAACCGCCTCGGCGACATCGAGGAGTCGACCTACCAGGAGAAGACACAGCCGCTCCAGGCCGGCGACATCCTGGTCTGGTACACCGACGGCATCGTCGAGTGTGAGAACGATCGCGGCGAGGAGTACGGCGAGAAGCGGTTCCGCGCGGCCATCCGCCGCGGCGCCGATCTCGATCCGGCGGGCATGCGTGAGAGCGTGGTCGCGTCGGCGAGCCAGTTCTTCGGCGATCGCCCGCGCAAGGACGACATCACGATGGTGTTCGCGCGGGTGATGGCCTGAGCGAGCGGGGGACGAAGATGAGGTTGAGGACGTGGGCCGCGCTGCTCGTCTGCGCGGCGGTGGCGACGACGGGTGCGGAGAGGGCGTATGCCCAGGGGCGCGCGGGCTCGAGCTCGCCGGGGCAGATCGCCTTCAACGACGGCATGAACGCGCTCAACGGCGACGACTACGCCGCCGCCGAGCAGAAGTTCAACGAGGCCATCCAGCTCGACTCGACGCTGGTCGACGCCTATTGGCGTCTCGCGTCGATTCACTACCTCCACAAGCAGTACGCCAAGGCGGTCGAGCTGCTGCGCCGCTGCCCCGACAAGGCGAACCTTGATGTCAAGCAGCAATTGGCGCTCAACCTCTACAAGACCTCCAACCCGCCGCCCGCCGAGGCGGTGAAGCTGCTCGAGGAGGTCACCACCGCGCGTCCCGAGCTCTTCGCGGCGCAGCTCCAGCTCGGGCAGCACCTCTTGAAGAGCGATCCCAAGAAGGCGGCCCACGCGCTCGAGCTCTACTTCAAGCACCGCCCCAACGAGGAGAAGACCGTGAAGATGGACGAGAGCGTGCGCCTCGTCCTCGGCACGGCCTACATCTACGGCAAGGACTGGGACCTCGCCGTCAAGGAGTTCGAGACGCTGCAGAAGCAGAAGCCGAACGACCTCACGACGAAGCTGATGCTGGGCAGCGCGCTCGTCGGCAAGGGCGACCCCAAGGCCTGCAGCCAGGCCATCGCGCTCCTCGAGCGGCTCCTCCCCGAGGGGCCCAAGCAGCCGAGCATCTACTACAACCTCGGGACCTGTTATCTCAAGGTCAACCGCGCCGCCGACGCCGAGCGCGAGGCGGCGCTGTACACGAAGGCCAAGCCGACGGACACGAAGGGGTTCGTGCTGCTCGGCGACGCGCACTTCGCGCAGCGTCACTTCGACAAGGCGCTCCTCGCCTATCAGGGGGCGCGCGCGATTGACAAGAATGCGGCGGGCGTCCTCACCAAGATCGGCCTCACCGACGTCGAGCTGGGGAACTTCGACGCCGCCATCGCCGAGCTCGAGCAGGCGGAGACGACGTCGGCCGGCGACGTCGAGGTGCTGTGCGCGCTCACCCGGGCGTACGGCAAGAAGGGCGCGCGCGACAAGCTGGCGATGCGCGCCGACAAGCTGGCGGCGATCAAGGACGCGAAGGCGCAGCTCTGCGCCGGTCAGGCCTACTTCGCGCAGGGCAACGACGAGAAGGCGACGGCGGCGTTCCAGGATGTCCTCGCCGCCGACGCCAACAGCGGCCTCGCGAAGTCGAACCTGGTGAAGGTGCTCAACCGCCGCGCCGGCGTCTCCGTCGAGAAGAACGACCTGCCGCGCGCGCTGGCGCTGCTCACCGACGCGTCGAAGCTGGTCGCCGACGACCTCATGACCAACCGCAACCTGGGCCTCACGCTGCTGCTCTCGAAGCGCTACGTCGAGGCGGAGCAGGTGCTCCAGCGCGTCCTCAAGAAGCTGGGCAAGCCCGACATGATCGTGAACCGCCTCATCGCGCGGTCGCTCCTCGGGCAGGGCAAGCGCGCCGAGGCGCGGGCCGAGTACGAGAAGGCGGCGCAGATCGCGCTGCGCGTGCGCGGCGTCGACCTCGCCGGGATCTACGCCGAGCTGGGGCCGCTCTACGTCGAGACGGGCAGCTTCGATCAGGCCGTCACGGTGCTCGAGCAGGCGGTCAAGGAGGGGGGCGGGACGCCGGTGACGCTGTCGGCGCAGCGCAACCTCACGCTGGCCTACGTCGCGCGCGGGATGGATCGGCTGAAGGATCCGAAGCAGACCGACGGCGCGCTCGACGACTTCATGAAGGCGTCGCAGGCGCCGAAGGGGACGCTGTCGGCGAAGGAGCTGACGGCGGTGACCTGCTACGAGGGCGTGGCCGGGCTGAAGGCGGCGCGCTTCAACGACGCGGCCGAGGCCTTCAAGCGCGCGCAGGCGACCGGCGGCTGTCCGATGAAGCCGGCCTACGAGAAGCTGGGGACGTCGTTCCTCCTCGCCTACGCGGGGTATCGCGACGCCTCGACGCCGCGCGGGCGCGAGGACGCGGTGCGCGTCTTCTCGTCGCAGCTCGGCAAGGCGCAGGGGCAGACGGCGGAGCTCTTGCGGTCGCTCCTGCGCTCGACGCACGAGCTGCTCGCCTACGACTACTTCCAGAAGAGCGACGAGAAGCGCGCCGAGGCCAGCCTGAAGAGCGCAATGAAGGTGCCGTCGAAGGCCGACCGCCGCGAGCTCGATCACAACCTGGCGATCGTCGATCTGGCGTCGGGGCGGCTGCCGCAGGCGGAGCGCGCGCTCGACGCGCTCGCCGGCAAGCCGGCCGAGTCGTACCTGAACCTCGGGATCATCAAGGACAAGCAGGGTGACGGGAAGGCGGCGCTGCAGATGTACCGGCGCGCCTGGGATCGCGGCGTGCGGTCGCCGAAGCTGAAGGAGTGGATCGACGTGAAGGAGCGGCTCTACGGAGGTGCGTCGTGAAGCGACTTCTCGTCGCAGCGACGGTGATGCTCGCGGCTGGCGTCGCGCAGGCGCAGGAGGCGAAGAAGGTCACCATCGCCATTTACGCGCCCAATGCGCCGTTCGCGTCGGGGCAGGATCGCTTCAACTACGTCAACCGCCTGGCGCAGCAGATCGCGTCGGTGGCGGGCGTGCAGGCCGAGGGCAAGGCCTTCGCGCGCGCCGGCGACCTCGAGGCGGCGATCAAGGCCAAGCAGGTCGACTTCGCCGTCGTCGACGGCGTCTACCTCGCCGAGCGCGGCGTGCCCTTCACGGTGATGGCCATCGCCACCACTGGCGGCGAGACGCAGCCCAAGTGGGCGCTCTTCTCCTCGGTGGGGACCGACGTGAAGTCGCTGCAGGGCAAGCGCCTTTCGGCGGCGCACTCGGGCTCGCGCGACGACGAATTCATCGGCAACGCGCTCTTCGACGGCGAGCTGCAGGTGAAGAAGTTCTTCGCGCAGAAGAACGAGGCGCCCGACCTCGCCGCCGCCGTCGCTGCGGTGACGCTCAAGAAGGCCGACGCGGTGTTCGCGCCGGAGTCGGAGGGCAAGGGGCTGAAGAACGTCTTCGAGGCGGGGCGCATCCCCAACCCGGCCTTCTGCGACGTCGGGTCGGGCCTCGATGGCGGCGTGATCGCGAAGATCAAGCAGGCGGTGCTCGCGCACGGCGTGCAGGCCGCCCTCGACGGGTGGAAGGCCAGCGACGCCGGCCCCTACCGCGCGCTCGCCTCGCGCATGGGCGGGCGCGTGAAGCGTCCGGTGATGACCGAGCCGACGGTGGTGAAGCTCGAGGACCTCGACGTCCTCGTCCCGCCGACGCTCGAGCCGACGCAGCCCGACCTCCGCCCGCAGTACTGGGTCCCGACGCCGTAGGCGGCCATGCACAGCTCCACGCCGCCAGTCACCGGGATCGGTGAGGTCTTCAGCTGGACGATGGAGCCGGAGGGCGATCGCGGCCGCACGCTCGTCTCGCTGCGCGGCGAGATCAACGAGAACGCCGACTTCGAGCCGCTCAAGCAGCGCCTGCAGGGCGAGGTGGTGCTCGACCTCGAGGGCGTCACGCGCGTGAACTCGTGCGGCGTGCGCGAGTGGGTGAACTTCGTCCGCCACCTCGACGCCGTCTCGTCGCTGTGGTTCACTCGCTGCTCGCCGAACGTCGTCCTCCAGCTGAACACCATCTACAACTTCCGCGGGCGCGCGCGCGTGCTGTCGTTCCTCGCGCCCTACGTCTGCGAGACCTGCCACGTCGACGAGTACAAGGTGCTCTCGATCGACGAGCACTTCCCCGAGCGGCGCCCGTCGACGCCGCCGCCCGCGTTCCGCTGCCAGCGCTGCGGCGGCGTGCTCGTGTTCGACGAGCTGCCCGAGCGCTATCTCAGCTTCCTCGCCGAGGAGGCGAAGTAGCCTGGTGAGCGACCCGACGTCGACGGCGCTGCCGAGCCACCTCGACGATCTCCGTCGCCTGCTCGACGGCAGCGTCGACGCGGCGATCATCGTCGACGCCGATCATCGCGTCCTCTATCGCAACCCCGCATACGACGCCTACACCGGCAAGCGCGGGCGCGAGGTCTCGGCGCTCGTCGCCGAGGGGATGCCCTGCCACAAGCTGTTCACGCTCGATCTGTGCGCCGAGCAGTGCCTGATGCGGAAGGCGATCAGCGCCGGGAAGTCGCTGCGCGTGCACGAGATCCGCGCCCGGCGCGCCGACGGGGAGGACGTGACCCTCATCGTCACCGCGACGCCGCTCGGGGGCGGCCTCACGCTCGAGACCTACCGCGACGTGACGGCGGAGTCGCGCGTCCAGCGGAAATACAACTCGCTCCTCTCGCGCGAGCGCAACGCCAAGGAGGAGCTCGAGCGCAAGATCAACGAGCGCACCGAGGCGCTGCGGCGCGCGCAGGACCAGCTGGTCCTCAACGAGAAGATGTCGTCGCTGGGGCGGCTCGTCGCCGGGATCGCGCACGAGCTCAACAACCCCATCAATTTTGTCTACGGAAATGTCGACTTCCTGGCGCAGTACTTCCGCACGCTGATCGAGCTCATCGAGCTGTACGAGCTGGGCGAGCTGCCGCCCGAGGTGCGGGCGCGCGCCGACGAGTTCAAGCGCCGCGTCGACTTCGAGTTCCTGCGCGACGACTGGGAGCGGCTGCTGAAGAGCGTGCGCGCCGGCGCCGAGCGGACGGCGCAGATCGTCGCCGGGCTGAAGGCCTTCTCGCGGCCGCAGATCGGCAAGATCGAGGAGACCGACCTCCTGGCCGGCCTGGAGACGACGCTGCATCTCCTGCAGCCGGTGCTGCGCGATCAGGTGACGGTGGTGAAGCGCTGGTCGACGCTGCCGCTGGTGCGCTGCCGCGGCGGGCAGATCCAGCAGGTGTTCATGAATTTGCTGACGAACGCGGCGCACGCGGCGGGGTCGGGCGGGACGATCACGCTCGAGGCCGAGCCCGCCGACGGGGGGGTGGCGATTCGCGTGCGCGACAGCGGGCCGGGCGTGCCGCCGGACATCGCCAGCAAGATCTTCGACCCCTTCTTCACGACGAAGGACCCGGGCGAGGGGACGGGCCTCGGCCTGGCGATCTCGCAGCGCATCGTGAAGTCGCACGGCGGCCGCATCGAGCTGATGCCGAACGACCCGGCGCGGCCGGGGGCGCAGTTCGTGGTGTGGCTGCCGCTCGAGCCGCCGCCGACGCAGTCGCCGTCGTCGTCGGGCTCGTGGCCGACGATTACGTCGTCGGGGACGGGCTCGGGGACTGGCTCTGGAGGCGCGCCACCGTCTGCTTGACGCCGTCGAGGTGCTGCCCGGCGGAGGTCATCGAGTCGAAGACGCCGGCCACGCGGCCATTCTTGTCAATCACGAACGTCACGCGCTTGGTGAGGCCGAGCAGGCCGATCATCCCGCCGGTCGCGCCGTAGCGACGGGCGAGCGCCTTGTCGGGATCGGCGACGAGCGGGAAGGGCAGGCGGTGCTTCTCGGCGAAGCCGCGGTGCGAGGAGTCGCTGTCGATGCTGACGCCGATGATCTCGGTGTCCTTGCCGACGAGGTCCTCGTACATGTCGCGGAAGCCGCACGCCTCGGCGGTGCAGACGCGCGTGTTGTCCTTCGGATAGAAGTAGAGGACGACGACCTTCTTCCCGCGGTAGTCCTCGAGGCGGAGGCGCTTGCCGTCGCTGGAGGTCACGTCGAACGAGGGGGCTTCGTCACCGATGCGGAGCGTCATCCCCGCTTTGTAAGACGTGGCGGCGGCGTGCGCCAGTGCAGGATCGCGAGGCTTCCTTTTACACGGAGGAGGGGAGGACGGGAGATCGGAGGGAGGGGATTCTGTTAGACAAGAACCTCCCTCCGATCTCCCATCCTCCACTCCTCCCCGTAAAGGAAGCGCTACGAACGGTCGCCGCCGCCGGGGAGGATGGAGGCCCAGAACTGGGCGCGGAGCGGGTCGCCGTGGCCGCCGCCGCCGGGGGTGGCGATGGCCAGGCGGTCGCCGCGGCGGAGGTGCAGGAGGATCTTCGACGGGATGCGGACGGTGCGCCCGTCGCGGGTGACGGTGTCTTCGCCGGCGAGGCCGGGGCCGCCGCCAGCGAGGCCGTACGGCGGGCGGCGGCGCCGATCGGCGACGAGGGTGACCTCGGCGTCGGCGAGCAGCTCGAATTCTCGATAGACACCATCTCCGCCGCGGTGCTGCCCGCCGCCGCCCGAGCCGCGCCGCACGGCGTAGCGCGTGACGCGCACCGGGAGCGCGCGCTCCAGCTCCTCGACGGGCGTGTTGCGCGTGTTGGTCATGTGCGTCTGGATCGCGGTGGCGCCGTCGCCGGTCGGCGAGCCGCCCGCGCCGCCGGCGATGGTCTCGTAGTAGGCCCAGCCCTCGCCGCCGAGCAGGAGATTGGACATCGTCCCCGCGCTCGCCGCCGGGATGCGCCCGGGCAGCGCCTGCGCCAGCGCGCCGAGGACGACGTCGACCACCCGCTGCGAGGTCTCGACGTTGCCGGCGCTCACCGCCGACGGCGGTGCCGCCGCGAGCAGCGTGTCGGGGCGCAACAAAATGGCGATCGGCCCGAGCAGCCCCTCGTTGGTGGGCGCGTTCTCGTCAAGCAACAATCGGAACGCGTAGAGCACCGCCGCGACGGTGACCGCCGCCGGCGCGTTGAGCGGGCCGCGCACGGCGTCGTCGCACTCGGTGAAGTCGAGCGTCGCCTCCTCGCCGCGGATCTCCAGCGTGACGCGCAGCCCGACCTCGCCGCCGCCCGCCCCGTCGTCGTCGAGCGAGTCGGCGAAGGCGTAGACCCCGTCGGGGATCGCGGCGATTGCCGCGCGCATCAGCCGCTCCCCGTACCCGACCAGCGCCTCGGCGTGCGCGCGGAACGCGTCGGCGCCCCCGTGCTGCGCGAACGCCCTCAGCCGCGCGCGCCCGACCTCGATCGCCGCGCGCTGCGCCAGCAGATCGGCGCGCCGCTCGGCGGGCGCGCGCGTCGCGTCGCAGAAGCGCGCCAGCGTCGCCTCGTCGAGCAGCGTCGGCGGGAGGCGCACGCCCTCGTCGTCGATGGTCACCGCGCGCACCTCGACGTCGGCGCCGCGCGCCACCGGCCCCTCGTCCTCGTCGACGTAGCGCGCCCCGACCGCCGGCGGCGGCGCGCCCGACTCGGGGAGCGCCTCGCCGCGCGCCCGCACCCCGACCGGCATTGACCCCGGCGCCGCCCCGCCCACGTCGGCGTGGTGCGCCCGCACCGCCACCCAGCCCAGCTCGTCGACGGGCGCCACCAGCGTCACGTCGGGCAGGTGCGTCCCGCCCGCGTAGGGATCGTTCACGATGGCCACGCCGTCGCGCGATTCGTGATGGACAAAAATCCCCGCGTCCATGACCGCGCGCACCGCCATCGCCGTCGAGCCGAGGTGCACCGGGATGTGCGCCGCCTGCGCCAGGAGCCGCCCGTCGCCGTCGAAGAGCGCGCAGGAGAAGTCGCGCCGCTCCTTGATGTTCGGGGACAGCGCCGTCCGCGCGAGCGCGAGGCCCATCTCGTCGCAGATCTGCGCCAGCCGGTGGTTCCAGATGGCGAGCGCGGCTGCCGTCACGGCGTGTAGCTGAAGCCGACGAGGAACTGCCCGGCGGTGCCCGGCTCGAACACCATCTGCGTCTGGTCGCGCTCGAGCGTGACCTCCGGCGCGACGACGAGCCGCCCGAAGAGGCGCAGCGCGACCCCGCCCTGCATCGGCCCGCCCCACAGCGGCACGTCCGCCGACGCCCCGAGGTGCAGGCCGACGACCGTCTGGTTCTGATCCGAGGTCCGCAGATTCTCGACGGTGAGCCCGGCCGAGAGGCCGATCCCGTGCAGCAGGCGCCCCCACCAGCGATCGCGGTGACGCTCGCCGATCGGCGCGAAGGGGCGCCCGACGACGGCGATGGGGAAGGAGATGCGATCGCCCAGCGACGGCAGCGTGACCTCGCCGACGCGCACCGGCAGGAGCGGCAGCCCCGACCGCGACAGGAGCGCGATCATCCCGCCGACGCGCGCGCGCCACAGGATCTCACCGGCGACGCCGAAGGCGACCGGGTTGCCGCGGTTGCCCTGCGGCTCGGTCCCGATCAGCGCCTGCACCGTAATCGTGACCGGCCAGGTGACCGCGCGCGGCTCGGGCGGCGCGACGGTCGTCACCGACGGCGGGGACGGCGGGGGCACCTCGGCGCGCGCGACCGCAGTCGACAGAGTCAGCGCAACGGCGAGGGCAGCGAGGCGCACGGACCGGACTCTAGCACCCTCGACCCCTACATGGGGCGCGTGCGCTCCGACTGCCGCCAGTCCTCGCCCTTCAGGCCGAGGACGTTGTAGACCTTGAGCTCCTGCTCCTTGCCCTTCAGCTTCACCGCCGGCAGGGCCATCGCCTCGACGAACGGCGCGACGAGCCGCATCGCGTTCTCGCTGAGGATGATCTCGCCCGCCTTGGCGATCGAGCAGAGCCGCGAGGCCGTGTTCACCGCGTCGCCGATGGCGGTGTACTGCAGCGTGCGCGACGAGCCGATGGCGCCGGTGACCACGCGCCCGGTGTTGATGCCGATGCCGATTTTGATCGGCTCGAGGTTCTCGGCGAGGCGCGTGCGGTTGAACTCGCGCAGCGCCTTCTGCATCTCGATGGCGCACTTCACCGCGTGGAGCGGCGCGTCCGGCATGTCGACGGGGGCGCCGAAGAGCGCCATGATCTCGTCGCCGACATATTTGTCTAGCGTCCCCTCCGCGCGGAAGAGGATGTCGACCATCACCTCGAAGTACTCGTTCAGCATCTGAACGATCTCCGCCGGCTCCTTCTTCTCCGACATCGAGGTGAAGCCGCGGATGTCCGAGATGAGGATGGTCACCTCGCGCAGCTCGCCGCCCTTCTCGAGCTTGAGCTTGCCCTCGACGAGCTGCTCGACGAGGTTCGGCGAGAGGAGCCGCTGGAACTGCGCGCGCGTCTTGGTCTCCTCCTCGATCTTCTTCGCCAGGCGCGCGTTCTGGATGGCGACCGCGGCCTGCGAGGCGATGCCGGTGAAGATCTGGAGGTCCTTCTCGGTGAAGGCGTTGGTCGCGATCTGCGAGTCGAGGTGCATGATGCCGAGCAGCTCCTCACCGTGGAGGAGCGGCACGCACATCGTCGAGCGGATGCCCTGCATGATGATCGAGTGCGCGCCCGAGAAGCGCGAGTCCATCGTCGCGTCCGACGAGAGGACCGCCTTCTTGTGCTGCTCGACCTCGGCGATGATCGACTTCGAGATGACGATCTGCTCGTCGACGCCGCGCGCCGCGCGGTGCTTCACGTAGCGCGGCTGCAGCCGACCTTTTTCGTCATACAACATCACCACGCCGCGGTCGGCGGGGAGCAGCTCGAACGACTTGTCGAGGATCTTCGGCAGCAGCGAGTCGAGGTCGAGCACGCCGACGATGGCGCGCCCGAGCTCGTGCGCGATGCGCAGCTTCTCGTAGTCGCGGCGGATCTGCTCGACGTCGTGGATCTGCCGCTCGGGGAGGAAGTCGCGCTGCGACAGCGCGTCGACCTTGTGCCGAACGATCGACTCCATCGAGTTCGGCGACGAGGGCGCGATGGTGACGCGGTTGAGCGACTCCTCCGACTCGGAGTGCTCGACGTACATGAGGTGCGTCGAGCCCAGCACCAGCTCGTCGCCGTGCTTGAGCAGGTGCTCCGACACGCGCGCCCCGCTCACATAGGTGCCGTTGAGCGACCCGAGATCGCGCAGGAGGTAGCGCCCCGCCGCGTCGCGGAGGATCTGCGCGTGCTCCTTCGAGATGATCCGGTCGAGGATCTGGATGGAGTTGTCGGGGTGGCGGCCGATGGTGTTGATGGCGGCGAGCTCGAATTCCTGTCTGTGCTCGCCCGAGGTGAGGATCAGCTTCGCCATGCGCTCTCTCGTCGGCGCAGACACCGACGGTGGAGCGTTTATCTTATCGAGCCCGTTTCGTTCCGTAAAGGGGTTGACAGACCAAACGGCTTTACGAACGGCGAGCGGCGCGGCGGTTCCGGACGACGGTCACCACGCGCATCGTCCCGACGGAGAGGAGGGCGGTGGCGACGATGACCATCGCCAGCTTGGCGTCGGGGCCCGGCCAGCCGCGCGAGGCGGCGAAGGCGGCGGCGATCCCGAGGGCGATATAGAGCGGCCCGAGGATGGCGCGCAGAATATCGAGGGCCGGCCATTTCTGCGGTGCGTTCGCCTTCGACTTCGACTGGGCCATCGGTCAGAGGCCCAGCCGCTCTTTGACGAGCTCGACGACCTTCTTCGGCGAGATCGGCTTCGAGAGGTAGCCGTCGCAGCCCGCCTGCAGGGCGCGCTCCTCGTCGCCGCGCATGGCGTGCGCCGTCAGCGCGATGATCGGGATGGCCTTCGTCTTCGGGTCGGCCTTCAGCCGCCGCGCGCACTCCCAGCCGTCGATGCCCGGGATCGAGAGGTCCATCAGGATGAGATCGGGCGGATCGGCGGCGACGGCGGCGAGCGCCTGGTGGCCGTCCTCGGCCTCGACGACGCGCAGCCCGGCGTGGGTCAGCATGCCGCTGAAGATCTTGCGGTTGTGCGCGTTGTCCTCGACGAGGAGGACGGCTTTGGGGGCGGCGGGAGCGGTCACCCGGGATCTCCTTTGGTGCGGGGCATGGGCGGTGGGCGCACGATCTCCATCTTACCCGACGGGCGCGCGGCTGCGGGGAGCGGCGGGCTCGAGGGGCTGGAGCGGCGCGGCGGCTCGGGCGGCAGCGTCACCGTGAAGGTGGAGCCCACGCCGACGGTGCTCTCGACCGCGATCGTCCCGCCGAGGAGCTGCGCGAAGCGGCGCGCGATCGAGAGGCCGAGGCCGGTCCCCTGGAAGCGGCGCGTGGAGCTGCCGTCGACCTGACGGAACTCCTCGAAGATGATCCCCTGGTCCTCCTTGCGGATGCCGATGCCGGTGTCGCGCACGCAGAGCGCCGCGCCGCCGCCCGGCTCGGGGCGCAGCTCGACGACGACGCCGCCCTTCTCGGTGAACTTCACGGCGTTCGAGACCAGGTTGGTGAGGATCTGCTTCACCTTCGCCGCGTCGGTGCGCACGGTCACCTTCACCGGGCACTTCGCCTGGACCTTGTAGGGGCGGCTCTTGGCGAGCGGCTGCGCCTCGGAGACGACGGCGTGGACCACGTCGTGCAGGTTGACCTCGGTGACGTAGACCTCCTGCTTGCCCGACTCGACCTTCGACAGATCGAGGATCTGGTTGATGAGCGTGAGCAGCGTCTGGCCGCTCTCGAGGATGCCGGCCAGCCCCTCGCGCTGCTCGGCGGTGATGTCGCCGTAGATCCCCTCGGCGATGATTTCTGTATAGCCTAAAATCGCGTTGAGCGGCGTGCGCAGCTCGTGCGAGACGTTGGCCAGGAACTCCGACTTCAGGCGGTTCATCTCCTGGAGCTGATCGCGCTGCTTCTCGAGGGCGGCGTTGCGCTCCTTCAGCTCCTTGGCGAGGTGCTGCAGCGCGGTGTAGGCGCGCGCGTTGGAGATGGCGATGGCCAGCGGCCCGGCGGCGTGGGTGGCGAACTCGACGGTGTCGGGCGAGAGCGTCTCGTCGACGAGGACGAGGGCGCCCTCGGGCTCGCCGCGGAAGAGGATGGGGACGACGGCGCGCTCGCGGGCCAGCCCGTCGGCGGAGAGCGGCAGCGGCTCGACGAGCGGGCGGCCGGCGCGGGCGGCGGCCTCGTCGCAGGGCACCATCGCCAGCGCGGCGTCGTCGCCGGCGGCGGCGGGGCTCGGCGCCGGCGCGAGGTGGCGGACCGTGCGCGTCAGCTCGAAGTCGACGCGATCGTCGCGCACCAGCCACAGCGCCGCCGAGCGCACGCCGGTCGCCGCCACCAGCGTCGCCAGCGCGTTGCCGACGAGCTTCTGCAGCTCGCCGTGGGTGAGCGTCTCGCGGATGCCGGGGCTGATCGGCGCGTTGAGGACCGCGGTGAATTCTGCTTGACGTCTAATCTCGTCGGTGCGGCGCTCGACCTCGCCCTCGAGGCCGCGGTTGAGCGCGGCCAGCTCGGCCATCGTGGCGCGCAGCTGGGCGGTCATGCGGTTGAACGACTCGGCGAGGAGGCCCAGCTCGTCGCGCGAGCCGACGCGGATCTCGACGTCGAGGTTGCCGCGGCGGACCTCGTCGGCGCCGCGGGCCAGCGCGAGCACCGGCTCGGAGATGGCGCGGGCGATGAGGAGCGCGGCGAGCGCGCCGAGGATGATGAGGGCGCCGGTGAGGACGATCCCCGCCGAGAGGACCTCTTGGAGCTGCTCGCGCGCGGGCGTCAGCGAGAGGCCAATGCGCGCCAGGCCGACCACCTCGCGCCGCGCGCCGAGGCCGCCCGGCTCCGACGACGCCGCCACCGCCGGCGAGCGCACCGCGGTGACGATCGGCGCCCAGAGATCCTCGTACCCCTCGTTGTCGCGCGCCGGCAGCCGCATCGGGCGCGCCTCCGGATCGCGGCCGAGGCGCGCGATCACCTCGGGCGGCGGCGGCGGCACGTGGCCGAGCTCGTTCGACGAGAGGCGCAGCACCTCGCGCCCGCGCGCGTCATAGACGCCGACCATGACGACGTCGGGCTCGCGGAAGGTGCGGCGCACCGGCAGCTCGCACAGCGCCGGGTCGCCGGCGTAGGCGCCGAGCTCGGTCTGCGTCGCCAGGCTGGTGAGCAGGGTGTGGGCGCGCAGGGCGCGGTCGCGCTCGATGAACTTCACCTGGCGCCGGTAGTAGGTCCCGCCCGAGACGGCGGAGGTGGCCAGCGAGAGCACCGCCAGGTAGAGGAAGACGCGGGTGCGGAAGCGGCGCTTGGGGCGCGGCCCGGCGAGGCCGGAGAGGCTGGCGCCGCCCGACACCTCGACGAGGCCGGAGGGCTCGCGGCCCGACGAGGGCGTGGGGGCGGCGCCGGGCTTCATCACTCGACCACCGAGCCGAGGCGGAGGAGCTCGCCCAGCGTCGCGTCGCTGACGCCGAGGCGGCCGGCGACATGTCGATTGACAGAAATTCGCGCGCCGCCGTGCAGCTCGAGGTCGCGGCTGGTCGGCGGCTGCCCCTCGAGGAGGCGGTTGGTGATCTCGGCGGCGGCGCGGCCGGCGGCGCGCGGGCTGAAGTCGACGGCGAGGAGCGCGCCCGCGTGGACCTGCTGGCGCGTCGCCGCGACGAGCGGGAGGCCGCGCTCGAGCTGCAGCTGGAGCGCGTACTGGAAGAGCTGCGGCGTGACCACGTCGGTGTCGCCGGGGAGCCAGATGGCCGAGAGCGGGCCGCCGCCCTCCTCGCGCCCGTCGACGAGCTCGCGCAGGCGGCGCACCGCCTCGGGGCCGCTCTCGGCGCGGCGCGCGCGCAGGAGGAGGCCGAGGCGCTCGGCGGCGCGGGCGGCGGCGGCGACGGTGGCGGCGGAGCGCGGGCCGTGGACGACGCCGATGACGCGCGCCTGCGGGCGGGCGATGCGCAGCGCGCGCAAGAGCAGCTCCGGCGAGGCGAGCGCGGGTGGACCGGCGCTCTGCGGCGCGTGGAAGGCCAAGGTCGGGATGGTGCGGGCGCCCGAGTCGGCGACGGCGTCGAAGGCCTCCTGCCCGACGGTGACGACGAGCTGCCCGCGGCGGAGCTGGCCCTTCACGCTGGAGGGTCCCTCGTCGCCGAACGAGACCACCTTGGCGCGCACGCGGCAGTGCTCGCCGAACTCCTCCGACGCCTCCTCGTAGGCGGTGACGCCGGCGCGCTTCACCACGACGACCTCCAGCGGGCCCGACGGGGGCGGGGGCGCGGCGCCCTCGCGCTGCGACGGCGCGTTCTCGGCGCGCGCCGGCGGTGACGGCGCGACGGCGACGCCGACCGCAACCGCGACGGTGATCGCGAACGAAAGCAGCAGCTGGGGTCCGATTCCGCGCATCGGGAAATCGGAGCGCGCTAGTCCCAGCGGACCTGCTTGATGTTCGCGCGCTCCTTCCGCTTGAACTGTAGCGTGGTCGTGCGCGTCGTGCCCGGATGGGTCACCACGACCTTGTAGTTGGCCATCGCGAAGGCGTTCTCGTCGTCGAACTCGATCTCGACCTCGAGGTCGGGGTCCTTGATGCCCGCCTTCTCGACGATCTCCTTGCGGCAACGGTTGACGATGTCCTTCAGCTCGCGCGAGCGGTCGGGGTCGCGCAGGCGCGACGCCTTGTAGATGGCGTTGGCCGCCTCGCGGAGCGCGTGGTCGACGGTCCAGGAGTCGAAGTAGGCGGGGAAGAAGCGCCAGAACCAATAGCCCGCGCCGAGCGCGACGGCGAGCATCGTCACGGTGACGACGTTCAGGCGCCGGGGGGCTCCGTAGCGCGCCATCAGGAGGAGACCGCCGACACCTGCTCGGCCGCGTCCGGCGCGGGCGCGGGCAGGGACTCCGCCGTCGCGACCGGCGCGGTGTCGCTGACGGGGGCCAGCCCGAGCTGCGTCCCGCGGCGGACGCAGAGGAGGCCCAGGCAGAGCTGCAGGAGGATCGACACGCCGCTCGTCGCCAGGCTGTAGGCGGTGACGCCCGCGACCTGGAGGTCGTGCACCTGCTTCGGGTCGACGACGTCGGCGGGGACGGCGACGTAGCGCGAGAAGAAGGCGATGGCGACGACCTGGGCGACGCCGAGGCCGTTCACGTTGATCGGCAGCGACGCGACGGCGAAGTAGGCCGGCAGGTAGAGGAGCGCCTCGCCGGGGCCGACCTCGACGCCGAACATCCGCAGCGACACGTAGTGCCACACGAGGAGGACGCCGATGTGCGGCAGGCGGACGAGCACGCCCTTGATGTGTCCGACGACGCCCATCTCGAACAGCGGGGCGAACAGCGAGCGCGACGCGAGGAAGCGCGGCTTCCAGACGAGGAGCGCCGCGTAGACGACGACGCCGACGGCGCAGATCACCGGGACCAGGCGCAGGATGGCGAGCTCGCCGTCGGCCTGCGCGGCGCCCGCCGAGCCGATGAGGAACAGCGTCCCGACGTTGATGCCGATGATGAAGAGGATCCAGCCGGTCGCGCGCAGGAAGGGGACGCGGCGCGCGCGGTAGAGGTAGCCGATGATGGCCGCCTGACCGACGTGGTAGTTGACGACGGCGAGGAGGTAGGTCGACGCGCGGACGATGAACAGGTCGACGAAGGGGACGCGGCAGCCGAACCAGCCGAAGACGCTGCGCATCGCGAAGGTGTCGGCGGCGCAGTTGAGGACCAGCATCACCGCCGAGACGACGACGAACCAGCCGATGGGGGCGTGGGTGACGGCGCGCTTGAGCTCGTGGAGGTTGGTCGCCCGCAGCACCCAGCCGAGGGCGAGGAGGGCGACGGTGTACGGCAAGAGCCGCCGAACGAGGCTCTGACGGCGAGGCGGCGCAGCGGTTCCTTCCGACGGCAACGACATCAGACGACCTTCTCCCAAGCTAGCACGCGCAAGCCAATTCGTTCCACGGCGACGGTGCGACGGCCCGACATATCGCGATGCCGGCCCAAAGGCAAACCCAAACCCGGCCTCTCGAAGTTACCGATTTGTCACCGGATATTCATCTGCCGCAACTACACTCGCCGAACGACATGCGTCCGCGGCTCGTCTCCGTCGCTGCTGCCGCCCTCGCCGTCGTCGGTCTGACGGCGACGGAGGGGGCCGCGCGCGCCGACGCGCTCTTGGTGACGGGGGCGGGCGCGACCTTCCCCTATCCGCTCTACGCGAAGTGGTTCAGCGAGTACAACAACCTCCGCCCCGAATATCGGTTCAACTATCAGCCGATTGGATCGGGGGGCGGCATCAAGCAGCTCATCGCCCGCACCGTCGATTTCGGCGCCACCGACGCCCCGATGAGCGACGAGGAGCTGCGGCGCGCCCCGTCGATCGTCCACCTTCCGCTCGTCGCCGGCGCGGTCGCCGTCGTCTACAACGACGTCCCCGACGGGCTGCGCCTCGACGCCGAGACGCTGGCGGCGATCTTCATGGGGGCCATCACGCGCTGGGACGACCCGCGCCTCGTCGCGCTCAACCCGGGGCTGGCGCTGCCGGCGCAGCCCATCGTCGTCGTCCACCGCTCCGACGGGTCGGGCACGACCCGCGTCCTCTCCGACTACCTGTCGAAGGTCTCCCCGTCGTGGCGCGCCGCCATCGGCACCGGCAAGAGCGTGCGCTGGCCCGTCGGCGTCGGGATGAAGGGCAACGAGGGGGTGACCAGCGCGGTGAAGTCGATCCCCTGCGCCATCGGGTACGTCGAGCTCGCCTACGCGCGCCAGAGCCGCCTCCCTGTCGCGGCGCTGCGCAACCGCTCCGGCGCCTTCGTGCGCCCGTCGCTGGAGGCGGTGGGGCAGGCGGCGACCGCCGTCGAGCTGCCGGCCGATCTGCGCGTCTCGCTCACCGACGCGCCCGCCTGGGGCGCCTACCCGATCTCCGCGTTCACCTACCTCCTCGTCGAGAGGGAGCAGACGCGCGCCGATCGCGGCGAGGCGCTGGTGTCCTTCCTGTGGTGGGCGCTCCACGACGGGCAGAAGCTCGCGGCGCCGCTCGACTACGTGCCGCTCCCGGCGGCGGTCGTCACCCAGGTCGAGGCGGCGGTGCGCCGCATCACCGTCGGTGGGCGCACGCTGCTCGCGAGGCCGCTCTGATGGCGCGCGCGGCCACGACCACCCTCGGCGGGCAGCGCGCCGTCGCGCAGGCGGCGCGGCGGGGGGACCGCGCGTTCGCCGCGGTGGTGGTCGCGCTCGGCGGCGCGGTGCTCGCGTTGGCGGGGCTGGTGCTGATTGTCGTCTATCGGCTGGCGCACCCGGCGCTCGCGACCATCGGGCCGCTCCGCTTCGTCACCGGGCGCACTTGGGATCCCGTCGCCGAGCGCTTCGGCGCGCTGCCCTTCCTCTACGGCACGCTCGTCACGTCGGTGATCGGCCTCGTGCTGGCGGCGCCGGTGGCCATCGGCCTGGCGGTGTTCGTCGTCGAGTTCGCCACGCCGCGGCTGCGGCGCTGGGTCAGCTTCCTCGTCGAGCTCCTGGCGGCGATCCCGTCGGTGGTCTATGGGCTGTGGGGCCTCCTCGTGCTGGTGCCGCTCCTGCGCACGACGGTGCAGCCGGTGCTGCAGCGGCTGTTCGGGTGGGCGCCGCTCTTCGACGGGCCGCCCATCGGCCTCGGCTACCTCGCGGCCGGCGCGGTGCTCGCGGTCATGATCCTGCCGACCATCGCCACCGTCGCCGTCGAGGTGCTGCGCGCGGTGCCGGACGCGCTGCGCGAGGGCGCGCTGGCCATCGGCGCGACGCGTTGGGAGGCGGTGCGCATGGCGGTGCTGCCCTTCGCGCGCCGCGGGCTCGTCGGTGCGCTCATCCTCGGGCTGGCGCGCGCCCTCGGCGAGACGATGGCGGTGACGATGGTCATCGGCAACCAGCCGTCGATCCGCGCGTCACTGTTCGCCCCCGGCTACTCGCTGCCGTCGGTGATCGCCAACGAGTTCGCCGAGGCCTCGTCGCCGATGCACGTCGGCGCGCTGGCCGGGCTGGCGCTGGTCCTGTTCGGCGTGACGCTGGCGCTGTCGGGGCTGGCGCGCCTCCTCGTGCGCCTCTCGGGCGGCGCGCTCCACGGAGCGCCCTGATGAGCGATCGTCGACGAGCCGACAACGCCGGGTGGCGGCGCGCGAAGGACCTCACGATGCGCACGCTGTGCGGCGCCGCCGTCGTCGCGGCGCTCCTGCCGCTGGTGTCGCTCCTCTGGCTGGTGATCTCGCGCGGGGCGCGCGCGCTGTCGTGGTCGTTCTTCACGCGGCTGCCGGCCCCCGTCGGTGAGCCCGGCGGCGGCATCGGCAACGCCATCGTCGGCAGCGTCACCATCGTCGGGCTGGCGGCGCTGATCGGGCTGCCGGTCGGCCTCGGCGCCGGGCTCTTCCTCGCCGAGCGCGGCGACGGGCGCTTCGGGCAGGCGGTGCGCTTCTCCGCCGAGGTGCTGGCCTCGGTGCCGTCGATCGTCGTCGGCGTCGTCGCCTACGGCCTCGTCGTCGTGCCGATGGGGCGCTTCTCGGCGCTGGCTGGCGCCGTCGCGCTGGCGCTCATCATGATCCCGCCGCTGGCCCGCGCCTCCGAGGAAATGGTGCGCCTCGTCCCGTCGACGCTGCGCGAGGCCTCGCTGGCCCTCGGCGTGCCGGCGTGGCGCACCAGCGTCTCGATCGTCCTCCGGACGGCGCTCGTCGGGCTGGTGCACGCCTGCCTGCTCGTGGTCGCGCGCGCCGCCGGCGAGACCGCGCCGCTGCTCTTCACGTCGCTCAACAACCAGTACTGGAACCTCCGCCCCGATCAGCCGACCGCGTCGCTGACGGTGCAGATCTTCAACTACGCGATCAGCCCCTACGAGGAGTGGCACGAGCAGGCCTGGGGCGCGGCGCTCGTGCTCATCGCCATCGTCGGGGCGCTCAGCATCGGGGCGCGGACGCTCGCGCGGAGGGGAGCGCCATGACCGACGCGGCCGACGTCGATCGCATCAACGAGCCGCGGCGGAAGCTCGAGCTGATCCGCCTGTCGGCCTGGTTCGGCGGCGCGCGCGAGCGCACCTGGGCGCTGCGCAACGTCTCGCTCACCGTCGACGAAGGATCGGTGCTGTGCGTGATCGGCCCCTCCGGCTGCGGCAAGTCGACGCTCCTCCGCTGCGTCAACCGCATGCACGAGCTCACGCCGCGCGCCGGCTCGGAGGGCTCGGTGCTCCTCGATGGCGAGGACATCCACTCGAGCGAGCTCGATCCGGTGTGGCTGCGCCGCCGCGTGGGCATGGTCTTCCAGCGGCCGAACGTCTTCCCGACGATGTCCATCCGCGAGAACGTCGTCGCCGGGCTGCGCCTCACCGGCAGCCGCGCCGACCTCGAAGAGACCGTCGAGAAGACGCTCCAGCGCATCGCGCTGTGGGCCGAGGTGAAGGATCGGCTCGACGATCCGGCGACGCGCCTGTCGGGCGGTCAGCAGCAGCGCCTCTGTATCGCGCGCGCGCTCGCCGTCGAGCCGGAGGTGCTCCTCATGGACGAGCCGACCTCGGCGCTCGACCCGATCGCGACGGCGAAGATCGAGGAGCTCATTGACGAGCTGAAGCACAGGTACACAATCGTGATGGTGACCCACAACATGCAGCAGGCGATCCGGGTCAGCGACTACACGGCCTTCCTCTACGTCGGTGAGCTCGTCGAGATTGGGCCGACGACGCAGATCTTCACCCAGCCCGAGCGGCGCGAGACCGAAGACTACGTGACCGGGAAGTTCGGGTGATGGCGCCCCCTCCGACGGCAAACGGCGGCGGCGGCGGCGCAAAGGCGCACACCTCGCGCGAGTTCGACCGCGAGCTGCGCACGCTGCGCGAGCGGCTCCTCGCGATGGGCGGGCGCGCCGAGCGGCAGATCACGCGCGCCGTCGAGTCGCTGTCGACGCGCGACGACGCCATCGCCGCGCAGGTGATCGCCGAGGACGCGCGCATCGATCAGGACGAGGTGGAGATCGACGAGCTCGCCTTCCTGATCCTCGCGCGCCGGCAGCCCGTCGCCAGCGACCTGCGCTTCGTCATGCTGGCGATGAAGATCGTCACCGACCTCGAGCGCATCGGCGACCTGGCGGTGAACATCGCCAAGCGCGAGCGCGAGCTCTTGCGCTACGCGCCGTCGACGGCGCAGCCGCGCCTCGAGGCGCTGGCCGAGAAGGTGCTGGCGGCGCTGCGCGGGGCGCTCGACGCCTTCGTGAACGCCGACGCCGAGCGCGCCGAGAAGGTGATCGCCGGCGACAAGGAGATCGACGCGCTCAACACGCACTTCATCGCCGACGTGCTCTCGGCGGGCGCGGACAACGTCGCCGGGGTGGCGCGCTCGCTCGCGCTGTCGTCGGTGTCGCGCTACCTCGAGCGCATCGGCGACCACGCCACCAACATCGCCGAGATGGTCATCTACTTCGTGCGCGGGCGCGACGTCCGGCACCACCTGCCGACGCGCCGGCCGTAGGCGGCGCAGCTTTTCTGTCTACTACGAAGTCGTCGCGGGCGGCGGCGGCGGCACCAGCGTCGGCGGCGTGATCGTCGTTGGCGGCGGCTCGTGCAGCGTGCGCAGCACCGCGCCGTCCTGGGCGTGCGCCTCGGTCGCCTTGGCCGTCTCGAGGAGCGCCCCCTGCGAGCGCACGCGCGGCCCCTTGTCGGGCGGCTCGGGCCGCGTGTAGGTCCCGTCGGGGCCGAGCCGCCGCGCCTTCACGTTGTCGCGCAGGTAGGTCGCCAGCACCTCGTCGAGCAGCCGACGCTTGAGCGCCGGATCGTCGACGGGGCACATGACCTCGATGCGCCGCAGGAAGTTGCGCGGCATCCAGTCGGCGGAGGCGATGAACACCTCGGTGCGGTCGCCGTCGCCGAAGGCGAAGACGCGGCTGTGCTCGAGGAAGCGGTCGACCACCGACGTCACGCGGATGCGCTCCGACACGCCGGGCACGCCCGGGCGTAGACAACAAATCCCGCGCACCAGAAGATCGATCTCGACCCCCGCCTGCGACGCCGCGTAGAGCGCGCGGATGGTGTCGGCGTCGACGAGCGAGTTCATCTTGGCGGTGATGCGCGCCGGCTCGCCGCGCCGCGCGCGATCGGCCTCGCGCTCGATGAGGCCGATCACCTTGCCCTGCAGATCGAACGGCGCGACCGCGAGCTTCTTCCAGCGCGGCGGGTCGCTGTACCCCGTCAGCACGTTGAACAGCGCCGAGACGTCCTCGGCGATCTCGTTGCGCGCGGTGAACAGCGAGATGTCCGTGTACTGCCGCGCGGTGTGCGGGTTGTAGTTGCCCGTCCCGAGGTGCACGTAGCGACGGATGCCGCCGCCCTCGCGCCGCACGACCAGCGCGATCTTGCAGTGCGTCTTCAGGCCGATGAGGCCGTAGACGACGTGTACGCCGTTCTGCTCGAGGCGGCGCGCCCAGGCGATGTTGTTGGCCTCGTCGAAGCGCGCCTTGATCTCGACGAGGGCGGTGACCTGCTTGCCGTTGTAGGCCGCGCGCTCGAGGGCGCGCACCGCCGGCGAGTCGCCGCTCGTCCGATAGAGCGTCATCTTGATGGCGAGCACCGCCGGATCCTCGGCCGCCTCCTCGATGAAGCGCATCACCGGGTCGAACGACTCGTAGGGGTGGTGCAGCAGCAGGTCGCGCCGCGCCAGCACCTCGACGACGGAGTTGGCGTCGCGCAGCATCGGCGGCACCACCGGGACCAGCGGCTCGACGCGCAGCTCGGGGCGCGGGTCGCGCTCGGTGAGCCCGAGGAGGTCGTTCAGCTGGAACGGGCTCCGCATGCGGTAGACGTCGGCGGCGCCGACCTTGAGCGCGTGCGTGAGCATGATCTCGAGCTCGGGCGAGGCGTTGGCCGCGAGCTCGAGGCGCACCGCCGCGCCGAGCTCGCGGCGCCGCAGCTCCTGCTGGATCGTAGACAACAAATCCTCCGACTCCTCCTCGTCGACGAGGAGATCGGAGTTGCGGGTCACGCGGAAGCGCGCCGTCTGCTTGACCTCGTAGCCGGGGAAGAGGTCGCCGACGTGCGCCTCGATGAGCTCGCCGAGGAGGCAGTAGCTGTGCGCCGACGGCCCGGTGCCCGGCGCGTTGGGGATGCGCACGAGGCGCGGCAGCACGCTCGGGACCTGCACCACCGCAAGGAGGTTCTCGCGCGGCGACTGCTTCGACGACTTGCGGCGCGGCTGCTGCTTCCAGAGAAGAATGGCGATATTGAGCGATTTATTGCGCAGCTGCGGGAACGGGTGGCCCGGGTCGACGGCGAGCGGCGTGAGCGCCGGCAGCACATGGACGTGGAAGTAGTCGCGCGCGGCGTCCCTCTGCTCGGGCGCGAGCTCGCCGGGGCGGAGGAGGTGGATGTCGGCGTTGCGCAGCCCCGGCAGCAGCTCCTCGAACCAGACGCGGTCGATCTCGGCGGTGAGCGCGTGCACCCGCTCGGAGATGGCGGCGAGCTGATCCTTCGGCGTCATCCCGTCGGCGGCCACCTCGGCGACGCTGCCGAGGATCTGCTGCTTGAGGCCGGCGACGCGGATCATGAAGAACTCGTCGAAGTTCGAGCCGACGATGGCCAGGAACTTCAGCCGCTCGAACAGCGGCAGCGACGCGTCGCGCGCCTCCTCGAGGACGCGGCCGTTGAAGGCCACCCAGGAGAGCTCGCGGTTGAGGAAGAGGCCGGGCTCCGACGGAAGCGATTCGGTCGGATTGGCGCTCGGCTTGACGACGGAGATGCGGTCCGTGCGACGCGGCGTCGCGGAGGATTCAGTGGACATTGGAGGGCAATCCGAATCCTAGTTCGTCTGTGGCGTGGTTCAAAGTCACTCATCTGTCACGATCTCTTGACGCCCATGAAAGCGGCCGTTCGCGCACGCTCGATATCGTGGAGCAATGTCCGTCGAGTCCCGGGAGACCCTGGTCCTCATCGTCGACGACGAGCGAGACCTGCGCGCACTCCTCGACTTCAACCTCCGATTGGCCGGCTACCGCACCGCGCAGGCGGCGACGGGGGCCGAGGCGCTCGCCCGCGTCGAGAGTGAACGCCCCGACGTCATCCTCCTCGACCTCAACCTCCCCGACGTCTCGGGGACCGAGGTGTGTCGCCAGCTCAAGAGCTCGCCCGCCACGCGTCACATCGTGGTCATGATGCTCACCGCGCGCGGCGGCGAGGCGGACCGCATCGCCGGGTTCGAGCTCGGCGCCGAGGACTACATCGCGAAGCCCTTCTCCGTGCGCGAGCTGATCCTGCGCCTCGACGTCGCCTGCCGCCGCTTCGTGGCGGGGCACCGCGCGAACGGCGCGTCGCCGCCCGCGACGAAGGGCAAGCTGCGCCGCTCCGGCCCGATCGAGCTCGATCCCGACGCCTTCCTCGTGCGCGTCGACGGCGCCGAGGTGCGCCTGGCGCTGCTCGAGTTCCGCCTGCTGGCGTTCCTCATGGACGCCGAGGGCAAGGTGCGCACGCGCGACGAGCTCCTCAAGCACGTGTGGGGCTACCCCGTCGATCGCGACAGCCGCACCATCGAGACCCACGTGAAGCGGCTGCGCGCGAAGCTCGGCCACGCGGGCGATCTCATCGAGACTGTGCGTTCGGTCGGATATCGCCTCCGTTCCTGACGTCACCTTCCTTTCCGTTTCGTTTCACGATCGCGACGAGAACAGCGCGAAAACTTTGTCCCATCGATATCGGGCGGTGATCCGCGCGTGACCTGCGCCGGGTAAACCCGGTGTCATGCGGAAAAGGACTCTCGCGCACCTCAGCGACCTGCACCTCGGGCGCGGTCGCGACGTGGAGCGCGCGGCGGTGCGCCTCTGTCGCGCGCTCGTCGACGGTCGCGTGGACCACGCGATCGTCACCGGCGACGTCACCGATCGCGGGCGGCGCGGCGAGCTGCTCGCGTTCGAGCGCGCCTTCGCGCCGCTCATCGACTCGGGGCGGCTGACCGTCATCCCCGGTAACCACGATCGGCTGGGGGACGACGTCGCCTCCACGATGCTGCGCGGGCGGCGGGTCACGGTCGTCACGCGGCCGGGGCTGCACCTCGTGCTGGTCGACTCGACGGGCCCGCACAACCGCTTCCTCCTCTCGGGGCACGGCGAGCTGGCGCCGCGCGACCTCGACGCCATCGACGAGGCGGTCGACGGCGCGCCGGCCGGGGCGCTGTGCGTCGTCGCGCTGCACCACCACCCGATGCGCCTGCCGGAGGAGATGTTCCTCGAGCGCGTGAGCGGCTGGCTGGGGATGCCGAACGCCGCCGAGCTGACGCTGGGGCCGACGCTGCTCGGGCGGCTGCGCGGGCGCTGCGATCTCGTCCTGCACGGGCACCGCCACCAGCCGCGCGCGGCGGCGATCGGCCTCTTCGACGCGCGGCCGCTCAGCATCTACAACGCCGGCTCGACGACGCTGCTCGGGGCGGCGCGCCTCCTCGGCCACGTCGACGGGCGCCTCGCGGGCGAGGTGGACTGGATGCGCCAGGCCGACCGCAGCGACGACGACGACGACGACGCGCTGGTCGCGCCGCCGGTGGTGGTCGACCTCGCGCGCGCGGCGGTGGCCTGATGCGCCTCGCCCTCAGCGCCGCGCTCTTCGTCGCCGCCGCCGTCGGCGTCGGGCTCTACCTCGTGCAGCTGGTCTCGACCTGGCGCCACCTGCGCGCCGCGCGTCGATTCGCGCTAGACATCAATATCGCCCCCGGGATCTCCATCCTCAAGCCGCTCTGCGGTCTCGACGACGAGCTGGCCGAGAACCTCGAGCGCTTCGCCACGCTCCCCTACCCGCGCTACGAGCTGCTCCTCGGCGTGCGCTCGATCGACGACGCCGCCTGGCCCGTCGCCATCGCCGCCGCGCGCCGCCACCCGCGCCGCGTGCGCGTCGTCGTCCAGCGCGGCGAGCCGGGGCTCAACCCGAAGGTGAACCAGCTCATCACGCTGGCCGACGCCGCGCAGTACGACCTCGTCGTCGTGAGCGACTCCAACGTGCGCGTCCCCGACGGCTACCTCGAGGAGATCGCCGCGCACTTCGTCGCGCCCGACGTCGGCCTCGTCACCCACGCCGTCGTCGGCGTCGGCGAGCGCCGCCTCGGCTCGCTCCTCGACAACCTCCACATGGGCAGCTCGGTCGGCCCCGGGATGATCGGCTCGAAGCGCGTCGCGCGCCGCGATCTCGTCGTCGGAAAGTCGATGGCGCTGCGCCGCCGCGACCTGGCGCGCCTGGGCGGCTTCGCGGCGGTGAAGGACGTCCTCGCCGAGGACTTCGTGATGGGGCAGCTCGTGCCGCGCGCGCTCCGAAAGCGCGTCGTCGTCGCCCACCGCCCGGTCTACAACGTCTCGCGCGAGCGCGCCGTGCGCGACTTCCTCCACCGCTACCGTCGCTGGGCGGTGATCCACAGGAAGGCCATCGGCGGGCCGCTCTACCTCGCGCAGCTCGCGCTCAACCCGACGGTGGTGGCGCTCGGCGCGGCGGCGACCCGCCCGACCGTGGGCGCGCTGGCGCTGGCTGGCGCCGTCGCGGCGACCAAGGCGCTCTACGACGTCGCGGCCGTCCGCACGCTGCGTCGCGAGGCGCTGCCGGCGCGCGCGCTCGTCGCCGCGCCGCTCAAGGACCTCGTCCTCGGCTGGGCCTGGCTGCACGGGCTCGTCTCGTCGACGGTGGTGTGGCGTAAGAACCGCCTGCGCGTCCTCGCGGGAACGCGCCTCGAGGCGCCGCCGCCCGGCCGGCCCGCGGCGCCGCTGCTCGACGCGGAGGGGGTGTAGCGATGCGCTTCCGATTCCGGCTACGCGACGAGGCGGACGGGGACGGCGCGGTGATGGGTGCGGACCAGCTCGACAAGGACCCCGTCGCGCAGCCCGCGCTTCTCGGCGGCGACCGCGATGACGCCGAGGTGGCGGGCGACGCTCTCGAGGATGACGGCACCGGCGACGACGACATCGGCGCGCCGTGGCTCGAAGCGATCTCGTCGTTCCGCCGCCGGCATCGCCGCGAGCAGCTCCACCGCTGAGCTCAGCTCGTCGACGGTGGCGATCCCCGCCCCGCCGCGCGCCGCGAAGGTCACCACCGTTCGCCCAATCCCCGAGCAGGCGAGCGCGTGGCCGGGAACGCCGCCGTCCGACGGCACGTCGACGGTGCCGATCGCCGCCCGCGCCGCCGCGCGCATCTCCGCCAGCGACCGGCCGTGCATTTCTGTCAAGCGCACCGACCCCAGCTGCAGGCTCCACAGCCCCGTCGCCGACTCGCCGCGCGCGAGCGCGATCTCCGTCGAGCCGCCGCCGATGTCGACGCACAGCCCGCGCACGTGCGCCGGTCGCCCCTCGAGCGCCCCGAGGCAGGTCAGCCGCGCCTCCTCGCGCCCCGAGATGATCTCGAGCGCGATCCCGGTCTCGCGCCGCACGCGCGTCACGATCTGCTCGCGGTTGCGCGCGTCACGCAGCGCGCTCGTCGCCACCGCCCGCACCGCCGCGTCGTGCCGGCGGCAGAGCGCGGCGTACTCGTCGATGGTCGCCACCAGCCGCTCGGCGGCCTCGTCGCTGATGAGCCCCGTCGCGTAGAGCCCCTCGCCCGGCCGCACCGGCGACCGCCGCGTCACCAGCGTCTCGCGCGTCCCGTCGAAGCGCAGCCGCTGGATCTTGATCCGCGCGGCGTTGGTCCCGACATCGATCGCGGCGTACGTCGCCCTGTCCATCGTGCTCGATGCTAGAGGCGCCCCCCGTCGACGTCACGTCCCTCCGCGCCGATTCACCAACAAATAGCCGTCGCGTCACGTCTTCGTCACGCGCAGGGCCGCCCCGCAATTTGTGCTAGACGGAACCTCAGCGCGTGGCGGTGCGCTCTTTCGACGCCGCGCCGAGCGCCACCTGCTCGCGGTCGAGCTCGCCGAGGATCTGCCCGAACAGCCGATCCGCCGTCTGCGGGCTGCGCGCCCAGGTCCCGCGCTGCACCGCGCACTCCAGCTGCCGCAGCCGCTCCGCCAGCTGCGCCGTCGGCTTCGAGACGATCGCCGTCGACGCCGTCTCCCTCCCCAGCGCCGCCAGCCGCTCGCCGATCGCCCGCCCGTCGCGCACGGCGCCGCGATCCTCCGACGCCACCGCCGCCAGCTTCGCCGTCAGCTCCACCGAGCGCTCGCGATTGAAGGCGCCACCCTCGTCGGCCGCGTCCCACGGCAGCTGCGGGATCGTGCACTCCGCCGGCTTCGCCGCCGCCGTCGGCCCGGCGCACCCACCGGTCGTCAGCCCCGCACCCATCGCAAAGAAAAGCACCAGCGCACACCGCGTCATCGAACCCTCCTGTCGACGCTGGAGTGCACGACCCGCCATCGCGGTTTCGCCCGCAGATTTCCTGAAACCGTTCCCTGCCGGGCGTCACTCTGCGATCATGCGAAGCATGTCGACCACCCTCGGGTCCGCCGCCGCCCTGGGGTTCGGCGTCGAAGACTCCGTCGGAGTGGAGCGCGCCCTCATCGATCGCGCCCGCGCCGGCGACGCCCGCGCGTTCCGGATGCTGTTCGACCGCCACGCGCCGGCGGTGCGCCGCTTCCTCGGCGATCTGCTCCGCGACTCCGACGCCGCCGACGAGGCCACCCAGGAGACCTTCGTGCGCGCGCACCATCGGCTCGGCTCGCTGCGCGACGACGAGAAGCTCCGCCCGTGGCTGTTCGGCATCGCGCGCTACGTCTTCCACGAGACGCTGCGCGCCCGCCGCCGCGACGCCGGCCTCTCCGCCGACGCCTTCGACGAGACGCCGCCGCAGCCCGACCCCGAGGCGGTCATCCTCGGCCAGGAGGCCGACCGCCAGCTCCGCGCCGCGCTGGCCCACCTCGGCGAGGAGCGCCGGGCCGCGCTGTTGCTGCGAATCGATCACGGCCTCGACTACGACGAGATCTGCGAGGTGATGGGCTGGAACCTCGCCAAGGTGAAGAACGAGATCCACCGCGCGCGGCTCGAGCTGCGCGCGCGCCTCGCGGCGTTCCTCACGCGAGGGGAGGGGACCCGATGAGCGCCGGCAACACGCTCCCACCGCCCGACCTCGACGGCCTCGAGCCCTGCGCGCTCGGGATCGAGCCCTGCGCGCTCGCGGCGCTCGAGGCGGGCACGCTCTCCGTCGACGAGGCGCGCCGCCTCGACGCGCACGTCGCCGAGTGCGCCGCCTGCGCCGCCGAGCTCGCCTGGCAGCGCGCCGAGCTCGACCTCATGACCCAGCGGACGCGCGTCGAGGAGGCACCCGATCTCGACCGCCTCTGGGCCGCCGTCGAGCGCCGCATCGCCGCGCGCGGCACGGCCTCGGCGCAGCCGCCGCGCCGTCGCCGCGCCTGGACGCACCTCGCCACCGCCGGTGCGGCCGCCGCCTTCATGCTCGCGGTCTGGCGCGGCTCGCCGCTCCTCGTGCCGCAGGGGGCGATCGTGTCGTCGCCGACGGCGTCGTCGTCGAGGCGGCCCGGCGCGCGCGACCCGCTCGCGACGGTGCGCAGCGCCGAGCGCCAGTACGCCGAGGCGGCCGCCGAGCTCGAGCGCCGCTGGGCCGCCGAGCGCGCGCGCCTCGACGCGACGACGCTCGCCCGCGTCGAGGCCGACCTCACCCGCAGCCGCGCCGAGCTCGACGCCGCGCGCCGCCAGGCGGGCGACGACGTCGACGCCCGCGTCGAGCTGCTCTCGACCTACGCCGATTACGTGCACTCGCTCCACGCGCTCATCGTGGAGCTCGATTCGGAGGTGAACTGATGCGCGCCGTTCTGACTCTCCTCGTCGCGGTCGCGCTGGTCGCGCCGTCGACGGCGCAGGCGATGCGTCCGCCCACGTCGTGGCGACCGACCGCGGGCGGCTGGGAGGCGTCCGAGACCACCGGCGGCTCCGGCGGCCACACGCTCGCGGTGAAGGGGCCGGTCAAGCTGCGCGTCCGCACCCTCGACGCCAACGTCGAGATCACGCCCGCGCGCACCCGCGAGGTCTCGGTGCGCGTGACCGACTCCGACGTGGGGCGCGTCGCCGTCGAGGAGCGGGGCGGTGATCGCGTGGAGATCGTCTTCGACGGCGGCGCCGTCCTCCGCTGCGGCAAGGCCTGCATCACCGTCCCCGCCGGCAGCGACGTGGAGGTGACCACCAGCGACGGCGACGTCTCCATCGCCGGCGTCGGCGGCGCCGTCCGCGCGCGCACCGCCTCGGGCGACGTCCAGGTTCGTCGCGCCACCGCCGTCGAGATCCGCACCGTCTCGGGCGACGTCGCCATCGACGAGGCCGCGGGCGACGTGCGCATCGACACCGTCTCCGGCGACGCGCAGCTCGCGCTGGTGAACGCCGGCGCCCCGCCGCGCGTCCGCTACGCCAGCACCTCCGGCGACCTCACCTATCGAGGACCGTGCGGCGCCCAGTGCCGTCTCGAGGCGCGCACGATGTCGGGCGACCTCACGCTGCAGCTCGCCCAACCGAGCTCCTTCGAGCTGACCTACCTGACCCGCTCGGGCGAGCTCTCCGACGATCTCCACCTCGAGATCCAGCCGCAGGCCCGTCTCGGCCGCGAGACCCGCCTGCGCGCGCGCGCCGGCCAGGGCGAGGGCCTCATCGACCTCCAGACCTGGAGCGGCGACGTCACCCTCGCCGCAAGCACCGCCACCGCCCGCCGCTAACGCCCTCCGCTATCCTCCGCAGCATGTACCGCTGCGCGACCTGTGGCGCCGAGCACGCCGAACGCCCCACCTGCTTCATCTTCCCATTCCCGTTCGTCGTCGCCCGGCTCTCCGACGAGGAGCGCGCGGCGCGCGTCGAGCTCTCGGACGAGCAGTGCATCCTCGACGGGCAGCATTTCTTCCTCCGCGCCAACCTCGACCTCCCCGTCGAGGGATGGGACGAGCCGCTCCGCTCTGGACGGTCGAGGGACGCGGCGGCGATGCACCCCGCGCGAGCGTCGTGACCCAGAAAGACAAAACCCCCGTCGGAGAGGTCTCCAACGGGGGTCTCGGGTGCGAAAGGGGGGGGTCGAACCCCCACGGGTTTTACCCCACAGGAACCTGAATCCTGCGCGTCTGCCAGTTCCGCCACTTTCGCGAGGCCGGTGAAAGCTAGTCGAGCACTCCCAGCTTGTCAACGGGTCGCTTGCGTTCGCGTCAACGTCTCCGCGCGCCCGCGCACCCCCTCGAGCATCACCAGCCCGAGCCCGACGTTGATCCCGTACTCGAAGAAGGGCTCGAGCTTGTAGAGCTGCCGCACGATGAGGCTCCCGACGTCGTAGCGCATCACCGTGCGCAGCACGACCTCGGTCTTCGACGTCGCGATCGGCCGCACGTCCCAGCGCATCCGCCCGCCCTTCAGGTCCCCGCCGAGCCCGAACAGATCGACCGCCTTGCCGTCACCGCGGAAGCCGAACGTCGACGTCCACGAGACCAGCGGCAGCGACTGCTCGACCTCCACCGCCGGCACCCCCTCCTTCGTCCCCATCGGCGTCGAGCGCGCCACCGTCGGGATGAAGCTCGACCAGCCGTTCGGCTCGCCGGCGACCTTGGTCAGCACCTCCGGCCGCGCCGACGAGCGCGCCACCAGGCTGATGTCCGAGAGCCGCCCGCCCGCCGTCCGGAACATCGCCACCACGCCGCGCTCGAGGAGCGGCGCGTAGCTCCCGCTCGCCTTGCCCGGCTGCAGCGCCGGCCGCCCCGCGAGCTCCTCGGCGCGCGTCTTCATCGCCAGGATCAGCGTCATCTGCGTGATCAGCGCCAGCCCGTGCTCGAGCGTCGGCGCCGCGCGCAAGAACCTGTCTAGCAAATTATCCCGCGGGATCTGCTGGTACCCGTACAGCACCACCAGCGTGCCCCCGAGCGCCGGGATGAACTCCCAGCGGAAGTGGCGTACGCCGCCGTCGTCGGGGTCGTGCATCTCGATGACGCCGGGCATCCCCTCCTCGGGCGGCGGCCCGAAGGTGTACTGGTGGCGCCCGTCGACGGTGTAGATGCCGTAGCTGACCGTGTACTGGTGCCACAGTGCCCCGTCGGGGAGCTGCTTCACCGTGCACTCTTTCGTGTTGCGCACGAACTCGCGATAGCGCTCCGGGTGCGCGACCACCTCGCGCACCACCTCCGGCGGCGCCGCCGCCAGCGACAGCGTCGTCAGCTGCTTGAGCGCGCCCTTCTCGCCCGACTCGATGAGCGCGATGTCGCCGCCGCGCAGGATCGGCGCGAGGTTGCGCAGCGTCTCGATGGGGATGCGCTCGAGCGGCGCGGGTTGCGGCGGCCGCGGTGTCGCCGCGCGCGCGACGGGCGCGGCCCCAAACGAGAAGCAGGAGAGGCCGACGGCGACGACGGCGATGCGGCGACGGACGTTCACGAAGGCTCCAGTGTAGCAGGCGCCTGTTCGGACGCCGCTCGCCCACCCGAGCGTTGCTTCGCCGACGTCTTTCGCCCCCACAACCGTCGCTGGATCTTCAGCCCCTCGTGCTCGATGAAGCGCTCCAGCCGGTGGGCCCCCGTCGCCAGGCGCGACCGCACCGACGCGTGCCCGAGGATCAGCCGCTCGGTCGTCTGATCGGTCGCCTTCCAGTCGTACTTGTACGACTCGTCCCCGCGCAGGAGCTCGAAGCTGCGCGCCCCTTCGCGGATCGCCTGCTCGACGGCGAACGCCATCATCACGTTGCCGGGCGAGAACTTCCCGACGGCCTCGTCGAAGCCGCTCAGGTAGTAGAAGACCTGCCCGCCGAACGAGAAGCAGTAGAAGCAGGCCTTCGTCTCTCCGTCGAGCCGCATGCGGTGCAGCCGCAGCCAGCCGCGCTCGAGGAAGCGCCTGGCGATCTCCTGGTGGAACGCGCGCAGCTCCGGTGTGCCGAACGCCCCGCGCGCGCCCCGTCGCTGCCAGCGCGCGTTGTGGAGCCGGAAGAGATCCTCCATCGCCGCCGGGAGCTCGTCGGCGCTCGTGACGGTGTCGATCTGGCACTTGAACGCCTTCTCGAGCTGCCGCCGTCGCCGCCCGACGTTGGCGCGCATGTTCTTGCCGAGAGTCTTCAGGAACACGT
>Ga0272446_1001013_pt1 | contig 42264 bp, 35 predicted proteins | sample YNPCB0061_FD_194587 | JGI IMG/M metagenome (GOLD analysis project Ga0272446, IMG submission 194587) | Hot spring microbial mat communities from Yellowstone National Park, WY, United States - YNP-CB-006-1 | ecosystem: Environmental > Aquatic > Thermal springs > Hot (42-90C) > Sediment | place...
CCCCCCGCCCCTCCATCGCCACCGCCCGCGCCGTCCCCGCCTCCCACGCCGAAGGCGACGACGGCGCCGGCGCCTCCTGCACCCACGCCGCCGCCCGCGGACGTCGCCCCGCCGACCACGCGCCGCGCCGTCGCGCCGAGCGCCCCCGCACCGACGCCACCCGAGGCGCGCGAGCCGTCGCGTCGCGCCCCCGCGCGCACGACGTCGGCGCCCCGCTCCGTCGCCGCCGCGCCGACCGCCGAGCCCTCGCGCAAGCGCCGCGGCTCGAAGCGCGCCGTCGTCGTCGACGACGATCGCGGTCGCCCGCAGCTCCCGCAGCCCGTCGAGGCCGACGAGGCGCGCATCACCCGCGCGCGCGACGCCTACCTACGCGGCAACAGCCGCCTCTTCGCTGGCGACACCAACGGTGCCATCGACGCCTACCAGCAGTCGCTGCGCGAGTACCCCGACTACGCGGCCGGCTACCGCGGCCTCGGCCTCGCCTACGCGCAGCAGGGTGACCGGGACGAGGCGGTGAAGGCGCTCAAGACGTACGTCCGCACCGCTGCGACGGCGAAGGACGTGCCCCTCGTCAAGCGCCGCATCGAGCTGCTCGAGCATTCACGCTAGACGCTAATTCGGCCCCTCTTCCTCGAGCTCGCGCGTGAAGATGACGAAGGCCATCGACGGCCGCTTCGACGACTCGCGCATCGCGAACTGAAAGCCCTCGAACGACCAGCCGGTCTCGACCCACTCGTTCACGATGCGCTCGAGCTCCTCGTCGGTCACCGTCGAAGTCTCGACGATCTTGTACTGCATCATGGCTGCGGATCACCCTTTTGCGAGGAGGCGCGCGGCCTCCTTCGCGTGGTAGGTCAGGATCATGTCGGCGCCGGCGCGCTTGATCGACGTCAGCGTCTCGAGGACGACGCGGTCGTGATCGAGCCAGCCGCGCTCGGCCGCCGCCTTCAGCATCGCGTACTCGCCCGACACGTTGTACGCCGCCACCGGGAGGTCGACCTCGTCGTGGACGCGCGCGATCACGTCGAGGTAGGCGAGCGCCGGCTTCACCATGATGATGTCGGCGCCCTCGGTGGCGTCCATCGCCACCTCGCGGATCGCCTCGTGCTGGTTCGCCGGATCCATCTGGTACGTCTTGCGGTGGCCGAACTGCGACGCGGTCCCCGCCGCCTCGCGGAACGGCCCATAGAAGGCCGAGGCGTACTTCGCCGAGTAGGCCATGATCGGGAGGTGCTCGAAGCCGCCCTCGTCGAGCGACTCGCGCACCCAGCCGACGAAGCCGTCCATCATCCCCGACGGCGCGATCACGTCGGCGCCGGCGCGCGCCTGGCTGAGCGCGACGCGGCCGAGGTTCTCGAGCGTCGCGTCGTTGTCGACGTCTCCGTCCGGCGTCACCACGCCGCAGTGCCCGTGCGTGGTGTACTCGTCGAAGCAGGCGTCGAGCATCACCACCAGGTTCGGGCAGGCGCGCTTGATCTCGCGGGTCGCACGCTGCACGAGGCCGTCGTCGCTCCAGGCGTAGGAGCCGACCGCGTCCTTCTTCGCGTCCTCGGGGACGCCGAAGAGGATCACCGCCGGGATGCCGAGCTCCTGGCACTCCTTGGCCTCGGCCACCGCCTCGTCGACGGAGAGCTGGAACTGCCCCGGCATCGACGGGATGGGCTTGCGCGTCGCTTTGCCCGGAATGATGAACATCGGGTAGATGAACCCGTCGACGGAGAGGCGCGTCTCGCGCACCAGGCGACGGAGGTTGTCGGAGCGGCGCATGCGGCGCGCGCGGTACTCGGGGTAGTGCATTCCGCCGAGGCTACTCGAAATCGCGCGCGGCGGCGAGGCGGTCCGCGAGCGCACGCACGAGCGCGACGGCGGACGGCGCAGGCGGGACGACGTCGACGGAGAGGCCGCGCGCGACGAGCGCCGAGCGGGTGGTCTCGCCGATCGCACCGACGAGGGGGCGGGGCGCGCCGGCGACGGTCAGGCGCTCGGCGCCGCCGAGGACGTCGAGGAGCGCCTCGGCGCCGCGCGGGCTGGTGAAGGCGACGGCGGCGAAGGGGCGCGCGCGGTGGGCGCGGGCGAGGGCGGCGAGCGCGCCGTCGTCGGGGAGCGTGGCGTACGCGGCGGCGCGCACGACCTCGACGCCGGCGGCCTCGAGCGCGTCGGCGAGCTCGGGGCGACCGTCGGCGGCGCCGAGGACGAGGAGCGGCCCCTCCCAGCGCGCGGCGACGATCTCGGCGGCGAGCGCGGCGCCGCCCGAGTCTCCGACGAGATCGGCGGCAAGGCTGCGCTCGGCGAGGCGGCGCGCGGTCGCCTGCCCGACGGCGGCGAGGCGGACCCCGCCGAGCGCGCGGGCGTCGCGCCCCGTCGCCGCCAGCGCCCCGAGGAGCGCGTCGACGGCGTGCGCGCTGGCGAAGGCGATCGCGCGCAGCGGCTGAGCCAGCGCCTGCTTGAGTTCGGCCTGGCGTGGGACGACGGCGAGGGGCGACGCCTCGACGAGCGTGAGCCCCGACGGCGCGAGCGCGTCGTCGACGAGCGCGCGATCCTCGGGCGCGAGCGGCTTGGTCGCGAGGAGGAGGAGCTGCCGGCCCGCGAGCGGCGGCCGCGCGGCGACCGTCGCGCCGGGTGCGACTCCGACGAGCGTGATCGCCGGCGCCGCGATCTCGGTGAGCCCGCCGGCGGCGAGCGCGCCGAGCGTCGTCTCGCGCCGCGCCTCGTCGGGCCAGCCGGCGCGCGCGACGATGGTGACCGGCTCCGACGGATCGCGCCCCGCCGCGACGAGCCGCGCCGCCGCCTCGCCCGCGCGCGCCACGCCCATGTAGAGCGCGACGATCGGCGACGCGCCGGCCACGCGCGCCCAGTCGACCTGCGCCGGGTCGTGGCCGCTCACCAGCGCGACGACCGGCGCCGCCCCGCGCCGCGTGAGCGACACGTGCGCGCTCGCCGCCGCCGCCGAGGCCGCTGTCACGCCGGGGATGATCTCGCACGGGATCCCCGCCGCCGCCAGCGCCTCGCGCTCGTCGCCGCCGCAGCCGAACAGCGCCGGGTCGCCGCTCTTGAGCCGCACCACCCGCCGACCGGCGCGCGCCCGCTCGACGAGCAGGCGGTTGACCTCGCCCTGGTCGAGCTCGGCGCGCCGGGCCGGCCGCGCGATCACCTCCGCCGTCGGTGACACCCGCGCGAGGAGCGCTTCGGGGACCAGGTGATCGGCGATCACCACCTCGGCGCGCGCGAGGAGCTCGGCCGCGCGCAGCGTCAGGAGCCCCGGATCCCCCGGGCCCGCTCCGACGAGATAGACGACGCCTGGCCGCACGCGCTCGACTTTACACCCCTGCCCCGCCGGGATATAGGATGCCGGTGCGCGTGGGCTCGACTCGGGTTTCGATCGCGACGGCCCTCACGGTAGGCGCCGTCGCAGTCGCGCTGTTCTCGACGGGCTGCCCTCCGCGCTCGGCCGCGCCCGACGCCGCGCGCGCCACGGCGAACGACGGCGCGCCGGCGGTCGTCCTCGCGCCGCCCGCCGGCCCCGAGGTGCGCGTCCGCATCGAGATCGCGCGCACCGACGACGAGCGCCGCCGCGGCCTGATGTACCGGCGCCACCTCGAGCCGGGGACCGGGATGCTCTTCATCTTCGAGCGCCCGGAACCGCAGAAGTTCTGGATGAAGAACACCTTCATCCCGCTCGACATGATCTTCATCGACGAGCAGCGCCGCGTGATCGCCATCGAGGAGAACGCCGAGCCGCTCACGCTCGATCCGCGCGGCCCGGACACGCCCGCGCTCTACGTGCTCGAGGTCCCCGGCGGCTGGAGCCGCACCGCGAAGATCGCGCCGGGGACGAAGGTCGAGCTCGTGAACCTCCGCGCCGACTGAGGAGACCTCCGACCGATGCCGCACCACCGCCGCCGCTCCGCCCTCGCCGCCGCCGCGCTCTCGCTCTCGATCGGGACGGGCGCGGGTGACGCGCTCGCCGCCGACGCTCCGGCAGCGACGGCCGCGACGGAGGATCCGGTCCCCAACCACGTCTTCCCGCTCGCCGAGGCGCTGAAGGGCGTGAAGGGGCAGGGGCCGCTCGTCGCCAAGCTCGAGGTCGAGCAGGCCGGCAAGCCGCTCGGGACCTTCACCTGCGAGCTCTTCGAGAAGGAGGCGCCGAACGCCGTCGCCAACTTCGTCGGCCTCGCGCGCGGGCTGCGACCGTTCAAGGATTCGTCGACGGGGCAGTGGGTGAAGCGGCCGTTCTACGACGGCCTGCAGTTCCACCGCGTGATCAAGGACTTCATGATCGAGAGCGGCGATCCGAAGGGGACCGGCGCGGGCGATCCCGGGTACGCCTTCCCCGACGAGCTCGTGCCGTCGCTGAGCTTCGACAAGCCGGGCACGCTGGCGATGGCCACCCGCGGCGGCGTGGCGGGGACGCAGGGGTCGCAGTTCTTCATCACCGAGCGCGAGACGCCGTGGCTCAACCAGCGGCACACCATCTTCGGGCGCTGCGAGCCCGTCGAGCTGGTCTCGAAGATCGCCGGCCTCCCGAAGGCGCCGCGCGACAGCAAGCCGACGGAGCCGGTGGTCATCAAGCGGGTCACGATCGCGCGCGGCGCCGCGAAGGCGACCGCCCCGGCGGGCAAGAAGAAGTAGCCCATGCGCCGTCGGTGGGGGGTGTGGGGCGCGGCGCTGGTCGGGGCCGCGGCGGTGGTGGCGGGCCTCGCGACGCGCGGGGCGGCGGCGCCGTCGGCGTCGTCGGGATGTGAGCTCGGCGGGGTCTCGGTGAAGGCGCCCGCCGGGTGGCGCTGCGAGGCGCTGCCCGACGGCGCGACCGAGGCGTCGCTGCGGCTCACGCCGCCCGCAGGCGAGGCGTCGGCGACGGCCACGCTGACGGTGCTGGTCGGTACGAAGAGGCTCGCCGACGGCGCGCTCGAGGCCGAGGCGGCCGAGCAGCACGCGGCGCGCCTACGCAACCGCGCCGCCTGGGGCGTGCGCACCGCGGGCGGGCTCCCCAAGGAGTCGGTGCGGCTGCCGAGCGGCGCGCGCGCGGTGCGCTTCCGCGATCGCGTCGGCTCGTCGCTGGGCGCGCGTGAGCAGACGCTCACGTGCACGCTCGTCGCCGACGGCGGTGCGCGCCGCCTGGCCTGCGCGGTCGCGACCGCGGCGCCGGAGGCGCGTGACGAGATCGACGCCCTCGTCGGGCGCGTGCTCGGCTCGGTGGCGCTGAAAAAGCGCTAGACGGAAATCAGGATTCGTCGCCGCCGGTCGGCGGCGTGTTCTTCTTCACCGCCACCTTCGGCATCTTGATGTTCGGCTTCACGCCGCCGATCGCTTCGTCGTTGGGGATGAAGCGGATCTCGGTCTTGATCTCGAACGACAGCGAGGTGAGGAGCTTCTGCAGCTCGCCCGAGATGTTGAGCGACTCGAGGAAGCCGCGCAGCTCCTTGGCGACGACGCGGAAGAGCTCGTCCTTCGACGTCGCCGCCTGCTGGATGAGGTAGTTGGCGACGTCCTTCGGCAGCTGGAAGTCGGAGGCCAGCTTGCGGATCCCCTCCTCCGTCGTGAACACCGCGCCGAGCCCGGCGTAGAAGGTGCGCTTCACGATGTCGGGGATGAACCCCTCGAGCCGCCCGCGCTTGCGCTCCTTGTCGTCGCGGTCGTCGTCGGAGGCGTCGCGCGCCTCTGGCTCGGCCTCGTCGGGAGGCGGCTCGTGATCGTCGTCAGGGTGATCGTTCACAGGTGCCACGGGGACCTCGTTCTTCAGCGTCAGCGACGGGAGATCAGGAGACGCACGCGCTCGACGCCCTGGCGCGCGGCGGTGAGCTGCGGATCGTCGAGGCGCACGCCGTTCCACACGCGCGTCGCGCCGCCGCCGTCACGCGCCAGCGCCAGCGCCATGCCGCGCTCGTAGCGCTGCGCCACGTCCTCGACGTGACGCGACAGCGCGCGGCGGTAGCTCTCGAGCGCCTGCGAGTAGCGGCGCACGGTGTCGCCGGCCGGCGCCGCGCTGGCCGACGGGCTCGCACCGTCCCACGTCGTCGGCGGCATGATGCCGTCGTCGACGAAGGGGTTCTTCATCTCGATGCGCGACGGCTCGCGCTTGAACGGATCCTTGAGGTCGCGCGGGGCCGAGCGCGGCGGCGCGAAGGGATCGATGATGTCGTCGCTGAGCGGCGCCACGCGGTCGCGCTCGAGATCGCGCTCGAGCTTCTGCTGCGCCGAGCGCACGAGGTCGTCGCCCGCGTCCTTGTCCTCGACCTTCCCCGACGGGACGCTCGGCTGCGACGCGCGCTGCAGCGCCTCGAGCCCCTCGAGCTCGGCGCGCGCCTTCTCCACCCACTTCTGCTCCTCGGCGCGCTTCTCCATCGAGACGTACTTGCGGAAGGCGTCGATGGCGCTCGGGACGTCGCCGAGCGCCTTCAGCGTCTGTCCGAGGCCGTAGTAGGGATCGGGATCGTCGGGCTTGAGCTTGATGTACGTGCGGTAGGCGGCGACGGCGTCGGCCTTCTTGTCGCCCTTGCGGAGCGCGTGCGCGAGGTTGTACCAGCCGAGGGCGAACTTCGGATCGCGCTCGGTCACCTCGCGGAACGTCTGCGCCGCGTCGCCGTAGCGCTTGAGGCCGAAGTAGACGCTGCCGAGCTCGTTGTAGAGCTCGACGTTGGCGCGATTTGCGTCAATCGCTTTCTTGAAGGCGTCGACGGCCTCGTCGAGGCGGCCGCTCTTCTTGAGCTCGGCGGCGGCGGTGGCGAGCTCGGCGGCGTCGGCGCGCGGCGGCGGCGCTGGCGTCGGCTCCTTCGCGGCGGGCGGCGGCGGCTTGAGCGTGGTCACCGGCTCGACGGCGGCGACGGGCGCCGGCTTCGGCGCCTCGACGGGCCTCGGCTTCAGCTTGTCGAGCTCGCCCTTGGCGATGTCGACGAAGCGCTGCTTGGCGGGCGACTTCTCGAGCTCGACGTACTTCTCGTACGCGGCGATCGCGCCCTTCGTGTCGCCGAGCCCCTGCAGCGACGCGCCGAGGCCGAAGTAGGGATCGACGCGCTTGGGATCGAGCGCGATGGTGCGACGGTAGTAGTCGGCGGCGTCGGCCCACTCGCGCTTCTGACGAAAGGCGACCGCCAGCTTGTAGTACCCCTCGGGGAAGCTGGGGATGCGCGCGACGCCGACCTTCAGCTGCTTGATCGCCTCGTCGTAGCGGCGCTGCTTGAGCGCGGCGGCTGCGTAGGCGTCGTAGGCCTTGGGATCGTCGGGGTGCTCGACGATCGCCTTGTGCAGATCGTCGAGCTCGTCGGCGAGCGCGGCGGTCGGGGCGGCGACCAGCGCGGCGAGCGAGCAGGCGAGCGGGAGGAGGACACGGCGCATGCGCGAGACTCTAGCTGGCGCGTTGCGCCCTGTCGAGACAGGGACTTAGTCCCGATCCGTCCGGCTACTGGAAGAGCGTCGCCTCGTTCGCGATGAGGTCGGCGCAGGTCGCCCCCGCGACCATCGGGACAGCGGTGAACGTCGACGCGGAGTTCGCCGACTGAGAGATCGCCGGGTTGAAGCCAGCGACGGTGGTGACCTCCGACGGGCTGCAGGCGCGCGGCGACGGCGGCGCGCCGACGTTGCGCTGGCAGCCGAGGATGTTCTGGTCGAGCTTGAGGTTCTCGACGGTGCCGAGGATGCGGGCCCCCGCGCGCGCCTGCCCGGCGGCCTCGGGCCACACCTGCCCGGCGAGCGACACCGAGGTGCGGAGGTCGACGTCGAACTTGTCGATGTCGTCGAAGCCGGGCGCGTTCTCGACGGAGAGGCGCGCGCCGAGCGTGCCGTCGCCCTCCTGATCGCAGATGCAGCCGCTGTCGGTCGGGGCCGGCGTGCAGCGCGTCCCGGCCGCGCCGCCGCAGAGCATCGGCGCGCCCGCGTCGTCCCCGGGGAGCGCGTCGGAGAACGGCGTCGCCAGGTGCGCGCCGAGGACGATGGTGATCGGCTGCGAGGTGAACCGCGCGCAGGTGGTCGTCCCGTCGAGCGTCCCCGTCGACGACACCGCGGGCAGCGCCGCCAGCAGCGAGTCGGGGGCGGTCAGCTTCACCGGCTTGTTGCCGCCCTTCAGCGCGATGGGCGGGATCACGATCTTGCACGCCTGCGCGCTCACCGTCGCCGAGGTGCCGGTCTGGTCGACCTCGGTGAGGAGCAGCAGCTTGGCGTTGGCGTCCTCGTTGACGATGCAGGAGGCGCCCGAGCAGCCCGGCGTCACCTTCACGTTGACCGCGAGCAGCGCCTGGACGCCGTACTTGCCGGCGAGCTGGAAGCTCTGCCCGTCGGACATGCAGGTCCGCACCCCGCCGCGCATGTCGGCGCCGAGGTCGCTCGTGTTGCTGCTCGACGACGAGCAGGCCGCCGCCGCCAGCACGATCGCCACACCCATCCCATGCCGCATCGGACCCTCCCTCCCAAGGAGGGGCGCACCCTATCGTCGGTGCGGCGTCGCGGTCAAGAACCGTGGTACGGTGGCCCGGCCGATGTTGTTGTCTAGCGCAAATCGGACGGCGGTCGCGGTGGTGGTGGGGGCGCTGGCGCTCACCGTCGGGCGCGCGCGCGCGTCGGGGCCGGAGGTGGTCGGCCTCGGCTCCCGCGAGTCGGCGCTGGCCGGCGCCTCGACGGCGCGCGCCGCCGACTTCTCCGCGGTGCACTACAACCCGGCGGGGCTGGCGGCGATCCGCGCGCCCGAGGCCTCGGTGGGCCTCGTGGGCTTCGGCTCGACGCTCACGGCGACGCTCGGCGACGGCACCCAGCGCACGATGGCGATCGCCGATCCGCTGCTCGTGCACGTCGGCGGCGCCACCCCGCTGCCGCTCGGCGGGCCGCTCGCCGACCGCCTCTTCGTCGGCATCGCGCTGGCCATCCCGCCCGCCGGGCTGGTGCGGGTGATCGCCGACGCGCCGGACGCGCCACAATTCGCGCTTTACAACAATCGCACCCAGCGCCTGGTGGTGCTGCCGGCGCTGGCGGCGCGGCTCGGACCGGTGTCGCTGGGGATCGCGGTCAACTACCTGGCCGGCCTGAGCGGTCGCGTCGCCGGCGCGCCCGGGCCCGATCGCGCGCTGGAGGCGCGCGTCGACGAGCAGATCGGCGCGCAGGCGGCCGTCCACGTCGGGCTGCGCGCGCGCGCGACGCGGGCGCTCACCGTCGGGCTCGTCTACCGCCAGGAGTTCTCGGTGCCGTTCGCGACGACGGCGAACACGCAGGTCGCCGGCCAGCCGATCGACCTCGACGTGCGCGCGCAGGCGCTCTTCACGCCACACACGCTGATCGCCGGCGGTGCGCTGCAGCTCCCGTGGTGGCGCGTGGTGCTCTCGCTCGACGTCGGCTGGGCGCACTGGTCGGCGTGGCGCGGCCCCTTCGTCGCCGTGGAGAGCGCGCTGCCGCTGGTGGGGGAGATCGCCGCGCCGCCGCCGCGCGTGCGCGCCGATGACACCGCCATCGTGCGCGGCGGACTCGAGTGGACCGCCGTCGAGCGCCGCTTCACCAAGCTGCAGCTCCGCGGCGGCTACGGCTTCGAGTCGCGCGCGGTGTCGCCCGCGCAGCCGGGAGTCACCAACCTCCTCGACGGACACAAGCACCGGCTGGCGGCGGGGCTGGGGATCGTCTTCCCGCTCGGGCCGCTCACCGTGCGCGGCGACGGGCACGGCTCGCTCGAGATCCTCCAGCCGGAGACCATCGAGAAGCGGATCGTGCCGGCCGGGACGACGCCGCGGCCGCCCGCGGAGGAGGCGCTCGTCGAGGATCAGCCGAACCCGGGCGCGCCGCGCGTCCGCGGCGAGGGGCTCGTGTGGGCCTTCGGCCTCACCATCACGGTGCAGCTGCGATGAGGGCGGCGATCGTGATGGCGGCCCTGCTCGCGTCGAGCGCGGCCTCGGCGAACCCGCTCTCGACCTTCGGCTTCGGTGCGCGGGCGACGGCGATGGCGGGGGCGCAGGCGGCCGACGCGCGCGGGCCGGCGGCGGCGCACCACAACGCCGCGGGCGTCGCCTTCGCCGAGGGGCCGGAGGTGCTGCTCGGCTACGGCGGCGCGGTGATGGGGCTCACCCTCGACGGCGCCGACGCGCGCGTGACGGCGCCGCGCGGGACGTCGATCGGTCTGGCGCTGCCGGCGCGCTTCCAGTCGTTCGCGATCGCGCTGGGGCTCGCGCTCTACATCCCCGATCAGTTCCTCGTGCGCGTGCGGCTGGTGCCGCCCGGCGAGCCGCGGTTTTTGCTGCTAGCCAACAACCTCCAGCGGCTGGCGGCCGAGCCGGTCCTGTCGCTGCGGTTCGGGCGCCGCTTCGCGCTCGGCGCCGGCGCGACGCTGCTCGCCGACGCCGCCGGGCGGGGCGTGACCTTCGACGTCGGCGTCGTCGATGGCGAGAAGGTCGGGCGGGGGGCGATCGACGTCTCGCTGCCGCTGCGCGCTACGCCCCTCGTCGGCGTGCTGGTGCTGCCCGCGCCCTGGCTGCGCCTCGGCGCGACCTACCGCGGCGCGCTCGATCTGCGCCTCTCGCTCGACGTGCTGGCGCGCATCGACATCGCGGGCGCGATCACCGGCGATGCGCTCATCGCGCTGCGCGCCGCCGACTTCTACTCGCCGCACGAGGTCACGCTCGCCGCCGCCATCGAGCCGCTCCCCTGGCTGACGATCGCCGCCGAGGTGCGCTGGCTGGGGTGGCACCTCTTCGACGGTGGCGTGCCCGATCTGCGCGTGAGCCTCGATCTGTCGATCCAGCCGCCGCTCGTCGAGGGGCGGGCGCGGACGGCGCCCTTCACCGACGTGTGGAGCCCGCGCCTCGCGGTGGAGGTGCGGCGCGAGCTGACGACGCGCTTCGGGCTCGACCTGCGCGCCGGGTACGCCTTCGTGCCGTCGCCGGTGCCGCCGCAGACGGGGCAGACCAGCTACGCCGACTGCGATCGCCACGTGGTCGCGGCGGGCGGCGCGCTGCGCATCGGGCGGCTCGAGCCGATCCTGCGCGGGCCGATCTCCGTCGGAGTGGCGCTGCAGTTCCACGAGCTCGTCGCGCGCGTCGAGGCCAAGGCGCCGTCGCGCGGCGGGCGCGGCTTCGTCGCCGACGGCTGGATGCTGGCGCTCGCGGCGTCGCTGGAGGCGCGCTTCTGAATGCGTAGCGCCCTCGCGTTCATCCTCCTCCTCGCCGGCTGCGGCGCCGTCGGAGAGCCGCCCTTCCCCGGGTTGCGCCTGCCCGATCCGGCGTCGTGGGAGGACGTCGGCCCGGTGGTGATCTGCGAGGGCGCGGCGCGCCTCGGGCGCCCCACCGACGACACCGTCGGCTTCTGCGCCGCGCCGGCCGCCTCGTCGACGGACGGCGCCTGCAGCCGCGACGCCGACTGCGGCAGCCGCGAGCGCTGTAGTTGCGGCCGCTGCGCCCTCCGCCCCTGCGACACCGCCGAGGAGTGCGCGCCCACCGCCGGCGACGCGACCGCCACGGCGACGGTGTGCAGCTTCGCCGATCGCCGCTGCGATCGCGCCTGCACCGTCGACGGGGACTGCGCGGCCGGCGAGCGCTGCCTCCCCGGACGCGGCGTCTGTCGCGGCCTCTGCGCGACCAGCGCCGACTGTCAGCGCGGCGAGCGCTGCCAGATCTCCCCGCTCACCGGCGAGGGGCTCTGCGTCGGGGTCGGCTGCGCAAGCGACGACGACTGCGGCGGGACGCGCTGCCTCGTCGGGCGCCGCCCGGCCGATCTGCGCGAGCCGCTCCTCGTCGGCGACACGCTCTGGCTCGAGCGCCGCGACCTCGCCACGGGCGCGCCGTCGATCGTGCGCGCCGTCGCCACCGCCCCGATCTCCGTCGACGCCGACGCCGCCGCGCTGCCGCCCTTCGCGCTCGCGCCGGGCGCCGTCGTCGCCGGCCGCGCCCCCGCCGTCGCCGGCGAGCTCCTCCTCTTCGCCGACGCCGCCGCCCCGCTCCTTCGCCGCGCGCGCCTCGACGGCAGCGGCGCCGCCATCGTCGACGCCGAGCCGCTCGGCCCCGGCGAGGCGCCCGCCGTCGCCGCGCTCTCCGACGGCAGCATCGCGCTCGTCTGCAGCGACGGCGGCGCGATCGTCCGCCGCGACGCCGCGAGCCCGGCCGCCCCCTTCGGCCCGGCGGTCCCGCTCCTCGCCGCCGCCGACGTCGAGCGCGCCGGCCTGTGGGAGGCGCTCGGCCCGCTCGAGTCCCCGTCGCTGGAGCCGTTCCGTGACGCCGCCGGCACCGCGCGCCTCCGCCTCTGGTTCGCCGCCACCGGCCGCGAGAGCGGCCCCTCGCGCCAGTTCGGCGCCGAGGTCCCGACGCCGCCGAACGCCTCCATCGGCCTCGCCACCGCCGCCGACGAGCACGGCGCCTTCGTCCCCTTCGACGGCAACCCCGTCTTCGATCGCGTGATCGAGTTCCTCAACCACCCCGGCGAGCGCGAGCCGGCGATCGCCCCGACACCCGCCGCAGCGACGGCGGTGCAGTGGATGCTCTACCGCCGCACCTCCGCCGATGGCGCCCGCAGCGACGGGATCGCCGCTGCGCGCAGCCCCGCGCGCCCGCCCACGCGAAAATAATTTCGGCCGAAACCTACACTGTGGGATGATGTAGGCATGATCATCCCTGTCGTCGGCAACGTGACTGTGCTCATGGTGACGGTCGGTCTCTTCGTCGCGACGCTCAATCTCAAGAAAAAGCGCTGACGCCCGCGCTTTCGGATTGCTGGGCGAGGTCGGCCACGGCTAAAAGGGAAGGTCCCTTCGTGTCGACATGGCCGACCGCCAGCCCCACCCAGTCGCCCCCGCAGCCGCCGCGCGCCTGCGCGAGGCCACCCTCGCCGACCTGGAGTCGATCCGGCTCCTCCTCGGCGGCGACTCGGTCATCGACTGGCACCGGCTCGCGTTCCACGACGCCGCCGAGGTCGATCGCTTCCTGCGCGTCAACGAGCTCGATCCGGCGAACCCCGCCGACATGGAGCGCCTCGAGGATCTGCGCGAGCAGGCCGTCGAGTATCTGACCCGCAGCTTCGGCTACCGCATCCCCGACGAGGTCGCCCGCGGGATGCCGGCCCGCGATCTCTTCCTCCTCGCGAGCTCACGCGGCCGTCGGCAGATCTACGCCTGCATCGTCCTCAAGGTGATGCACGTCATGCATCACCTCGACGGGCGCGAGCTGCTCTTCAAGCTGCCCGTCTCCGACGACGAGCTCTTCGGCTTCGTCGAGTCGAAGGTGGTCAAGGTCGTCGAGGAGATCCGCGCCGCCGGCTACCCGATCGTCGAGTTCGCCTGGAGCCGCAAGGAGCACGACTCGATCGTCACGAAGCTCCTCGCGAAGCGCCACTCGATCGCGGCCAACGTCTTCGACAAGCTCCGCTTCCGCCTGATCACCCGCTCCGTCGACGATCTGCCGGCGGTGCTGACCGAGCTCCTGCACCGCCTGGTGCCGTTCAACTACGTCATCCCCGGCGAGTCGGTGAACGGCATCCTGCCCTTCCGCCGCGTCGTCGAGTCGACGCCGTCGCTGGCGCGCTTCGCCGATCAGCTCCAGCGCGACCTCGACGCCGATCGCGCGCGTCACCCCGAGCAGCCGCCGGGCAACGAGTTCTCCGGCCCCGGCTATCGGGTCATCAACTTCGTCGCCGACCTGCCGGTCCGCGTCGACCAGTTCCTGGTGCGCGTGACCAACTCCGGCGATCGCGACCTCGGGCCGGTGATCTTCATCCTCACCGAGTTCCAGGTGATCGACGCCGAGACCGCCCGCATGAACGAAGAGGGCGAGAACTCCCACCAGCGTTACAAAGAGCGCCAGTACGAGCGCGTGAAGCTGCGCCTCGAGGGTGGGCGTCCGCCGTCGTCGGCCGACCCGACGGGGCCGGTGCAGCTCCCACCGCGCGCGCCCGCCGGCGGCGTCCCGAGCGGCCTCGGCGACGACGACACCGACGCCGACGGCCTCCTCGACGACGACGAATAGCGCTGAGCGCGAATGCCGAGCGACAGCGAGGCGGGCGCGAAGCGCGGGGGTCCGGGGGCTCGCCGGTGTAGCCCCGTCTAATTGTCCGTGAGCTGCTTGGTCAGCTTCACGTCCTCGCCGGGCTTCACGACGACGTCGAAGTTGAACTTCTTGCCGTCGGCGACGAAGGTGACGACGTGCTTGCCGGGCTTGAGCGGCACCTTCGAGCGCGGCGCGATCGGCGTCATCTTCCCGGTGTCCTTGCCGTCGATCCAGACGCGCGCCCACGGCTGCGTGTTGGCGATGAGGAAGCCGGACTCGTTCGACGACGCCTTGTCGTCGCCCGCCGCCCCGCCGCCCGGCTCGAGCACCTTCAGCGGCGTCGGCCCCGCGGCGGCGACCGCCTCGCCCGACTTGCCCGACGACCGCGACTTCGGCTCCTTCGTCTCGGGCGGCTCCCCCTCGGCGAGCGCGACCAGCTTGGCGTCCAGCACCTGCGGCTCGCCGTTGGTCGACTGCAGATACTTGATGACGTCGCGATAGCCGCGCAGCCGCACCGTCACGCGCGTCGACTTCGAGAGATCGACGTCGGCGACGTCGATCGGCGTCACGCCGACGCGCTTGCCGTTGACGCCGACCTCGGCGCCGGGCGGCTCGCTGGTCACGCGCAGCTTGGTGTCGCCCGACGGCAAGGACGGCGCCGACGCCACCGTCGAGCCGGCGGCCGCGCCCGTGGGCTTCGGCAGCGCCACGTTCTCGGTGAGCTCCTCGCCCGCCTTCAGCGTGACCGACAGCTTCACCTCGTCGCGCTGCGGAGCGCGCACGCGCACGTCGTGGGCCACGTCGGCGCGCAAGGAGATCGGCTGCCTCCACGCCCCATCGGCGAGCTCGGAGCCGTCGACGACCACCTGCGCGCCCGCGACGTCGGCCGGGAGCTTGAGCCGCAGCGTCCCCGTCCCGACGCTCTCCGCCGTCGACGACTTGGGCGCGCGCAAGAGCGCCGGCAGCACCGCGACATCGCCGGCCGGCAGCTGGATCGTCTGCTTGAACTCGCTGCCGTCGACGCCGCGCACGACGACGGTGTGGGAGCCGGCGACGACGTCCTTCAGCGTCAGCGGCATCCCCTCCTCCATGTGCCCGCGCTTCGCGCCGTCGATGAGCACGTCGGCCGCGCGCGGCGGGTTGGCGGTGATGACCAGTGTCCCCCTCTTCGGCGCGCCGCCCGAGAGGAACGCGCGCACGCCGAGCACCGCGCCGAGGAGCCCCGCGGCGACGCCGACGCCGATGCCGATGTCCTTCACCAGCGTCGAGCCGCCGCCGCGTCCGCCCGTCGGGCGCGAGGTCACGACGCCGTTCGCCGGCGGCGCGCTCACGCGATCGGTGCCGCTCGGCGACGACGGCAGCGGCGTCGGCTGCGACGGCGTCGAGCCGGTCGGGTAGCTCGTCGCCGGCAGCACCGGCGCGGCGTACCCCTCGAGGACGGTGCGCTGCTCGGGCCCGAGGCGCACCGGGCCGGCGACGTTCATCGACGCCGAGGCCGACGCCATCGCCGCCGAGGCCGACGCGCCGTCGAGGATCACGGTCGACTCCGCGCGCAGCGGCGCCGGCGCGGGCCCCGCCGCCGCCGCGCCGTTCACCATCCCGGCGACCGGCGACTGCGCCGCCGGGTTCAGGATCGTCGTCGACTGCGACGGGAGCTCGGCCCCCGGCGGCGGCGTGACGGTGGTCTTCTCCGCCGACAGCTCGTTCTCCTCGACGACCTCGAGGTCCCCCTCCTCGAGCACGCGCGTCGAGCCCGACGGCAGATCGGCGCCCATCGGCTGGTGCACGAGCGACACCCCGACGCCCGCCTGGGCCGCCGCCGCCGGCGACGCCGCGGCCGCCGGCGCGGTCATCGCCTCACGCCCGATGCGCCGCTGCTGATCGAGCACCTCCTGCTCGCGGCGCATCTCGGCGGAGAACTGCTCGCGCATCCACTGCGAGATCTGCACCGTCGAGAACGCCGGCGCGTACGATTGCAGGAAGGCCGCGAGCTCGGCCTGCATCTCGCCGGCCCACTGGTAGCGATCCTCGGAGTCCTTCTTGAGCGCCTTCAGGATGATCTGCTCGAGCGCGGGCGGGCAGCTCTTGACCGCCTTCGACGGCGGCGGCACGTCGACGTTGCGCACCTTCTCGAGCGTCTCGAAGTCGCTGTCGCCGATGAAGAGGCGATCCGCCGTCAGGAGCTCGTAGAGGATCGTCCCGATGGCGAAGATGTCGGAGCGTCGATCGATCGGCAGCCCGCGCACCTGCTCGGGCGACATGTAGCCGAACTTGCCCTTCAGCACGCCGGCCTGCGTCTTCGACGAGCGCGACGCCGCCTTGGCGATGCCGAAGTCGATGACCTTCACCTCGCCGTCGTAGCTGACGAGGATGTTCTGCGGCGAGATGTCGCGGTGGATGATGCCGAGGCTCTTGCCCGACGCGTCCTTCTTCTTGTGCGCGTGGTCGAGCCCGTCGCACAGCTTCATGGCGACGAAGGCCGCCATCTCCGGCGCCATCGTCTGGCGGATCTTCCGGAAGCGGTTCTGGATCTGGAGGAGATCCTTCCCCCAGACGAACTCCATCGCGATGAAGTGCGCGTCCTGGACGCGGCCCAGCTCGAAGATCTGGCAGATGTTCGGGTGGTGCAGCTGGCCACAGATGCGCGCTTCGTCGATGAACATCGTGATGAAGTCGGCGTCCTCCGCCAGCGACGGGAGGATGCGCTTGATCGCGAGGATCTTCTCGTAGCCGCCGGCGCCGGTCGCGCCGGCTGGGCCGAACGTCTTCGCTTTGAAGACCTCCGCCATCCCGCCGACGCTGATCCGCTCAAGGAGGAGGTACTTGCCGAACGGGACCGGTTGCCTCACGAGCTCCCCTTCGTCGCACGCACGATGCGAGCCGCCTCAGCGTACTTCGTCGGCGCGAGGCGTCACAAGCGAAATCGCGGTCCACAGGCCCGGGCGTACAGACCACGACTGGTTGGGCCGCGCGAAGCTGGGGGCGCGCGCCCCTGGTCGACAGCCCGCGGCCCGGTCAGCGGATGGGGGCGAGGACGCCGTCGAGCTCGGCGGTGAGGCTCTCGAGGGCCTGGGCAACGGCGACGTACACCGGATCCTGGGTGCGGCGCGCGGCGGCGGTGGGATCGCTCGGGAGCGCGTCGACGACGCGCCGGAGGGCGACGCGCCCGTCGCGGACGATGACGAGCTCGAAGCGGCAGCGGATCGCGCCCGGCGCCCCCAGCGGCTCGACGCCGAGCAGGCGCGCCATCACCACCGCGCGCGCCGCCGAGCGCGCCGCCTCGTCGGTGACGATGTGGAGCGGCGCCATGCCGACGCCGCCGGGGACGACCTGGAGCCGAAGGCGCGTGCGCAGGTAGGTGAACAGCGCGTGCGTCGCGGAGTAGCCGGCGCCGTACGCCGTCGGGATCTCGGCGACCTGGTGGACGACGACGCGGCGCGGGACAAACGCCTGCTGGTAGGGATCGGTCGAGCGCGTCGGCACCTCGTCGTCGTGGCTGGATCGGGCTGGGGGCTCGGACGGCGTCGCGGTCGGGGTCGTCGCCGTCGGCGCAGGCGGCGTCACGACGGGAGGCGTCGCGGGCTCGCGCACGCTCACCGGGACCACGCCCGCCGGCGTCGGAGTCGTCGACGACACCGGCGTCGTCGACGCGGCGGCGGCCTCGACCTTCGGGTCTCCCTTGGGCTCGCTCTTCGCCGGCTCGGCCTTCGCCGGCTCTGCCTTCGCCGCTTCGGGCTTGGCCTCGACGCGCGCCTCGGGCTTGGCGGACTCGGGCTTGGTCGGCAGGAGCGCCGCGCGGCTGGCGAGCACCGGCTTGCCCGCGGTCGTCGTCGACGAGGTCGCGCTCACCCGCGCCGGTGTCGCCGCCTGCGCGAGCCGCTCGCCGACCCGCCGCGCGACGGCGTCGATCTCCTCGAGAGCCCCCTCCTCGACGACGCGGTGGCCGCGCGCGCTGACCGTCAGCCGCACGCGCTCCCCCTCCAGCTCGTCCACGTGCCCCGCGACGTCGTCGACCTCCGCGCCGCTCCGCGCGAGCGCCTCTCCGACGACGCGCCCCAACTCGGGGAGGAAGTGCGCGAGCGCCGCGCCGCGCTCTCCGGCGGTGAAGGTCACGCGCCGCTCGCCGGCGTGCACCGCGGTGACGGCGAGGAGCGCCGCGCCGACGACGGCACCGAGCGTGAGGCGTGGAGGGCGGCGCGTCGTCATCGACCCAGACAGGATGTGCTCGCGAGGGGCCACGGTGCAAGGGACGTCGGCGACGCCCCGTTGTTCAGCGCGGCGGCGGGATTGGCGTCCGGCGGTTGAGGAGCGACGCCACCTGCGCCGGCGTCGTCGCCCCGCTCGCGTCGACGACCACCGCGCGCGCCGTCGCCGCGACGCCCGGCGCCGCCGTCCTCAGCGCCGCCGTCGCCTGATCGACGAGCGCCGCCGAGCGCGCCGCGGCCGTCGCGGGCGTCGTCACCAGCACGAAGTCGTCGCCTCCGAGGTGCGCGAGCACGTCGTCGCCGGTGACCGCCTCGCGCAGCGCGCGCCCGACGGCGGCGAGGATGCGCGCGCCCTCGGCCCAGCCCAGCGCCTCGACGGCGTGCTCGAACCCGGCGAGCTCGACGAAGACCAGCGCGATCGGCTGCTTCGCGTCGGTGCGCGCGGCGATGGTGTCCTCGAGCGTCGCCGGCCCCGGCAGGTCGGTGACCGGGCTGCGGTCGCGCTCGCGGCGGTTGTGGCGGACGAGCGCCTGGCAGCGCGCGAGGAGCTCGCGCACGTTGAACGGCTTCGACAGATAGTCGTCGGCGCCCGCGTCGAGCCCGCGCACGCGATCGTCGACGCTGGCGAGCGCCGTCAGCATGAGCACCGGGATGCGCGCCTCGACGGGATCGGCCTTGAGCCGCCGCACGACCTCGATGCCGTCGAGCTTGGGCATCAGCACGTCGAGGATGATGAGGTCGGGCGACTCCTGCTTGACGAGCTTCAGCGCCTCGACGCCGTCGCGGGCGCGCATGCACAGGTAGCCCGCGTCACCCAGCGACGCCCCGACGAGGTGCGCCACCGCATCATCGTCCTCCACGACGACGATCTTCTTCAGGAACGGCATGCGAGAGCCCATCGTAGACGTCTGCGGTCGCGCTTGACAAGGACGGCGCCGGCCGCCCGTTTGACTTGCCGCGACCAGGGCCGTAGCTTTCCGGCCCTCAGATGAAGCAGCGTCGTGGCAAAGCGGAGCCTCTCTCGGCAGCGCGTCGCGTATCGCCCGTCGCTGCGCACGCCCCGTCGGGGCACCAGTCGTTCCGCACCGCGCGCGCGCTCCTCCCGAGCGGGCTGCGCCTCGTGACGGTCGAGCTGCCCCACCTCCACACGGCGTCGGTCGTCATGTACGCCAAGGTCGGGTCGCGCTACGAGACCGCGCGCGACAATGGCCTGTCGCACTTCCTCGAGCACATGCTCTTCCGCGGGACGGCGCGGCTCCCCGACGCCTACCTCCTCAATCGTCAGATCGAGGGGCTGGGCGGCACGCTCTACGCCGAGACGGGGCGCGATTATTCGCTTTACCAGATTGCGCTGCACCCCGAGTCGCTCGTCGAGGGGCTGCACCTCTTCGGCGAGATCTTCGCCGCCCCCGCCTTCAGCGACATCGAGATCGAGCGGCGCATCGTCCTCGAGGAGATGCTCGAGGATCTCGACGAGGACGAGCGGCTCATCAACATCGACGACATCACCCGCGCGGCGGTGTGGCCCGATCACCCGCTCGGCTACCGCATCACCGGCCCGCTCGAGAACGTGCGCCGCTTCACGCGCGCCGACGTGCGCCGCCACTTCGCCAAGTTCTACGGCGCGCACAACATGATCCTGGCGGTGTCGGGCGCCTGCGCGCACGCCGACGTCCACCGCGAGGCCGAGCGCGCCTTCGGCCGCATCGCGCCGGGGCGCGAGCGCGCCGTCCGTCCGCCGCGCACGAAGCAGAGCGGCCCGCAGGTCATCTTCGTCGAGAACGAGGGCTCGCAGTCGGCGGTGCAGATCCTCTTCCGCGCGCTCCCCGAGCTCGATCCCGAGTACCCGTCGATGCTCATGCTCGCGCGCGTCATCGACGACGGCATGTCGACGCGCCTGCATCGCCGCCTCTGCGACGAGCTCGGCCTCGCCTACTACGTGAGCGCCAGCCTCGAGCCCTTCGTCGACGCCGGGCTTTTCGAGGTCGACGCCACGGCGGCGCACGAGAACGTGCTGCGCCTCGTGAGCGAGTCGCTGACCATCTGCCGCACCCTCGCCGACAGCGGCCCCACCGAGGACGAGCTGCAGAAGGCCAAGCGGCGCTACCGCTGGGATCTCGAGCGCAGCTTCGACGACGCCGACGCGATGGCCGGCTGGTGGGGCGGGACGTCGCTCTTCTACCCGCCGGCGACGCTGGCCGAGAAGCTGGCGCGCGTCGAGCGCGTGACCGCCGAGTCGGTGCGCGCGGTCGCGCGGCGCATCTTCCGCCCCGAGCGCCTCACCGTCGCCTGCGTGGGCGTCCTCGGCCGCCGCGAAGAGAAGGCCCTGGCACGCGTCGTCGCGGAATACGCCGCCTCCTGATAAGCTAGCCGGGATGCCCGCGCCCTACGGCGACTCCCGCGAGCACCTCCTCGACGAGATCGCGATCTGCCGCGCGCGCGCGATCCAGCACGCCGGCGCCAAGGATCTCGTCAACGACGCCCCGCCGCCCGATCCCGCGCTCGTCGCCGAACGGGTCCAGCTCAGCCTCGCCGCCGGCATCGACCTGCGCCTCGCGCGCGTCGAGGCGACCTTCGGGCTGTCGCAGGTCGAGCGCACCATCCTGGTGAACGTCCTCGCGTCCGAGGTCGACCCGCTCTTCCGCGCGGTCTGCCGCGGCCTGCAGGGCGAGATGTCCGGCCCGACGCTGCAGGTGGGCACCATCGTCGAGCTGGTGGCGCCCGATCTCGACGCCGCCGTCGAGGCGGCGCTGCTCTTTTTGCCGGAGAAGCGCCTCCGCACCAACGCCCTCATCACCGTCGAGGATCCACTGGCGCCGCGCGACGTCCCGCTGCAGGCGCTGCGGGTGAAGATCGACCGCAACCTGGCGCTGTTCCTCCTCGGCGCGCGCGCCTCGAGCGCCCCCTCGTACGTGACCCTCGTCGAGCCGCGGGCCACGCTCGATCGCGCGCGCCTGCCGCCCGAGCGCAAGGCCGACCTCGTCGCCTTCCTGGCGCGCCGCCTCGAGGAGCGCCGCCCGCCGCTCGTCGAGATCGTCGGCCCGCTCGGCGTGGGCAAGAAGTTCCTCGCCGAGGGCGTGTGCCACGCGCTCGGCCGCCCGATGCTCGTCGTCGACGGGCGCGGCCTCGCCGCCAGCACCTCCGCCTTCGAGGTCGGGCAGCAGCTCCCGGCGCGCCTGGCCGAGGTGCGCCGCGAGGCGATGCTGCGCGGCGCGGTCCCGTACCTCGACCACTACCCGGCGCTGCTCAACCGCCACGAGGCGGTGCGCCTCGGCGGCGGCGGCGGCGATCCCGACACGCAGGCGCAGACGGTCGCGCCGACGCCGGTGCTGACGATGCCGCCCGAGCTGTCGACATTTTTGTCAAAGGTCGGGCTCTGCTTCCTCGGCGGCGACGAGCGCTACGAGCCGCTCGATCAGGCGGGCGAGGTGGTGCGCCTCGCGCTGCCCTTCCCGACGCCGCGGCAGCGCGCCGACATCTGGGACCAGACCTTCACCGAGATCGGCTCGACGCTCGACGAGGACGTCGATCTCCTCGAGCTTGGGCGCAAGCTGGCGCTCGACGGGCAGCGCATCCAGGCGGCGGCGCGCGCGGCGGTGGCCTCGGCGGCGGTGCGGGCCGAGGCGCGGCGCGGCCCGACGATCATCACGCGCGCCGACGTGATGGAGGCCTCGCGCCACCAGCTCACGCACGATCTCAAGTCGCTGGCGGTGCGCATCGACAAGGCCTACCGCTGGGAGGATCTGGTCATCTCCGTCGACGGCTACCACGCGTTGACAGAAATGATCGCCTACGCCGCCAACGCCGAGAAGGTCTACGACCACTGGGGCTTCGCGGCCAAGCACTCGGTGGCGACGGGCATCAGCGCGCTCTTCTCGGGGCCGCCCGGCACCGGCAAGACGATGTGCGCCTCGGTCATCGCGCGCGAGCTCGACATGGAGCTCTTCCGCGTCGACCTCTCGCGCGTGGTGTCGAAGTGGATCGGCGAGACCGAGAAGAACCTGGCGCGCGTCTTCGACGAGGCCGATCGCTCGCACGCGGTCGTCCTCTTCGACGAGGCCGACTCGCTGTTCGCCAAGCGCACCGAGGTGAAGTCGTCGGTCGACCGCTACGCCAACCTCGAGGTCAACTTCCTCCTCCAGCGCATGGAGTCGTTCAACGGGATCACCATCCTGACGACGAACTTCGAGGACACCATCGACAGCGCCTTCAAGCGCCGCTTGACCTTCCGCATCCGCTTCGAGAAGCCCGACGCCGACGCGCGCGCGGCGCTGTGGGAGAAGATGTTCCCGCCGTCGGCGGAGCTGGCGCCCGACGTCGACTTCGGCGAGCTCGGCCGGCGCTTCGAAGTGTCCGGCGGTAACATCCGCAACGCCGCCATCCGCGCCGCCTTCCTCGCCGTGAGCGAGGGGCACGCCATCGACATGGACACGCTCATCCGCGCCGCGGTCCGCGAGGCGCGCGAGATGGGCGTCCTCATCGCCGACCCGGCGCTCATCGCCCGCGCCGAGCGCGATCGCGCCGCCGCCCTCACGGCGCCGCCGCCTCCCGAGCCCGCCACCGACGACGGCGGCGAGCCCGATCAGCCCCCGCCGCCCTCGAAGCCCTCGCCCCGCCTCGTCCCGATCACGAGACCGCGCTAAGTCGCAGCGACGGCGCTTCGCGTATCGCTTCCTTTTACGGGGAGGAGGGGAGGAGGGGAGCTCGGAGGGAGGTTATTTGTTTTACACAAAAGCTCCTCCATCAGATCTCCCCTCCTCCCCTCCTCCCCGTGAAAGGAAGCGTCAGGAACCTCCACCACCGCGACAACTACTTGGAGCCGGTCGCTGAGCGCTCACCGCCGTAGCGGCGCTCGAGGTCCTCGAGGAGCGCGAGGTTGTGCTTGGCGTCGGCGTGCTCGGGCGAGCGCTTGATCGCCTCGGCGAACTGCAGCTTGGCGTCGTCGAGCCGCCCCATGCGCAGCAGGATGACGCCCGCCAGGTAGCGGATCTCGGCGTCCTGCGGATCGAGGTCGCCGGCAATCTTCAGCTCGTCGAGCGCGCGCTCGCGATCCCTCTTCGCCGACAGCACCAGCGCGTAGTTGAAGTGCGCCTTCGGGCGGCTGGGCGAGCGCACGATCGCGCGCGAGAGGTACCAGTTCGCCTTCGCCAGATCCCCGCGCCGATAGGCCAGCGACCCGAGGTTCGTCCACGCCTCACCGAGGTAGCGCTTGAACTGCTGCGCCTCCTGGAAGATCGCCTCGGCGCGCACGTCGTCGCCCGCCTCCTGATAGGCCGCCCCGAGGAGGAAGTAGGGGCGCGGATCCTCGGGCGCCAGCTTCTTCACTTTTTGATAGACCGTGATCGCCTTCTCGGGATCCTTCTGCCGCCGATAGCAATCCCCGAGGAGCTTCAGCGCCTGCACGTTCTTCGGCTGGCGTTTGAGGACCTCCTCGTACGACGCGATCGCCTTCGTGTTCTCCCCCATCCGCCCGTACGCCGACCCGAGGTCGAGCCGCACCTCGACGTCGTCGGGGGCCAGCTCCTGCACGCGCTCGAGCTCGGCGGCGAGATCGTTCACCGCCCCCTTCGCCGCGTAGATCAGCGCCAGCGTCCGCCGCGCTTGTAAGTGTTTGGGCTGGATCGCCGTCACACGCTCGAGCTCGACGAGCGCCCGCTCGATGTCGGCCGCCTCCCAGAGGAGCTCGCCGAGCATCTCGCGCACCTCGACGTCCCACGGCCGCGCCTCGAGCGCCTTCTCGGCGAGATCGAGCGCCTTCTGCCGCGACCCCTCCTGCCGATAGAGCTTGGCCAGCCCGGCCTGCGCCGCGTAGTACCCCGGCCGCAGATCGAGCGCGTAGGCGTACTGCCCCGCGGCCTTCCCGCGCTCGCCGTTCTCCAGATAGACGAGCCCGAGCACGCGCCGCGCCTCGGCAAACTTCGGGTCGATCAGCGCCACGCGCTTGAGCGTCTTTTCTGCTTTACCCAAATCCCGCGCGTCGCCGAGCCCATACAGCTCGCCCAGGCCGCGCCCATACAGCGTGAAGGCGTACAGATCCTTCGTCGGCCGCCGCCGGAAGGTCGCCTGCCCGTCGTCGGGGACCACCCACTTCAGCTTCTTGACGACGTCGACGAGCAGCCCGTCGAGCTGCTCGAGGAGCGCGTTGCGCTCGCCCACCGACTTCGCCTCCGCGCGCAGCGCCAGGCGCGCCGTCCCCGTCGCGTCCACCTCGACGGCGAACACCCGCAGCGCGACCTCGCTCTTCCAGTTCGGCCGCGCGAAGCTCCCCGTCACCACCCACTTCGCGCCGCGATCGAGCGCGCGCTTGGCGACCTTGTCCGCCTCGATGCCGCGCGGCCCCGCCCCGCCCGCCTCGGGCGCCTCGAGGATCGCCCCGCCGTACACGGGCCGCAGCGTCGGGATCGCCTCCAGCTTCTCGGCGACCGTCACCGCCAGCGCGCCCGACATCCAGTCGAGCTGCTTCACCGGCGACGCGTTCTGGAACGGCGCCACGGAGTACCCGTCGGGGAGATCGCCCTCGCCGATGGCGAAGGCGCGCTGGGTGATGGTCCCCTTGTCCTTTGGCTGCGCCTGGACGGCGGTCGGGCGAGCGACGGCGAACACACCGACGAGGCTCACGGCGACGAAGTTGACACCCGATCCCCCGAGGGACATACCTTCGATTGTGGCGGAGCCGACGGTGAAGGCAAGCAAACCGCAGCCGAAGAGGGCGCGGAAGAAGCGGAAGCGCTTCTCGTTCATTCGCTTCCTCACGCTGTTGGTGCTCTTCGGCGGCGCCTTCGTCGCCGCGATGGGCTACTGGGGCTACCGCGAGTTCGAGAAGGATCTGCCCGATCGCTGGAGCGAGCTCACCGACTACAAGCCCTCGCGCGCGAGCCGCGTCTTCTCTTCGGAGGGCGAGCTCATCGGCGAGTTCTATCTGCAGAAGCGCGTCGTCCTCCCCGCCGCCGAGCTGCCGCGCCACCTGAAACAGGCCTTCGTCGCCGCCGAGGACAATCGCTTCTTCACCCACGGCGGCATCGACCCGCTCGGCATCATGCGCGCCGCCTTCGCGAACCTGAAGGCGGGGCGCGTCGTCCAGGGCGGCTCGACGATCACGCAGCAGGTCGCCAAGCTCATGCTCGTCGGTGCCGACCGCAACCTGGTGCGCAAGATCCGCGAGGCGATCTTGTCTCGCAAGATCGAGCAGCGCCTCACGAAGGATCAGATCCTCGGGATCTACCTCAACCACGTCTACCTCGGCCACGGTGCGTACGGCGTGCAGGCGGCCGCCGAGATCTACTTCGGCAAGGACGCCAAGGATCTCTCGATCGCCGAGGCGGCGATGCTCGCCGGTCTGCCCAAGGCGCCGACGGAGGACTCGCCCTTCTCCGCCTTCCGCCGCGCGCGCGACCGCCAGCGCTACGTCCTCGGCCAGATGCGCGAGAACCAGTTCATCAGCGACGAGGAATACCGCGCGTCGATGCAAGAGCCGATGGCCATCATCTCGAAGGACACGCCGCTCAACCACATCGCGGCGCCCTACTTCGTCGAGCACGTCCGCCGCATCGTGCAGGCCAAGTATGGCGGGCGCGATCTCTACGATCGCGGCCTGCGCATCTACACCACGCTCGACATGACCCAGCAGCGCGCCGCCGAGGCGGCGGTCAAGCGCGGCCTCGAGGAGGTCGATCGCCGCTACGGCTTCCGCGGCCCGGTCGGGCACCTCGCCGGCGACCAGCTCAAGCACTTCACCGAGTCGCTGCCCTGGCCCTACACCGGGCAGAAGGAGCCGCCGGCCGCGTCGGCGCTGACGGCGGGCGCGCTGGTGATCGGGAAGCCCTACTACGCGCTCCTCGAGAAGCAGGGCAAGAAGAGCTACGCCAAGCTGGGCGCGGTGCGGGTGGTGCTCGACGACGCCGACGCCGCGCGGATTTCGCGCTGGACAGAAAAAAAGGGCAACAAGCTCGTCGACGGTGATCTCGTCCCGGTGCGGGTCGTGCGCAAGGAGGAGAAGCGCGGCTCGGGCAAGAAGGCGTTCGTCGAGACGATCGAGGTCGCGCAGCTCGCGCAGAAGCCGGACATCCAGTCGGCGCTCGTCGCCGTCGATCCGCACAACGGCCACCTGACGGCGATGGTCGGCGGCTACGAGTACGCCTGGAGCCAGTTCAACCGCGCGACCCAGGCCAAGCGGCAGGCGGGCTCGTCGATCAAGCCGTACATCTACGCCGCGGCGCTCGAGCGCGGCTTCACCGAGGTGAGCATCGTCCCCGACGCGCCGATCTCCATCAAGACCGCGGGCGGCGTCTGGACTCCGGGCAACTACAAGAAGGAGTACCTCGGGCCGATCACGCTGCGGACCGCTTTACAGAAATCGATCAACACCGTCTCGGTGCGGCTGGTGAGCGCGGTCGGCGTCGACAAGACGATCGAGGAGATCCGCAAGTTCGGCGTGACCGCGCCGATCGTCCGCCACCCGTCGATCGCGCTCGGCACGCCCGAGGTGACGCTGCTCGAGCACACCTACGGCTACGCGACGTTCCCGGCGGGCGGCCTCGAGGTGAAGCCGGTCCTCTTCACGAAGATCCTCGACGCCGACGGCAACGTCGTCGAAGCCGAGGAGGCGCTGCCGCCGCCGGAGAAGCGGCGCCGCCGCATCCCGGCGGACACGGCCTACGTGATGGTCGACATGATGAAGAACGTCGTCGAGAAGGGCACCGGCCAGAAGGCCAAGGAGCTCGGGCGGCCGGCCGGCGGAAAAACTGGGACCTCCAACGAATTCCGCGACAACTGGTTCATGGCCTTCACGCGCGATCTCGTCTGCGGCGTGTGGGTCGGACGCGACGACTTCAAGCCGATCGGCTTCGAGGCCACCGGCGGCACGACGGCGGCGCCGATTTGGACGGACTTCATGAAGGCCGGCCACCCGCCGACGCCGGTGCGCGACTTCGATCCGCCGCCGAGCGTCTACTTCGTGCGGGCGTCGCCGGATCGCGGGATGCCGGCGAAGCCGGGGACGCCGGGCGCGCTGCTCCTGCCGTTCAAGCGCGGGACGCTGCCGCCAGCGTTCGCGCGCACCGAGGCAAAGACGCAGTTCTCGGATCCCGTCTTCTGAGCTACAATCTCTCGTCGAGATCGAGTCATTTCGCTGCCTTGACAGTCGAGCACCATCGGATATAGTGCGGCGGGATCGTTTCCAGCTACCGGTACGCATCGCGAGCGCGACGGGCGTCGCGGAGGGTCTATGCAGAACATTGCCCAGTTCTTCGAGGAAGGCGGCTTCTTCATGTACGTCAACCTCATCTGCTCGACGATCACGATCGCGCTGATCACCGAGCGGACGATCTTCTTCCTCACCAAAGGGTCGGTGAACGCGAAGGCCTTCCTCGACCAGATCCGCAAGCTCGTCGCGGCGGGGAACATCGATCGCGCGGTGAAGCTGTGCAGCGCGACCGAGGCGCCGGTGGCCCGCGTGGCCAAGGCCGGCCTGCAGCGCTTCTCGAAGGGTGAGGCCGCGATCACCACGGCCATCGAGGAGATGCTCGTCGACGTCACGCCCGATCTGAAGAAGCGTATCCAGGCGCTCTGGTCGCTCGCCAACATCGCGACGCTCATCGGCCTCCTCGGCACCATCACCGGCCTCATCGGCGCCTTCGCCGCCGTCTCGAAGGCGGCCGCGGCCGACCGCTCGACGATCCTCTCGGCGAAGATCGCCGAGGCCATGAACAACACCTGGCTCGGCCTCGCGATCGCCGTGACCTGCATGATCGGCCACGTCTTCCTCTCGTCGGCGTCGAAGAAGCAGCAGCACGAGCTCGAGGCCTTCTCGATGAAGCTCGAGAACCTCCTCACCGAGACGCTCCACGCGGGCGGCGCGGCGGCGGCCGGCGGTCAGCGGTAGAGATCGACGATGAAGGCCCAGCGGCTGCGCGCCAAGCTGCGCAAGATCCGCGAGCACGGCGAGGAGATGCAGGAGGAGGGCGGCGAGCTCAACCTCGTGCCCTACCTCGACATCGTCACCAACGTCATCATGTTCATGCTCGCGACGGCGACCTTCGCCGCCGCGCTCGGCGACATCAACGTGAGCTCGCCGACGACGTCGAACACCGTCTCGGCGTCGACCACGCCGCAGGAGGAGCCGAAGAACGAGCTCAACCTGACGGTGTCGATCTCCGAGAAGGGCTTCACCATCGCCGCCTCGGGCGCGGTGCTCTACCAGGGGGACAGCTTCGCCCCCGACGGGAACATCGTCCGCTCGGGGCAACAAGTATTGCCGACCATCCCGAAGAAGGGCAACGACTACGACTACGAGCTCCTCAACAAGCGGATGCTCGAGATCAAGAAGCTGCCCGTCGCGGCGACGGAGACGAAGGTGATCGTGAACGCCAACGCGACGATCATTTACGAGCACGTCGTGCAGACGCTCGACGCGTGCCGCGGCAAGGCCGTCGAGAAGCCGGACCCCGCGAACCCCGGCAAGATGATCGAGTCGTTCGAGGGCTTCGGTGACGTGCTCCTCTCGGCGGGGGTGAACTGATGGCCGAGACCCAGGCGCAGGGAAAAGCCGCCGCAGCCGACGACGAGGTCCCCGAGCGGGAGGCGAAGCGTCAGCTCAAGCTCTTCCGCGAAAAGGTCGAGGAGGAGGCGCTCGAGCACCAGCAGGCGTACCTGAACATCACGCCGATGATGGACATGATGACCATCCTGCTGGTCTTCCTCCTCAAGCAGTTCGCCGTGCAGCAGGCGGCGTCGATGTCCGAGGGGCTGCAGCTGCCGTCGTCGTCGATCGAGCAGCAGCGCCCGCCGGGCGTGAACATCACCATCACGCAGAACGCCATCCTCGTCGAGGGTGACGCGGTGACGACGGTCCGCGCGGGCGCGGTCGACCCGGCGGTGAAGCGCGACGGCGCGAACAGCTACTTCATCACGCCGCTCGTCGACGTGCTCACCAAGCACGCCAATCGCCTCAAGAAGATCTCGGCCCTCGGCGGGACGCCGTTCGATCGCACCGCGACGGTGATGGTCGACAAGAACACGCCGTATCGACTGCTGACCGAGGTCCTCTACTCCGCCGGTCAGGCGGAATTTTCGAATTATCGATTGGCCGTCATCAAAAAGGCCCAGTAGACCCTCTCTCGTTCCAGCAATCCCCTTTACACCCAAGTTTCTGCGCGGTATACGCGCCGGGCGCTTACGCACGGGCGCTTACGCACGGAGGGAAACGTCCACATGGCTTCGAACGTCTTGCGTCGCCTCGGAGCGACTGTGACGACCGGCGCGCTCGCCGTCGTCGCATTTCTGACCGTCACGCTCGGTAGCGCGATGGCCTTCGCGCAGCCGGCACACAGCGCGAAGTCGGAGATGGATCTCGAGCTGCCCCGCTTCGAGCTGGTGCAGTTCTTCGGGACCAACGCCAAGACGCTCCTCAGCTTCGGGCTGATCGTCTGTGCGCTCGGCATGGTCTTCGGGTTGGTGATCTATCGCCAGCTCAAGAACATGCCCGTGCATCGCTCGATGCGCGAGATCTCCGAGCTGATCTACGAGACCTGCAAGACGTACCTCTTCACGCAGGCGAAGTTCATCGGGATCCTCTTCGTCTTCATCGGCGCGATCATCGTCGTCTACTTCGGCGTGCTGATGCACTACCCGGCGCCGAAGTGGCTGATGGTCGTGCTCTTCTCGATCATCGGCATCGCCGGGTCGGCGGGCGTCGCGTGGTTCGGCATCCGCGTCAACACCTTCGCCAACTCGCGCACCGCGTTCGCGTCGCTGAAGGGCAAGCCCTTCCCGACCTACGCGATTCCGCTGAAGGCCGGCATGTCGATCGGCATGCTGCTCATCTCGACCGAGCTCATCATGATGCTCGCGATCCTCCTCTTCGTGCCGCGCGACTACGCGGGCCCCTGCTTCATGGGCTTCGCCATCGGTGAGTCGCTCGGCGCCTCGGCGCTCCGCATCGCCGGCGGCATCTTCACGAAGATCGCCGACATCGGCTCCGACCTCATGAAGATCGTCTTCAACATCAAGGAAGACGACGCGCGCAACCCGGGCGTCATCGCCGACTGCACCGGCGACAACGCGGGCGACTCGGTCGGTCCGTCGGCCGACGGCTTCGAGACCTACGGCGTCACCGGCGTCGCGCTCATCCTCTTCATCCTCCTCGCCATCCCGGCCAATCAGGAAGAGCTCCAGGTCAAGCTGCTCGTCTGGATCTTCGTGATGCGCGTCATGATGATCATCTCGTCGGCGGTCTCGTACCTCCTCAACGAGGCGGTGGCGAAGGCCAAGTACGGCAACGCCGACAAGATGAACTTCGAGTCGCCGCTCACGGTCCTCGTGTGGCTCACCTCGATCGTCTCGGTCGTCGTCACCTACGTCGTCTCGATGCTCCTCATCGGCGACCTCGGCAACGGCGGCGCGTTCTACCAGCAGACCTGGTTCCAGCTCTCGTCGATCATCAGCTGCGGCACGCTCGCCGGCGCCATCATCCCCGAGGTCATCAAGGTCTTCACCTCGACGGAGTCGGGCCACGTGCGCGAGGTCGTGACGGCGTCGCGTGAGGGTGGCGCGTCGCTGAACGTGCTGTCGGGCCTCACCGCCGGGAACTTCTCGGCCTACTGGATGGGCATCATCATCGTCGTGCTCATGGGCACGGCGTACGGAATCTCGACGGGGAGCCTGTCGGCCCTGCTCTCGCCGGCGACGGCGCCGGTGTTCGCTTTCGGCCTCGTGGCCTTCGGCTTCCTCGGCATGGGTCCGGTGACCATCGCCGTCGACTCGTACGGCCCGGTCACGGACAACGCGCAGTCGGTCTACGAGCTCTCGCTCATCGAGAACGTCCCGAACGTGAAGGAGGAGCTCAAGAAGGACTTCGGCTTCGAGCCCAACTTCGACAAGGCCAAGCACTACCTCGAGGAGAACGACGGCGCCGGCAACACCTTCAAGGCGACCGCGAAGCCAGTGCTCATCGGCACCGCCGTCGTCGGCGCGACCACGATGATCTTCTCGATCGTCGTCGCCCTCACGCACGGCCTCGACCCCACGATGCTCGGCAAGCTCTCGATGCTCCACCCGCCGTTCCTCCTCGGGCTCGTCACCGGTGGCGCGGTCATCTACTGGTTCTCGGGCGCGACGACGCAGGCGGTCTCGACGGGCGCCTACCGCGCGGTCGAGTTCATCAAGGCGAACATCCGCCTCGAGGGCGCCGAGAAGGCGTCGGTCGAGGACTCGAAGAAGGTCGTCGAGATCTGCACCCAGTACGCCCAGAAGGGGATGTTCAACATCTTCCTCACGGTGTTCTTCTCGACGCTGGCCTTCGCCTGCCTCGAGCCGTTCTTCTTCATCGGCTACCTGATCTCGATCGCGCTCTTCGGCCTCTACCAGGCGCTCTTCATGGCGAACGCCGGCGGCGCGTGGGACAACGCCAAGAAGGTCGTCGAGGTCGAGCTCAAGGAGAAGGGCACCCCGCTCCACGCAGCGTGCGTCGTCGGTGACACCGTCGGCGATCCCTTCAAGGACACCTCGTCGGTCGCGATGAACCCGGTCATCAAGTTCACGACGCTCTTCGGCCTCCTCGCCGTCGAGCTCGCGATCACGCTGCCGGAGTCGACCAGCCACATCCTGGCGGGCATCTTCTTCGCGATCTCGCTCTTCTTCGTGTACCGCTCGTTCTACGGGATGCGCATCAAGAGCGACAAGGCGGCCGAGAAGGAAGTCAGCGCCGAGCGCGCCCGCTCCGCCAGCTAGCTCCTCCCGTCTGTGATAAGGTCGCGGTCCGAATGGGCGCGACCTACCTCATGTGCTACCCCGGCCCCCGCTGGCAGATCCGCGGCGGGGCCAACCCCCGCAGCCAGTCGAAGTCCCCCACCAACCCGCGCGCGGCCATGCGCGAGTGGCTCACGCTCGCCGACGCCATCACGCGGGCCGGCGGGCACATCCTCGTGATGGCGCCGCCCGCCGACGACGCGGGCGCGCAGCTGAGCGGTCTCGTCTACGCGGCCAACCACGGCGCGATGTTCAAGAACGGCGACCAGTGGCTGTTCCTCGTCTCGAAGATGGCGGTCCCCCACCGCGGCGGCGAGCGCGAGGTCGTGCGGCGCTTCTTCGCCGAGGCGGGCGTGCCGACGCTCGAGGCGCAGCACGAGTGGGAGGGGCAGTCGGAGGTCCAGTCGCTCAAGGCGGCGCGGGTCATCCTGAGCTGGGGCGTGCGCTCGAAGCGCGAGTCGCTCGAGGAGGTGCGCCGCGTGCTTCCCAAGCAGTCGCGCACGCTCGAGGTGCAGGTGAAGGAGCCCTTCACCCACGGCGACGCGGTGCTGGCGCCGCTCTACACGCGCGCCGGGGACATGGTGGTGCTGGCGTACGGGCTGGGGATGGTCAATCGGTCGATCCCCGAGCTGCGCACCTTCATCGGCACCAGCGGTGACGTGGTGTCGATCGACGAGGACGACGCGATGGCCGCGGCGACGAGCGCGCTGTCGGTCAACGGGACGGTGCTCCTGCCGGCGGGGACCTCCACCGGGCTGCGCGGGACGCTGGTGCGGCGCGGCTTCACCGCCGTCGAGGAGATCGAGATGCCCGAGCTCCTCGGCAAGGGGGGCGGCGGGCCGCGGTCGCTGGTCAACGAGATGCCCGGGTTCGTGATCTCCGACGAGGCGCCGAGCTACTCGCACCTGCGCGACAAGCTGTACGCGCTGGCTGAGGGCTACCCCGAGTCGGCCGGGGGTGGCGCGCCGCCGGCGCCTGCCGCTCCGACCACGACGCCGTCGTCTTCGACTTAGCGTCTAGCCGAAAAAGGGATCGAGCGCGGCGAAGAGCGGGGCGGGCGCCTCGACGTAGGGGACGTGCCCGCAGCGCGGGAGCGCCACGAAGGGGGCGCCGAGCGCGGTCGCGGTGGCGCGCGCGCCGTCGACGGGGATGGGGTCCTCCTCGCCGTGCACGACGAGCGCGGGCGGGCGCGACGCCCCGAGCGCGGCCAGCCGCGGGCGGAGGTCGAAGTCGCCGAGGCTCTTCCAGGTGCTCTCTTCGACACGCCCCTGGACCAGGAAGGGCGTGAGGCCGACGGCGAGGCGCGGGTCGACGAAGTAGCCGGCGACGGCGAGCGCGAACCGGGCGCGGCGATCGCGCGGCGCCTTCTGGGTCGCGGGGTCGCCCCCCTCGGCGGCGATCATCTCGAGGCGGAGCGCGTCGACCTCGGGGCGGCGGCCCATCGCCGCGAGGCGCTCCTTGAAGGCGGCGCGCTCCGACGAGGCGAGCGGCGCGGGCGAGACGAGGGCCATGCGCTCGACGCGCGCCGGGTGGCGGAGCGCGTAGAGGCAGGCGAGGAGCCCGCCCCACGAGTAGCCGCAGAGGGCCAGCCGCTCGACGCCGAGATGGAGCCGCAGCGCCTCGAGATCGGCGACGTGATCGTCGGCGGTCGGCAACGCGGCGCCCGGCGTCAACGACGAGGCGCCGCTGCCCCGCTGGTCGTAGTAGACGAGGCGGCGACCGGGCGCGCCCAGGCGATCCATCTGCGGGCGGAGGTACTCGTGGCCGGCACCGGGGCCGCCGTGGAGGAGGACAATCGGACGGGGGCCGTCACCGACGGTGACGACGTGGAGCTGGGCGCCAGGGACGTTCAGCACGCGTCGGTGGTAGCACGCCGGGCCGGAAGGCCGTACGCTCTTACGATGGCGTCCCAGCTTGCGCGGCTCCGTGAAGGGGTGGGCCTCCTCGGCCTCACCCTCCCCGTCGTGGTCCTCACGCTGTTCGTCTTCGACGCGCCGGGCGTCGCACCCCTCCTCGCCTGCTACGTGGCGGCCTTCGTCGCCGTCGGGGCGAAGTGGAGCTGGGGGCGCTCGTTCGCCCTCGGGGTGGCCTTCTTCGGCGCGGGCCTCGTCTGGCTGCTGGCGAAGAACGGCCTCTGGGGGCAGCCGATCGTCACCCAGATCGCCGTCGCCCACGCGCTCGTCGCCGCGGGCCTCGTGCGCCTCGAGCGGCCGCGGCTCCTCGCCTTCACCGCCGGATGGCTGCTGCCGTCGCTGTTCCTGTGGATCGGCCTGCGCTAGCCGGCCCGTCGCCAAGTCCGACAAGCACCGCCCGCGTTCGCGCGTATACTGAGGGAATCAGGAGGAGCAGAAGATGAAGTTGCCGGGGATGGACCGTCTCGGGAGCATCGGATACGTCGGCGAACGCAAGGCGGTCGCGCTGCTCTGCATGGGCTTCTTCGCGACGCTGTTCTTCATGATCTCGCTGCAGGCCCGCACCGAGCTGCCCGAGTTCTTCGCGATGTTCAGCGCGATGACGCTGCTCTACCTGACGGCCTTCATGGGCGTCGCCGCCGAGTGGTTCTGGGGGCGCTGGTTCGCGACCGGCCTCGGCTACTGGGGCGTGACGATGACCATCATGACCATCGTCACCACGCGCTCGGCGCCGACGCAGATCATCGTCTTCGGCGTCATGCACGGCCTCATGTCGGTGCTGCTGCAGGGCGAGAAGATGGCGGCGCTGTTCGACGCCAAGCCCGAGTGGCGCGAGAAGTGGAAGCTCGACGAGCAGGGCGTCATCCGCGTGCGCAAGTCGGTGACGCGCGCGGCGTCGTCGCTGCCGGCGCTCATCCTGTTCGCGCTGGCGCCGCGCCAGGATCAGTCGCTGTATGGGCTGCCGACCTTCGATGCGATCACCATGACCCTCGCCGCCGTGGCGCTCTTCGCCCTCGTGTCGATGCTCACGACGCGCCGGACCTGGGCGGTCATGCTGCTCGGCGCCGCCGGCGTCGGGCTCCTCGCCCGCGCGGTCTTCTCGGGCGCGCGCCTCTACGCCTCCGGCGTCTACTTCGAGCCGGCGACGGTGCCGCACGCCGACTGCATGCTGGTCATCCTCGGCGCGGTGGGCGGCCTCTTCCTGGTGTCGTCGAGCCTGCCCTTCGTCGGGCCGATGCTCTCGTACCTGGTGCGCGGGCGCCGCGCCTAGGAATTTCCGCTTGACGTGAAGAGCGCCCGGATCGACGGGCGCCGCAGATAGACCGCGCAGCTCACGAAGTAGACCGCCAGCAGTCCCCCCTTCACCGCCGCGAACAGAATCTGCAGGCTCCCGCGGGTGCTGCCGAAGAGCACCGCGCCGGAGCTGAGGCCGTCGAGCGCGGCCGAGAGGTCGCGCGCCTGCACGATGGCGAAGGCGACGTCGAGGAGCTGGTACGGCAGGCTCGCCACCGCGGCGAGCGACCAGGCCGAGGCGCCCCAGGGGAGGCCGCGCATCGCGCGCGCGCAGCCGGCGAAGAGCAGGAGCGAGAGGATGAAGTTCATCGCCGCCATCGGCAGCGCGACGCCGCGGCGGCCGTAGACGAGATCGGCCTGCTTCTCGACGACGCGGAGGACGTCGTCGCGGCTGAGCGGGACCAGGCCCGGCAGGAGCGAGGTCTCGAGGATGGGGTCGATGGCGGGGGCGGCGACGGTGGTGCCGCCGTCGGCGTCGTCGCCGCGACCACCATCGGCGACGGGCGGCGCGCCGGCGTCGGCGCCGACGGTGCGCGCGCGCGCCACCGAGGGCAGCTCGCGATCGACGGCGTCGCGGGCGGCGGCGACGAAGCGATCGCGCGACGCGAGCAGGCTGCGCGCGCGCTCGATCGACACCCACGCCCCGGACGACCCGATGACGAGCCCCAGGAAGGCGAGGAGGCTGAAGAGCGCGGGCCGGCTCGGCACGGGCGGACGCTAGCACGGCGAGATGCATTGACCAACCGGAGGTGCGCGCGGAGAATCCCCAGGTGATCGCAAACCACAAAGTCGTGCGAATCGACTACGTCCTCCGCAACTCCGCCGGGGAGGTGCTCGATTCGTCGGAGGGCGAGCAGCCGCTCGCCTACGTCCACGGGCGCCACGAGATCGTCCCCGGCCTCGAGCGCGAGCTGACCGGGCTCGCCGTCGGGGACACCAAGAAGGTCGTCGTTCCGCCCGCGGAGGGGTACGGCGATCGCATCGAGGAGCAGGTGTTTCCGATCCCGCGCGCGGCGCTGCCGCCGGGCGTCACCGTCGAGGTCGGGCAGACGCTCGTCGGCGAGGGCGACGGCGGCGAGCGCGTCCCGGTGCGCGTGATCGAGGTGCGTGACGACGCCATCGTCGTCGACGCGAACCATCCGCTCGCGGGCGAGACGCTCTTCTTCGAGATCACCGTGCGCGAGGTCCGCGACGCGACCGCCGACGAGATCGCGCACGGTGTGACCGACGCCGACTGATGCGCGTCGCGCTCGTCGCGACGCTCGCGCTCGTCGCTGCGGGCGGGTGGGCGTGCGGCGAGCCGTCGCTGTGCGAGCAGCTCGGCGCCGAGCGCGGCTGCATCGCGCAGCGCAACGCCGCCTACTCCTGCGTCGGCGGCGACTATCGCGAGACCTCGTGCGGGACCGCCGCGGCCTGCGTCGAGGGCGAGTGCCGCCCGCGCATCTGCGACCCCATCGACTTCGGGTGCGTGCGAGGCGATCAGGTCGCCGAGACCTGCGTCGACGGAGGGACGCGCGTCCAGCGCGTCGACTGCGCGGCGGCGGGCCAGGTGTGCGTCGTCGAGCCGCTCACCGCCCGCTGCCTCGAGCAGGCCTGCGTGCCGGGGCGCGTCTTCTGCGCGCCCGACGGGAGCGAGGTGCGAAAGTGCAGCACCGACGGCCGCTCGTACGACGTCGTGCAGGCCTGCCGCGCGACGCCGGACGCGGTGAGCGTCGGGGCAACCTGCGTGGGCGCGCGCTGCGTGTCGCGCTGCGAGCTCGTCGAGGCGACCGAGACGTCGACGCGTGGGTGCGCCTTCGTCGCGGCGCCGCCCGGCTCGGGGAGCTTCCAGGTGCTCGTCGGAAACAGCGAGCCCGACCTGACGGCGCAGGTGCGCGTCACCTGCGCCGCACAGGTGCAGCTCGTGAACGTGATGCCGCTCGCGACGGTGAGCGTCGATTGCGCGACGATGCTGCCGTCGGGGACCAGCGCCGGGTACAGGTCGCTCTTCGTCGAGGCGACCTCTCCCGTCGAGGTCTGGGCGATCCCGATGGGCGGTGCTGGCGTGGCCATCCCGCCACGACACACGCTGGGCACCGAGCACCGTGTCGGCTGGGGAGTCGACGGGGCGCAGCGGCTCCTCGTCGCGGCGGCGTCGGACGGCGAGGTGACGATCGACTCGGCGGTCGCCTTCGACGCGGGCGGCTCTATCGCCGCGCTGCCCGCCGGCGGGACGATGACCCGCATGATGGGCCGCGGCGACGTGTTGGCGCTCGCGCGGACGGGAGCGATCCGCGGCGTGCGGGTGACGAGCACGGTCGGGGTCACCGTCGTGCTCGAGGCGCAGCCGGGGGCGGCGGTGCTGGTGCCGCCGTCGACGGCGCTCGGGCGCGCGTGGGTGGCGCCGACGGGGACGCCAGCGACGGTGACGGCGCTCGAGCCGCTCACGGTGACCAGCGAGCGCGAGGGGACGCGCGCGCTCGCCGACGGCGAGAGCACAACCGTCGCCGGCGGGCAGGTGGTGCGCGCCGACGGGCGCGGGCTCGTCGTCGCCGCGGGGGTGCTCGTGCCGCCGATCGAGCAGCTGCGGACGAGGCTGCTCTTCCCTCGCGACGGGCGGCTGGTCCTCTACGCGCCGCAGGCGCAGGTGGTCACCGTCGGGAGCTCGTCGGTCGCGCTCACCGCGCACCCCGGAGCGAGCGGAGCGACGGCGACCTTCGACGCGATCACCGTCGGGGGAGCGGCGATCGTGGGGCCGCAGGCGCTGGGCGGATGGCTGGTCGCGGGCGGCGTCACGCTCCCGCTCGGCTCCGGCGTCGGCCCCGTCCCGTAGCGCGCCCGCCGCGGCTCACCAATGGTCGTCGAGGCGGAGGATGGTGCCGCCGTGGCCCGCGACCCACACGGCGGCGCCGTCGCCATGGACGGCCCAGAGCGGGTTGTCGGTGCCGACGTCGATGGCGCTCCAGGCGACGCCGTCGAAGTGGAGCGCCGCCGTCGGGCCGACCGCCCAGACGTCGCTCGGCGTGCGCCCCCAGAGCGCGTAGGCGCCCTCCCCCGCCGACGACGACGGCGTCCAGCGCTGGCCGTCGAAGTGCAGCAGCGTCGCGTCGCCGGCGGCCCAGACGTCGTCGGGGCCCGTGCCCCAGACGGCGTAGAGCGTACGCGTGGTGCCGCTCGGCCACGCCGTCCAGGCCGCGCCGTCCCAGCGCTCGACGAGGCCGCTCGCGCCGACGACCCAGACGTCGTCGGGGCCGCTCCCCCAGACCGCCATCGCCGTCGGGCTGTTCGTCTTCACCGTCGTCCAGCGCGCGCCGTCCCAGCGCATCGTCGTCGCGCCCACCGCCCACACGTCGTCGGCGGCGCTCCCCCAGACACCGCGGAGCGACGTGCCGCTGACGACGGGAGACCAGCGCTGACCGTCCCAGCGGCAGACTCCGCCGCCGACCGCCCAGACGTCGTCGCGCCCGCTCCCCCACGCGGCGGCGAGGGCGCTGCAGCTCGCGCCGCTCGCTTCGCGCGCCCAGCGCCCGTCGCGGCGGCGATAGACGACCCCGGTGCCCGCGCAGGCGTAGTCGCCGCAGCCGAGGCCGCCGACGGCCCAGAGCTCCGTCGCGTCGCCCCACAGCGCCGAGAGGCGATCGCGGAGCGGCGTCACCACCGTCCAGCTCGCGCCGTCGTGGTGCGCGAGGAGGCCGGCCTCGCCGACGGCCCACGCGTCCGTCGCGTCGATCGCCGCGACGGCGTTCGCCGGGATGCGGAACGGCTGCCAGCGCGTGCCGTCCCAGTGCGCCAGCGCCGACTGCACGCCCTGGGGGAGCAGCAACAGGCCCGCGACCCACGCGTGAGACGGATCGACGACGGCGAGCGACCGCCACACCGAGAGCGTGGTTGGAGACGTGGTCCACGCGCCGCCGTCGAAGTGAAAGAGGTCGCCGCCGGCGACCCAGACGTCGTTCGGCCCGCTGCCGGCGACCGAGGTCAGGCCGCGCGTCGAGAGGGCGCGCGACGACCGCGCGGCGCCATCCCAATGCAGGAGCGTGCCGTCGGCGGCCATGACGTAGAGGTCGTCGGCGGCCGTGCCCCAGACGGAGGTGAGGTCGGCCACCGTCGGTGCCGGGACGGAGGACCAGCGCCGGCCGTCCCAGCGGAGGAGCGTCGCGCTGCGGCCGACGGCCCAGACGTCGTCGGCGGCGCTCCCCCAGACGGCGCTGAGGGGCTGCGTGCGGCCGGAGGGCTGGGCGCTCCAAGCGCTGCCGTCGAAGTGCAGGATGGTGCCGCCGGCGCCGACGGCCCAGACGTCGTCGGCGCGCGCGCCCCAGACGCCCGAGAGCGCCGCGGTCGTGCCGCTCGGGGCTAGGTGCGCGGCGACGCCGTCCCAGTGGACGAGCGCGCCGTGCGCGCCGACGGCCCAGACGTCATCGGAGGCGCGGGCCCAGGCGGCGGCGAGGGTGTTGCCCTGGGGCAGCGGGTTCTCCCACGACCAGGTGCCGACGCGCGCGGTCGGCGGCGGCGGCGCGAGATCGGCCGGCGGCGTGAGCGCGACGGCAGGGGCGAGGTCGCTCGCCGCGCCGAGGTCGACGACGGGCGCGAGGTCGACCGACGAGCGCGAGGCGAGATCCTCGGCGGGCGCGAGCGGCGCGCTCGGCACGCCCTCTCCGACGGGGACGCGCGTAGGATCGACGAGCGGCGGCGGCGAGCCGTCGCAGGCCGCAAGGACGAGTGAGAGGAGGGCGAAGTGGCGCATGGGACGACGCCCAATGCAGCGGCCATGCCCGCGCGCGGCGGCGCCGCATCGCCGTCGGAGTAACCGCCGCGGTCACATCGCGGCGCGAGTCACTGCGGCGGTGACACGAGCGGAGCCGTGCGCGGCTCGCGACGGAGGAGCTGCTCGAGCTTGGGCAGGTCGCGCTTCGGGAGCGCGGCGCGCACCGTCGCGAGCAGCCGTCGCCCTTCGCCCACGTCGAGCGTGGTGACGAACGCGAGCGCGTTCACCAGCGACGGGAGCGGCGTCGTCCGCGCGGGCGGGAACAGCAGCCGATCGCCGAGGCAACACGGAGGCCCGAGGATCCCGCACTGCGGGATGCGCGCCCGTTCGCCGCACAGGACGCTCGGCGCGTCCACGGACGCGGACGTATCGGCGAGCGCCGGCGACCACAGGCCGGCGACGAGGAGCAGGACGCGCGAGAGCTTCATCATTGCGTGAACGTACGACGACGGCGTTGGTTCTCGGGCGCGTACGGCCTCCGCTGTCGATTTCCCGGATCGTTCTCGTTACGATGCCGACATGTTGGCGCGGGTGCTCGTGGCGGCGGTCCTCCTCGGGGTGGGCGGGCCCGCGTGGGCGACGGAGACGAAGACGCTGAAGATCGCCACCCTCGCCCCCGACGGGACGACGTGGACCAACGGCCTCAAGTCCTTCTCGTCGATGGTGGCCCAGGGCCTCTCGGGGCAGCTCAAGATCAAGCTCATCGCCAACGGCATCGCCGGCGACGAGCGGCAGATGCTCGACAAGATCCGCCAGGGGCAGCTCAACGGCGCGGCGCTGACCTCGCTCGGCCTCGGGACCGTGTCGGGCACGATCCACGTCCTCGAGCTGCCGCTGCTCGTCCGCGACTACGCCGAGCTCGACTACCTGCGCGAGAAGCTCGACACCGACCTCCGCAAAAGCTTTGAGGACAAAGGATTCGTGGTGCTCGCCTGGTCGGATCTCGGCCCGGTCCACATCTTCACGACCAAGCCCATCAAGAGCCACCGCGACCTGACCAAGGCCAAGCCGTGGGTCCTCCCCGGCGATCGCCTGATCCCGACGCTGCTCGAGGAGCTGGGGCTGAAGGGCGTGCCGATGGCCGTCGGCGACGTGAACACCGCGATGGAGAAGGGGGCCATCACGCTGGCCTACGGGTCGGCGCTGACGACGCTGGCGCTCGGGTGGCACGCCCACCTCCGCTACATGTTCGAGGAGCCCTTCTCGTTCGGCGTCGCGGCGACGGTCCTCTCGAAGCGCGACTTCGACGCGCTCACCGCCGAGCAGCAGATGTTCCTCCTCGTCGAGGCGAAGGCCTATCAGCGCGATCTCGTGAAGCACATCCGCGACGAGAACGCGCGCGCGATGGAGAGCCTCAAGCGCGCGGGGGTCGAGGTCATGCGCCCCTCGCCCGAGGTGCAGGGCGAGTTCGCCCAGGTGGCGAAGTCGTTCCTCCCGCAGGTCGAGCCGCTCCTCTTTTCGCCGCGCCTGCGCAAGAGGGCCGAGGCGATCCTCGAGGAGTATCGGACCAAGCCTCGCCGCGCCGCCAAGTCGAACTGAACGACTCCGGCGATGCTCGATCTGAGCGACGCGATCGAACGGGTGAACGCGAAGGACCTCGAGGGCGCGCTCGCGGCGCTCATCGAGGCGTGGCGGGGACGAAGGCTGCCCGCGATCGCCGACCTCGTCGACGAGCTGACCCAGCGGCTCTGCGCCGACCGGCCGCCCGTCACCTGGGGTCGCGTCGACGACGCGATCCACGCGTGGCGAGAACATCAGGGCTCCGAGTCGGAGCGCGCGCGGGCGCTCTCGATGCTGCTTCATCACGGCAATCGCCACAAAGAGGGGATGGTCGCCGACCTGGCGACGTGGAAGGACGATCCGCGCATCGCAACGGTGCTGGTGAAGCTGGCGGAGGTGGTCCATTCGCTGACGTGGGTGCCGAAGGCTCCGTCGATGTGGAAGGCGTGCTTCGCGCGCCTGGCGCAGGTGGGCGACGTGCGCGCGCGCGGCGGCGGAGCTTCTCCCGATGCTGGCGGAGGCGGCGACGGCTCTCGTCCCGTCGGAGGCGGAGCTGGCCGAGCTCGAGCGGCTGCGGCGGGCGCTCACGCCGGCGCGGCAGGCGGCGAAGAGCGCCGAAGAGCTGTTGGCGGCGGTCTACGCCCACCCCGACGACGACGAGCCACGGCTGGTCTACGCGGACCTCCTCACCGAACAGGGCGATCCGCGCGGCGAGCTCATCGTCTTGCAGATCGAGGGAGCGAAGCGCCCGCTCACCGTCGACGAGAAGCAGCGCGAGCAGCGGCTGCTCTCGGGCAAGGAGAGGGTCTGGCTGGGGCCACTCGAGCCGGCGGTACCTATCCGCCGGACGGTACCTCGGAAACGCTTGCCTATGCGATCGGGGCGTGGTTGCGGGGGGCGGCTAGATCGTCGACGGGGCAGCGACGAGA
>Ga0272446_1001014_pt1 | contig 42219 bp, 40 predicted proteins | sample YNPCB0061_FD_194587 | JGI IMG/M metagenome (GOLD analysis project Ga0272446, IMG submission 194587) | Hot spring microbial mat communities from Yellowstone National Park, WY, United States - YNP-CB-006-1 | ecosystem: Environmental > Aquatic > Thermal springs > Hot (42-90C) > Sediment | place...
GTCGTTGCGGGGGGAAAAGCGGCGAAAGGACTCTGGCGGCGTTCCCCAGGCGGAGTGCTCCCCCGGGTACCCGAACGGCTGCGCGGTGGGTGCTTGCATTTCTCTCAGAACTGGCTACGTATACAGGTATCGTGAGGCGGTCAGACAGGAGGGCGACATGAGCGTAGTCGGAAGAGAGGCCAGACCCCGGCGACTGCTGGATCAGGTACGGGACAAGCTGCGGACCCTGCACTAAAGCCCCCGGACGGAGGATGCGTACGTGGGCTGGATCAAGCGCTTTGTCTTTTTCCACGGCAAGCAACACCCCAAGGACCTGGGGGCGCCGGAGGTTGAGGGCTTTCTGTCGAGCCTTGCGACCCAACGCGGTGTCTTCGCCTCGACCCAGAACCAGGCCTTGAGCGCCCTGTTGTTTCTCTACAAGCAGGTGCTGGCGGTGGACATTGGCTGCGTGGAGGGGGTGACGCGGGCGAAGCGGCCGGAGCGGGTGCCGGTCGTCCTGATCCGTCAGGAGGTGGCCTCGGTGCTGCAACAGATGCGGGGGCGGGACTGGGTCATGGCGAGTCTGATGTATGGCACGGGACTGCGCCTCATGGAGTGCGTACAGTTGCGGGTTCAGGACATCGACTTTGGTTACCGGCAGATCACGGTGCACAACGGGAAGGGGGCGAAGGACCGCTTCGTTCCGCTGCCGGACGCGCTCATGCCGTCTTTGCAGGAGCAGATCCAGGGGTCGGAGCGGCTGTTGACCAACGACCTGGCGGCAGGGTTCGGGGAGGTGTCCATGCCGGAGTCCCTGGTGAGGAAGTACCCAAGCGCTCCCTTCGAGTTGCGCTGGTGGTATGTCTTCCCGGCTTCGGACCGCTCGGAGGACCCCATCACAAAGCGCATCAAGCGGTAGCACATCGACCCCTCGGTGGTTCAGAAGGCGATGCGCTCGGCGGTACGCCGCACGGGTATCGCCAAACGGGCGACGCCGCATACGCGCGCCACTGCTTTGCGACGCACCTGCTGGAGGCAGGGCACGACATCCGCACCGTCCAAGAGCTGATGGGGCATCGGGACGTGACGACCACGCAGATCTACACCCATGTCCTGCAGCGGGGCGGGGGAGCGGTGCGCAGCCGCGTGGATGCCTTGTTTGGCGGGCATGCGCGACCGGAGTTGAGGGTCGCTGCCTGAGGCTGACAGGGCCGCGGGGGCCGCAGTACGGGATACCGTGGCAGATTGTCGGCACCAGGATAGGGGTAGGGAAGGGCTCGCGCCCTCCCCTCCCTCCGAACCGTACAGGCGGTTCGCCCGCATACGGCTCTCCAGTCGGTGGTCTCCTCATCGGGATTGACTCGCCGCGGCATGGGCCGGAGTAAGCACGAACAGCCCATGCTCAGCGAAGAAGGCATTGTTCCAGCTCCGACCTGGACTTTCACCGTGCTGATGAGGCGCCCTCGCGGGCGCACTGGGAGCGCGGCCTCGGCGCGACGACTCCGGAGCTGGCACTGTCGCGGCGAGGGCGCCGCTCCCACCGCGCACCGCCGCGGTCTACGTCAAGTGATCGGCCACAATGCGACAAACATCGGCAATCGAGGTTTATCGGCGGGTTCCCGGCAACGTCTTTCCTCGTCTTGGATGATGGATCACTCGGACCTGTGCGTTAGCGCTTGGCCGCTGGCGGTTTCGGGCATCCGGCGCGGGGCGATGGTGCGAGGCCTTCCAGCACCATTCAGCACAACGCGGGATCCGGCCTGCGGCCCTGCGACTGTCAGCCCAGCCTCGGATAGTCCGCGATCCCCGGGTTGCCGGCGACGTTTTTGAGCTTGGGGGTGTTGAGCTTGGTGACCTTGACGGTCTTCTGATCGCGCAGGTAGTTCGCCACCGTGTCCCAGATCGGCTCGCCGGGGGACTGGCTGCCGACCGTTGCCCAGCCGGCGACCACGTATGTCTTGTCCGCGTCGATCTTGGTCCCATCGTCCAGGGTCATGTCGGAGATGCGGTTGCCGATGCCCTGGGTCGGGTCGCACACATAGTCGAGCCCGCCCACGCGCACCATGTCCCCGCCCTGCTGGACATAGGGGTCGGGATTGAAGAGGTTGTCGCAGACGTCCTCCAGGATCATCTTGATCTCGGCCCCGGTCATCTCCCGGCGGTAGGTCTCCGGATAGGTGATGCAGGTCTGGTCCATGACGTTGTCCAGGGTGATGGTCTGGCCGGGCAGGACGGTCGTCCCCCAGCGGAAGCCCGGAGACAGGCTGACCTGGGCGTCGTTGACCTTGCGCAGGGCGTCGCAGATGACCTGGTCGAAGGTCCCGTTGAAGTTGCCGCGGCGGTAGAGGGTTTCCTCGGCGGTTGCCAGCTTCTGCTCTAGCTTGTCCTTGTAAGGAGCGCGCACGTCGCTGATGTACTTGACCATGTCCGGGTCTGGCTTGATCAGGTTCGAGAACACCGGGAGCAGCCGGTAGCGGTAGTCGCGGAGCTTCCCGTCCTTGACGTCCAGGTCCATGACACCCAGGAACTTGCCGTTGGAGCCGGCATTGGTGACCAGGGTCTTGCCGGCGGCATTCTCGACGATACTCGGTGCTGGCATGCCGTCGTGGGTGTGGCCGCCGAAGATGACGTCGATGCCCGTCACGCGCGAGGCCATCTTGAGGTCCACGTCCATCCCGTTGTGGGAGATCACCACCACCAGGTCCGGCTTCTCGGTCTCGCGGACCTGATCGACAATCTCTTGCATGTGCTGGTCCTGGATGCCGAAGCTCCAGTCGGGGATGAAGCGCTGGGGATTGGCGATGGGGGTGTAGGGGAAGGCCTGGCCGATCACCACCACCTTGGCCCCGCCGACCTCCTTGACCGTATAGGGCTTGAAGGCCAGGCCCGCGTCCTCGTTGAAGCCCGCGAAGTCCGCGAACTTGTAGTCGAACAGGGCCTCCTCGCGGACCTTGACGTTCTGGGCCACGAATTCGCCCTTGAAGGCCTGGATGTTCTTGATGACCTCCTCGTCGAGGTAGGTGAACTCCCAGTGGCCTGTCATGACGTCCACGCCGAGCAGGTTGCAGGCGCCGACCATGTCCATGCCTCGGGTCCAGTAGGCGGTGCCCGACCCCTGCCAGGTGTCGCCGCCGTCGAGCAGCAGGCTGTTGCCGTCGCCGCGCTCGGCGCGCAGGCGCTTGACCAGGGTGCTCAGGTGCGCAAAACCTCCCACAGTGCCGAACTTGCGGGCCGCCTCGGCGAAGTCGAGGAAGGTGAAGGCGTGGGCCTCGAGGGTACCCGGGGTGATGCCGAAGTGTTTGAGGAAGGCGTTGCCGACCACGTGCGGCGCCTTGCCCAGGGCCGCCCCCAGGCCGATGTTGACGTTCGGCTCGCGGAAATAGATCGGGTTGAGCTGGGCGTGGGTGTCGGTGATGTGCAGCAGGGTCAGATTGCCGAACTTGGGGACCTCGTAGAGGTCCGACGGCTGCTTCGCGGCGGCGAAGACCGAGGCGGGCATGAAGCCGGCGGCACCGGCGAGGCCGAGGAGCCGGATGAATTCGCGGCGGGAGATGCTCATGGCGGTTCTTAATCCTCTCTCGTGGGTGGTGAGTGGTTTCTGGTCAGGCTGTTGCGGGCGTCAGGGTCGGGGGAGTATGCCGGGGCCGATGGCGCTTGACCATCCTGGCAAACGGCGGACGCTATTGGGGTTTTCCGGGAGTCCCGGCCGCGCAGTGAGCGTCCCGCTGCAGCCTCTGAATTGCGCTGGAGCCCGGTCCCTCTGAGCTGCAACTCGGCCCCGCCAACAAGGTCCGCTGCCCTGCGCTGCTGTTGTTCCGCGCACGTGCCGTACTTAAAATGGACCGCTTTGTCCCTGCAGGGCCAGCCGATGCGTACCTCCCAGTTTCCCCTGAGCACCGTCAAGGAGACCCCCGCCGACGCTGAGATCGTCAGCCATCGGCTGATGTTGCGGGCAGGCATGATTCGCAAGCTCGCGGCTGGGCTCTACACCTGGCTCCCGCTGGGGCTGCGGGTGCTGCGCAAGGTCGAGCGAATCGTGCGCGAGGAGATGGACAGGGCAGGGGCCTTGGAGGTGCTGATGCCGGCGGTCCAGCCGGCGGAGCTGTGGCAGGAGTCCGGCCGCTGGGACCAATATGGCCCCGAGCTGCTGCGCCTGCGCGACCGCCACCAGCGTGAGTTCTGCTTCGGGCCAACCCACGAGGAGATCATCACCGATCTCGCGCGCAATGAGCTGCGCAGCTACAAGCAGCTCCCAGTCAACTTCTACCAGATCCAGACCAAGTTCCGTGACGAGATCCGCCCCCGCTTTGGGGTCATGCGGGCACGTGAGTTCCTGATGAAGGATGCTTACTCCTTCCACCTGGACGACGAGTCTCTAGAGCAGACCTACCGTGCCATGTACGACGCCTATTGCCGGATTTTCAGCCGCTGCGGGGTGCGGTTTCGTGCCGTGCAGGCCGACACGGGCAGCATCGGCGGCCATGCCTCCCACGAGTTCCACGTCCTCGCCGATGCGGGGGAGGACGCCATCGCCTTCTCTGATTCGGGGCCCTACGCCGCCAACGTGGAGCTGGCCGAGGCCCTGGCCCCGCCTGGTGACCTGCCGGCACCGGGCGAGGAAAGGCGCCTGGTGGATACGCCCAAGGCTCGCACCATCCAGGACCTGGTCGAGCAGTTTGGCCAGCCCATCGAGCGCACCATCAAAACCCTGGTGGTGGCCGCCAGGGATGGCGGACATGCCGGGAACGCAGGAGCAGTTCCCGGCGAAGCCGCCAGGGATGGCGGACATGCCGGGAACGCTCGCCCAGAGGTGCTCCTGCCCTCTGGGCATGTCCCCCATCCGTGGGGGCCAGGAGCAGTTCCCGGCGAAGCCGCCAGGGATGGCGGACATGCCGGGAACGCTCGCCCAGAGGTGCTCCTGCCCTCTGGGCATGTCCCCCATCCGTGGGGGCCAGGAGCAGTTCCCGGCGAAGCGCCCAGGGATGGCGGACATGCCGGGAACGCTCGCCCAGAGGTGCTCCTGCCCTCTGGGCATGTCCCCCATCCGTGGGGGCCAGGAGCAGTTCCCGGCAAGGCCGCAACACCTGGCTCCGGGTCGGGCCTTGTGGCCCTTCTGATCCGCGGCGACCACGAGCTCAATGCCATCAAGGCCGAGAAGCTCCCGCAGGTGGCGAGCCCCCTGCGCATGGCCACCGAGGAGGAGATTCGTGCCGCGGTCGGGGCTGGCCCGGGCTCTCTGGGGCCGCTTGGACTACCGATCCCCTGCGTCGCAGACCGCGCCGTGGCCAAGGTGGCGGACTTCGCAGCCGGCGCGAACCAGGACGGCAAGCATTGGTTTGGCCTCAACTGGGGTCGCGACCTGCCCCTTCCGGAGGTTGCGGACCTGCGCAACGTGGTCGAGGGGGACCCGAGCCCCGATGGGGTGGGGCACCTCAGCATCGCCCGCGGCATCGAGGTCGGTCACATCTTCCAGCTCGGGCGCAAGTACAGCGCGGCGCTGAAGGCTACGGTCCTGGGGGAGGATGGAAAGGCGGCGGTCTTGACCATGGGCTGTTATGGTATCGGCGTCTCGCGTTTGGTGGCGGCGGCCATCGAGCAGCATTACGACGAGCGCGGCATCGCCTGGCCGCTGCCGCTCGCCCCCTTCGAGGTGGCCCTGTGCCCCATGAAGCTCGACAAGTCCTTCCGCGTCCGCGAGGCGGTGGAGCGGCTCTACACCGACCTGACGGCAGCGGGCATCGATGTGCTGCTTGACGACCGGGACGTGCGCCCCGGTTTCATGTTTGCCGACATGGAGCTGATCGGTATCCCGCACCGGGTCGTGGTCGGGGATAAGGGGCTCGACTCGGGCGTCTGCGAGTACAAGGGGCGCAGTGATCCGGAGACGATCCTGGTGCCGCTCGGAGAGATCGTCCCGTGGCTCGTCGAGCGGCTGCGCCCGCCCGCAGCCGGCTAGAAAACATGGGTTCCGAGTCCCATTGACGGGGTCAGGTCCCGCCCGGGTCGACCGGGAGCTAACCATCCAGGAAGCCAGACCATGAGTAGAGAGGAGGCATTCAGCCGCGAGCAGCTCCTGCAGTGCGGCCGGGGCGAGATGTTCGGTCCAGGCAACGCCCAGCTGCCGATCCCGAATATGTTGATGGTGGACCGGGTGGTGCGCATCGCCAATCATGGCGGTGCCTACAAAAAGGGCCAGATCCTGGCCGAGCTCGACATCACGCCGGACCTGTGGTTTTTCGCTTGCCACTTCCCAGGTGACCCGGTGATGCCCGGCTGCCTGGGGCTGGACGCCATGTGGCAACTGGTCGGCTTCTACCTGGCCTGGATCGGCAACCCGGGGCATGGCCGTGCCCTGGGGGTCGGAGAGGTCAAGTTCACCGGACAGGTCCTGCCCACGGCCCGCAAGGTCAGCTACCGCATCGACATGAAGCGGGTCATCAGCCGCAAGCTGGTCCTTGGCATCGCCGACGGCGCCATGGACGTCGATGGCCGGGAAATCTACACGGCTAAGGACCTGCGCGTCGGTCTCTTCACCTCCACCGAGGGCTTCTAACGGGAATACCCCGACACAACAACGCAACGGGGGCGCCGCAGCGCCCCCGTGCTTTGCCTTTCAGGATGGGTCTTCAGCTCGCGCCGCTCAGAACGCGCGCCAGATCGCCATCAGCCCTCGAGGTTGTCCAGGGCCTTCTGGAAGCGGTTGGCGTGGGAGCGCTCCGCCTTGGCCAGGGTCTCGAACCAATCGGCGATCTCGTCGAAGCCTTCCTCACGGGCCTGCTTCGCCATGCCGGGATACATGTCGGTGTACTCATGGGTCTCGCCGGCGATCGACGCCTTCAGATTGGCGCCAGTGGGGCCGATCGGCAGACCAGTGGCCGGGTCGCCAACCGCCTCGAGGTACTCCAGATGGCCATGGGCGTGTCCGGTCTCGCCTTCGGCGGTGGAGCGGAACACGGCCGCGACGTCGTTGTAGCCCTCAACGTCCGCCTTGGCTGCGAAGTAGAGATAGCGGCGATTGGCCTGGGACTCGCCGGCAAATGCCGCCTTCAGATTGTGCTCAGTCTTGCTGCCTTTCAGGTCCATTGTGAACTCCTCGGTCTTTCGACGCGGTGATGGTGGGTGAAGTGGCTGCTTACGCGGACAGAACCTTAGCGCTTGGTGGGGTCATCAAGAAATTGTTTGTGCCAATGGTACCGATAGCCTGGTCTTATTGGGCGCCGCCCAGGTAAGACACGCCGTGCAAGGCGGCCGCGTGGACCGCCTCGGCGAGCGCCGAGATGGCATCCGTCCTCGGGAACGACTTGCGCCATGCGAGCGCCACCCGCCGTTGCGGCACTTGCCCCGCGAATGGCCTGGTGCAGACCAGGTGCTCGGAGAACCGGTCAGCGCCCGCGGCCGTGCAGGGCAGAACGGTGATGCCAACGCCGCTCGCCACCATACAGCGGATGGTCTCCAGGGATCCCCCTTCGAGCCGCCGCTGCATCCCCGCCGAGCCCGCCGCTGACTGCAGACATTGGGGGCAGACCTTAAGGACTTGGTCGCGAAAGCAGTGGCCTGGGCCGAGCAGCAGCACGTTCTCCTCCCCCAGTTGGTCCGCAGGGATGGCGGTCAGGGCGGTCCAGGGGTGAGAGGCGGGGAGGAGCACCAGGAAGGGCTCGTCATAGAGGGCGCGGGTGAGGATGCCGGGCTCGTCGAAGGGGAGCGAGACGACGATCACATCGAGCTCGCCGCGCTTGAGCCGCTCCGCGAGCACGGCCGTGAAGTTCTCCTCGATCACCAGGGGCATGTCCGGGGCGAGCTGCATGACCAAGGGGATGAGCTGCGGCAGCAGATAGGGCCCCACGGTATAGATGGCGCCGAGGCGGAGGGGGCCTGCGAGGGCGTTGGCGCCGTGCCGGGCGAGACGCTTGACCCCCTCCGCCTCCTCTAGCACCCGTTGCGCCTGAGCGACGATCTCCTGTCCGATGCTCGTGATCGTCACCTCGCCCGCGCCGCGCTCGAACAGGCTCACCCCGAGCTCGTCTTCGAGCTTCTTGACGGCGACGCTGAGCGTCGGCTGGCTGACGAAACAGGCCTCGGCCGCACGGCCGAAATGGCGCTCGCGGGCGACGGCGACCACATAACGGAGCTCGTTCAGGGTCATCGGGGGCACCGAACCTCAAGACCTTGGGTGCCAGCGCAAACGGCTGACGCTTGTCCGGCGGGTTGCAACCTGTTAGAACGGCTCAAACCCAACGTGTGCACCACCGTGGCCTGAACTATAGCCCGAAAAGGGCGCTGCAACAGCCCGTCGACTCCCGCCGCAGGGGCCCGCGGCCTGAGCCTGATGGGCCAAAGGCTGCCCTGGGCGGGTGCCTGCTGACGGGCCGCACAACCCATGCAGTGATGATTCGTCTGGTCCAGATCAGCGATACGCACCTGTTTTCCGACCCCGACGGCCGCCTGCTGGGCCAGCGAACCCGCGACTCCTTCGATGCGGTGCTGGACCTGCTGCGCTCGGCGCTGCTGCCGGTGGACGCGGTCCTCCTGACCGGGGACCTGGTGCACGACGAGCACCCCGAGGGCTACCGCTTTCTGAGGCAGCGCATGCAGGCCCTTGGTGTGGCCTACCACGCTATTCCCGGTAACCACGACCTGGTCCCGCTGCTTGTGGGACACCTGGACTGCGGGGCGGCACAGCCGGTGCGCCGTCTCGGTATCCAAGGTTGGCAGCTCCTGCTGCTCGACTCCACCCGGGCCAGGGAGGATGGCGGGCGCCTCGGGGCCCCGCGTCTGAGAGGGCTCGACCTGGCGCTGGCGCAGTGCCCTCGGGACCCGGCCCTGGTCTGCCTGCACCACCACGCCGTTGCGGCGGGGAGCCCCTGGCTGGACGGCATCGCCCTGGAGGATGCGCACGCCTTCTGGTGTGTCCTGGACCGCCACCCCCAGGTGCGCGGTGTGCTTTGGGGCCATATCCACCAGGCCTTCGATGGCTGGCGGGGCGGGGTGCGGCTCATGGGCTCGCCAGCCACCTCGGTCCAGTTCCTCCCCGCTAGCCGAGACATCGCCCTCGATACGGCCGCACCGGGTCTGCGCTGGATCGATCTGTACCCTGAGGGACACCTGGAGACGGGGATCGAGCGCGTTCCGCTAGGCCATGACCCCATCGATACGCAGTCTGGAGTCCGACCCTGACGGGTTGGCCGGCGGGCAGGCCGAGGCCGCGGCGTGGCGCTCGCTGCGCGGGGGCCGCGATCATTTTCACCTAACGAAATCGGGGGGACCTGGAGTACAATCGTGCCCAACAGGTCCCGACGCTGGTTCGATGGGGCCTGATACCCCACGGTGCGTGATCTCTTAGGTCGGCTGGCGGACTGTCGCTGGCCCCTGAGAACATCCTGGCTCACACCCGTTTGGTGCCATTCCTAGTTGAGGTATCTGCATGGAGCCGCTTTCGCCCGACGCCAGCCCCCTTCGGGAACGCCCTTCGGCGCAGCACTATCTCTTCACCTTCGCGGTCTTGCTTGCCGTCTGGCTTCTGCTCGTCGGGACGACGCGGCGGGACGAGCTCGTCGCCGGCGTGGTGGCCGCACTGCTGGTGACCGCCGTCGCCGGACCTAGGCTCGGCATCTTCACCGGCATCCGGTTGACGCTTGCGGCGCCGTTCCATCTGCTTGCCTATCTGGGCTCCTTCGCGGTTGCCCTGGTGCGCGCCAATCTCGACGTCGCCCGTCGCGTCGTGTCCCCATCGCTGCCGATCCGGCCCGGTGTCGTGGCGGTTCGCACCGGGCTCAAGTCCCGCCTCGGGCGGCTTGTGCTCGCCAACAGCATCACCCTCACCCCCGGCACTCTGACCGTGGATATTCAGGGCGATACCTTGCTGATCCACTGGATCGACTGTCCTCCAGGTCTCGATATCGAGGGCGCGACGGGCGCCATCGTGGGGTCCTTTGAACGCCACCTTAGCGGATTCCTCAAATGAGTCTGACGCCATTGGAATATCTTGCCTTCGCCCTGATGGGCGCGGCGCTGCTCCTCGGGCTGCTCCGGTTTGGGCTTGGGCCTGCCTCGCCCGACCGGCTGGTCGCGGCCGACACCCTATCGGTCACTACGACGGCGGGGCTTGCCGGGGTGGCGGCGCTCCTCGCAAGCCCGCTCTACCTGGACGTCGCACTGGTCTACGGCGTGCTGTCCTTCGTGGGGGTGGTGGCCCTCGCACGCGCCATCGAGGGGGATCGGCAATGAGGCTCGCCGCGGACATCTTTCTCGTCCTGGGCGGGCTGTTCGCCCTGCTCGGTGCTGTGGGCCTGCTGCGCATGCCGGACGTGTACAACCGGATCCAGGCCGGGACCAAGGCTGTCACGCTGGGGTCGCTGTTCTTCCTGCTTGGGGTGGGCCTGCTCTACCCCCAGTGGTGGGCGAAGCTCGTGTGCATCGCGGGTTTCATCCTGTTCACCAACCCGGTCGGCTCCTCGACCATCGCCCGAGCGTTCTATCTGTCAGGGGTGCGGCCCTGGACGGAGCGCGGGTCCGAAGCGGACGCCGCGCAGGTGCGGCAGGCGAGGGGGTAGGCAGTGATGACCTGGATCGCATTGATCGTCGTCGTCCTCGTCTTGGCAGCCGCCGTCGCGGTCTTGGCGTTGGACAATCTGATCGGGGCCGTCGTGGCCAGCTCCGTGGTGTCCCTGGGCGTTTCGGTGCTGTTCGTCGTGCTTCTCGCACCGGACGTGGCCCTCACCGAGGCAGCCGTGGGTGCGGGCCTGAGCGGTGTGGTGCTGGCCCTCGGCCTGCGGCGCACCGGCTTGTGGCGCCTGGAAGGAGATCGGGGCGGTGCCCATCCATTGGTGCCGACGCAGGGGCAGATCGGCTCCGCCTCCGGCGCGCGGCAGGGGGGGCAGGCCGATGCGTAACCTGGCCTCCTTGCTGTTCAGTCTTGGCCTCGCCTTCCTGCTCCTGGCGATTGCCGCGCAGCTCGGCTTCGGGCATACGCCGATGGTCGTCGGGTCCCGCATCCTCGCCGACGCCCAGTCGGACATCGGTGCCGCGAACATCGTGACGGCGGTGGTGTTCGGCTATCGCGGCTTCGACACCCTTGGTGAGCTCTCCATCCTGTTTGCCGCGGCGACGGCGGCTGGATTGGTGCTGGGACACCGCAGGGCGGGGGCCCCGGACGATCCCCAGGGTGGCCTGGTCCTGAGCGCCGGCGCGGACCTCCTCTTTCCCCTGCTGCTCCTGGTAGGGATCTACATCGTCATCCACGGCCATCTGACCCCGGGAGGGGGCTTCCAGGGGGGCGTGATCCTGGCGGCCGCCTTTTTCGTGTCGGTGATCGCCAAACCGGCGCTGCGTCTCGCCCATGGGGCCATCTCGGTCATCGAGGGCCTGGCCGGGGCCGCCTTCATCCTGATCGGCCTCTGGGCCCTGGTCGGGGACGGCAGTTTCCTCAAGCCCCTGCTGGGGCACGGGGTCCTAGGACAACTGGTATCGGCGGGGACCATGCCCTTGTTGTCTTCGGCCGTCGGGCTCAAGGTCGGCTCTGAGCTGGCCGGACTCCTGGCGCACATCTCAGAGTCGGAGGCGCGGGAGCCATGATGTCCCTGTCCCTGGAAGCCATCCTGTACACGGGTGCCATCGGTCTAGTGGTGATCGGCGCCCTCGGGTTGGTGCTGTCGCACCACCTGTTCCGCATGCTCTTGTCCCTTGCCGTGGCCGAGGCCGGCGGCAATCTCCTGGTGGTCTTGGCCGGCTACCGGGGAGGCGCCATCGCGCCGATCCTTGGCTACGGGGCCCCAGGCACTCCGATGGTGGATCCGATCCCCCAGGCCCTGGTGCTGACGGCCATCGTCATCGGTGTCGGGGTCCAGGCCTTAGCGGTGGCTGTGTTGGTTCGGGTCTACCGGGCCTACGGGACCCTGGACCTTCGCGACCTGGTCGAGCACATGCAGGGGGACATCGCCAAGGCGGCGGGTATCCCACGCTCCACCAGCACCCATGCGCCGGGGGGCGAGCGGCCCTTGCCGCCCGTCCCGGCCCTCGTCCGTCACCAGCCAAGGGGAGGTCGGTCATGAGCGTCACCTGGGCCATGAACCCCACGCTTCCGATCGTCCTGCCGCTGCTCGGGGCCTTCCTGCTCCAGCCCATTGCGCGGGTTTCTGCGGCCCTGGCGCGGGCGGTCGGTCCGGCGATCCTGATCGCCTGCCTCTGGGTGCTGACCGAGACCTGGCTGGCCCAAGGGGGGCGGCCGTTCGCCGTCGCCATCGGCGGCTTTGCAGCCCCCCTCGGCATTGTGCTCTACGTGGACCGCATCGCCTTGCTGTTCGCGGCCGCGGTGCCGACCTTTGCACTGCTGTTTTGGCCCTGGGCGGGGACCGGGCAGGAGGCCACCCGCGAGTCCGCCCTGCTGCTGCTGTTGGTCTCGTCGGTGACCGGGCTGGCCCTCTCCGGCGATCTCTTCAACATCTATGTCTTCTACGAGCTGGCGGCGGTGGCCTCCTTCGGGCTGGTGGCCATCCACGCCACCGGGCGGGCCTATGTGGCCACCATCCGCTACCTGCTGCAGAGCGCCTTTGGCTCACTCCTGGCGCTGGTGGGCATCGCCATCCTGTATACGAAGACCGGCACCCTGAATCTGGCCCACCTTGCCCAGTTGGCCCCCAGCACCCTGCATGACCCACTGGGTCTCGCCTCCTTCGCCCTGATGCTGATCGGTTTCGGGGTCAAGGGGGAGCTCTTCCCCGTGAATACCTGGGTTCCGGAGGTCTACGCCACGGCGCCGGCGCGCATTGCCGCGCTGCTCGCCGGCCTGGTCTCCAAGTTGGCGGTCCTGGTGGTGGTGCGGCTGTTGGTGCTGGTCTTTAACCAGCCGGAGGCGGCACAGCTTATGTTGGTGCTGGGCGCTGTCGGTATGGTCAGCGGTGAGCTGTCGGCCTGGCGGGCCAAGGACTTCCCCAGGATGCTGGCATTCTCCTCCATCGGGCAGCTCGGGATGGTCTTCATCGCCTTCTCCCTGCCTGGTACCACGGGGGTCCTCGCGGGGCTCGCGGTGGCCTTCCACCACCTGGTGGTCAAATCGGGCTATTTCGCCCTTGCGGCACGCTGGGGAGGCTCGCTGGAGTCGCTCTCCGGTCTGGGGCGGCGATCCAAGCTGGCGGGTGCCATCTATGTCCTGTTCGCCCTCTCGCTCATCGGCGTGCCGCCGCTGCCGGGCTTCTGGACCAAGCTCATCGTGCTGGTGGCCCTGGCCCAGCACGGTTCCTTGGAGCTCGTCGCCATGGCCGCGATCCTGGTCGTCACGGCGATCGAGGCCAACTACCTGTTCCGGCTGGCGGTGGTGCTGTACCGCAAGGACAAGGCCGCACCCGCTGGCCCTGAGGCCCGGGCGCCGGGGCTTGGCGTCGGGCTGGTGGCCCCGCTCTTGGCCCTAGTCCTGCTGGCCGCGACCATCGCCATCGTGCCCGTGACCGAGGGTCTGCGGAAGGTCGCTGCGCAGACCGTGGATGTGGCCTCGTACGTCAGGACCGTCTTCCCTCCCGTCTCACTGCCTCTGGCTCAGAAGGATTGACCATGACGCCTGTCGACTCGCTGTTTCTGGTCTCGGGTCTGACCCTGGTCGTGGCCCTGCTGTTCGGCCGTCAACGCCTGACGGCATCCTTGCTGGTCGCACTCTATGGCGCCCAGTTCGCTGCGCTGGTTCAGACCGGGACTCTGTTCGGGGACCCGGTAACGGCGTCATTTGGCGTCACGGTGCTGGATCAACCCATGCACTGGCGCTATGACGCCCTGTCCTGGTTTTTCGCCATGATTACCATTGGCGCCGGCTTCTTCTGCGCCTGGTACGCGGCCGGGGTCTGGCAGGAGGCCCACGTCAAGCGCGGCCACAGCCCCTGGCTGTTCCACGTCGCGCTGGCGGCGAACGTGTTTGCCATGGTGGTCCTGCTTGGCAGCGGCGACTTCCTGTCCCTGTTTCTGGGCTGGGAGCTCGTCAGTTGGGCGAGCTTCCTGTTGATGGCCTTGGGTGGCCGTGCCTCCGGTCGTGCGGCCCTGCGCTACCTGACCTACGCCTTCAGCGGTGCCATGGCCATCCTGGGGGCCATGGCGCTGCTCTACACGCAGGCGGGCTCCCTTGAGTATGCCCAGGTTGGCGCGGCGATCCCGAAGCTCAGCGCGGGCCAGCTCTGGGTCCTGCTGGCGCTGCTCGGCGGCGGCTTTGCCGTGAAGATGGGCCTGCTGCCGTTCCATCTGTGGCAGGCGCCGGCCTATGCCGAAACACCCGGGCCGGGCTCGGCGTTCCTCGGCGCCATCTCCGCTCGGATGGGGCTTTACGCGATCATCGTCGTGATCGTGAGCATGGTCGGGGTTGCGCGACTCGTGGACTTGAGTATCCCCTTCACCTTCCTAAGCGGCAGGGACCTGATCGCCTGGATCGCGGCCCTGACCGTCATCCTGCCGACCTACACCGCCCTCCAGCAGCACGATGCGCGGTACCTGCTCGCCTGGCACGGGATCGGGCAGGGGGGCTACATGCTCTTGGGGTTGGTGGTCGGCAACGCCGTGGGGAGTGCTGGCGGGCTGCTACACATCTTTAACTACGCGCTCACCCAGGCGGCCCTGCTCATGGCGGTGTTCGCGGTGGTGCACCGTACGGGTACGGCAGACCTCAATAAGCTGGGCGGGCTGGTGGCGCGCATGCCGCTCACCTTCCTGGTGCTCCTGTTCGGGATCATCAGCCTGGCCGGGCTGCCCCCGATGGCGGGGTTTGTCTCGAAGTGGATGATCTATCGCTCCCTGATCACCGAGGGGATGCCCCTGTTGTTCGTCGCGGCGATCGTCGGGACCCTGGGCACCATCCTGTCCGTGTACAAGCTGATTCACAACATCTTCCTTGGGCAACTGCGCCTGGAGCACGAGAAGGTACCGGAAGCGCCGCTGAGCATGCTGATCCCAATGCTCGCGCTCTCGACCCTCATCTTCCTCGCGGGCTTCATGCCGGGGCCTGCCCTGAGCTGGGTCGCCGAGGTCCAACGTCTGGTGGGACTTCCGCAGGTCCAGTACAGCCTCGGCGGGGTCGTCGACCCGCGCGGCGGTCTCGACATGATCTGGCTGGTCAGCATCCTTCTGGCGGGTTTCGGCGTCGGTGCCGTCGTCTTCTACGGGTTTGGGGGTAAGAGCCAGCAGGTCCACCAGCTCAACAACTACGCCGGGGGCCATTTTCTGACGGCGGATGTGCGCTATCAGTACAGCGACAACTTCTACGCCGGGCTCATGCACCTGATTGGCCCGTGGTACCGGGGCGCCTTCCGCTGGATCGAGGATGGGGTCGGGGGCGTGGTGGACCTGCTCTCCTACGCGATGAACTGGGTCTACCGTTCTGTGCAGCCTCTGGTGTTTCTGCTCGCGACGACCGTTGCGATGCTGGTCTGGGCCGCGGTCTGACGGGAGGCAACTGGTATGGAATGGAAGACCCTCGCTCTCGAGCTCGTGCTGATGCCGCTGGTGGCCTTCATCGTCGGCATGGCCATGGTGCTGATGATGCGCAAGATCGCCGCGAAACTGCAGCGGCGTGTCGGCCCGCCGCTGCTGCAGCCGCTCTATGACATCGTCAAGCTGCATGCCAAGCAGACCCAGGTGTCCCACGGGTTGATCCACGAGATCGGTATCGTCATGGCGATCGGCGGCTATGTGGCCGCCGAGACCCTGCTCCCGGTCCCTGGGATGAACGGCATTGCGGCTCAGGGTGGGCTCATTGCCCTGCTCTACATGACCATGATCCCCTCCCTGGGCCTGGCCCTTGGTGTGGGGCAGTGTGCCAACCCCAACGGCTCCATTGGCATCTCCCGGGCGTTGACCGCTATGCTTGCCTACGATGTCCCCCTGGTCATCGTAATCTTCGGGGTGGCCTTCCACTACGGGACCATCAATCTCGTTGACATGATTGCTACACAGCAGGCCGGCGGGGTTGCCACCTGGGGCGCTGCGCAGATGCCGCTGCTCGCCATCGCGGGGCTGTTCGCCATGCAGGGTATGCTGGGCAAGCAGCCCTTCGAGATCTACGTGGCACCGGCGGAGATTGCGACTGGTCCCATGGTGGAGATGGGGGGCAAATTCCTCGGCGGGTTATTCGTGATGCAGTGCTTCCAGCTCTACACCGCGGCGGTGCTGTACGTGACCCTTTTTCTAGGTGGCGGGGAGAACTGGGCGACCTTCCTGGTCAAAAGCTTCGCGGTTCTGGCCATTCCCGTCACGATTGCCATGGTCTTTCCGCGCTACCGCACCGAGGACTTGGTGCGCCTCATGTGGAAATGGCCGGTGATGCTGGGCCTGTTGGGTCTGGCCTTTATCCTGCCCTAACTGAAGCCCCAGCCAACCGACGCCCTAAGGCACTAGGAGGTCACGATGAGCGCTCTCGACAAGATTCAGGTCCGGGAAGAGCGGCTGCCCCCGTCCAAGGGCCAGGCACAGGCCGGTAAGGGCACGAATCCCCTCGCCAACGTCTTCGACGAGCTGATCAATTTCGCCCGTTCCCGCTCGCTCTTCATGCTCCATTACTGTACCGGGTGCGGCGCCATCGAGCTGCCGCCGGCCATGACCTCACGCTTCGACATGGAGCGCCTCGGCGTCCAGCCGATGGTGTCCCCCCGCCAGGCGGACATCCTTCTGGTCACGGGCTATGTCTCAGTCAAGACCCTAAAGCGGGTGATCTTGACCTATGAGCAGATGAGTGCGCCCAAGTACGTCATCGGTATCTGCTCGTGCACGGTCAACGGGGGCATGTATTGGCAGAGCTATGCCACGGCCAAGAAGCTCAACGACTATCTCCCGGTGGACATCTACATCGCTGGCTGTATGCCGCGCCCTGAGGCGGTGATTGCTGGGCTGCGGGACCTGATCGAGAACATCAAGCACGGGGAAGCCAATTCTTGGAAGGATTATTACCAGCGTTATGACCACTATCTGGGAAATCAGCAGCGGCTTTTTGGCGAGGATTGGCAGACCCCCACGAATGTCATCGGCGAGGCGCGTCACTACGGCCTCTTCGGGCCCGAGACCCTCGGGGCGCACACCGCCTTGTTGGAGCAGTACCAGAGGCCGCTCGATGCCCTGGACATGAAGATCGAGATCCCGGAGCTGCAGCGGTTCCAGAGACCCTGAGGGCTCTTGGGTAGTTGACTCGGCCTTTTGGTGGCTAAGGAGGGCCTGGGTTCGATGATCGGAGCCAAGCCCCAGGGCGGGCGTAATTGGGAAATGTATGAGCAAAGAGCTTTCGACTTGGCTGGACAAGCTTCTCCAGGAGCTTGAGGGGATCGAGTTCCGCCGCAAGAGCGCACGACGCCTCCGGGTAGACGTGGCACCGGATGCCTTGCCCGCATTGCTGGAGCTGCTGCGCGGCCGTGCGTCGTACGTTCATCTCTCGGCGATTTCCTGTGTGGACTGGATCGAGGAGGGGGAGTTCGAGCTCGTATACCACGTCTGGTCCTACGAGCTGCAGTCCCTGGTCTCGGCCCACACCCGTATCCCTCGGGAGCCGGGCCGCTACATCTCCGTTTACGACATCTACCCCGCCGCGGGCTTTTTCGAGCGGGACATCCACGAGATGTTCGGGGTCTGGTTCGAAGGGGCGCCGGACATGTCCAAGTTCATCCTGACCGAGTGGGACGGACCGCCGCCCATGCGCAAGGAGTTCGACTCCGAGGCCTGGGTCAATGCGCACTTCGATTGGCAGGACTACAACCCCGAGTGGCTGCAAGATCTGGTGGCCCAGGGTGGCGGTATCGCGATCCCGCCCGACGAGCAGCGTTTCAGCCGGAGGAATGTCGATGAGACCTGAGAACTACGAGGCCCAGCGGCATCCACCGAGCCACGAGTACGAGCTGTTCATCGGACCGAATCATCCGGGGATCGAGGGCAACTACGCCTTCAAGCTGCGGCTGCACGGCGACCGGGTCATCGAGGGCAAGGCGGACGCCGGATACCTTCACCGAGGCTTCGAGAAGCTCATGGAGGGGCGGCTGTGGATCCAGAATCTGGCCATCACACCGCGCATCTGCGTCCCGGACCCGGTTCCCATGGAGGTCTCCTATGTCCTCGCCGTCGAGGACCTCTGCGGGCTCGAGGTTCCGCTGCGCGCCCAATGGCTACGGGTGATGCAGTTGGAATTGTCCCGGATCGCCGCCCACCTCTTCACCTTCGGTGGCCACGCGGCGACCACCGGCATGTACAGCACGATGTACTGGGGCGTGGCCGATCGTGACCTGGTCCTGGACCTGTTCGAGGAGCTGTGCGGGGGGCGCGTCTACCACATCTACAACATCCCAGGGGGAGTCCGTCGCGACATGCCGCCGGGGTTCACGGAGCGTGTTGCCAATACCCTCGACTACCTAGAGTCACGCCTGCCGGATTACGACAATCTGCTCTTCACTAACCAGGTCTTTGTGCAACGGGCGCGGGGGATCGGCCCCATCAGCCGGCAGCAGGCCCTGGAATGGGGGGTGACGGGTCCGAACCTGCGTGCCACCGGGCTCAAGTTCGACGTGCGTCGGGACGATCCCTACCTGGTCTACGACCAAATCGATTTCGAGATCCCCACCGAGGAGGCCGGTGACGCCCTGGCTCGGGCCCTGGTGCGGCGTAGCGAGCTCAAGGAGAGTATCAAGATCGTCCGTCAGGTTCTCGAGCGGTTGCCGTCCATTCCTGGCCCCATCCGCTGCCCGATCCCTAACCCCCTGGCCTGGAACGTCCCCGCCGGGTCCACCTACACGCGCGTCGAGTCGTCGAAGGGCGAGCTCTCCTGGTACGTGGTCTCCAACGGCAAGGAAAGACCCTACCGGACCCACGTGCGCGGCCCCTCGCAGATGCATGCGGTACAGGTCCTAGAGCGGCTCTCCGTCGGCTGCCGCATCGAGGATGTGGCCCAGATCATGTTCTCCCTGGATGCCTGTCCCCCGGAGGTGGACCGCTGATGCGTGACATCGACTACAAATCCAAAGGGAGCATCCTGGCCCCGTTGAAAAACCTGTCGTTCTTCGGCAGGCCGCCCGTCACCGCTCCCCTGGATCCTCGCCCGGCGTCGGCTGTCTACCGGGGCTTCCACCTCAATGATTGGGAGAAGTGCATCGGCTGCAGCACCTGCCAGAAGGTGTGCGACAACGCCGCTATCACCATGGTGTCTGTCCCCGGGTTGCCGGAGGACCCCGCCAAGGGCGTCCGCAACCTGCGCCCGGCCATCGACTACGGGCGTTGCTGTTGGTGCGCCCTGTGCGTAGACCTATGCCCGACCGGGTCGATCTCCTTGTCCCGCGAGTATGTCCATACCTGCGTGGACGCGGAGATCCACAGCTATTTCGTGCTGCCAGACGCAAATGGCATCCACGGCACGCCCTTCCCCAAGGGCTGGGCCAAGTCGGCAGACTCCGACCTTGTGGCCCTGGAACGGCAGCACATGCCGGAGCTGACGCCGGAGGTGCGGGTCGACAGTTTCGATGAGATCGTCAGCGGATACGATGCCAATCAGGCGATCATCGAGGCCTCGCGCTGCGTTCAGTGCGGCATGTGCCACGACGCCTGCCCGACGCACATGCATGCCCCTGAGTACATCCGCGCCATCTGGAAGGGCGATCCGGAAGAGGCGGTGCGGCAGATCTACCGCACCAATCCCTTCGCCCACACCTGCGGGCGGGTCTGTACCCATCGCTGCGAGACGGCCTGCTCCGTCGGTCACCGCGGCACGCCCATCGCGATCCGCTGGCTGAAGCGCTATGCCATGGATGCAGTGCCCCACGAGCGCGTCAAGGAAATCGTCGGGGAGCTGCGGCCAGGTTACCTGACCGGCAAGAAGGTTGCGATTGTCGGAGCCGGACCGGCAGGATTGACCGCGGCCTTCGACCTCGCCAAGGCCGGCCACGCTGTGACGGTTCTGGAGGCGCAGGCCGAGGCGGGTGGTATGACCCGCTATGGGATCCCCTACTATCGCCTGCCTGCGAACGCCCTCGACCAGGACCTGGACGTGATCACCTCCATGGGGGTCAAGATCCAGTACAACACCCGGGTCGGAGCCGACATCACCATGGCCGACCTGCAGAGGGACTACGACGCGGTGGTCATCGCCGTCGGGCTCTGGATGGGGCGCTCCACCCGGGTGCCGGGGAGCGACCATCGGGATGTGCGGCGCGCCGTCGACCTGCTGCGCAGCGTAGCCGCGGGGGAAGAGATCAGCGTACCTCGCTCGGCGGTCGTGGTTGGCGGCGGTAACGTCGCCATGGACATTGCCCGGACCCTGGCCCGGCTGCAGCGCCAAAAGTATGGCCAGGTGCGAGTCACGGTGACGGCCTTGGAGGACTTTGCCCACTTCCTGGCCGATCCAGACGAGATCAAAGAGGCCATCGAGGAGGGCGTGGTGATCCACGACGCCCATGGCCCGCAGCACGTGGTCATGGACCAGGACCGGGTTGTTGGCCTAAAGACCTGGAAGGTCCTGTCCATCTTCGACGACCAGGGGCGCTTCGCACCCAAGTACGACAGTACCGTCGAGCTCATCCACGAGGGCGAGATGGTGGTGGAGGCCATCGGTCAGGCCGCCGACGTGGCGCTCCTGGGTGAGGCGCTCAAGGAGAGCCTTGAATGGCACAGAGGGCGCCTCAAGGTGGATGAGAGCGGACGGACCTCGGCCGACTGGCTGTGGGCCGCTGGCGATATGGTGCGCGGGCCAGACGTCGTCTCCGCCGTGGCGGACGGCCATCGGGTCGCCGGGAGCATCAATGAGTACCTTGCGTTGCAGGAGAAGGCGGCATGATCGAGATCGAAGGCGCCCAGGGCGCCTATGCGCGCATCAAGTCCAAGAAGACCCTCAAGGAGATCCTGGAGGTCGCATCCTCCTTTGAGGAAAGTGCCCGCAATTTCTACCGGGATCTGTCCCCTAAGGTCGGCAAGAACGTTCGGTGGGTGGTCGAAGAGCTGGCGCAGGAGGAGCAACGTCACTATGACATGCTCACCGAGCTCGCTGCGCGGGGTGACATCGAGGCTCAGGTCCAGGCCGAGATTGCAACCCCTGTAACCGACGGGCGCTTCTCCGATGCCGTTCACATCCCGGATCTGGGCGAAAGCCCCGACGATCAGGCCGTGCTCCAGTACGCCATGGGCCGAGAGCACCTGGCGATGGAGCATTACCGGCATCTGGCCGACGGCACTCAACCCGGACCCCTGCACGACCTGTTCGAGTTCCTCGCCAACGAAGAGACCAAGCACAAGGTAGAGCTGGAGAAGGTCTACTACGAGGTCGTCCACTCCGGCGGCGTCTAGAGTCCCGCGCCCCTTGATGCATTGAGCGGGGCGCGGCGGCCAGCAGGGCTGGCGGCCGGAGGCCCGCGTCCAGCCCGGCTGCTCAGGCTGCCAGCTTGCGCAGCACGTAGGGCAGGATGCCGCCGTGGCGGTAATAGTCCGCCTCGTTCGGCGTGTCGATACGCACCTTGGCCTGGAAGCGCTTGACGGTCCCGTCCGAGCCCGTTGCTCGCACCTCGACCTGCTGGGCATTGCCGTTGGCGAGCCCGAGGATATCGAAGGCCTCGGTCCCCGTCAGCGCGAGGGATTGGGCGTTGGCCCCGTCCACGAACTCCAGCGGCAGGATGCCCATCCCGACCAGGTTTGAGCGGTGGATACGCTCGTAGCTTTCGGCGATGACGGCGCGCACACCGAGCAGCCGCGGCCCCTTGGCGGCCCAGTCGCGGGAGGAGCCGGAGCCGTATTCCTTGCCCGCGACCACGATCACCGGCGTACCTTCTGCCTGGTAGCGCATGGCGGCATCGAAGATAGACATCGGCTCGCCGCTCGGCTGGTGCAGGGTGACACCGCCCTCGGTGCCGGGGGCCATGAGATTGCGCAGGCGGATATTGGCGAAGGTGCCCCGCATCATCACCTCGTGGTTGCCGCGCCGCGAGCCCAGGCTGTTGAAGTCCTTTGGGGCGACGCCCTTGGCGATGAGGTACTGCCCGGCGGGCGTGGTGGGCTTGATGGACCCGGCGGGGGAGATGTGATCTGTGGTGATCGAGTCCCCAAGTAGGGCCAGGCAGCGCGCCCCTCGGATGTCCTGGGCCTCGCCCACCTCCATGGTTATGCCCTCGAAGTAGGGGGGTTTGCGGATATAGGTCGATTCCGGCCAATCGTAGGTCTGCTGGCTGCTGGCGGAGAGAGAGCGCCAGCGCTCGTCGCCTGCGAAGACGTCTGCATAGGCGGCCCTGAACTCGTCCACGGTCACGTTCTCGGCGATGGCACGGTCGATCTCGGCCTGGGTCGGCCAGATGTCCTTCAGGTACACCGGCCGGCCGGTGGGATCGATCGTCAGGGGGTCCCGGTAGGGGTCGAGGTCGATGCGCCCGGCGATGGCGTAGGCGACCACCAGCGGCGGGCTCGCCAGGTAGTTCATGCGCACCTCGGCGTGGACGCGGCCCTCGAAATTGCGGTTTCCGGAGAGGATGGACACCGCGCAAAGGTCGTGATCGGCGATGGCCTGGGAGACCGGTGCCGGCAGCGGCCCCGTGTTGCCGATGCACACGGTGCAGCCGTAGCCGACGTTATGGAATCCGAGCGCCTTGAGGGGGTCGATCAGTCCGGCACGCTCCAGGTAACTGGTCACGGCCATGGAGCCGGGCCCCAGGGAGGTCTTGACCCAGGGCGCACGCTTCAGCCCAAGGGCGGCCGCCTTCTGTGCTACCAGCCCCGCGGCGAGCATGACCGAGGGGTTCGAGGTGTTGGTGCAGGAGGTGATGGCGGCGATCACGATGGAGCCGTCACGCAGCTCGACCTCCTGGCCGTCGATCAAGGCCTTCGCCGGCCCCTTGTCAGGGATGCCGCGCTCCTGCTTGAGGGCCGCCAACGCCTTGGGGAAGTGCTCGGCCATGCGGGTCAGCTCGACGCGATCCTGGGGACGTTTGGGACCGGCCAGGGATGGCACCACGCTGCCCAGATCCAGGCTAAGGGTGGATGAATACTCGGCCTCGGGGGCGTCTGCGGTGTGGAAGACCCCTTGGGCCTTCGCGTAGGCCTCGACCAGCGCGACCTGCTCCTCGGTGCGTCCAGTCAGGCGGAGATAGTCTAGGGTGACCTGGTCGACGGGGAAGATGCCGCAGGTGGCGCCGTACTCTGGCCCCATGTTGGCAATGGTCGTGCGCTCGCCCATGGGCAGGGCGCCGATGGCGGGCCCGTAGAACTCCACGAACTTTCCCACCACCCCGTGCCGGCGCAGCATGTCGACGATGGTGAGCACCAGATCGGTGGCCGTGACGCCCTCCCGCAAGGCCCCGGTCAGACGGAAGCCGACCACCTGAGGCACGAGCATGGACACGGGCTGGCCCAGCATGGAGGCCTCCGCCTCGATGCCGCCCACGCCCCAGCCCAGGACGCCGATGCCGTTCACCATGGTCGTGTGAGAGTCGGTGCCGACGCAGGTATCGAAGTAGGCCTGGGTGGTCCCATCGACCCTCTTGGGAAAGACCACCCGTGACAGATACTCGACATTGATCTGGTGGACGATGCCCGTGTCGGGCGGGACTACCTTGAACCCGTCGAGGGCATTCTGGCCCCATTTGAGGAAGGTGTAGCGCTCTTGGTTGCGCTCGAACTCGAGCCCAGCGTTCTTGGCGAAGGCGTCGTCGGTGCCGAAGTAGTCCACCTGGACCGAATGGTCGATGACCAGCTCGGCGGGCTGCAAGGGGTTGATCTTCCGAGGGTCGCCGCCAAGGGCCTGCATGGCGTCGCGCATCGCCGCGAGGTCCACCACCGCCGGCACCCCCGTGAAGTCCTGCATCAGGACCCGGGCGGGACGGTACTGGATCTCCCGGGAGGGCTCTGCCTTGGGGTCCCAGTTGAGCAGGGCCTCAATGTCGTCTCGGGTGACCGTGACCCCATCCTCATTGCGCAGCAGGTTCTCGAGCAGGATCTTGAGGGAGAACGGCAGCCGGGCGGCGCCCGGGAGGGACTCGAGGCGGAAGATCTCGAAGGACCGCCCGCCCGCTTGGAGTTGGGACTTGGTCTGAAAGCTGTCGTGCATGGTGAGACTCCGCCGAGTGCATGGATGAGGGCAAGGCGTGGATTTTATACCGCCGCGGGTGGCCGCAGCAGGGCGCGTCGCCAATACAAAGCCTTGGGGTTGGACCGCGCCCGTGCCAGCGACCTGGCCCGACCCGGTCTCAGCCGAGCACGGCGGCGGCCAGGTAGGCCCGCGCGGATTCCAGGAGCCGCCGCTGGCTGAGCAGGATCTGCCAGCGGCGCCCCCCCACTTGGCGCCACAGCATGGCCGCGCGGATGCCGGCCAACAGGACGGCCCGGATGCGGGCCTGGTTGTCGGGATTCTTGAGGTGCAGCGGCTCACCCTTGACGATGATCCGGGGCGCCAGGTGACTGATTGTGTCGCTGTAGATGGTGGCCAGGGAGGCAAGCAGGCCGGGATCGAGCAGCGGCCGATCGGCGCGCCCGGCGGTGATGGCCTCGATACCGGCGCGTATGGCCTCGAGCATGTCCCGCCGCCTGGAGAGGGCGCCTTCCAGCTTGATCAGGGTGACCACGTAGCGCAGCAGCTCGTGATCGCGGGGTGGTCCGGCACTGGCGCCGGCGGTGAGCTGGGCCACGATCTGGCGGGCCCCGGTCGCCACGGCCCCCGCAGGCCCAAAGGCCGCGGGGACACTCGGGGCGTCAAGCTGAAAGAGACTGTAGATGCAGGGCTCCAGGATGCGGGTGTCGACCGTCCCCTGACGGGCGATCTGGCGGACGCAGTATGCCGCCTGGTAGACGCCGGCGAAGGCGATCAGCCGGTCCTGGTCCGTGTAGTTCATGCACTGCTCCTCGATCGTGTGGGTATTCCCCGCCGGCTCGCAGACCCCCGCGGGTGGGACGGGTCAGGTCCCGGCGTCCTCGATCACCCCGCCGCCCAGGCACTCGTTGTCGCGGTAGAGGACCAGGGACTGTCCTGGGGCCAAGGCCCTCTGGGGGGCCTCAAATCGAACCCGACAACCTGCCGGATCGTAACCCAAGAGCAGGCACGGCTGCAGGGGCTGGCGGTGGCGTACCCGGGCCATGCACGCCAACGGCAGCGGTGGGGGGTGGCGGGCGATCCAGTGCACCTCGCCGATATGTGCCTCGGCAGCGAGCAGCAGGGGATGATTGGGGCCCTGGACCACGATGAGGGCGTTGCGTGCCTGGTCCTTGCGAGCGACGAACCACGGGGCCTCGGCCCCGGCGCGCAGGCCGCCGACGCCAAGACCGTGACGCTGGCCGATGGTGTAATAGGGGAGCCCACGGTGCTCCCCGACGATGCGCCCCTCCGGGGTTTCGATGGGGCCTGGCTCGCGCGGCAGGTAACGGGCCAAGAAGTCGCGGAAGCGCCGCTCCCCAATGAAGCAGATACCGGTGCTGTCGCGTTTGGCCGCCGTCGCCAGCCCGAGCCGGCGCGCCAGCTCCCTGACCTGCGCCTTGCGCAGCCCGCCCAGGGGAAACAGGCTGTGGGAGAGCTGGTCCTGATCCAGGAGATAGAGGAAATAGGTCTGGTCCTTGTCCGGATCGGCCCCGAGGCGCAGGTGCCAGCCCTCGGCATCGCAATCGCTGCGAGCGTAGTGCCCGGTCGCGATGACACTGGCACCGAGCGCCAGGGCGTGGTCGAGGAAGGCGCGGAATTTGATCTCGCGGTTGCACAGGACGTCGGGGTTCGGGGTGCGCCCGGCCCTGTACTCCGACAGGAAGTGCGAAAAGACCCGCTCCCAGTACTCATGGGCAAAGTTGACCGTGTGCAGGCGCACCCCCAGCCGCTCGGCGACGGCGCGGGCATCGGCCAGGTCAGCCGCGGCGGAGCAGTAGTCGCCGTCATCGTCCTCCTCCCAGTTCTTCATGAACAGGGCCTCGACCTCGAAGCCCTGCTCCACGAGCAGCGCCGCTGCCACGGATGAGTCCACGCCGCCGGACAGGCCGACCATCACCCTCCGAGGCTCCGGGCTCTGATGCTCTGGGCTCTGATGCTTTGGGCTGATGCGCAAGGGGGGAGGGCGGTGCTGGGTCCGGTTGCGGCGATGGGGGCTGAAGGCGATGCACGGGCAGGGCCGCCCGGACGACGGCGCTAGTCGCCGCCCTCCCATAGCCCCTCGTCGCTGGGGCCGCTAATCTTGTGTCTGGCCCCGAGATGCAGACGGCGGAACTGTTGGCAGCGATCCAGGTATTCCCGTGTGCTCACGGGCATCACGACCCTTGCCCGCACGATGTGGGTCACCAGGGAGGTGCCGTCCTGGATGAGGCGCGTCCCGGCCTGGGCCTCACGGATCTCCGCGCGCGTCGGGGCGGGCGGCAGCCTCGGCTGGATCTTGCAGAGGTGCTCCGTTGCCACGACGAAGGCGGGCCAGACCTCGAAGATCGCCGGGTCGGTGCGCAGGATCTCGCACTTTCTCTTGGCCGCCTCGGCGAGGGCGTGGATACGTGGGGCCAGGTCCACGATCTGGCTGCTGTCGACGAAGGTGTCGATGATCGCGGCCCCGATGCGGTCGATGTCGCGCATGACCTGGGCCATCTTGACGTAGCGGCTGGTGTAGAAGGTCTCGATCGGCTGGGTGAAGGCCTTGAAGGGCTCCCCCCACAGCTCGTCGATCCCCTCGTCGCCGCTTCGGTGACGGACGATCTTGCCCAGGTCGAGCGCCTCCAGGAGACACTGCCCGCATTCGCGCATCAGGGGGTCGTCTGGGGAAATCTCCACGCCGACCGCCTTGAGCTCCACGACCTTGGTGAAGATGTCGCCGGCCCGATTGAACAAGGCCCCGGCGAGCATGGCCCCATTGACCCGTTTGCGCTCGGGATCGGTCTCGCGCTCGTAGGCTTGGCGGGCCTCCTTGAGGCGGAAGCCAGGGATATTGATGCCGTGCTCGACGTGGTTGAAAAGCCGCCGCGTCAGGGCCTTGATGAGGTGTGTGCGGCCTGCCTCGGTATCGGGCGGCGGGTCGTACCACTTGATCCAATAACCGTCGTAGAAGACCGATGGGCGGCCATCGATCTCCCTGCGCGTGCCGTTGGCGATGGGCTCGGGCATATCAGCCTGCGCGACCGAGGTCTGCCTAAAGGCCCATAGTGTACGGAAAACGCGCGAGGCGGGCGCGAAGAACCGATGGGACGCTGGGGCACTGGCCAACCGGCCGGCTCGGCACAGGCGAGGGGCACCCGCGGGGGGCGGTCAATAGGGCCAATATGGGAGATGCGGCAGGCCGGGGCTCCTTGGCTAGGAGCCGGTGCATCGCGTGCTAAGCGTTCGGATGTCCGCGGGCCGTGCCCGCCGGCAGGGTGACCCGTCGCGGTGTCCGCTCAATCCCTGGACAGCGACCGGCGCCTGAGGCGGCGGCCGTCGGCGAGATAGACAAGGCCCAGGAATAGGCCGATCAGCAGGGCACCAATGACCGGGGCGGGCCAGGGCGTATAGGTCACCAGCAGCCGACTGGCCCCATACAGCCCGACGCCGAGGGCCGTGTACCCGACGACCCGCGACAGGTCGTAGGGGACGGGATAGTAGCGGCGGCCGAGCGCGTAGGACAAGGAGACCATGGTGCCATAGCAGGCGAGATGGGCCCAGGCCGCGCCCACGTAGCCATACATGGGGATCCACCAGAACAGCAGGGCCGTGGTGACCACGGAGCCCACCAGGGTGACCCAGGCCCCCATGAGGGTGCGGTCGGTGAGCTTGTACCAAATCGATAAGTTGATATAGATCCCGAGGAGCAGGTTGGCCAGGAGCAAGATCGGCACCACGCCCAGCCCCTCGCGGTAGGCGGCGCCGACGAAATATTGGAAAACGTCTAGGAACAGGGTCACCAGGAGGAACAGCAGCACGCAGCAGATCACGAACCAGTTGAGCACCAGCGCGTAGGTGTGCCCCGCGTCTGCCTCTTTCGCATGGGCGAAGAAGAAGGGCTCGCCCGCATAGCGAAAGGCTTGGATAAACAGGGACATCAGGACCGAGAGCTTGTAGCAGGCACTGTAGATGCCGAGCTGCGCCAGGTTGGTCGCGTCGTCGTAGGGCAGCAGATACTTGAGGGCCGCGCGGTCCAGCATCTCGTTGACGATGCCGGCCAGGCCGATGATAACCATGGGGAGCGAGTAACGCAGGAGCCGACGCAACAGGCTGGTATCGAAGCCACGCAGGGCTCCGCGCAGCTCGGGGGCGAGCAGCAGGAGCTTGACGACACTGGCCGCCAGGTTGGCAAGGAAGACGTAGCCGACACCGATCGTCGGGTCCCAGAGCCTCCCCAAGAGGGATCGGGGGTCCGCAAGGAATGCTCGGTAACAGACCAGGATGAAGAACACACTGAGACCGACGTTAGCAGCGATCTCGATGAGCTTGATCGACGCGAAGCGCAGGGCACGGTTCTCCGCACGCAGGCGTGCGAAGGCCCCAGCCCCGACCGAATCCAGGGCGAGGATGGCCGCACACCACCAGATGTACTCCGGGTGATTGGCGTGACGCAGGACCTCGGCTACGGGTTGGCGTCCGAGCAGGAGGGCGAGAAACACCGCCAAATTCCCGGCCAGCAGGACGCGCATCGAGGTCGCATAGACCAGCTCCGCCGGCCAGCGGCCATCGGAACGGAACCGGAAGTAACCCGTCTCCAGTCCAAAGGTCAGGAGGACGGCCAGGAAGCCCATGTAGGCGTACAACTCCGCGACCACACCGTATTGCGCTGGGGCAAAGCTGTAGGTAAACAGCGGCACCAACAGATAGTTCAGGAAGCGTCCGAGGACGCTGCTCATGCCGTAGACGGCGGTTTGTGAGGCAAGCCGCTTGAGGGAATCCAACTCGGATCCGTGCAGTTGATCGGGGAGGGGGCGGATTGTATACCGGGTCGGCCGGTCCAACCGGGTTGGCGCACTGGAAACTGGGGTCTCGCGGGATGCGACGCCGGGCTTAAGACGGCACGGGAGGGCCTACGATTCCGGCGTGCCGGTAGCGATGGCATCATGCGGCGGATCGGGTTAAGGTGCCGTCCCGCAGTGGCCACCAGTGGTCCTGACCGAAGCCTCGCGTTGGCGGCATTGCCGCACCACCTGGCCCAAGGATAGCCCCATGAAGATCGCCATCCTCTCGCGCGACCCCAAACTGTACTCCACCCGCCGGCTGGTGGAGGCCGCCCGCGGTCGCGGCCATGAGGCACGGGTGATCGACGTCCTGCGCTGCTACATGAACGTCACGTCCCACAAACCGACCATCCACTACAAGGGCGAAGAGCTCACCGAGTTCGATGCGGTGATCCCGCGCATCGGCGCCTCGGTGACCTTCTACGGAACGGCGGTGCTGCGCCAGTTCGAGATGATGGGGGTCTATCCGCTCAACGAGTCCGTTGCGATCGCTCGTGCCCGAGACAAGCTCCGCTCCCTCCAATTGCTCGCGCGCAAGGGGATCGGTTTGCCGATCACCGGATTCGCCCACGCCCCGGACGACGTGCAGGACCTGATTAAGATGGTTGGAGGTCCGCCCCTCGTGATCAAGCTGCTCGAGGGGACCCAGGGCATCGGGGTCGTGCTGGCGGAGACCCAGCAGGCCGCCGAGAGCGTCGTGCAGGCGTTCATGGGCCTGAAGGTGAACATCCTGGTACAGGAGTTCATCCAGGAGGCCAAAGGGGCGGACATCCGCTGCTTCGTGATTGGCGACAAGGTGGTGGCGAGCATGAAGCGCCAGGCCAAGGCGGGGGAGTTCCGCTCCAATCTCCACCGAGGCGGGAGCGCCTCACTGATCCGCATCACGCCGGAGGAGCGGTCCATCGCCGTGCGGGCGGCGCGCATCACGGGGCTCAATGTGGCGGGGGTGGACCTGCTGCGCTCGAACCACGGGTCAGTGGTGATGGAGGTGAACTCCTCCCCCGGGCTTGAAGGCATCGAGGGGGCAACCCAGAAGGACATCGCAGGCATGATCATCGAGTTCGTCGAGAAGAACGCCGAGGGCGGTCGAACCAGGACCAGGGGCAAGGGTTAATCGGACATGCCGACGCGCCTGCCGAGTGCCGGATGGGCGGCCATGGGTCGACCCAGGCCCTGGGTGGTGCAAACCCATGCGGTGCCATCCATGACCCTCCTTCGCCGGCTCTTGCCGTTGGCCGTCGCGGCCTTGGTCCCGCAGCAGGTCTTGGGTGCAGAGATCGTCGCCTGCATCGTCGCCGACACGCCGAACAATTCCTCTTACTACGGCATGGCTACCACCGTGACGCGCCTCAGGTGCGAGTTCACCAACAAGGACTATTTTCCGACCTTGCCGGAGCTCTACCGTCAGGGGTGGCGTCTGATCCAGGTCCTCGGGGGAGACCAGGCCCTGTCCCAGGGCACCCTCGGACCCTCGCCCCTCTACCTGCTCGAGCGCGAGGCGGTTCCGGCGTCGCCCCTGCCTTCCGCGGCTGCAGGGTCAAGCCCGGCGGCTGAAACGGGTCACACGCCCTCGCAGGGAGCGGCTGGGCATTCTGCCGGCAGCGCTGGGGTCGCGGCGGCAGTGCCGGTTCCAAGATCGGTCCCCACTCCAGCCCCGGCTCAACCCAGAGCCCCCCGGAGTCAGCACTAGCGCCGGGGGCGATCGCAACCGCTAGAGCACGGCCTTGAGACGCGCCGACCGGGCCTTGCGCCAGGCCCGCAAGGCCAGCACCGCAGGCCCAGGGGGCTAAACAAAAAGGCCGGGCATTCGCCCGGCCCCTTCTAGGTGCGCACCAGACTTAGGTGCCTAGCCCTTAGGCCGCCTTTGCCTGGCCTTCGATCAGCTTTCCGCCGCCTTCCGCGCGGATCTCGATCTTGCGGGGTTTGACCGCCTCCGGGATCTCGCGCACCAGGTCGATGTGCAGCAGCCCGTCCTTCAGCCGGGCGTCTTCCACTCGGACATAATCCGCGAGCTGGAACTGCCGCTCGAAGCTGCGGGTGGCGATGCCGCGGTAGAGATACTGGCGGCCCTTGGCCTCATCGTCCTCCTTCTTGGTGGCGGAGACCGTGAGAATGTTCTCCTTCACCTGGAGGTCGAGATCGCCCTCGGCGAATCCAGCCACCGCCATGGTGATGCGGTAGCGGTCCTCACCCGTGACCTCGATGTTGTAAGGGGGGTAACCGCCAGCCTCGGCGCGATAGGCGGACTCCAGGGTGGACGCCAGCCGATCGAAACCGATCATGGACCGGAACAGGGGCGAGAAGTCGATGGTTGTCATTGACATATCCTCCAATTGAGCAATATGGACGAGTTTGCGTTCCGAAGAACCGCGTGTTTACAGGCCCCAACTGGGCACCTGCACCTAAAAGATAGTGTTTGACGCAGGCGGTTTCAAGGGCCGCTTTGGGGCCCAAGGCGGGTGTCTTGCCCCCTGCGCGGCGGGCGCCAAGGGGGCGAGAATCGGCCTATACTGAAACCGCTGCGCGTCTTCCGCCGTTTGGGAGGAGCGATGAACGCCGCGATGCCGTCCGGGGTCACCGAGATCGTAGCCGCCTCTCTAGGCCGCCTAGGGCGCAATCCAGAGTACCTCCTCCAACACCTGATCGCGGTCCAACACCACTGTTCCTATGTCCCGGACGCGGCGGTCGAGGTCCTTGCCGACGCCTTGGATGTGACCCGTACCCAGATACGGGCGGCCGTGCGGTTCTACGCCTTTCTGCACGAGACGCCCCGGGGTGCCTTCGACATCCTGCTGAGCGACAACATCACGGACCGCATGCTGGGCAACCAGCGTCTGCTGGGGCTGCTGTGCGAGCGCCTAGGCGTCGCGCCGGGCGTCCCGCGGCCGGATGGACGGGTGACCGTGGGACTGACGTCCTGCACCGGGATGTGTGACCAGGGGCCAGCCCTCCTGGTCAATGGCTTGGCCGTGACCCGGCTAGACCCGGCCCGTATCGACCGCATCGCTGACCTCGTGGAGCGGGGCTTGGCATTGCCGCAATGGCCAGGGGACTTCTTTCGGGTCGAGGACAACATCCGCCGCCCAGGACTGTTGCTCAGCAACCCAACCACCGATGCCTCGGGTCTGAGTGCCACGCTGGCCAAGGGGTCGGACGCGGCCCTTGCGGAGCTAGATCGCTCGGGTCTGCGCGGGCGGGGCGGGGCGGGCTTTACCACGGCGCTGAAGTGGCGGCTCTGCCGGGAGACGAAGGCAGAGCAACGGTTCGTGGTGTGCAATGCCGACGAGGGGGAGCCGGGTACCTTCAAAGACCGGGTCCTGCTCAACTCCTATGCGGACCTGGTCTTCGAGGGCATGACGATCTGCGCCAGGGTCATTGGCGCACGCCAGGGGTTCCTGTACCTGCGCGGCGAGTACCTGTATCTGCGCGAGCATCTCGAGTCGGTCCTGGCCAGGCGTCGACTGGACCGACTCCTGGGGCGGGACATTCTGGGCGCGCCCGGCTTCGATTTCGACATCGAGGTTCACCTCGGCGCCGGGGCCTACATCTGCGGCGAAGAGTCGGCCCTGATCGAATCCCTGGAGGGTAAGCGCGGTGTCACGCGCAAGCGCCCGCCCTTCCCGGTGACCAGCGGCTACCAGGGGCTGCCGACGGTGGTGAACAACGTCGAGACCTTCCTGGCCGCGGCCCGCATCGTCCAGTGGGGCGGGCAGTGGCTCCGGAACCAGGGAACGGACAGGTCCCCCGGCAGCAAGATCCTCAGCATCAGCGGCGATTGCCGCTCTCCCGGGATCTATGAGTACCCCTTCGGCACACCCCTGCATCAGGTGCTGCGGGATTGCGGTGCGGAGCAGACCCAGGCGGTCCAGATCTCCGGGGCGGCCGGGGCGACCCTGGTCCCCGGCGAGTTCGATCGGGTCATCGCCTTCGAGGATCTCCCCACAGCGGGATCCTTCATGATCTTCGACGAGAGCCGGGACATGCTGGACATGGTGCGCAACTTCACCGCCTTTTTCGCGCATGAATCCTGCGGCTTCTGCACCCCCTGCCGGGTCGGCTGCGCACTGCTGCGCAACCTGGTTGAGAAGGTGGCCGCCGGCCAGGGCTCGATCCATGACTTGAATGAGCTGCACCACATCGGGGCCGTGATGCGACAGGCCAGCTACTGCGGCCTCGGTCAGACCGCCCCGAATCCGATCCTCAACACCCTGGATAAATTCCCGGAGGTCTGGCATCGCCGCCTGCGAAGCGTCGCCTACACGCCATCGTTCGACCTGGACGGCGCCCTGGCCGAGGGGCGGGCCTTGACCGGGCGGGGCGATGCGCAGGCCCACCTGGAGGAGCAGCCATGACAGAGGCCGGTCGCTTTCAGATGGACGGCAGGGAGATTGCATTCACGCCGGGCCAGACCATCATGGATGCGGCCTTGGCGGCCGGGGCTTACATCCCACACCTGTGCCACAACCCGCAGTTCGCGCCGCACGGGAGCTGCCGGGTCTGTGTCGTCGGCGTGCATGGGCGGCACGTCTCCGCCTGCACAACCCCGGCGGCGGACGGCCTTCAGGTCGACAATGCCGGCGCGGAGGTCCAGGGCCTGCGCCAAGCCATCCTGCAGATGCTCTTCGTCGAGGGCAACCATGTCTGTCCCGGCTGTGAGAAAAGCGGCGCCTGCCAGCTCCAGGCCGTGGCCTACTGGGTCGGGATGCTGACGCCGCGCTTTCCGCACTTCTTCCCGAAACGGGCGCTCGATGCCTCCCACCCAGACTTCGTCATCGACTTCAATCGCTGCATCCTGTGCGAGCTCTGCGTGCGCGCGAGCCGCGACGTCGACGGCAAGCGGGTGTTCGCCATCAGCGGCCGGGGGCTCGACAGCCACCTGGTGATCGACTCCAGATCCGGCAAGCTCGGCGATAGCCGCTTTGCGGCCACGGATCGAGCCGCCCACGTCTGCCCGGTGGGGGCCATCCTGCCCAAGAACCGGGCCTATGCCGCCCCGATCGGACAGCGGCTCTATGACCGCGAGCCCATCAGCCAGGTGGGCGACGTGGCGGCGCACGACGGAGGGAGCTGAGGCATGGCCGACAAGCTCAAGGTGGCCACGGCGTCCCTTGCGGGCTGCTTCGGCTGCCATATGTCTCTCCTGGACATCGACGAGCGCATCCTTGAGCTGGTCGAGCTGATCGAGCTCGACCGCTCGCCGCTCAACGATATCAAGCGCATCGGCGACTGCGACCTCGGCCTCATCGAGGGCGGCGTGGCCAATGCCGAGAACGTCGAGGTCCTTCGCGACTTTCGTCGACACTGCAAGGTGCTGGTCGCCATGGGGGCCTGTGCCGTGAACGGCGGGATCCCAGCCATGCGCAACCAGTTCTCCCTCAAGGACTGCCTGGAAGAGGCCTTCGTGCATGGGGTCGGGGTGCACAACCCGGGCATCCCCAATGACCCTGAGATCCCGCTCCTGCTCAGCCAGGTCCATCCCATCCACGAGGTGGTACAGGTGGATTACTTCCTTCCTGGCTGTCCGCCGTCCAGCGACACCATTTGGACCTTCCTCACCGAGCTCCTGTCGGGTCGGCCCATCGGCTTTCCATACACGCAGATCCGCTACGACTAGGGGGTGTTCGAGTCATGACGAGCACAGGAGAGAGGACGCCCAGGACCGGAGCAGGAACCGACGCTGGGGCGGACAACCTGCGGCGGGTCTGTATCGAGCCCCTGACCCGGGTCGAGGGTCATGGCAAGGTCACCCTGCTGGTGGACCAGGAGGGCCAGGTCCGTCAGGCAAGGCTTCACATCGTGGAGTTCCGCGGCTTCGAGCGCTTCATCCAGGGGCGCCCCTACTGGGAGCTGCCCGTGCTGGTACAGCGCCTGTGCGGGATCTGTCCGGTGAGCCACCATTTGGCCGCGGCCAAGGCGACGGACCAACTGGTGGGCGTCGATGAGCTGACGCCGACGGCCGAGAAGGTGCGCCGCCTGATGCACTACGGTCAGACCCTCCAGTCGCACGCGCTGCACTTCTTCCACCTGTGCTCCCCAGACCTCCTGTTCGGCTTTGACGATGCCGTGGATCACCGCAACATCGTCGGCGTGATCCGCGACCGCCCGGAGATCGCCACCCGTGGCGTGCTGCTGCGCAAATACGGCCAGGAGGTGATTCGCATCACCGCCGGCAAGCGCATCCATGGAACCGGGGCCGTCCCGGGCGGGGTCAACAAGGCGGTCACGCCTGAGGAGCGCGATGATCTGCGAGCGGACATCGCGCAGGTGATCCAGTGGGGCGAGGAGGCGGTGGAGCTGATCCGGGGCATCTACCTGGACAAGGCCGGTGACCACGCATCCTTCGCCCGCGTCGAGGCCAACACCCTGAGCATGATCCGGCCGGACGGGGCCTTCGAGCTTTACCACGGGGGACTGCGGGCGCGCGACGCCGAGGGCGGCACCCTGTTCGACCATGTGGACTACCGCGACTACGAACAATACCTCCAGGAGGAGGTCAAGCCCTGGAGCTACATGAAGTTCCCCTTCATCACGGCGCTCGGGCCAGAGCGTGGCTGGTACCGTGTCGGTCCCCTGGCGCGGGTCAACAACTGCGAGCGCTTCGACACTCCGCTCGCGGAGGCGCAGCGGCAGCGCTTCGTGGCGGCAGGTAACGGACGACCCCAGCAAGGGGCACTGGCCTACCATTGGGCGCGGATGATCGAGCTGTTGCACTGCGCAGAGTCCATCGCCAGGTTGCTCGATGACCCGGATCTGCAGGGCTCCGACCTGATGCGCCAGGGCAACATGCGCCGCAAGGGGATCGGCGTAGTGGAGGCGCCCCGCGGGACCCTTTTCCACCACTACGAGATCGATGGGGATGGGTTGGTGACGCGGGCCAATCTGATCGTCTCCACGACCAACAACAACCAGGCGATGAACGAATCCATTCGCCAGGTGGCGGCGTGTTACCTAAACGGTCGGGAGCTGACCGAGCCTTTGCTCAACCAGGTCGAGGTGGCCATCCGCGCCTATGACCCTTGCCTGTCGTGTGCCACCCATGCGCTCGGCAAGATGCCGCTGGAGCTGATGCTGGTGGACGCCACCGGTCAGGTGCTGGACCGGCTGGCACGGGGTGCCACCGGGGAGGTGCGGCACTGGACCCAAGATTGAATCTGGGTCTGGGACCGACGCTGTCAGTCATGCTGGCGCTGAAGCTGGGGCTGAATCCGGGCTCGACGGCCCCCAGGCCGATCCTAGTGCTTGCCTGCGGCAACCCCTCCCGCGGCGACGATGCCCTGGGTCCGATGTTGCTGGAGCGTTTGGCGTGCTGCCAGGCGCAGGGCGGCGTCAGCGACTGCGACCTCCTCACGGACTTTCAGCTCCAGGTCGAACATGCCTTGGACCTGCTCGGCCGGCGGCTGGTGATCTTCGTGGACGCGGGCACGAGTGGCCAGGGCCCCTACACCTTCACCCAGGTCCGGCCCGAGGCCGGTGCGGAGCACAGTACCCATGTCCTCGGCCCAGCGGCCGTGCTGCACACCTACCTTCAGGTCGCGGGTCAGATCAAGGGCCAGATTCAGGGCCAGATTGCGGCCCAGACGGACCCTGGACCCTGTCCCGAGGCCTGGCTGCTTGCCATCCGGGGCTATCGTTTCGAGTTGGGCGATGGGCTCTCTGACGGGGCCCGGGCGAATCTGGATGCGGCCAGCGCCTTCCTCGAGACCTATCTGAGGGATCGGTCGGCGACCTGAGCGCCGCCCTAACGGCTCGGTGACGTCCCCTGAGCACAGGCGGAGAGGCAGGCCAGGAGATCCATCAGCTCGTCCGAGAAGTGGTCGCGGTCTTTGCCGAAGATCGGAATCTGCAGCACCTCACTGCCACGGTGCGAGGCATGTCCGTATTGGTCGGTCTGGATGGCCGGCAGGCCGCCACGGCGCTCCAGGACAAGGGTCCCCTCGTCTGCCAGGACATCGATCAGGCGGCAGCGCCCGCCGAGATACTCGCAGTCGCGGCCAATCAGGCCGCGCAACCGATCGAGGAAGGCGTCGTCTGTCATGTCTGTTAGCCGCCTGTGTATCCAGATCACCTGGAGGTGGGGGCGGTACCCAGTGACTCAAAGTCATGCCAGCGCAAGCGAGCCCTGGCGTATCCGGCTCGCGGCGAATCCGCTACCATGCTCGGACCTGGGTGTTCCAGGTCAACACACAAAGGACGGAGGACGTATGAGATACACACGATCGACGATGGCCGTGGTGCTGGTCACCCTCGGGATGGGCGGCGCGAGCCTGAGCCAGGCCGCAGGCTTCGGCGGCGGTCCGTCGCGCGACTATGGCAATCCGGGCTACGGGGCCGGTCCTTCCGGCGGTTATGGTGGGCCAGGCTACGGTGCGGGGCCCGGGTACGGGGCACCGTCGGGCGGTTATCAGGCCCCCAGCGGCGCCGGTTATGGCTCTGGAGCCCCGTCGGGCGCCGCCCCCGCGGCGAGCTCTGGCGCCCCCGCGCCGAGCACTGCTGGCCCAGCTCCTGGCTACGGTGGCGCTGGCCCGGCAACTGGCGGCTATGGACCCGGCGGCGGGTACGGACCCGGCTATGGCGGCGGCGCGCCTGGCTACGGCGGCTATGGTCCAGGCTACGGGGGTTATGGGCCAGGATATGGCGGTTACGGGCCAGGATATGGCGGTTACGGGCCAGGTTCGGGGGGCTACGGACCGGGTTATGGCGGCTACGGACCGGGTTATGGCGGCTACGGACCGGGTTATGGCGGCTACGGACCCGGCTACGGTGGACCCGGTGACTATGGCCCGGACTACGGGGACGACCGCGGCCGCTCGTCCCGGGGCGGCGGCTTTGGCCCGATGAAGGGGATGCCCAATCCGATGAAGATGTTCGGCGGCGGCAACCGCGACTGATCCCCCCCATGCGAGAACTGTCTCCGACGCGGCCGGCGTTGGGGAGCGCTGGGGCGGTGCCGCATCGTGGTGCCGCTCCAGCGGCCGCGCCAACTGAGGTTGGGAGCGGTGAGGGCCTCGCGCGCAATGGGGTACAGCCGTGGGAAGTGGTGGAGACGAGCAATGACGTTGCAGCTTAAGGTCCTGTTTCCAGGTGGTAAGCGGGTCGATGTCGAGGTCGGTGGCTTTCGGATCCCGACCGACCAGTTAGTGAACGACGGCGGTGCGGCCTCTGCCCCACCGCCTTTTTTCCTGTTCCTGGGCTCTATTGCGACCTGCGCGGGCATCTATGCGCTGACCTTTTGTCAATCCCGCAATCTGCCGACCCAGGGGCTTGGTCTGACCATGGATTGGGACTGGGACCCCAAGCGTCCAGGTCCTGCCAGCGCCGTCCTACGTCTGCGCCTGCCCGAGGGCTTCCCGGAGCGCTACCGCGACGGCATTGTCAACGCCATGGAGTTGTGCGCGGTGAAGAAAAACATCGAGGTCCCGCCGAGCTTTCGCATCGAGGTCGAGGCCTAAAAAAATGCCCCGCGGGACGGGGCGAATCACCACTGAGGATGTCAGAGAACGGAAGCGACAGAGGAGAGATTCCGCCTCGGCCATTGACCTGCAGGTTTGATGCCAGGCCTAGGCATGGTGCCTATTTCTTCTATCAATCAATGGGTTATCCGCTTCCCCTGGGCCGGCAGGGGGCTCCCGCAGGGTGCCTGCTCCGCACGCTTTCAGGACGTTTGCAGCGCCTGCGCACTGCGGCGGTGCGACGCCGATTCGTCGCATGGCTCGTTGTGGGTCTGGCCATGGCTGTGCCCATAGGTCTTGCGTCGGGCGGTCCGCCGGAGGAATGGGGGTACCTCTCTCGCAGCCAGGCCAACGGGTGGCTGGAGCTTCGTCAAGATCAGAGGATCTATCGTGAGCAGCTCCGGCAGGACGGCGTCGACCTCGGGCCGGGTGGGCCGGCCAATCTGCACGTCCTCGAACGCCAAGAGGCGCTCGACCGCAGTGCCCTGGACCGGCGCGAGCGCCTGTGGCTCGATGCGGAGCGGCGTCGGCAGGGCCTGCCAAACGGCATCGCGCCTGGGCGGATGCCCGCCTTGCGCTTGCAGATCGAGCAGGCCGAAGCGAGCGAGCGTCTCGGCCGAGAGTTGCGGCGCCGTGCCCTAGGGCCAAGCCCGGGACCAACCTCCCTGCCGTCTCCAACCCCCTTGCGACTTCGCTGATCCCCTTGGACGTCAGGGATGAGCGGCACGGCACGGGACAGGGCAGCAGGGGGCGGCGGGACACCCTCGACCTGAGGTGATGGCTGGGTGGAGCGTGGGGTTTGGACGGGGGCAGAGGCTGCGGCCCGCGCGGGGCGCGGGCCTTGATGGACGGACAGGGATGCTGCCCAGAACGCTGGGGCGCTTAGGGAAGCGCTGATTTATTGCGCTTCCCGTGCGGGCCAGGGATGGCCCGCCCGTTTCGATGGCCTTAAGCCCTTGAAACGGAAGCGTCCCGCGACTCGCGCGTCGCGGGGCGCGAGCTGATCAAATGCCGGGAGGGCATTTGAGCAGCATCTCCTTAGCTGGCGCCGATCTTCTGCATCAGCCCGAAACTCTTGACGAAGGGGCCGGCCATGCGCGGGTCCTTGATCATGGCGGCATAGTCGCCGTGCTTGAACTTGAGCTTGCCGAACATGTAGGCACTGGCCATGCCGGCCATACCGATGCCATCGGCGACCCACTTCATCCAGTCCTTGCGGTCCGCGCGCATGTCCCAATCCGGCTTCTCGCCGTTCCAGGTTCCGGCACGTACGCAAGTACCGTTCTCGACCACGAAAACCCCTCGCGGGTCCTCCTCGTTCTTGAAGCCGCAGCAAATGACGGAGTTAAAGCCGATCTCGGCGAGCTTGTCTCGCACCTCGGGCTCGGCGTTCCAGGCGTCCTTCAACTCGTTCATCCAGGCATCGGAAAAGAGCTCGGCCATGGTTGCGGTATCCTCCAGGTTGCGTTGGTGATTGGCGGGAGGCGCATTCGGGCCCGCCGCCGGCTGGGTGTTCGTCGGGTCGACGCCGCGGTCGTTCGGTTCCGGCGCCTCCGCCGCGATTCTACCCGAATTCGAGTGTCATGCCCGCGGCTGTCAGGGCTTGCGCCTCTTGCTCCAGCTCCAGGCGGGTCAGGGGATGGCCATCCAGCCAGTTCCCGGGGAAGGATAGCTGCAGCTCGCAGCCCTGTGCTCTCAGGCGTGGACGGGGCTTGGTGTCGGGTGAGCGCCCCCGATGGATGAGCACCGCCAGGCGCAGCAGGACGCACAGGTATCGCGCCGGATCCTGGATCGGCTTGGGCAGGGCCAGGAACTCCTGGACCGGGAACTTGCGTCTGTGCCCGAGCACCAGGGCTGCGAGTGCTTGTTGTTGTTGACGCGTGAAACCGGACATGTCCGCGTTACGCAACAGGTAGCCGCCGTGCTTCTGATACTGGCTGTGGGAGATGACCAGCCCGACTTCGTGGAGACGGGCGGCCCAGGCGAGGAACAGGGGGTAGTCGAGATCGTGCAGCGCCCAAGACGTCGCCACCTGGCGAAACAGGCCCAGTGCTGTGGTCTGCACCCGCCGAGCCTGGGCCCGGTCCACGGCGAAACGGCGCATCAGGGCGGCAACGGTGCGCTCACGGACGTCTTCGTGGTGGATGCGCCCCATCATCTCGTAGACGACGCCCTCGCGCAGGGCCTCGTCAGAGACCTGCATGTGGCGAATGTCGAGGGTGGTGAAGACCGAGCGCAGGACGGCCACACCGCCGGCAAACACCGGGCGACGCTCCTCGGCGAGGCCCTTGAGGGTCACGGCCGAGGCTCGCCCTGCGGCCACCAGCGCCTCGCGCAGACGCAGCAGGGCCTCCGCGGAGATCCCGTCCTCGCTCCAGCCCTCCGCGGCGACCACGGTCGCGATGGACTTGATCGTCCCTGAGCTGCCCACGGCCTTGACCCAGCGGGCCCGGCGGAACAGCTCGCGGACTGGGCGCACCTCAAGGGCAGCAGCCAGCTCCGCCTTTTCCATGAGCTTGGCGGTGACCTTGTCGTCACCGAACCAGCGTTGGGACATGCTGACGCAGCCCATGTGCAGGCTCTCGCGCAGGTCGGCGGTGAAGCCCTCGCCAACGATGAGCTCGGTACTGCCCCCGCCGATGTCGACGACCAGTCGGCGCTCGGAGCCAGCAGCCAGCCCGTGGGCTACCCCGAGATAGACCAGCCGTGCCTCCTCACGCCCGGAGATGACCTCGATGGGATGGCCGAGGGCCAGCTCGGCGCGCTCGAGAAACCGCGTCTCAGGCCGGACCTGACGCAGGGTGTTGGTCCCAACGGCCCGGACGCTCCCAGGGGGCATGCCCCTCAGCCGTTGGCCGAAACGCTTCAGGCAGGCGAGGGCACGCTCGGCGACCTCCAGGCGTAGATCTTTATTGTCCGTCAGGCCCTCCCCGAGCCGGACCATCTCTTTGAGGCGGTCTATGACTTGCAGGTGACCCTCGTCGATGCGGGCCACAATCATGTGGAAGCTGTTCGAGCCAAGGTCGACCGCCGCAACCGTCTGGGGGATTGCGGCTGAGGCGATGGGGGCGGAAGGTTCGGCAGGCATTTGGCGCTCATCTGGCGCTCATCTGGCGCTTTCGGGTCGAGTGCCGGGCGATGGTACCAGAAAGCCCCTTGGCCGGCCGTCGCCCTGGATGCCACCTTCGCCAGGCGTTGGGGCCACTGCGCAAGGCGCTGGTCCGCCTGCGGGGGCTCGCCGTGTCCCGTACAATGGGGGCATCCCGAGGGCTATTGGGTACCTGGAGGACCTCTGGACGATGCGGTGTACCGTCGAAGCACTGGCGAACCAGGTGGCTGTGACCCTAGACGAGGGGGCCACCGTGCGCGAGGCCGCCCAGCTCATGACCAAGGGCGGCCTTGGCTCTCTCGTGGTCACCCGCGACGGACGGGTCAGCGGGCTCTTTAGCGAGAGTGACCTGCTCAATCGCGTGGTGGGGGCCGGGCGAGATCCGGACGCCGTGACCGTCGGCGAGGTCTGTGCCCGCAACCTCGTGTCGGTGCCCCACGATTGCGACTGCCTCAGCGCCATCGCCAAGATGCAGGCCCAAGGCTGCCGCCGGCTGTTGGTGTTCCGCGGGCAGCAGCTCATCGGACTCGTCCAGATCACGGATCTGGCCCATGCCCTGGCCGCCCGGGGCCGGCGCAAGGATCTGCTGGTGAACCTTGTTGGGGCCATCACCCTGGCAGTCGCCATCGCCGTCATCCTCCTGCTGGTCTATGAGCTTCCCGATATGCTCCGCCTGGTGAAGGACCTGGTGGCGCGCTAGCTCGGCGTTAGGCCGCGGTAACTGTTCAGGTAGCCCTTGCAAGACAGTGGCCTAGGGGCGTAAGTTTGCGCCATGTCGGAGGAGACACCCACAACTGTCGCTGTTGAGAGCCTGGACGCCCAGGTAGCGCGTCTGAGCGCGGA